>ENA-OQIJ01000161-OQIJ01000161.1-human-gut-metagenome-genome-assembly--contig:-NODE-161-length-19681-cov-8.483737_pt1 | contig 19681 bp, 15 predicted proteins | sample MGYA00242582_ERZ504747 | MGnify/ENA primary metagenome ERZ504747 (study PRJEB26092, sample SAMD00036435) | human gut metagenome | host: Homo sapiens | study: EMG produced TPA metagenomics assembly of...
AGAGTGAATATTTACAGCCTGGAAAATTTCGAGGATTATTTTTACGGATTTATGGCACCAGATACCGGCTATGTGAAGTATTTTGATCTGCAGCTTTATGATGAAGGCTTTGTGCTGATCCTTCCGAGACAGAAGAACCCGGATGTGCTGGAGCCTTTTGAACCCCAGGATAAGATCTTCCATGTGCAGAAGGAATCGGAAGAGTGGGGCGATAAGCTGGATGTTGCCACTGTGGGAGATCTCAATGACCGGATCACAAGAAAAGGTGTGCAGAGCCTGATGCTGATCCAGGAGGCACTCCATGAGGCCAAGATTTCTTCGATTGCCGAGGAGATCCGGAGAAGGGGCAATGTAAAGTTCGTAATGATCGCAGGTCCGTCTTCTTCCGGAAAGACCAGTTTTTCTCACAGATTATCTATTCAGCTTTCTGCTCATGGTCTGAAGCCGCATCCCATTGCTGTGGATAACTATTTTGTGGATCGTGAACATACGCCGCTGGATGAATTCGGAGAAAAGAATTATGAGTGTCTGGAAGCCATTGACACGAAGCAGTTTAATGAAGATATGCTGAATCTTCTTTCGGGAAAAACCGTGGATCTTCCTACATTTAATTTCAAGACCGGATGCAGGGAATACCGGGGAGACCAGCTTCAGCTTGGAAAAGATGATATCCTGGTCATCGAAGGCATTCACGGGCTTAATGACAAGCTGAGTTATGCCCTTCCAAAAGAGAGTAAGTTTAAGATCTATATCAGTGCGCTGACACAGCTGAACATTGATGAGCATAACCGGATCCCCACAACGGATGGAAGGCTGATCCGTCGGATTGTCCGTGATGCACGTACACGTGGAACTTCCGCAAAGGATACCATTGCAAGGTGGCCTTCTGTACGGAGAGGCGAGGAGCAGAATATTTTTCCGTTCCAGGAGGAAGCAGATGTGATGTTTAATTCAGCTCTTGTGTATGAGCTTGCCTGCCTGAAGGTTTATGCGGAACCGCTGCTTTTTGGAATTGACAAGAGTGAACCGGAGTATCAGGAGGCGAAGCGGCTTTTGAAGTTCCTGGATTATTTTGTGCCGGTGCCCAGTGAGGGTGTTCCGTTTAATTCGCTTCTGAGGGAGTTTATTGGCGGTAGTTGTTTTAATGTATAAATTAATTGTATGAATAAAAAAGCTATATGTAGATATAAGGCTCTATGCAGTGCAGATATCGGTTGGCACAAAGATGAGAAGATTAGGATTTCTCTGTGCATAGGATCTGTGGTGTGTGGAGCCTTTTGAGTGTGAATCGGAAAAGTTAAAGTCTTCTGTGGTGCTGCGGATGGATAACGGGATTTACAGGGCTTAAAGGAAAGGGAAAATGATCATGAAAGAAAAAGTACAACTGACAAAACTGGCTCCAAACTGTGGCTGTGCAGCTAAGGTAGGACCGGGGACTCTGGCGGGAGTTCTTGGAGGGCTGCCAAAGTTCTGCGATCCGGATCTTCTGGTTGGAACGGACACTTCGGACGATGCGGCCGTTTATAAGGTTTCCGAAGATCTGGCACTGATCCAGACACTGGATTTTTTTACTCCGGTGGCAGATGATCCTTATGATTTCGGGCAGATCGCGGCGGCAAATGCATTGAGTGATGTATATGCCATGGGTGGAACTCCGAAGACAGCTTTGAATATTGTGACGTTTCCGAAGGATATGGATGTGGAGATCCTCGGGGAGATCCTGCGTGGTGGTGCAGATAAGGTGATGGAGGCCGGGGCGGTTCTTGCCGGTGGCCATACGATCCAGGATGATACACCAAAGTATGGGCTCAGTGTGACGGGTTTTGTAGATCCGAGGAAGTTCTGGAAGAATTTTGGAGCGCAGACCGGAGATAAGCTGATCCTGACGAAGGCGCTGGGTGCGGGGATCGTGAATACGGCGATCAAGGCGGAGATGGTGACGGAAGGTGCACGTAAGGCGGTTTTGGCTTCCATGAAGAAACTGAACCGGGACGCCTGTGAGGTTTTTAAAGAGTTTGAGGTTCATGCCTGTACGGATGTGACGGGGTTTGGTCTTGGGGGACATGCTACGGAGATGGCTGTGGCCAGTGACCGGACGGTTGTGATCGATACGGAGAAGCTGCCGGTGCTTCCGGATGTGGAGGAGTTTGCTTCTATGGGATTGATTCCGGGTGGGGCTTACAGGAACCGGGAGTTTGCTGAGAAAACCGGAGTGAAAAGTGTGGCAGAGCTCTGGCGGGAGGATCTGGTGTTTGATCCGCAGACTTCTGGGGGATTGCTGGCGGCGGTTCCGGAGAGGGATGTGCCGGAGATCATGAAGCGGCTGGATGAGGCTGGTATGCAGGCTGGGGTGATCGGTGAGGTTGTGGATCGGCAGGAGTGGACGTTGGTGCTCCGGTAGGAAATTAATTTACAAACTAATGTTTGGGCGATGACGTCAGAGTGGATGGTTGCGTAGGGGGATACTGCTGGGGAAAGTGGTGGAAGCAGAATGACGGATGGCGGATGGCGGACGCCTGGGGAAGAGGATATCGGTCCGGGCAGGGACTCCGTCGGGGGATACTACTAGGACTCCGTGAGTCGGCTAAAAGCATTGCGGCAGGGCCAGAACTCGCCGTTGGCTCAGACAGCTGACCCTGCCGCAATAACGCCGACTCCCGCAGCCCAAGTAGTTATCACCCTTCCTCCGCAGCAGCCCAAGCTCTGCCTCGCTCTTATTCCGCTCGATCGAGTTGACACAGCGGGTTACGATACCGGAGATCATGTTGACGGCGGTGGAAATTGCTCCGAGGATGATCAGAATCGAGATGATCGGTGTCAGAATCTTTGCGCCGACGCCGTTCTGTACGAGGACGAGCATCGGAACGGAAGCGCTGGCCAGATCAGCCACATAGGCGATGCCGAGCAGTCCGACAATCGCAAGCTCCATTGCAAGGAAGTTGCACAGGAACATGCCGATGGCGGCGCGGTTGATCTGTTTTATATCGGTAACATCCTCCATATGCTGGTACATAACCGAAACGGAAGCCAGCTGGAAGAAGAAGTACAGCACGGCCGAGTAAAGCGCCGGTCCGAAAGCGCCGGTTTCATGGGAGAGCACGGACATTTCGCCGGAACTCATGCGTCCAATGGCAGCGGTGATATCGCCCCACTGTGCGATGATATTCGGAACAAGAACGATAACAAGGCCGATGATGATCAGAACGCTAAGCGTCGAAGCACATTTCCGCACAATACTCGTGCCGAAGAGGGCAACGAGGAAAATGAAAGCGGCGATGATCACGGTGCACAGCCAGTACGGCATACCGGACAGGGTCTGAATCGTGGAACCGCCGGTTGCGAAAGCGGCTGCGGAAGCCGTGCCGATCATAATCAGGTAGCAGACTTCATAGAGGTTCGACATCACCGGGCGGGTTTTGCCATACAGAGCGTTCGAAAAGCTACGGTAATCGTACGTTTTGTGTTTGTAGGAAAAACGCATGCCGTACCAGAAGAACAGCGCGTAGAGTCCCTGCGTCAGTGCCGGAAGGATCAGGCACCAGATGCCGTAGTTGATGAAATACTGGTAAATCTGTGCGCCGGAGGCAAAACCGCCGCCGAACTGTGTGGTAAATGCAACGAAAGCGAGGCCCATGGCAAGCGGCATGCCGTTTTTGCGGGCTGTTTTGGAATCACTCATAATTATTCTCCCATCCACCAGAGGATCTTACGGGGCAGTGCCCCGCAGACTCTGGTTTTTACTTATTAAATTCGATTACCTTTCCAGGGTTCAGGATCAGCTTGTCATCAAAGGCGAGCTTGATGGACTTGTACAGGTTGATCATCCGCGGTCCGACAAACTCCTCCAGAAATTCCAGACGGCCGTTTCCGATCCCGTGCTCGCCGGAAAGCTGTCCGCCCAGTTCTTTCGAGAGCGCGTAAAGCTCGGTCAGGCTGGCGTGTGTAGCGGACTTCCACTCCTCATCCGTCATTTCCGGTCCGCGCAGCATCTCGGTGTGGATATTTCCGTCGCCGCAGTGGCCGCACGGCTCCACGCGGATGCCGTGGGAAAGGGCGATGCGTTTGGCTGCCTTAACATACTCGGCAATCTTGGCACGCGGAACGACGACATCGCATTCTTCCTGAGAAACGGAATCGGCCTTCATGCCCTCGAGAATCGCGCCGCGGACGGCCCAGACAGAACCGGCGCGCTCCGGCGTTCCTGCGATATAGCAGTCGAGCGCTCCGTTAGCAAGAGCGGCCTCGGCGGCAGCCTCAATGGCGTTGTCAAGCTCCTGACGGCTGGATGCATCGTACATGACGATCAGTACGGCATTTCCCTGCTTCACCGGGAACATTTTATTCAGACGGCGCTCCACGATGTCGATCAGCTCGCGCTCGAGAAACTCGATGGCAGTCGGCACAAACGGGAGGTCGAGCACCTTCGGAACCATATCGGCACATTCTTCCAGACTGGAGAACGGCAGAACAAGAGTGGAAGTACACGTCGGAGCCGGGAGCAGCTTTAAGGTAACCTGCGTCAGAATACAGAGCGTACCCTCGGAGCCGATCACAAGGTCTTTTACGTCGTAGCCGGTCGTGTTTTTCACAACATTTGACGAGAAATTCATGATCGATCCATCCGGCAGAACCGCCTCGATGCAGCGGACAAAATCTCTGGTGAGGCCGTAGCGGACGGCTTTCATACCGCCGGCATTCGTGATAACGTTTCCTCCGATGGACGCCGTCTTTTCACCCGGATCCGGCGGATAGAAGAGGCCTTCTGCGGCTGCGGCCGCCTGAATATCAATGAGCAGTGCGCCTGGCTCTGCGGTGATGGTCTGATTTTTGTGGTCGACCGGGAAAATGCGGTTCATGCGCATAATGGAGAGCATGATGCCGCCGTACTTACACGTAGCGCCTCCGGCAAGGCCCGTTCCGGCACCACGGCAGACAACCGGAATATTTTCTTTATAAGCATATGCCATGATGGCAGAAACTTCTTCTTTATTTTCCACTTCGACGTAGAGCTCCGGCGGAAAAACGCCATACTCCGGCATCTCGTCCCGGTAATACTCCGTCGCGATCTCTTCGCCGACGGCAACGCGGTCCGGGGAAGTGACAGAACGGATGTAGTCGAAATCTTCTTCGGTCATTTTCTTGTATGGGTAAGCCATGTTATTCGTCCTCCTTCCGGCTCTGCAGTAATTCGGTCAGCTTTGGCACAACCTGGAACAGGTCGTCTACGAGGCAGTAGTTGGCAACGCCGAAGATCTGTGCATTCGGATCTTCATTGATTGCCACGATGCATTCCGAACCGGTCATGCAGGAGGTAAACTGGATCGCACCGGAGACACCGCAGGTGATGATGAGTTTCGGACGGACGGTGCGGCCGGAGAGACCGATCTGGTGGGCGGTATCGCCAAAGCCGTTTTCGATCATCGGACGGGTAAAGGCGAGCTGTCCGCCGAGAGCCTCAGCAAGAGCGCGGCAGAGTTCCACACCCTTTTCATTTCGTGCGCCGCGGCCTGCCACAACGATGATGTCCTCTTCTTCCAGTGTTTTGACCTTATTAATCACGGTAGAAGCAAGAATTTTAATGCGGGAGCGCGCCATATCCTCACTCACTGGACATACCACGATTTCACCGTGCGGATTGGATACTTTTTCGGCTTTATCCATCACACGGTAGCGAACGGTGGCGAACTGCGGGCGCGATTTCGTGATGCCGATCTGCGCCATGATGTTTCCGCCGAAAGCCGGACGGATCTGGATCATATCGGAGTTCGGACGGATATCGAGTGTCGTGCAGTCTGCGGTCAGGCCCGTGTGAAAACGGGTGGAGAGACGCGGGGCAAGCGAGCGTCCGAGAGCCGTCGCACCGATCAGTACGGAGCTTGGCTTGTTGGCTGCGATGCAGTCGGCAACGGCATCCGCGTAGCAGTCGGCGCGGAAGCCTTCAAATTCCGGATGCTCGTACACGAAAACTTTGTCAACGCCGTAGGCGAGCAGTTTTTTTGCATTTTCATACGTTCCGTTTCCGCCGACGATGACACAGTGCACTTCGTAATTGACCTTTGCCGCCATCTTTCTGGCTTCGCCGATCAGCTCATAGGCAACCGGGTGGATGTCGCCGCGTTCCTGTTCGATAAAAATCAGAAAATTGCGCCATACATCCTTATCAAACGCGCGCGCCTTCTGCTCGAAGCGGATCGCTTTTTCCGGACATCGGCGGACGCATAAACCGCACATGCGGCATTTTTCATTGACTTCAATTCCACTGCCCTCAATCGTGAGTGCGCCGAAAGGACATCCTTCCACACAGAGTCCGCAGAGCACACACTTCTGGGCATCAAATTTCAGAAAATCCATAGTAATTCCCTTTCCGGAGTACAAAGCTTGAAAGCCTGCACTCGATTTCGTTTAGATGATTTTATTTTCATTCAGGACCGCGAACAGGCGGGAGGCTTTCTCAGCGGAAGTTCCCTCAATGTAAACCTGCTTTTCCGCTTCTTTCGGTGCAAACATCTGCTCAACCGAAGTCGGAGAACCTACAAGGCCGTAGCGGCTTAAATCCTGATCCGGCATATCTGCAAAACTCAGGATGCGCACCGGGCGGTCAGCCGTTGCTTTTTTGAGGCGGTAGGAAGGGAGACGCGGCACGCAGGTATCCTTGTCGATGGTAATCAGGCACGGATAAGGGAGTTCGGAAACCTGGGAAACACTCACAAGATCCTGACGGACGGTGATGGAATGATCCGTGACATCGGTAACCTCTGCGACCCAGGCGGCATGCGGGATCGTCAGATGTTCCGCAATCGAAGGGCCGACCTGCGCGGTATCGCCGTCGGTTGTCTGACGTCCGCAGATAATCAGGTCCGCGCCGCCGATCACCTGAATACCCTGTGCGAGTGCGTAGGAGGTGGCGAGCACATCGGCACCTGCGAATTTCCGGTCGGAGAGAATGACGGCATCATCGGCACCGCATGCGTAGGCATCGCGCATCATGGTTTCCGCCTGCGGAGGCCCCATGGTCAGCACGGTCACGGTTCCGCCAAGTTTTTCACGGAGAGAAATTGCGGTTTCGAGTGCAAAAAGATCATATGGATTCGTCCGTGTATCGCCGGACATTCGCTTCATGGCGCCGGTTTCCGGATCGATATCCACTTTCGTGCCGGCCGGCACCTGTTTCATACATACAATTATCTTCATTTCTTTTTCCTCTTGTACTTTTTGACTTTGACGCGTTAAAACACTGTGTTATTATAGCACGAAAGTATAGAAATGTCGAGAAAAAATATCAAATTTGATGATAGAGAGGGAAGAAAGAACCCCGGGATTGAACAAAATGCCAAAGGAAAAGAGACAGGAACCTGCGCCGGCGTTAAGAATATCCCCTGTGGGGGCTTGTGAAAAAGGCCGATTTTTGGTAGAGTAAAGGAATATTTGAGCGGTTGGAAAACGGCCGCGCCGGGAAAGTTAAGAAAAAGAAGAAAGAAGCGGAAGATATGGAACAGGAATTATTACAGGAAATTGCCTCCTACTGGGGAACCCGTGCGGAGGGGTATTCAGAGGTCAATGAAAAAGAACTGGCGGGAAGCCAGAGAGAAGCGTGGCTGCATGTATTAGAGGAGCAGTTTCCAGAGAAAAAGAAAGAAGAGATGAAGATTCTCGATATCGGAACCGGCCCGGGATTCTTCCCGATGATTTTGTCGGAGGCAGGTTATACGGTGACGGCTGTTGACTACACGGAGGAGATGCTGGAAAAGGCGAAAGAGAATCTGGGAAAATATACGAAATACGGTCTGGAGCGCGTGACGCTGCAGCGGATGGATGCACAGAATCTGGAGTTTGCGGATGAGACCTTTGATGTTGTCATTTCCAGAAATCTGACCTGGAATCTGGAAAAGCCGGAGCAGGCATACCAAGAGTGGATGCGTGTCCTGAAACCGGGCGGCGTGTTGCTCAATTTTGATGCGAACTGGTACGGTTATCTCTATGACGAGGAGAAAAAAGAAGCGTACGAGGCAGACCGGAAGAAAGTGGAAGAGCAGCAGCTCGACGACCATTATCTGTGCACGGACATTGACCGCATGGAAAACATTGCGCGCCAGGTGCCGCTCTCTGCGATGGAACGGCCGGCGTGGGATACGAAGGTGCTCGAATCCCTCGGCGTCTGTTCCATCCAGACCGATTCCGAAATCTGGAAGCGCGTCTGGAGCGAGGAAGAGAGACTGAACTATGCATCGACACCGATGTTTCTGGTGCGCGCGGAAAAAAGCGCAGAGCAGTCCTTCCAGCTTGGTGATGTGACCGTCCGCCGCGGCGAAAAATATCAGGGGGATATCTCCTTTGCGAATGGGGATATCGTGCTTCCGGGAACGATTATCTGTGGAAAACTTCCGGGAAAAACAATGCTGATCACTGGCGGCGTTCATTCCGGTGAATACGTCGGCATTCAGGCGTGTGTGGAACTGGGAGCGGAGCTTCAGCCGGAAAAAACGGTTGGAACGATCGTGATTTTAAAGGTCTTAAACCGTCCTGCTTTTGAAAACCGTGCGGGCAGTCTCGGACTTTCCGATGGCAAAAACCTGAACCGTGTATTTCCGGGCAATCCAAACGGAACCGAGATGGAGCGGCTGGCGTGGGCCATTACGAAAGAAGTTTATCCGAAGGTGGATTATTATATTGATCTCCACAGCGGCGATGATTTCGAAGCATTGACGCCGTATGTCTATTACGCCGGAAAAGCGGCGCAGGAGGTGACAGAAGTTTCGCGGAAAATGGCGGAGCAGGTGGATGTTCCGTACATGGTGCGTTCCATGGTGTCATCAGGCGGAGCGTACAACTACGCGGCGTCCAAGGGCATCGCGAGCATCCTCTTAGAGCGCGGCGGCATGGGAGCCTGGACTTCCGAGGAGGTCAATTCCGACAAGCGTGATGTGCGCAATATCTTAAGCAGCCTCGACATATATCAGATCCGCCGCGATGTGCGGAACTACGTGCCGATGGAGGTGACGGATGTCCGCTATCAGGCGGCTTCCGAAGACGGCCTCTGGTATCCGGCGGCAAAACCGGGCGATATGGTTGCAGAGGGCGCACTGCTCGGAACGATCCGTGATTATAATGGAAAACTCCGTGAGACGTGCCGTGCCGAGTACACCGGTGTGGTGCTGTACCAGACGGGCAGTCTGCAGGTAACAGAAGGTGGCCCTGTCGTTGCTTACGGAAGAATTGTGCGCGAGCCGGAGTACGACGACCGCAAAGAGCAGATTGTCCATTACTGGGAGAAACGGAGCGAGAGCTTTTTAGAGCAGAGACGCTCCGAACTTGCAAACCCGATTGCGAAGCGCTGGATGAAAGAGATTGAAAAACAGATCCCGGCGGGAAGACGGTTAAAGATCCTTGATGTGGGCTGCGGAGCCGGATTTTTCTCGATCCTGCTGGCAAAAGAGGGCCACGAGGTATTCGGCATCGACCTGACACCGGAGATGATTGAGAATGCAATCCAGCTTGCCGAAGAAGAGAATGCCGACTGCTGCTTCCAGGTCATGGACGCGGAAAATCCGATGTTTGCGGATGAAACGTTCGATGTTGTCATTTCCCGAAACCTGACGTGGACGCTGCCGAATGCGGAGCATGCTTACGGCGAGTGGATGCGTGTGCTGAAAACGGGCGGTGTGCTGCTGAACTTCGATGCCAATTACGGAAAAGACGATGCTTCTGACACAAAAGACCTGCCGGAGCAGCATGCGCATTTCAAAGTCGGAAACGAAATGCTGGAGGAATGCGAGCGGATAAAAGCACAGCTTCCGATCAGCCGCAAAAACCGGCCGGCGTACGATGTGGCGGTGCTGTGCGAAAACACAGCGGGAGAAATCCGCATTGATACGAGCCTTGGAAAACGCATTTATCTGGAAAAAGACGAGTTCTATAACCCGGCACCGATGTTTTCGATTTGTGCCGTGAAGCAGTAAAGGAGTATTTGTGAAAAAATATCTGTTAAAACGACTGCTTCGCCTGATACCGGTATTCCTCGGCGTGACGATTCTCGCTTTTCTGCTGACGGGACTTTCCTCGGTCGATGCAGTGGATTTAAAAGAGAGCAGCAGCGGCGGCGTGATGTCGGAGGCGGAAAAAGAAGCGATGCGGGAGGAGCTGGGACTGAATGAGCCGAAAGCTGTCCAGTACCTGCAATGGCTGAAAAACGCCCTGCGCGGTGACTTCGGGGAGTCGTACGTTTCCGGCAAACCGGTGCTTGTAAGCTTCTGCGAAAAACTGCCCGCAACGATTGCACTTGCGGCGCTGGCGCTTGCCATGACGGTCTGTCTTTCGTTTCCGCTCGGTATCTTAAGTGCAAAATATCAGAATACGTGGGCGGACCGCAGTATCAGCCTGTTCTGCTTTGCAGGTAATTCGTTTCCGGGGTTTTTCACTGCACTTCTTCTCTTGTATTTCTTTTCGCTGAAATGGAATCTTTTTCCGGTTCTCAGTATGGGAAAGGGATGGAAAAGCTGTGTGCTTCCGGCGGCGACGCTTGCGGTTTCGATGACGGCAAAATACACCCGTCAGGTGCGTTCTGCCGTGCTTTCAGAGCTGGAGCAGGAGTACGTGGCGGGTGCACGGGCACGTGGGTTAAGTGAAAACCGGATTCTGTTTGGAAATGTATTAAAATCCGTGCTGCTTAGGATGGTCACGCTGCTGTTCTTATCCGCCGGTTCGCTGCTTGGAGGAACCGCCATCGTTGAGACGATTTTCATGTGGAATGGTGTCGGAAAAATGGCCGTGGATGCCGTTTCCATGCACGATATTCCCGTGATTCAGGCATATCTGGTGTGGATGGCGGCGATCTATCTGCTGCTGCATCTCATTGCTGATCTGCTGATGGGTGCACTGGACCCGCGGGCGAAGCTGGAGGGAATGCGATGAAAAAAGAACAGAAAAGAAAGATCCTTTTTTATGGCATCCTCGCCGGTGTGCTGCTGCTGTTTGCCGCGTGTGCGGCCCATCTGGCACCGTACGATCCGTATGAGCAGAATCTGGAACTGTCCCTTCTTCCGCCGTCCGCGGCGCACTGGATGGGGACGGACCGCTATGGAAGAGATCTGTTTTCAAGGATTCTCTCCGGCGCGCGGGTCAGCATTTTTTCAGCACTTCTTGTCGTTGCGGCAAGCGCTCTGATCGGAACACTCGCCGGAATTTTCAGCGGCTGGCTGGAAGGTAAAACGGATACGGTTCTGATGCAGATTTCCGATATTTTTCTGGCCTTTCCGGGTATGGTATTTGCAATCGCATTTTCCGGCGTTCTGCAGAGCGGCATGACGGGAGCCGTTGTGTCGCTGATCCTTGTTTCCTGGCCGAAATATGCACGGCTTGCACGGAACCGTGTGCTGGCATTGAAACACATGCCGTTCATCGCGGCGGCGCGCCTTACAGGAAACGGAACATGGAAGATGATCGGACGCCATATTCTGCCGAATCTTGCGGGGCAGACGATTGTCACAGCGGTGCTTGATATCGGAACGATGATGCTGGAAATCGCGGGTCTGTCCTTCCTCGGCCTTGGTGCGGAAGCGCCGTCGGCGGAGTGGGGAGCGATGATGAGCAACGGAAGGAGTATGCTGCAGACCGCGCCCTGGGTCATTCTGGCGCCGGGACTGGCGATTTTTCTGACCGTTCTTGTCTGCAATCTGCTTGGTGAGGCGGTACGGAAAACGGTGGATCAGGGATAAGGGGCAAACGAAAATGGAAACAAAGGGAGCAAAAACATGAGCGAAAAACTGCTGGAAATCAGCGGCCTTTCTGTCTGTTATGAGGGGGAGCAAATTTTAAATAACATCTGTTTTTCCGTCGAAAAAGGAGAAACCGTCGGCATCGCCGGGGAGTCGGGCAGTGGAAAAAGTACCTTGCTGCGAGCGATCCTGCGGCTGATGGGAAAGAATGGTTCCATCACCGGCGGGCAGATCACATTTCGCGGAGAGGAGCTGACGGGCATGTCCGAAAAGAAGCTGCGGAGTCTGTGCGGTTCAGAAATTGGTATGATTTTCCAGAATACAGGGGCATCACTCTGTCCGACCCGGAAAATCGGAGCACAGATCTGTGAAAGCGTGCGCGCCCATGAGAAACGCTGCGGATTCACCACCCCGATTTCTGGGGGAATGTCTGGCAGAAAAAGCCGCAGAGAAATCAAAGATATGACGCTCCGGCGATTTGCGGATATGGGGCTTTCGGATGGCGAGACGATCTGGAACAGCTATCCATCGTCGCTCTCCGGCGGCATGAACCAGCGCGTCGGGATTGCGCTCGCAATGCTGCTGCATCCGTCGCTTCTTCTGGCGGACGAGCCGACGAGTGCACTCGATGTGGTTTCGCAGGCGCAGGTGCTGCGGGAGCTTCAGGCGTTGCAGCAGAAAGAGCAGACGGGGATGGTGCTGGTGACGCACAATCTTGCGGTTCTCGAGCAGATGGCAGACCGGGTTGCTGTTTTGAAGGATGGAAACATCGTGGAGCAGGGGGCGACAAGGACGGTTTTCGATCACCCAAAGGACGAATATACAAAAAATCTCCTTGCGGCTGTGCCGGGAAGAGGGAAGAACGATGCATAATCATAACATACTGGAAGTAAACAACTTAAGCAAAAACTTTGCTGGAACCGGCCGGGAAACGGAATTTGCCGCCGTGGACGGCATCAGCTTCACACTGGATGCGGGGGAATGTCTTGGCCTGATCGGGGAGAGCGGATGCGGAAAAAGCACGACGGCCCGTCTGATCACCGGATTGGTCCAGGCGGATGCAGGCAGCGTTCTGTTGGAAGGCGAGGAAATCCTCGGAAGAAAAAGGCAGGCGGCAGCGCGAAGTTTACCGGAAAATACAGATGGTCTTCCAGACCCCGCAGGATTCTTTTGATCCAATGCAGACGCTCGAAACCGGGATTCTGGAAGCTTTTCGGAATCAGGGAATGAGCCGGAAAGAGGCGTGTCTTCATCTGCCGGAGCTGCTGAAAAAAGTGGAACTTAGTTCGGAAACGGCGATGCGCTATCCCCACGAGACGAGCGGCGGAGAGTGCCAGAGAGCCGCAATTGCGCGGGCTCTTGCTGTGCAGCCGTCTCTTCTGATCTGCGACGAGGCAACGAGTGCGCTCGATGCGGCGGTACAGGCGCAGATCGTTCAACTGCTGAAAAAACTGCAGCGGGAAGAAGGACTTGCGATGCTGTGGATCGGCCACGACCTTGCGCTGGTGCGGGAACTCTGCAGTCGTGTGATTGTCATGCGGCAGGGAAAAATCGTGGAGCAGGGGGAGACGCGGGAGGTATTGGAGTACCCGAAAGAGGAATACACGAAACTGTTGATGGAGTATAGTCTGTGAGAAAACTGTTGAAACAGAAAATCAGACAGCGGAAATGGTGGTGCCATTTGCGAAAACAGGAGAAGTACAGAATGCAGAGAAAGAACGGCAGAAGGAAAAAAAATTGCATATGTTTTGTGCGGCATTCTGGCGGTGGTACTGTTTTCCGGTTGTCAGAGCACAGCGGCAGATGGTACAGATGAAAAAGTTTTCGTATACGGCGACACGACATTCAACGCCGAAAACGACGAGTCCGATGTCAACCCGCACAACGGCTATTCCGGCTGGGCGTGTATCCGCTATGGGATCGGTGAGACGCTGTTTCATTATTCCGATTCTATGGAGATCGAGCCATGGCTGGCAGAAAGCTATGAGCTTGTGGACGATACAACATGGCGGATTACACTGCATGAAGGCATCTCCTTTACGAGTGGGCGCACTCTCGACGCGGAGGCGGTCAAAGAATGTCTCGAGGATCTGATCGCAGTACATGACCGTGCACGCGGGGATCTGAAAATTGAGAGCATCGAGGCAGACGGCCTGATCGTAACGATTCACACCGAACAGTCTGTCCCGGCGCTTCTGAATTATCTGTCTGACCCATATGGATGCATCATTGATATGCAGGCAGGTGTGACGGATGACGGCAATGTCGCCGGAACCGGCCCGTACCGCGCAGTACAGGTGGAGACGGATCAGGGACTGACGCTCATGAAAAATGACAATTACTGGAACGGAACGCCAAAGCTCGACCGGATCGAAGTAAAAACGATCCGCGACGGCGATACGATGACGATGGCGTTACAGTCAGGCGAGCTCGACGCGGCGTACGGCCTGCCGTATTCCAATCTGATCTTGTTCCGCGATGAACCATACACGATTTCTTCGGCGGATACGTCGCGTACCTTCTTCGGACAGTTCAACGGATCATCCGAGGTGCTGCAGGACGACCGCGTGCGCGAGGCAGTCATCGGAGCGATCGACCGGGAGGGCTTTGTGAATACGCTGATGGAAGGAAACGGAAGCGTGGCGGAAGGCCCGTTCCCCTCTTACTTTGCATTCGGCGACAGCAAAGTGCAGGAGGAGTCCTATGATCTTGAGTATTCCAGAGAACTGCTGGCTGAAGCAGGCTGGACCGATGAGGACGGCGACGGCTACGTGGAAAAAGACGGAAAACGCCTGACTATCTGCTGGCTCACGTATCCGAGCCGCCAGGAACTGCCGCTTCTCGCGGAGAGTGCACAGGCATCGCTGAAGAAAATCGGAATCGAAGTACAGATCCAGTGCACGGCAAATCATCTGGAACTGCTGAAAAAAGGAAACTGGGATGTTTATGTCAGCGCATTTGTCAGCGCACCGACGGGCGATCCCGAGTATTTCTTTACAACGCACTGCCTGCAGGATTCCTCCAAGAACCGCGGCGGTTATTACAGTGAGACACTCGAGATGCTGGAGCAGCAGTTAAGCGGCGAGTTTGATACCGAAAAACGAACCGAACTGGCCATCGAGATGACGCAGACGCTGCTGGATGACCATATGTTTTTCTTCGCATCACACCTCAAAATGTCGATGGTATCCGGCGGGGGCGTGACGGGGCTTACGGCGCATCCGTGCGATTATTATGAAATTACAGTCAATTTGGACAAAAACAAATGATTATTTGGCAAAAGAGCAGAAAATGTGGATTTTCTGCTCTTTCTGCGTTATGATAGGAAAAGAACGGCACTGCGACGGTGCCAGAGAAGAGAAAAGGAGAAGTTACGATGCGGAAAGAAGAATTAAGAACATATATTGAAAACCACGAATCCGAAATGATCGAGGATCTGAAAAGCCTGATCCGGATTCCAAGCGAAAAACAGGCGGCAGAGCCAGGCAAACCATTCGGCGCACCGGCGGCAGAAGCACTGGCGCAGGGAATCGAAATTCTGGAAAAATACGGCTTTGCCGTAACCAACTACGACAACTACACGATTGCAGCTGACTTTAATCAGGAAGAAAAGGGCCTTGATATTCTCGCCCATCTCGATGTCGTACCGGCAGGCGAAGGATGGCAGGAGACCGATCCATTCACCCCGCTCATCAAAGAAGGAAAAATGTTCGGCCGCGGAACCGCAGACGACAAAGGACCGGCGATCGCAGCCATCTACGCAATGCGCGCTGTCAAAGAACTCGGTTACCCATTAAAGAAAAACGTCCGTCTTGTCCTCGGTTCCGACGAGGAGTGCGGAAGCTCTGACCTAGAATATTATTATAAGAAAGAAGTGGAAGCACCATGCACCTTCTCACCGGATGCCGAATTCCCGGTCATCAACATTGAAAAAGGCGGCATGCGCGGCCACTTCGAAAAAACATCCGATGCCGGAACGACAGGCGTGCGCCTCGTATCCTTACAGGCCGGCACCAAACTGAACGTTGTACCAGGCAAAGCATATGCAGAGCTTGCCGGCATGGCAAAAGAAGACCTGAAAACCTGCGCTGACGAGACTGAGCAGAAGACCGGCGTTTCCTTCGTTCTGGAAGACACCGAAAACGGCAATATAAAAATCACCGCCTGCGGTGCCTTCGCCCATGCATCCACCCCGGAAATGGGCAACAATGCGCTGACTGCACTGCTGCAGCTTCTCGCATCTGTTGGAATGGAAGAGAGTGAACTGAAAAACGACATCAGTTTCCTTGCAAAAGTTTACCCGCACGGCGACGGCAAAGGCGCAGGCCTCGGTGTCGCCATGTCAGATGAAGAGTCCGGCGAGCTCACCTTAAGCCTCGACCTCATGAACTACGACGGCAAAACCTTGACCGGTTCCTACGACTGCCGCGCCCCGATCTGCGCGACAAAAGAAAACCTGTACGATACCGCCGGGCAGAACATGAAAAAAGGCGGCTTCTCCATGGAAGGCAGCGGAATGTTCCCACCACACCACGTCCCGGCCGACAGCCCGTTTGTCCAGACCCTGCTGCAGTGCTACACGGATGTCACTGGAAAACCAGGCAAACCATTTGCGATCGGCGGCGGAACGTATGTGCATCATCTGAAAAACGGTGTTGCGTTTGGATGCGCGGATCTTGAAGTCGATAACCGTATGCACGGAACAGACGAGTTCGTGGAAATCGAATGCCTGAAAGAATGCGTTGTGATCTTCGCGGAGGCGATTCTACGGATCTGTGGGGAATAAATAATTGAAAAATAAAAGATAAAAAAGATCTTCAGCCAAACCGATAGATTCTGAAAAGAACAAGGTTTGCCTGAAGATTTTTTATGACTCTGAATTGTTACAAATTTTCTCAGAACCGCAGTTCCCTGCACCGGTTCAGGCATGCAAAGATTTCCTGCCGTCTCGGCCGTGCCAGGTCGCTGGGTCTTCCAGGAGCGAGAAGAGAAGCAAGGCCTTTTTCATCCATCTGTTTTTCCAGCAGATCCACTACCTGCACCAGTGTTTTCTTACCGTCCATCTTGTGCTCCGCGGCTTCTAAAAGGAGCGCAGCCAGCCCGTTCAGCTGTTCACTGTCCGTGAGCTGTTCCACGGCGCGCAGATCCGTCAGAGATTTGTTGATGAGGATGGATTCCCGTCCCATCACTTTGACCTTCGTGCGGTCACTTCCCGTCAGGCCTTTACCCGGCTGCGGGCAGCGGTGAAAGGCTGGAACGGAAAAGGGGCGCACGGAGGCAGTAAACGGCGGAAATTCTGCGGCTGTGGTTTTTGCGCGATCCGTAATGTCATAAGGAACGTATTCTTTCATCTGAATGACAGTGTCTGCCACGTGGAAGTAAGAACCGGAGCTTCCGGCAACAAGAATGGACGAGATCCCGAGCTTCTCATACAGATCTCTTACGCGGCTGATAAACGGTGTGATCGGTTCCTCGCTGTCGGCAACGACGCGCTGCATCAGCTCATCGCGCACCATAAAGTTGGTGGCGGACGTATCCTCATCGATCAGAAAGAGGCTCGTGCCGGATTCGATGCCCTCGATCACGTTGGCAGCCTGCGAGGTGCTTCCGCTGGCATCGGCGGTCGAGAATGAAGTCGTATCACTCTTTCCGGGAAGATTGTGGATGAAGAGGGAGATATCGACGTTGCTGATGCTTCTGGAGTCCTCGGAGCGGAGCTTTCCGGCACTTGCATCGGTGATAACGTATTCACGGCCGTCCCCGGCGATGTGGTTGTATACGCCGCGCTCAAGCGCCTGCAGCAGGGTGGATTTTCCGTGGAAGCCTCCGCCTACGATCAGTGTGACACCGAGTGGAATTCCCATGCCGGAAACAGGTCCGCGGTTTGGAAGATCGAGGGTAACGCGCAGGGATTCCGGTGAGATAAACGGAACGGCGTGCTTCATCGGCAGATCGGAAACACCGGTCTCGCGCGGGAGAATGGAGCCGTCGGCGATGAAGGCAGTAAGCCCTTTTTCTTTTAATGCGGAACGGATCGCCTGCTGGTCCTCACAGAGATAGGCGACATTGGCACATGCTTTTGGATCCAGAGCACGGTAGAACAGTGATTTTTCTATGCAGCCGGGAAGAAAGTCGAAAAGAATGCGGATCAGCTCCTGCGCGGCGATGGTACGGCCGTTGGCTGGAAAGCCGATTTCCATGTTGATGATAAGACTGCCGTCGGAAGGATTCAGAACACAGGCAGTACGCTCAAGAATTTCCTGCCCGCAGCGGCTTATCCCAAGCAGACCACTTTTGCCGGAGCCCTTTGCGCGGAACGAATACGGTGCGATGGCGCGCGCAAACTGGCGCAGCAGGTAATCCTGGAGGGCGACGCGCTTTTCGTATGTGTCGTAGAGAAAAGCCGGAAACGCAGCGGTTTTGCCGCTGACATGAACGCTGACCCGCGACGGAGCGGCGAACGGATCGCCCTGGACGTGGTCGATGGAGAGTGTGTAGCGCGGAAACTGATAGGCGCCGCGTGTGGATTTATAGGCGGGATAGCTTTTGTGATTGATACTGAATAAAAGCTGTTTCAGGTCATTTGCAGATTGCATGAAAAAAACTCCTTTCAAAATAAAAAAAGGTGAGGCTGCCGTACAGAGCGTGTCTGAGAAAGGCTTTTCGCAAGCTGCGAGTTCCGGTTTGCGGAAATGATTTTTCAGACACGCGCTGGACGACAGCCTCATCCAAAAAGCTTTAACGTCTGGAAACACTCTGGCGCTTCACCAGCTTGGTTGCCATGCACATTTTCAGACATTCGCGTTTCGGATCGGCCACGCGGTCAAGCAGGCGCTGGACAGCGGTGGCTCCAAGCTCGCGTTTTCTGACCTTCATAGTGGAAAGTGGCGGAACCATCATATCGCACATCGGAACGTCATCAAAGCCGATGATGGAGACATCCTCCGGGATGCGGTAGCCGTTTTCACGCAGTGCACGCATGGCGGCCGCCGCGATGATGTCATTATCGGCAAAGTAAGCATCCGCGATCGGAGCTTTCGACTCGAGAAGGCGCAGCATGTCGCGGTAGCCTTCGTCCGAGGTCGGGGAAACCAGGTGAACATATGGATGCGAGGTGCTGATACCGTTTGCACGGAGCGCTTTGTAGTAGCCGTCGGCGCGTTCGGAGAAGTTGCTGATGTCGAGGCTCGAGTGAAAGTAGCCCACGTTTTTGTGTCCGCACTGAATCAGATAATTCGTGGCGTTGAACGCCCCCTGAATGTTGTTGATCAGAACGCAGTCGTAATCGAGCTCATCGTAATAGCAGTCCACGACAACGATCGGAACAGAAAAATCGCGGAACTTGCGGAAATCGGACGGAGCCATTTCGGTTGCAAGAAGAAGAATGCCCTCACAGTCCACAGCGCGGAGTGCATCGAGCTGGCTGTCAATATCCATGGTCTCATAAAAATAGGAGATATGAAGCGCACAGCCCTGGCGGGTGCATTCGGTGGAGATTCCTTCGGTCAGCTGGGAGAAAAACGGCGTGTCGGCAGCAACCTTTCCGTGCTTCTTATAATTGACCAGCTGAATAATGCGGGAGGAAGCGCCGGAGGCTTCATTTTTTTTCGGCGCATAGCCATACTCGGCTGCGGTTTTTAAAACCAGCTCTCTTGTGGCATCGCTGATGCCGGGTTTGTTATTGAAAACCATAGAAACCGTGGCAGGCGATACGTTGATCAGCTTTGCCAGTTCTTTCGCAGAAATATTCATAAGAGTTCAGCTCCTGTTCGATAAAATCAGCCCGCACGGTGCTTTCAGGCGTTTTGCGCATGCGGGGTGTTGAAATTTATTTCAGTATTTATTTGAAAAATATTAAACTTATGCATTGATTTTAATATGAATTAAAAAAGAAGTCAACTTCTGAGCTGTAAAAAAATGAAATATGAAGAAATGCATAAAAGCAGCCATTCTTTTTTGTATAAATTACT
>ENA-OQIJ01000162-OQIJ01000162.1-human-gut-metagenome-genome-assembly--contig:-NODE-162-length-19653-cov-3.023149_pt1 | contig 19653 bp, 19 predicted proteins | sample MGYA00242582_ERZ504747 | MGnify/ENA primary metagenome ERZ504747 (study PRJEB26092, sample SAMD00036435) | human gut metagenome | host: Homo sapiens | study: EMG produced TPA metagenomics assembly of...
GTTGAGCGACGGGCAGACGGTTTCCGTCAACGGTGCGTTTCCATCGCACCGACGGCAAGATCGCCTGTCCATCAAGCGCACCCAGCCCGCACCGGAACGCGCACCGCGCCAGCCGCACGGTGAGCGCAGCGGCAACGGCGGTGATCGCCGCCCGGCCCCGCGCCCCAAGCGCGAGGAAAAGCCCCGCGTGTGGCAGCCCAAGCCCGCGCCCCCCAAGGCGAGATGAGCTTTGAGGACATGATGGCCCGTTACAAGACCCGCAGTGAGGAGAAGATCGCAGACCTCAAGCGCGTGACGGAGAACCATCGCGGTGGATATTCCCGCCGCCGCGGCTGATTTGGCCGCAGAAACCACAGTACGAACGGCCCTATCCTGACGGCTGTCAGCCGCCGGGCTGGGGTCTTTTTGCAATTTTAGAATGTAGGGGCGGTCATTGACCGCCCGCGGGCGAGCAATGCTCGCCCCTACAAAATAACCGGCACATCAATAAGAAAGGACACCTATGTCTACACTCTATACCATGGTCGCGCCCTGCTTTTTCGGCACGGAGTCGACGCTGAATTTTGAGGTCAAGCGTCTGGGCGCACAGAACATCCAGGTCAGCGATGGCCGCGTGGCGTTCCAGGGCGGGGCGGACGTTATCGCCGCCGCCAACCTGAATCTGCGCACGGCGGAGCGCGTCCTGCTGCTGCTGGCTACCTACAAGGCCACGACGTTTGACGAGCTGTTCGACGGCTGCTACAACATCGCCTGGGAGGATCTGCTGCCCGCTAACGCGGCGTTCCCGGTCAAGGGCTCGAGCCTGTCCAGCCAGCTGTCCAGCGTGCCCGCCTGCCAGAGCATCGTCAAAAAGGCCATCGTCAAGCGCCTGATGCACGGCCACAAGGTCGGCACCCTGCCCGAGGACGGCGCACTGTACAAGGTGCGCTTTGCCCTGCGCAAGGACACCGTGGAAATCTACCTCGACACCTCCGGCGACGGCCTGCACAAGCGCGGCTACCGCAAAAACGCGACGCTGGCCCCCATCAAGGAGACGCTGGCCGCCGCCATTGCCGACCTGGGCCGCGTGCGCCGCGACTCCCTCGTGCAGGACCCGTTCTGTGGTTCCGGTACGCTGGTCATTGAGGCTGCCCAGAAGGCGCTGAACCTGGCCCCCGGCCTGCGCCGCCGCTTTGCCGCCGAGCACTTCGACTTTGTGCCCGCCGACATCTGGGCAGAGCAGCGCCAGAAGGCCCTGGAACGAGGTCCGCAAGGACGCTGCGTTCGAGGGCATCGGCTACGACATTGACCCCGCCGCCCGTGGCACTGGCCAACGCGAACGCCAAGCTGGCGGGCGTGGGGGACCGCTGCCGCTTTGAGGTCGCCGACGTCAGGGATTTCCGTGCACTCGACAACGCCACCGTCCTGACGAACCCGCCCTACGGCGAGCGCCTCGGCGACGCATCCGAGGCTGCAAGCCTTGCCAGAACGCTGGGCCAGGTCTGGCAGGCGCACCCCGCGCAGGGGCTCTACGCCATCACCGCGGACGCCGAGTTTGAGCAGCACTTTGGCAAAAAGGCAGCGCGCCGCCGCAAAATTTACAACGGCATGATCCCGTGCCAGCTCTATATGTACTTTGAGCAGCCCAAGCGCGAGAGGAAGTAAGCGATGGAAGACCTGAAACTTGCGATCCTCATTGATGCGGACAACATTTCGCCCAAGTATGTCAAGGTCATTCTTGACGAGGCCGCGACCTTCGGCGTGGCCGCCTGCAAGCGCATCTACGGTGACTGGTCGGATGTGCGTCTCAAGAGCTGGAAGGACGCGCTTTTGAACAACTCCATCATCCCCATCCAGCAGTATAGCTATACGACGGGCAAAAACGCGACGGACTCCGCCATGATCATTGACGCCATGGACCTGCTCTACGGCGGCAATCTGGACGGTTTCTGCATCGTCTCGTCGGACAGCGACTTTACGCGGCTGGCCGCCCGTCTGCGTGAGGCCGGAAAACTCGTCATCGGTATGGGCGAGAGCAAAGCGCTCGGCCCCTTCGTCAAGGCGTGCGACCAGTTCAAATACCTGGATCTGATCCTCGACCACGGCGAGACCGACGACACCGCGCCCGCCGCCCCCGCCGCCGAGGCCACCGCCCGCGCCAACGCCGGGGACGACACGGCCATCAACCGCGATTCCATTGGCCGCATCATCCACGGCCTTATTGATGAAATGGACGACGGCACGGGCTGGGTGCGCACCTCCCGCGTCGGTGACCAGCTCATCAAGCGCTACCCGGACTTTGACGTACGCAACTTCGGCTCCAAGAGCCTGAACAAATTCCTGGCATCCCTGCCGGAGCTCGAGGTCGAGGAGCGCATTCTGGCAAACGGCAACCCCATCCAGTTTGTCCGTGTGAAGCCTGTACCGAAGCCGGTCAAAAAGCCTGCGCCGCGAAGAACGACAAAGCGCACAACGCGCCAAAAGAAGTAAGGGAGAGATTCGTCTCTCCTGTCAGACTGTCGAAAAAGGTGCGTTCACCCCTTGGCCCCCTCTGCGAGGGGGCTCCGCCCGCAGGCGGTGGGGGAGAGAACTGTACGGCTGCCCGATGCAAACCGACCACCGCAAAGCAACAGCCCCGGACACATCGCGTGTCCGGGGCATTTTCATTTTAACGTGCCAAAACCAGAAAATCCTGACTGACCCAGCCAAATTTGCGTCCGTATTTGACAAGCGCCCAGCCGGGGGTCTCCCACGAAAGACTCATAGAAGTACACCGCCTTTATTATTCCGCTGAAATCAAATACGCCGTACTGACCCAGCCAAACTGCGGCACATCGTACAGCGGGTCATACCGCACCAGTGCCCAGCCGGGGGCGGCGGAGGAATACCCGTACACGCGCAGGGTGGAGGAAGAAATCTTGCCGAGGATGTCGTACGCAAGCCCGGGTCCGGCGCGCAGATTCAGGCGGTTGGTGCTGTCGGCATCCGCCATGAAAAACACCGCGTCCGTCCGCGCGGGGTAGGTGTCGGGGGCTGTAACGCTGTCGGGCAGGTCGGCCAGCGGGTCGGGCTTCGTCACGCCGGGAATTGTGTACTCGTGCCAGCCGTCGGCCAGCTTGACCCATGCCGTGCCGCCGTCCCACGCAAGGCCGTCATACACGCAGGGAACAAGCTCTGCGCCGGTGCTGTCCAGCAGGCCGAACTTTCCGTCCCGGCTGACGACTGCATAGCCGTTCAGCAGCGGCGCGGCGCGGGCAAAGGCCAGCGGCTCGTCTGTATAGTGGTTGGGCCGGTATATGCCGTCGTAGCAGGGGGTGGTCACTTCATGGCCCGCTGTGTCCAGATACACCCATTTGCCCTCGCGCTGGGCGGCGGCCAGCGGCGCGTCAAAGAAGCAGTCAGCCGCGGTGTATACAAAATTGTTGGCTGCACCGCTGTTCCGGCAGCGATACACGTACAGCCCGTCGCCGACGAAGTTGTACCATTCGTCGCTTTCGTGCGTGGTGGTGCCGCTCTGCGCGGGCACAAGGCCGTTGGCGCTGCCGCTGAACAGCCGCAGGATGTCGTCGGTGAGCGTAATGAACTGGCCCGGCCCCATGCTGCCGCTGTACAGGTAGGTCTTATCGTCCTGCAAAAAGACAAACTGCCGGTAGCCGCCGCCGTCGTGTTCTGCACAAAGGCGTCCGTCGCCGCTCTCTGTCAGCGTTTGTGAGGCTGCTTTATACGCGGCTTCATAGTCCGGTGAGCCGAACAGATCGTCCAGGTACCCGTGCCAATGGTGGGCGTTCCAGCTGCATTCAAAAAGCGGCTCAGACGCGCGGCAGGGCAGTACCTCGGTGCCGTCGCTGCGCATCAGCCCCCACTTGCCGTCCCTGCACATCGTATAGTAATCGGTGTCGGGGTAGGGCTGATATTCGCGAAAATAGTCGATCAGCCGTATCTCATCGTAGTCCAGCACCGCCGCGCCGGTCTCCACGAGTCCCTGCGGCGGCTGCACAGCGTCAGCGGTGGGTGCGGGCGTCGCCGCGGCCTCGGCGGTTCCGGCGGGCTGCGGCGTCCCGGCAGTCTCCGCAGTTCCGGGCAGAGGGGCAGCCGTGGATGGCACAGCCGCCGAGGAAACCGCCCCGGCGGCACAGCCTGCCAAAAAAAGCATCGACAAAACGGGAAACAAAGATCTTTTCACGGTCACACACCGCCCTTCCTTTTTATAATACCAGTATAGCATAACGCCCCGCACCGGGAAATACGGTGCGGGGCGTTCGCGTAAATTTTACAAATTTATCCGTAGATATGCCGCCCGGCAAAGACGCACAGGGGGCGCTTGGCCTTGCCCATGCCCAGCAGCTGCACGGCAGCGGCGAGCGTCGCCCCGGCGCTGGTGCAGGCGGGCACGCCGTCAAAGAACAGCACCTCCCGCGCGGCGCGCTCGGCGTCGGCGGTGGTCACGGTCAATACGGTGTCCACGACATAAGGGTTGTAGTTCTCCGGCACAAAGCCCGGCCCGATGCCCGAAAATGCCGTGCTGGCCGATGAACCCGCCCGAGATGGCGGCACACTCTGCAGGCTCCACGGCGACGATGCGCACCATGCTGTTCCACGCCTTGATGTACTCGGCCACGCCGGTAATCGTGCCGCCGCTGCCCACGCCGATGACGATGGCGTCTATGGCATCCCCTGCGTTTTTATAAATCTGCGGCCCCGTCACGCGGCGGTGGTACTCGGGGTTGTCGTCGTTGGAAAAATAGTGGGTGTAATATCCGCCGTAGCGCTTGGCGGTGTCCTCGGCCACGCGCTCCATGGCGCGGCGCCCGCTGCTGCTGCAGGCGATGATATGCGCACCCAGGTCCTGCAGCCGCTTGCGCTGGGCAATGGGCAGGTTGCTGGGTACGACCAGAATGCAGGGGTGCCCCGTTGTGGCACAGCTGACGGCCAGCGCCGCGCCGAAGCTGCCGGAGCTGGCCTCCACCACAGGCATGCCGGGCTGCAGCGTGCCGCGCTCGGTGGCAAAGGCAAGCATCGTCTCGGCCAGGCCGTCCTTGGAGGAACCCGTCGCGCCGCCGAAATCGAGATACGCGAGGATGCCGGTACTCAGCCCGTGCTGCGCGGAATAGCCGTCCAGCCGCACGATGGGGCAGCGGTAGACGTCCTGATAATAGCTGTGCAGGATGGGCATAGCGGGGCACTCACTTTCCGTAAACAAAGTATTCTTATTATAGCATAGTTCGGCAGGGTTTGCCACGGGTCTGGCAAAATATTGTGGGGCAATGCTGTAGGGGCCGCTGCGGAAGGCCCGCGGATTTCCTCAAAAAATCGCAGGAAATCGGCACAAAATCCGCCGGACCCCTTGACTTTTCTCCCTGCGCCTGTTATAATTCAAAGGCTGATGTAAAGAAAAATACTTTACACGGCCTTCACAAGCAGCAAAGGGGGCGCGGGCATGGCCGGCAAGCCGCAGAAAAACCTTGCCTACTCCGTCCTGCTGGACTTCTACGGTCCGGTCCTGACGGACAAGCAGCGCGTCATCCTGACAGAATACTATGATGAGGATCTGTCCTTGGCCGAAATTGCCGAGAACCTCGGCATCACGCGGCAGGGAGTACGGGACGCCATCAAGCACGGAGAGGCCGCGCTCGATGAGCTGGAGCAAAAGCTCGGTAACGCCCGCCGCCACACCCGGATGCAGGCCGACTTAGACCGCCTGCGGCTGCTCGTCACAGAGATTCGCTGCTCGAACTCCGGCTCCTTCACGCCGGACCCGCGGATCACGAACGACACCGCGGAGATGCTCACGATCTTACACCGCTTGGACACGCAGGAGGATGCCGATGGCCTTTGAGTCTTTAACAGAGCGCTTGAATGGCGTTTTCAAGAAGCTGCGCGGCAAGGGCAAGCTGAACGAGGCCGACATCAAGGCCGCGATGCGCGAGGTGCGCATGGCCCTGCTCGAGGCCGACGTCAACTATAAAGTCGCCAAGGACTTCTGCGCCCAGGTCTCGGAACGCGCCATGGGGCAGGAGGTCATGGAGAGCCTGACCCCTGCCCAGCAGGTCGTCAAGATCGTCAACGAAGAGCTGACCAATCTCATGGGCGGCAACGAGCCGAAGTACCTGCGCCTGAAAAACAAGGGCCAGACCGTGCTGATGATGTGCGGCCTGCAGGGCAACGGCAAGACCACCCACGCCGCCAAGCTCGGCAAATATTACCGCAGCCAGGGCCGCCGCCCGCTGCTGGTCGCCTGCGATATTTACCGTCCCGCCGCCATTGAGCAGTTGAAGGTCGTCGGTGAGCAGGCCGGTGTCCCGGTCTTTACGCTGGGCACCGAAAAGCCCGAAATCATCGCGCAGAAGGCGCTTGCCTACGCGAAGGATCACGGCAATGACATTGTTATTCTCGATACCGCAGGCCGTCTGCAGATCGATGACCAGCTCATGGATGAGCTGGTGCGCATCAAGCAGGCTGTCGAGGTCGATGAAACGCTGCTGGTCGTGGACGCCATGGCCGGTCAGGAAGCCGTCAACGTGGCCAAGACCTTTAATGAAAAGGTCGGCATCAGCGGCGTCATCCTGACCAAGACCGACGGCGACACCCGCGGCGGTGCGGCACTCTCGGTGCTGGCCGTCACCGGCATGCCGATCTACTTCCAGGGCACGGGCGAGAAGCTCGAGGATCTGGAGCCGTTCTACCCGGCGCGGATGGCAAACCGCATCCTTGGCATGGGCGATGTGCTTTCCCTGATCGAGAAGGCGCAGACGCTCCAGAACGACAAGGAGGCAGAGGCCGCCGCCAAGCGCCTGATGGAGAACAAGTTCGACATGAACGATTTGCTCGCCCAGTTCCAGCAGGTCAAAAAGATGGGCGGTGCGTCGGCGCTGCTGGCCATGATGCCCGGCGGCGGCCAAATCGACGCCGATTCCCTCGACGAAAAGGCACTGCCCCGCATCGAGGCCATCATCTACTCGATGACCCCGGCAGAGCGCGCCAAGCCCGACATCATCAACCCCAAGCGCAAGCGCCGCATTGCAGCAGGCTCCGGCACCACGGTGGAGGACGTCAACAAGCTGCTGCGCCAGTTTGAGATGATGCAGAAGATGATGAAAAAGGTCAAGCGCAACCCCAAGGGCTTTATGCGCAGCCTGGGCAGCTTAGGCGGCATGGGCGGCGGCTTCCGCGGCTTTGGCCGCTGACACAATTTCGGTATGACCCGCTCGGCTTTACGGCCCACGGGATGTACAATATCAATCAGATGCCCCGCAAGGGCCGTAAACAATTTTTGGAGGAATATTACTATGGTTAAGATTCGTCTGCGCCGCATGGGCGCCAAGAAAGCTCCTTTCTACCGCGTTGTTGTCGCTGACAGCCGCTTCGCTCGTGATGGCCGCTTCATCGAGGAGATCGGCTACTACGATCCGACCAAGGAGCCCTCTGTCGTCAAGATCGACGCTGAGAAGGCTAAGCAGTGGCTGGACAACGGCGCTCAGCCCACTGACACCGTCCGTGAGATCCTGAAGAAGGCCGCTGTTCTGTAATTTGTTCGCTTTTCAGGGAGGGAACGCCACATGCAGGAACTCTTATTAGCCGTTGCCCGCGGCCTTGTCGAAGACAAGGAGGCCGTGCAGGTGACTGTTGATCCCATGCGTGAGGACGGCACTGTTGTGTACCACCTCAAGGTGGCCGAGGCCGATATGGGCCGCGTCATCGGCAAGCAGGGCCGTATCGCCAAGGCGATCCGCGTTGTCATGCGTGCCGCTGCCGTCCGTCAGGGTGAGAAAGTCATCGTTGAGATCGACTAAGACCCGTTACAAAGCACTTTGCCGCAGGGTAAAGTGCTTTTTTCAATGTAGGGGCGAACATTGTTCGCCCGCTGCAGCCTTGCGGCAGCGGAGACTTCCGCGGGTAGATGCCGTCCTACACCGTAGGGGCGGATTCTATATCCGCCCGGGGCGTTTCCACTGCCGCAAACAGACCTCTACAACACATCAGGAGGAACTATGCAAAACTATCTTCCCGCCTGCAAGATCGTGTCCACGCACGGCGTGCGCGGCGAAATGAAAGCCTTGCCGCTCTGCGACGGCGCGGCGTTTCTGGCAAAATTCAAGCGCCTGTTCACCACCGCCGATGGCGCAGGGGAGACCCGCGTGCTGGGCGTGCGCGCCCAGGGCAATGTGATTTTACTGCGCCTCGACGGCGTCAACGATATGGACGCCGCCCGCGCCCAGGTGGGCCGGGTGTACTATCTGGCTAAGGCGGACGCACGCCTGCCCAAGGGCCGCTTCTTCATTGACGACCTGCTGGACTGCGAGGTCGTCGATGCCGAAACCGGCCGCGTGTACGGCAGACTGACGAACGTGGACCGCCCCGCCGCGCAGGACATCTATACCGTCACCGATACCGCTGGCGGGGAGCACATGCTGCCCGCCGTGCCGGAATTTGTCAAAAATATCGACATCGAGGCGCGCAAAATTCTGGTGACTCCCATCGAGGGCATGTTCACCGAGGCCGTCAACGGCGACGAGGACTGAACCGATGCGCATTGACATTGTAACGCTTTTTCCGGAGCTGTGCGACAGCTTTCTCTCGGCCAGCATCCTGGGCCGCGCCCGCGCCAAAAATCTGTTTGAGGCGCACTGCCACCAGATCCGCGACTATACGAAAAACAAGCAGAAGCAGACCGACGACTACCCCTACGGCGGCGGCTGCGGCATGGTGCTCTACGCCCAGCCGATTGCCGACTGCCTGCGCGCCGTGCAGACCCAGTGTGCTGCGCAGGGCCGCGCGAAGCCGCACGTCGTCTTTCTGACCGCCGCAGGCCGCCCCTACAATGAGGAAAAGGCCCGCGAGCTGGCCGGCTATGACGCGGTGACGCTAGTCTGCGGCCACTATGAGGGCATCGACCAGCGCGTCATTGATGCGTTCGGCGACGAGGAAATTTCCATCGGAGACTATGTGCTGACCGGCGGTGAGCTGGCAAGCCTGGTCGTGGCCGACAGTGTCCTGCGCCTGCAGCCCGGTGTCCTGTCTGAGGAAAAGGGCTATCAGGACGAGAGCTATTGGGACGGCCTGCTGGAATACCCCCAGTTTACCCGCCCCGAGGTCTGGGAGGGCCGCGCCGTGCCGCCCGTGCTGCTGACCGGCGACCACAAAAAAATTGACGAGTGGCGCGGGGCCCAAAGCCGGGAGCGCACCCGCGAGCGCCGCCCCGATTTGTACGACGCCTGGTGCGAGAGCCACCCGCTGACCGAGCTGCCCAAGTGGAAGCGCGGCGAAAATATGCGCCTTGTGAAAAATGACGAACAGCTCGCCCTCTGCGCGGCCCTCATGGCCGAGGGCCGCTGCACGGTCTGTGCGCCGGTCTGCGACGAGGAATATCTCGAAAAAATGACGCCGGACTTCTGGCTGCCGGACCTGACAGATGAGAAAAAGAACGGTTGGGCGTTCTATCTGCACTACACGAAGGATGCTGCCGACGGTATGGTCGGCGTCTGCCACAAAACCGGCGAGATCGGCCATCTGTTTGTGACCGAGGCTGCCCGCGGCAGGGGGTACGGTGCGAAAATGCTGGACTTTGCCCGCAAAAAGCTGCCGGAGCACGACCACCCGACGATGGGGGTCATAAACACGAACACCCGCGCCATCGCGCTGTACAAGCGGATGGGCTGGCGGCTGACGGGCACGGTGCTGCACCGCTACGACCCTGCCGAGGAAGGCACATTTGCAGCGGTATATTGTGAGGAATTGGAAATGCAGTATCGGGGCTGACCGTTGTTTTTGTCGTCAATCCACAATCCTGTTGAAAATAAACTGGCAATATTGCACAAACGAGAGAACGAAGATTTGGCGGAATTACAGAATCCTGCCAAAATTGCAATTTTCCACTGTACAAAATCGACTAAATAGGATAAAATAGAGGCAATCAAGGCGGCGTATTAACACGCAATAGACCGCCTGGAAGTCGCCCACGGTAGATACGCAGGGGCATATTATTTTCAAAAGTAGGAGAGAATAACTATGTACGTTAAAGAAGTTACCGTTGAGAATCAGGTTGGTCTGCACGCACGTCCGGCTACCTTCTTCATCCAGAAGGCGAACGAGTATAAGTCTTCCATCTGGGTCGAGAAGGAGGAGCGCCGCGTCAATGCGAAGTCTCTGCTCGGCGTCCTGAGCCTGGGCATCGTGGGCGGCACCACCATCCGCATCATTGCTGATGGCGCCGATGAGCAGGCTGCGGTTGACGGTCTGGTCAAGCTGGTCAGCTCCGGCTTTGCCGAGTAATCTATTCCAGAACAATCAGCGGTGGGGCGACCCGCCGCTTTTTTTGATAGGAAAGGCAACACCCCATGACAAAAGCTGAACTTTATAAAAAGGCCTGTATGCTGCCGCTGCTGCCCGGCGTCTATATCATCCGGGACAAGTCGGACACGATCATCTATATCGGCAAGGCCAAGCGCCTGAAAACCCGCGTGTCGCAGTATTTCCGGGAGGGCGTGCCCCACGACGCCAAGGTCAGCCAGATGATCGCCCACGCCTTCACGTTTGACGTCATTGTCTGTCAGTCGGAATTTGAGGCGCTCGTCCTCGAGGCCAGCCAGATCAAGGCCCATACGCCGAAGTACAATATTTTGCTGAAGGACGACAAGGGCTACAGCTATGTCAAGGTCACGCGCGGGGCCTGGCCGCGCATCTCCGCCGCGCTGCAGAAGGATGACGACGACGCCGACTACATCGGTCCGTTCACCTCGTCGTTTGCCGTGCGGGAGATGGTGGAAACGGCGCAGGACTGCTTCCTGCTGCCGCGGTGCAATAAGAGCTTTCCGCAGGACTTCGGCAAGGGCCGCCCCTGCCTCAACGCCCACATCGGCAAGTGCATGGCCGTGTGCAGCGGCAAAATCACCTGTGCTGCTTACAACGACGCTGTGCAGGGCGCACTGCGGATGATCCGCTACGGCAAAAAGGACATCGTCAGGCAGCTGCGGGAGAAGATGGAGGCTGCGTCGGAGCGGCTTGACTTTGAGACGGCGGCGCTGCTGCGCGACCAGATCATGGCCATTGACCGCGTGGCAGCCGGGCAGAAGGTCGTCATGGAGAGCGACACCGAGATGGACGTCATCGCACTGGCGGGCACGACCCACGCGGTCTGCGCCGCCGTGCTGCGCTACCGCGACGGACGCCTGACCGACAAGCGGGAGTTCCTGTTCCGCGACACGACGGACATCGACGCTGTGCGGGAGGAATTTCTGCCGCAGTATTACCTCGACGGCGAGACGATCCCTAAAACGATTGCTGTGGACGCCCTGCCGCCCGACGCGGAGGCACTGAATGAAGCTCTGAACCAGGCGCGCGGCACGAAGGTGGAGTTGTACGTGCCCCAGCGCGGCGACGTCGCGAAGCTCGTCACGATGGCCTATACAAACGCTGTCGAGCGTCTGGGCCGCGAGAGCGGGCGCTATACCCGCGAGGAAAAGCTGCTTGAGGAGGCGGCGCAGGTGCTGGGCCTGAAAAAGCCGCCCCGCGTGATTGAAAGCTACGATATTTCCAACTGGGGCGACGGGTCGAGCGTCTGCGGTATGGTTGTCTTTCAGGACGGCAAGCCCCACCGCGCGGGCTACCGCCGCTTTAAGATGAAAACCGTCGCGGGCACCGATGACTACGCCTCGCTGGCAGAGACGCTCTCCCGCCGCGCGGCGGAGTACGAGATGGCCCGCCGCGGCGAGAAGCCGGACGGCCCGCAGAACCAGTTTGCGACGCTGCCCGACCTGCTGCTCATCGACGGCGGCAGGGGACAGGTCGGCGCGGTCAGGCAGGCCCTGCGCGGCACAGCGCTGGAGCATGTGCCGACCTTCGGCATGGTCAAGGATGACCACCACCGCACCCGCGCCATCGTGGACAGCGAGGGCCGGGAGATCGCCATCAACCGCCACCGCAATATCTTTACGTTTGTCACGAACATTCAGGACGAGACCCACCGCTACGCCAACGACTACCGCAAGCGCGCAATGAAGAAAAAGTCCTACGCCGCCACCCTGACCGCCATTCCCGGCGTCGGTGAAAAGACGAGCGCCGCGCTGCTGGCGCACTTCAAGACCTTCGCCGCCGTCAAGGCTGCCTCCATCTCCGATCTCGAGGAGGTCAAGGGCATCAGCCATGCCAAAGCGGAAATGCTGTACAACGCGCTGCGGAATGGTATATAATGAAAATGTAATCGCCGCGCTGTAGGGGCCGGGCATGCCCGACCCTCAACTGTACGGAAAACGGCATTTCCGGTAAGGCCGCGGGCCGCACATGTGCGGCCCCTACAGCGCAACAACAATTCAAAATGGATGTATCCTTATGCTGATTCTAACCATCCTCCTCTCTCTCGCCCTCGCAGCCCTCTTTACACTCCTGCCCGCCCGTATCCATCACCGCCCCTCCGTCCGCGCGGACCTGTACGCCGGGGCGGGGGTGTCGGCGCTGGTCTGGCTGTGGGCGGTCTGCGTCTGGTCCAAGCCCGGGCTGTCCGTCGGCTTTGACGCCTTCCGGCTGGTTGCGATTTTAATCATGCAGGCAATCGCCTGTGGGGTGGTCTGCGGTTTCCGGCTGCGCGGCACACTTCCGCGAAAGCTCCGCACCCCGGCGGCTGTCGGACTGCTGCTGGCCGCCAGCCTTGGAATAGAATTATTCGTCGGCAACCTGAACTGGCTGGCGACCCACAGCTACACGCCGGTTGACCTGCGCCCGTATCTGATCAATGACGCAGACCCCGCCGCGCCGCTGACGCTGAACGATGAGCAGACAACGCTGGAATTTGCGGGCCTCGACTTTGCAATATACAACTTGCAGCTCGACGGCCTGACCTCGCTGGCCAACGGCAACACGCCGGAGCAGAAGAATGTTCTGCTGACCCTCAACGTTGCCGCCACCGATGAGGCCAGCTCGGTCTCCCGCCAGAGCTGGAACTGGGAGACCGCCCCCGCGTCCGCCCGCAGCCAGACCCACAGCCTTGACCTCTCCGGCAAGGCGTCCACCCTGACGCTGACGGCGTCGGGCTATACTGGAGAGTACCGCAGCTACCCACTCAATGCTCAGCTGACCACGGTTTACGCCAACGCCCGCCGCCCGCTGGATTTTTCCGTCCTGCGCTTTGCAATCATCTTCGTACTGGCGCTGGCGGCGTTCGCCCTGCGCCCGGCCAGTGCCGCGTGGCAGGACGCCTACCTGACCCATGAGAAAAAATACCGCCCGGCAGTGCTGGCCGTGGGGCTGGCGCTCTGCGCGGCGGCGTTCCTGGCACCCTTCGGGGACCGCTTCAACGCGGGCGTCGCCACAAGCTTTTATAACACCCCCGACTGGTCGGGTACGAGCCGCATCGACTTCACCATGCACATCAACGACTGGGCGTCCAACGCTGGTGCCCAGTACGGTGCGCTGGCGCACAGTCTGCTGAATGGCCGCCTTGACCTTGAAAAGAACCCGCCCGCCGCCATGGCTGAACTGGAAAACCCCTACGACACCGCCGCCCGGCAGGCCGCCGCGCCCGATGCCCTGTGGGATGTGGCCTACTATAACGGACGCTATTACGTCTATTTCGGCATCGTGCCCTGCCTTCTGTTCCAGCTTCCGTTTGAGGTGCTGACCGGCATCCGGGACCTGCCGCCCGCACTGCCGATGATTTTGCTTGCCTGGCTGTACATACTTGCCGTCTTTGGCTTTGTGAAGCAGGCTGCGCGCCGCTGGTTCCCGCAGGCAAGCGCCGCAGCCTACCTGCTCACCGCCGCGGGCGCGGCCTCGGGCACACAGATCTACTATCTGCTCCACCGCCCGTCGGTGTATGAGTATGCGATCCTCTGCGGTGCTACGTTCGTTTTGTGGGCACTGTGGCAGTGGCTGTGCGCTGCAAACACGCCGGTAAACCGCCGCAAAGCGCTGATCTTTCACCTCGCGTTCGGCTCTCTCTGCATGGCGTTGGTCGCGGGCTGCCGCCCCCAGATGGTGCTTTTTGCCGCGCTGGCCCTTCCCATCCTCTGGCCGCGCTATATCACGGAAAAGCGCCTGTGCACCCGCCGGGGCGCAGGGGAAGCGGCTGCGTTTATCCTGCCCGTTGTGCTTGTGGCCGTCGGCCTTATGTGGTACAACGCCGCGCGGTTCGGCTCGCCGTTTGACTTTGGTGCCAACTACAACCTGACCAGCAACGATATGACCCGCCGCGGCTTTGCCGTCGGGCGCATCGCCCCGGCAGCCGTGACCTTCCTCGCGGGCATTCCCGGTGTGCAGACGGTGTTCCCGTACCTGACTGCCACGCGGATGCAGACAAACTACATGGGCCTGACCATTACAGAGCTGTACTACGGCGGCGCGTTCGCCTGCCTGCCGCTGCTGTGGGGGCTGGCTGCGCTGCCGCTGGCCCGCCGCCGGTTGGGCAGCCGCCGCGACCTGCGCACCGTCATCCGGCTTGTGCTCGTCTGCACGGTAGCGCTGGCCGTCGTAGACTGCCAGATGGCCGGAATGCTCTACCGCTACCAGAGCGACTGGCTCGGCCCGCTGCTGCTGGCGGCGGCGCTGGCGTGGCTCTTTGCGGAAAGTGTCCTGCAGGCCCGCCCCATCCCCGCGCTGACCAAAGCTCTGCGCACGGCGCTGCCGCTGGCCGTGCTGGCGGGCGTCTGCTACAATTTCTGTGTTTACTTTGCGGCGGAGCCGCAGCTGATGGGGCAGAACCCTGCCCTGTATGAAAATGTGAGCCGCCTGGTCCAGTTCTGGCTGTGACGGCGCACCCTAAAAAGGAAAAGGACGTATGGCTGACAAAAACATCTACACCGTCGTCGTGGCTGACGATGAGGACGAGCTGCGCGAGGCCGTCTGCACAATGATCCCCTGGGAGGCGCTCGGCTTCCACCTTGTGGGCAATGCCAGCAACGGGCTGGACGCGCTCGAGCTTGTCGAGCGGCTTGAGCCGGACCTGCTGCTGACCGACATCCGTATGCCGTTCATCTCGGGCATCGAGCTGGCGCGGCAGGTGCGCGAGATCCGCCCTGCGATGCACATTGCCTTTTTGAGCGGCTTCGACGATTTCGAGTATGCCAAGCAGGCCATCCAGTACAACATCATCAGCTACATGCTCAAGCCGCTGACGATGGACGGCCTGGCCGCCGAGCTGAAGGCCATCCACGAGAAGATCGACGCCCGCTATGCCGGGCTGCGCCGGGCTGACTCGGCCCATGCGGATCGCGCAGCGCTCATCATTCCGCTGGTACTGGCCCGTTATGAAAATGCCCCCGAGAATGTGGAAACGCGCCTGCGCCAGGCAGCGGTAGACTGCGGTCTGCTGCGCGGCACCGATGACCGCAGCACGCTGGTGGTGATGGCCGCGGCGCTGGACGGCCCGGTGGACTATGAGGCCGGGTTTACCCAGCTGGTGGAGCAGAGCGCCAACAAATATCTGCGGCATTTCGTATTTTATTGCTGCGGGCGTGCCGTGGCTTTGCTGCTGGGCAACCCCTCTGACTTTGAAGAATACCTGCACATTCTGGCCGATGAAATCTGCCAGCTGGCGGACCGTGCCCTGGGACGCAATGCCAGCGTCGGCGTCAGCCGTGAATTTGCCCGATTCAGCGACCTGAACGATGCCTACAAACAGGCGATCGAGGCCCTGCGCGCGGCGGCGGAGGGCGAGGGCGGCGTCAGCTTTACGGCGGACGCCCGCAAGACCGGCAGCCTGTGCGAACGCGCCCTGGAGATCATTGAGCAGCACTACATGGACGAGGATCTGTCCCTTGCATCGCTCTCCGCCATGCTGGACGTCAGCCCCAACCATCTGAGCGCCTGTATCAAAAAATCGGAGGGGGAGACCTTCATCAACATTCTGGTGCGCCGCCGCATGGAGACTGCCCAGACCCTGCTGCTGACCACCGACCTGCAAATTCAGGAGATCGCCCGGCGCTGCGGCTACACCGACCAGCATTATTTCAGCTATTGCTTTAAAAAGTACAGCGGTACGTCGCCTGTGGCGCTGCGCCGCGCCCGCGCTGCGGGGGAGCCCGGCCGTGAAGCGCCCGCCCCGCACCGTAGTCCTGGCGGCAGCGCTGATCTCCGGCGTGGCCGTGGCGGCGCTGATCCTCTGCACCACGCTGTTTCTGCGCAGCTACCGCAGTGCTGTTGTGGAGGGCGCACGCACGGAACAGTGCCCAGGTCGTCAGCCAGGTCGCAGGCGCGGTGAATAACTACGTCAACACGATGGACAGCGCCGTCGGCATCGTGCTGGAACAGCTTGACAGTGAACCTGCGATGCGGGACGCATTTCTGAATGCCTTCTGACAGCCCGGCCCGAGGTCGCGGCCAGTCACGACTTACGACGAAAGCGGCAGTCTGTTGAACTGCTGGGCCCAGGCGGGCCACACGCCGAAATCTGACATACTGCGCAACCTCTCCTTTGACCTGACCACGGCCCGGCGCCTGGGGCATGGCTACATCAGCACGCCGCATGTAGAGTCGATCTTTGCCAGCTACTACCCGTGGGTCGTCTCGGTCATCCGTGCTGTGCCGGGGGACGGCGGCAGCAGCCGTTGGCTTGCGGTAGATTTGAGCTTCAAGGAGCTGGCCGCAACGATCAACAACGTCAGCATCGGTCAGCACGGCTACTGTTACCTGATGGATGAGCGCGGCAACATGGTCTACCACCCGCAGCAGCAGCTTTTGTATGCCGGGTTAAAGAAGGAGGAGGCCGGGCGTCTGGCCTGCCTCGGCGACGGCACCTACGTGGAGGACACGGTCATCTACAGCGTACAGCGTGTGCCGGGCAGCACATGGCGCGTCGTCGATGTCAGCTACATTGACGAAACCGTCAATGAGAGCTTCCGGCAGATGGTGCGCATCACGGTTATCACGGCGGGGCTTGTTTTTCTGGCCGCGCTGGCGGCGGGCTGGGTGCTGTCCCATCTGCTGTCCCGCCCGTTGCAGCAGCTCGAAACAGCCATGGAGCAGTTTGAGCAGGACGCCGACTACTTCGCCTTTCAGGCCGTGCGCGGCACGCGGGAGGTGCAGAACCTCTCGGACTCCTTCGGCCACATGGTAGGCCGCATCCAGCAGCTTATGACCACCGTGCGCGAGGAGGAAATTGTCCTGCGCAAGACAGAACTCAAGGCGCTGCAGGCGCAGATAAACCCGCATTTTCTCTACAATACGCTGGATTCCATCGCCTGGATGTGTGAGCGCGGCAAAAACGCCGATGCCGTCCAGATGGTCCATGCACTGGCGCGGCTGTTCCGCATCAGCATCAGCCGCGGGCATGAGCTGATCCCGATCGAAAAGGAGCTGCAGCATGCCAGGCGTATCTGCAAATTCAAAAATACCGCTACAAAAACCAGTTTACCTACCACTTTACGGTGGACGAGAGCTGCCTGCACTGCCTGTGCAACAAGATCACGCTGCAGCCCATCATCGAGAACGCCATTGTTCACGGGCTGGATCTGATGGTCGATTCCGGCCACATTGAAATCACCGTAAAGCCCGACGGGGATGATATTCTGCTCATCGTCGCGGACGACGGCATCGGCATGGAGCCGGAGCAGGTCGCGGCCCTCTTGCAGAATGAACCGAGTGACCGCACCGGCATCGGCGTCAAGAATGTCAATGACCGTCTGCGCATCTACTTTGGCGCGGACTACGGTATCTCCATTGAAAGCGCCCCCTATGAGGGCACAACGGTGACGATCCGCACCCCGCGCGTGCCTGAGGACAGGGAGGGCGACTATGACAAAAACCATTAAACGTCTGCTGCCCGCGGCCCTGGCCGTGCTGCTGGCAGGCTGTGCCATGCAGCCCGTGGACAGCACAACGACCCGCTACAGGGTCGCGCTCGTAGCCAAAAACAATCGGGATTCCGAGTTCTGGGACGCCGTCTTTATCGGGGCAGAGGCCGCCGCCACGGAATATAACCTGCAATTGACCATAACGGCCCCCGACGATGAGGAGGACTATGCGGCGCAGAACCAGCTGATTGCCGATGCCGTTGAGGACGGTGCACAGGCCATCGTTTTCTCCGCCATTGATTATGAGGCCAACGCCGCCGCCATTGATGCCGCCGCCGCGGCGGGCGTGACGGTCATCAGCGTGGATTCCGCGGTGAACTCTGACAACGTTGCGGCCTACATCGGCGCGGACAACTACGGCGCAGGCCGGATGGCGGCCCAGAGCGCACTGGACGGCATGGCAGGGGCGCTCTGCGTCGGGCTTATCAACTATGAGGTCAACGGTGCCAATGGGCGGGACCGGGAGCAGGGTGTGCGCGATGCTTTTGCGGAAAGCGGACGCGCCAGGATCACTGCTGCCGTGTCAACACACCCCAACGCCGCCAGTGCCCGCGCGGACACGCTGGCCATGCTGCGCACCCACCCGGAGATCAACGTGCTGATCGCCCTCAACGAGACGACTGCCGTCGGCGCGGCGCAGGCTGTCCAGCAGATGCAGCGCGCCGACGACCTCTGGCTCGCGGCGTTCGACTCGAATATCGAGACGATTGACGCCCTGCAGACCGGTACGGTGGACGCGCTGATCGTGCAGAACACCTACGGCATGGGCTATTTCGGCGTCGAAAGCGCCTATAAGCTGCTGGCCGGGCAGGAAAGCAGCGTCGAAAAATCGAACATCACCGCCACCCGCACCATCACCCGGGAAAATATGTTTGCCATGGATAAGCAAAAGGCCCTGTTCCCGTTTGGGTGACCCCCGAAGCCCGGCCCCTACGAGCCTACCGTCAAAGCCCTTCTCCCACGCCGGAGAAGGGGCTTTTTTATTTTTCCATCACCCGCAAAAATCTTACAAAATGAAAACAACAAACACTCTTTTGTTACTTTTACTGCGCATTCTGCACAAAAATAAACGCTTTCGACTGGCGAAACTGCCCTAAACGGTGAAAATTTCCACCCCATAGTCGGTGAAATTTCACCTTGTTTTTTCACCCATCCCCGAGTATTATAATAACTGTCAACAGGGTTCGCTCCTCTACAAGCGACCCGCCCGAAAATCTACTGCATATCTAAAAAAGAAGGAGAAACTCATTATGAAAAAGTTTGCTGCTCTGGCCCTTGCAGGTTGCATGGCCGTCTCTCTCGCCGCCTGCGGTGGTTCTGCCTCCACTTCCACCGCTGCTTCGGAGTCCACGGCTCCCGCAGAGTCCACCTCTGCTGCAGAGTCTGCTGCTGAGTCCGCAGCCGAGAGCGTTACCGAGGCCACTCAGGGCGGTAAGATCGGCGTCTGCATCTACAAGTTCGACGATGCTTTCATGACCACCTACCGTAATGCGCTGCAGGAGATCCTCGAGGGCAAGGGCTACGAGGTCACCATCGTCGACGGCAACAACGACCAGGCCAAGCAGAACGAGCAGATCAACACCTTCATCACCCAGGGCGTTGACGCACTGATCATCAACCCCGTTATGACCTCCGCTGCCGACCAGATCATCTCCACCGTCAAGGGTGCCGATGTTCCCACCGTCCTGATCAACCGTGAGCCCACCGCCGATCAGATGTCCGCTTATGACAAGCTGGTCTACGTCGGCTGCGACGCTGCTCAGTCCGGCACCTTCCAGGGCGAGCTGATTCTCGACACCGAGAACAAGGGCGACATCAACGGGCGACGGTAAGGTTTCCTACATCATGATCCAGGGCGACCCCGAGAATATCGATGCTCAGCTGCGTACCGAGTACT
>ENA-OQIJ01000163-OQIJ01000163.1-human-gut-metagenome-genome-assembly--contig:-NODE-163-length-19615-cov-3.366071_pt1 | contig 19615 bp, 17 predicted proteins | sample MGYA00242582_ERZ504747 | MGnify/ENA primary metagenome ERZ504747 (study PRJEB26092, sample SAMD00036435) | human gut metagenome | host: Homo sapiens | study: EMG produced TPA metagenomics assembly of...
AGCGCGGCCAAGGCGCCGATCTCGTCGAGCGAGAGCTCGGGGATGTGCTCGGGCACGTACAGGCCGCCGCCTGCGGCCAACCCGTCGATGACGGCTTCCGTAAAGGTGACCGGGCGCTCGCTTCGCCCGCGCGTGTCGGAGTAGAGGTTTTGAGCCATGTCCTGCACTTTCTGCCGGTTTCGCCGATAGGTCAATCGCATTTCAGTATACTATGCTGCGAATTATCCCGGGTGCAGAATCGGTGGACGATTTCCACGCAATGTGCGTATGCGACCTGGGTTTCCTGGCGGCTCCCATTCCGTAACAAAACAGCCCGCGCCCGCGATGCGGCGCACGGCCCGGTACGCTGAACGATGGCATACCGACGGACGCGAGGAGCGCGCATGGAAGCACACGGGAAGAACGGCTCGGATTCGCCGGGCGGCATGATGATGCACGGGGTGAACCTCAAGCGCCGGTTCTTCGTGAGCCTCGTGCTCGCCATCCCCATCATGCTGCTGTCGTCGCCCATGGGGCTTGCGCTGCCCATCACGCTCGCGTTCCCCGGCTCCGACTGGCTCGTGGCGGCGCTGGCCACCGTGCTGTTCGCGTACGGCGGCTGGCCGTTTCTGCGCGGCGCGGCAGACGAGCTGAGCCGCCGCAAGCCCGCCATGATGACGCTCGTGGCGCTCGGCATCACCACCGCCTACGTCTACAGCATCTACGCGTTCGTGCAACGCAGCGTGCTCGGCATGCCCCACGCGCACATGGACTTCTTCTGGGAGCTGGCCACGCTCATCGTCATCATGCTGCTGGGCCATTGGATCGAGATGCGCGCCGTCATGGGCGCGGGCGACGCGCTCAAGGAGATGGCCGAGCTCTTGCCCTCCGAGGCCCACGTGCAACAGCCCGACGGTTCCTTCGCCGACGTGCCGCTCGATCGGGTGCAGGTGGGGCAGACGGTCATGGTGGAAGCGGGGGAGAAGGTGCCCGCCGACGGCGAGGTGACCGACGGCTCGTCGTCGGTCAACGAGGCGCTCGTCACAGGCGAGGCCCGCGCCGTGGAGGCGAAGCCGGGCAGCACCGTGTTCGGCGGCTCGCAAAACGGCGACGGCACGCTGTACGTGCGCGTCACCGGCACCGGCCAGTCGGGCTATCTCGCGCAGGTCATGCAGCTCGTGTCCCAGGCGCAGCAGGAGAAGTCGCACGCCGAAGTGCTGTCCGACAAGGTGGCCCGGTGGCTGTTCTACGCGGCGGTGGGCGTGGGCGTCGCGGCGTTCGCCGTATGGTTCGCGGTGTCGGGCGATGTGGGCGACGCGCTCACGCGCATGGTCACCGTGTTCGTCATCGCGTGCCCGCACGCGCTGGGCCTGGCCATTCCGCTCGTGGCGGCGCGCTCCACCTCGCTCGGCGCGCGCCACGGCCTGCTCGTGCGCCGCCGCCGTGCCCTCGAGGTGGCGCCGCGCGTGAACGTCGTCATGATGGACAAGACGGGCACGCTCACCGAGGGCAACTTCCGCGTGGTGGACGTGCGCGCGGTGGGGAAGGAGGACGCCAACCGCGTGCTCGCGCTCATGGCGGGCCTCGAGCAGTCGTCCTCGCACCCGCTTGCCGCCAGCATCGTGAGCGCCGCCGACGAGCGCCACGTGCATCCCGCCGCCGTGCGCGACGTGCAGGCGGTGGCGGGCGTCGGCGTGCGCGGCACGCTCGAAGACGGCTCGCGCGCCCTCATCGCGAACGCCCGCCATCTCGACGAGCAGCACATCCCCTACGATCGCGCCGCCTTCAAGGAGCTCTCGGGCCGCGGCCTCACCGTGAGCTACCTCGTCGTCGACGACGAGGTGCGCGGCGTCGTGGCGCAGGGCGACCAGATCAAGCCCTCGGCGCACGAGGCGGTCGCGCAGCTCAAGGCGCGCGGCATCGTGCCCGTCATGCTCACGGGTGACAACGAGGCTGCGGCCCGCGCCGTCGCCCGCACGCTCGGCATCGACGAATTCCGCGCGGGGCTGCTTCCGCAGGACAAGGTGAAGCTCGTGCAGCAACGCCGCGATGCGGGCGACGTCGTCATGATGGTGGGCGACGGCATCAACGACGCCCCGGCGCTCGCGCGCGCCGACATCGGCGTGGCCATCGGCGCCGGCACCGACGTCGCCATCGACTCCGCCGACGTCGTGCTCGTCAAGAGCGACCCCGAGGACATCGTCCGCCTGCTCGACCTCGGCACGAACACCACGCGCAAGATCAAGCAGAACCTGTGGTGGGGCGCCGGCTACAACATCGTGGCCATCCCGCTCGCCGCCGGCGTCCTCGCACCGGTGGGCATCCTGCTCAGCCCCGCCGTCGGCGCCGTGCTCATGAGCCTGTCCACCGTCATCGTCGCCATCAACGCCATGACCCTCAAGGACGAGTAAGCACCCGCAGCCCCAGCCCCAACCCGGAAAGCGAACCGATGTTTCACGTGAAACATCGGTTCGGGCGCCCCTTCTGTGCAGAAAATGTTAGCTTTGGCTTCCATTCTCCCAAAGTTTGCTATAAGATACTTTTGTTACATGAAGCTAACTCGATGGGAGCCACCATGGACAACGCAACGGTTGCAAGCATGCAGGGAACATGCGGACGGACAAGCGCAGCTTCTGCGCCGAATGCCGCCTGCCATCAGATGCCGCTCTCGTTCCTCAAGGGCGGGGAGACGGGCATCATCGCGAAGGTGCGCGGACGCGGCGATCTGCACCATCACCTCGAAACGCTCGGCTTTGTCGAAGGCGCGCAGGTGACGGTGGTGTCCGAGGCCGCGGGCGACCTCATCGTGGAGGTCAAGGGCACGCAAGTCGCCCTCAACCGCCAGGTGGCCGCGCGTATCATCACGAATGCGGCGGCGTAGCGCTGCGCGAATACCACCCATCGAGTAAGCAGGTCGAGATGTTTCACGTGAAACATCTGTTCGCACGAGGAAAGGAACGAGGCACATGGCAGAACCTCAAGATCGAACGCTGCGGGACGTGCGCATCGGCGACTCCGCAACCGTCCGTCGCCTGAAGGGCGAGGGCGCGCTCAAGCGCCACATCATGGACATGGGCATCACGAAGGGAACCAGCGTGTTCGTGCGCAAGGTCGCGCCGCTCGGCGACCCCATCGAGGTCACCGTGCGCGGCTACGAGCTGTCGCTGCGCAAGAGCGAGGCGGAGAACATCCTCGTCAGCTAGCGGGCACGGACGCACGTAGGCACGTAGGCAGGACGGAGGCGCATCGGCGCTTCTTTTTTGGGACTGAGTTAGCAGCAGTTAACTTATGCAGATGGAAAGGCTGAACATGGGAATTCGCATAGCGCTTGCCGGCAACCCGAACTGCGGCAAGACGACGATGTTCAACGACCTGACCGGGGCCAATCAGTACGTTGGCAACTGGCCGGGCGTGACCGTCGAGAAAAAGGAAGGGAAGTACACGCGCGACAAAGACGTGACCATCACGGACTTGCCGGGCGTGTACTCGCTGTCGCCGTACTCCCCCGAGGAGATCGTCACGCGCGACTACCTGCTGGACGGCGGCCCGAACGTCGTCGTCAACCTCGTGGACGCCACGAACCTCGAGCGCAACCTGTACCTCACCACGCAGATCCTCGACCTGGGCGTGCCGGTGGTGCTCGCGCTCAACATGATGGATCTCGTGAAGAAGAACGGCGACAAGATCGACGTGCCCGCGCTGTCGAAGAAGCTGGGCTGTCCCATCGTCGAGACGTCCGCCCTCAAGGGCGACGGCATGAAGGAGCTCATCGAGGTGGCCGTAAAAACGGCGAAGGCGGGCGAGGCGCCCCATCCTCAGATGCCCTTCGACGCCGCCGTCGAGTCGGCAATCGACCAGATCAAGAGCATCCTCGGCAGCCGCGTGTCGAACGCGACGGCGCGCTGGTACGCCATCAAGCTGTTCGAGGGCGAAGAGAAGACGGCCACGGCCCTCAAGCTGTCCGCCGCCGATCTCAAGGCCATCGAGGAGATTCGCGAGCGCGTCGAGGACGCTGAGGACGACGACGCCGAGAGCATCGTCACGTCCGAGCGCTACGACGCCATCACCCACGTGGTGGACGCGACGGTGAAGCGTTCGCGCAAAGGCATGAACACCTCGCAGAAAATCGACCGCGTGGTCACGAACCGTTGGCTCGGCCTGCCCATCTTCGCCATCGTGATGTTCCTGGTGTACTACCTCGCCATCTCGGTGGGCACGGGCGTGGTCACCGACTGGGCCAACGACGGCATTTCCGGCGACGGCTGGCTCTACACGAACGGCGCGCAGTACGAAGAGGCCGTCGGCACGTGGGAAGAGAGCGTGGCTGCGGCCGAAGAGTCCGGCGCAAGCGAGGACGAGCTGGCGCTGCTGGCTGAAGAAGAGCCCGATCCGGCCGAATTCGGCCTGTTCATTCCCGGGTTGACGCCTATCGTGTCGAACGCCTTGGAATCGATCGGCACCGCGCCATGGCTGCAGAGCCTCGTCGTGGACGGCATCATCGCCGGCGTCGGCGCCGTCATCGGCTTCATCCCGCAGATGATCATCCTGTTCCTGCTGCTCGCGCTGCTCGAAGGCTGCGGCTACCTGGCGCGCGTCGCGTTCATCATGGACCGCGTGTTCCGCCGCTTCGGTCTGTCGGGCAAGAGCTTCATCCCGATGCTCGTGGCGTCCGGCTGCGGCGTGCCCGCCGTCATGGCCACGAAAACCATCGAGAGCGAACGCGATCGCCGCATGACCATCATGACCACCACGATGATTCCCTGCGGCGCGAAGATGCCCATCATCGCCCTCGTGTTCGGCGCCATCGCAGGCGGCAACACCGAGGAAACCTGGTGGGTCGCCCCGATGTTCTACTTCCTGGGCGTCATCGCCATCATCATCTCGGGCATCATCCTCAAGAAGACCAAGATGTTCGCCGGCGAGGTGTCGCCGTTCGTCATGGAGCTTCCGGCGTACCATATGCCCACCGTGAAGTCGGTGCTGCTGGCAACGTGGGAGCGCATCAAGAGCTACGTGGTGAAGGCCGGTACCATCATCTTCCTGTCCACCATCGTCATCTGGTTCCTCATGAACTTCGGTACCTACGACGGCCAGTTCGGCTTGCTTGACACCGAAATGGACGACTACATCCAGTACAGCGTCATGGCCGGTTTGGGCAACGCCATCGGATGGATATTCGCGCCGCTCGGCTTCGGCGATTGGCAGGCCACCGTCACGTCCGTCACGGGCCTCGTGGCCAAGGAGAACGTCGTGGCCACCGTGGGTATCCTCACGAGCCTCGGCGACGCAGGCGAAGCCGATCCTGCGCTGTGGGCGGGCTTCGCGGCCATGCTGGCCGGCTCGGTTCCCGCGATCATCGCCTTCTGCGCCTTCAACCTGCTGTGCGCGCCGTGCTTCGCCGCCATCGGCACCATTCGCCGTCAGATGGAGAGCGCGAAGTGGACCTGGTTCGCCATCGGCTACATGACCGTGTTCGCATGGTGCGTCGGCCTCATGTTCTACCAGTTCGGCGGTCTCATCACCGGCGAGCTCAGCTTCAACTTCTGGACCGTCGTCGCCATCGTGGTGCTCGGTGCCCTGCTGTTCCAGCTGTTCCGCCCCATGCCGAACTTCGACAAGAAGAAAAAGCCCGCTGCGCGCGAGCTCGAAGCGGAGGGCAGCGCGGCTTAACCCACGGTTCGGAAGGCGGGCGGCGCGCTCGGGGAGGGGAGCGTCCCCGCCTTCCGGATCGCTGAGAAAGGAGCAACCATGTTAGTTTGGGAAATGACGCCGGCAACGCTCGTTGTCGGACTGATCGTGCTGGCGCTCGCCGCGCTGGCCGTGCGACGCCTCTGGCGCAACGGCACGTGCGACCACCACAAGGACGATCCGCGCGGCGGCGGGTGCGCCGGCGGTTGTGCGGGGTGCTCGGGGTGCGGTGCCGCCGATCGCATGGTTGCCGACCTGCAAAAGCACGCCGAAGCGCACCGCTAGCGCCGCGCGCTCATATAACGCCCCGGAACGGATGTTTCACGTGAAACATCCGTTCTTTTTTGTGCCGATTCCTCCTCATGTGGAGGAATTGTAAACCATGGCAAACTTCCATTGACCATCGCCATAAGTTATCATAGACTAACTATTGTCAGCGAGGTCGGGAACTCGGAAGCAAGAAACCCGAAATCGCAGGCACCTCCTCTTTTTGCTGACACGGTGGTGGGGACTCTCCTCGTCTGGTCATCCACCACACAGCACGCCGGCGAGGGACCCCCTTCCCTCGCCGGCCTCCTCCAAGTATATGCACCTCATCATATCCACCGCCCCTCGCACCCGCGCATGGTTCTGCCCGTCGTGTGGTACCATGGAGTGACGAACAGAAGGAGGGTTCCGTGGAAAAAATGTCCATGTCGCACGAGGACTACCTTGAAGCCATCGTCATGCTGGGGGGCACGACGGACGTGTCCGTCAGGTCGGTCGACATCGCGACGAAGCTTGGCGTGTCGAAGGCCTCGGTCAACAAGGCCGTGTCCTCGCTCAAGGAGAAGGGCTTGGCCGACCAGCCCTATTACGGCGATATCACGCTCACCGAAGAAGGATTCGCATACGGAACGTCGGTGCTCGACCGTCACCATATGCTGTTCACGTTCCTGACGAAGGCGCTCGGCATTCCCGAGGAACAGGCGGAAAAAGAAGCCTGCCTCATGGAGCACGCCATCAGCGACGAGTCGTTCAAAAAATGGAGTTCTTATATTAACAAACTCGCCCTCTAGGCGGGTTTCCAAGGGGTGCTCGGGGGCCGTTTTCCACGGTCATCCAAGCATTCAACAACTTCTTTACGGTCGGCAACGCCCGTCCCTCCTTCGGTGGCGGGGCGGGCGTTGGTGTGGTATGCTGGGCGAAGCTTCTGCATTAAACAAACCAAACACGAAACACGATGCATAGAGGAGCCCCTTTCCGTGGCAACGCAGCCTTATATTCTCTCGTTTGACGAGGCGAAACGCGACACTCGTGCGCGCCGCCCCTCTCTCGCTGCGCCCGAATCGCGCCCCGTCATCCATACCGTTGACAGCATCCCCGCCTTCGATTCGCCTTCCGCCAAGCGGACGAGCGACGGGGCAGCGCTTCGTCGACTTCGCGCGCCCGCACGTCGGGCTCCGACCGCGACCGCGCGCCGTTCAACCGGCAGCCCTCGTCGACGGCTTCGGCCGCTCGTCGTCGTTCGAGCGCCCCGCGGGCCGGCATGCGGCCCCGCTGTCGGCCTCGTCGACGGCTTCGCGCACCGCACGGTCGTCGTCGCGTCGCACGTCCGCCTCGAGCTCGTACGGCACGGGTCGGTTCGCTGCGTTCGAAGAGCGTGTCGAAGAACCCGCCGAGGAGGAAGTGGAAGAGCACCGCCTTTCGCGTCTCGAGAAGCTCAAGAAGTCGCGCGCCAAGAGCAAGGCCGAACGCGCTTTCACCAAGCAGTTCGGCGGCTCGAAGCAGAGCGCCGAAGCCGCTGCGGCCGCGGCCGGCCCGCGCGCTGCGGTGTACAAGGGCGAGATGGGTGCGAAGCACCGTCAAGCGGCCCGCATGCAGAATGCCGAAAGCCCTCAGGCATCGGCGAAGCGCGGCTTCTCGTTTTTGTCGCTCGCGTCGTTCAAGTCCTCTCCGAAGCTCATCGCCACCGCGGCGGTTACCGTGTGCCTGGCGCTCTCGTGCGTGTTCCTGTACGCGCCGGCGCAGCAGTACTACCATGCGCTGCGCGAGCGCGACCAGCTTGCCGCCGAGTACGCGGCCCTCGCCGAGCGCAACAGCGCGCTCGAAAGCGACGTCGCGTCGCTGCAAACCCAAGCGGGCATCGAAGATCGCGCACACGAACAGTTCGGCTGGGTGAAGAAGGGCGAGGAAACGGCGAACGTCCGCGGCCTCGACCTCGACGAAACCAGCTCGTCGTCGTTCCAGGCCAACATCCCGTCGGGCAGCGTCGAGGCGCCTGAAACCTGGTACTCGCCGTTCCTCGACAAGCTGTTCGGCGTCGAATAACCCGCAAAAGAAGGGCGGAAGCTCATGCATGTCACGACGGAACCCGAGACCGGCTTTCGAGCGGGCCGCTATGCGGCCATCGACATCGGCACCGTGACGTGTCGCATGCTCGTGGCCGATGTGGACGAAGCCGGCCGCCTGCACGAGCTCGACCGCGAGTACGCCATCACGAACCTCGGCGAGGGCGTCGACGCCACGGGCGTGCTCAAGCCCGAAGCCATGCAGCGCGTGGCCGATACCGTGGCGCGCTACCTCGAGGTGCTGCGCGGCTTCGAGACGCCCGAGCATCCCGTCATCGAAACGAAGGCCATGGCCACCTCGGCCGCGCGCGATGCGCGCAACGCCGACGAGTTCGAGGCCCTGCTTGCCGGCCTCGGCGTCACGCTGTCCGTCATCCCCGGTCAGCGCGAGGCGGCGCTGTCGTTTGCCGGCGCGTCCTGCGACTTTCTGGGCGAGCGGCTGCTCGTGGTGGACATCGGCGGCGGTTCGACCGAGGTCATCGCCGGGCGCGCCGGGGGAGCGCCCGACCGCTCCCACTCGTTCAACATCGGGTGCCGTCGCGTGACGGAGAAGTTCTTCCGCGCCGACCCGCCGAGCGCAGCCGAGCTCGAGGAGGCCCGCGCATGGGTCGAGGCCGGCATGCGACCGTACTTCGACGAGCTGCGCGGCGCCGGCTTCGCGCCCGAGCGCCTCGTCGCGGTAGCCGGCACGGCCACGACGGTGGTGTCGGTGCACGAGCATATGAAGGTGTACGACACCGCGCGCGTCCACAAGGCGGTTATCACGCGCTCCGTGCTCGACGGGGTAGCCGACGAGCTCGAGCGCGTTCCGCTCGCCGAGCGCGAGCGCATCGTCGGGCTCGACCCGGGCCGCGCGCCCGTCATCGTGGCCGGTATGGTGATCCTGCAAACGGTGCTCGACCTCGCCGGCGTGGACGCCTTCACCGTGAGCGAGTCGGACATCCTTCATGGCATCATGTTGGACGAGGCGGCAAACTAGCCTCCGCAATCCCGAAAGCGCGCAAAGTTTGCTACCATAGGTGCCTGCATGTGGGGGCGTGGCGGAATTGGCATACGCAGGAGACTTAAAATCTTCCGACTCCGGTCTTGCGGGTTCGAGTCCCGCCGCCCTACCAGTCAAAGTTTTTCGCAATAGCGAGTTTCTCGGGGATGTTCCGGCGGGGCTCGAACCGATGAGGTGGTTTCGCGTGAAGCAAACAGCCCAGTGGGCTGTTTGTAGTGGTAAACAATCCAGCGGATTGTTTACAAACCGTCTTCCCGCCCGAGCGGGCGTGCATCTGCGATGCCGAGGGGTACAGATTCGCTTAGCGAATCTGCGAGTCCCGCCGCCCCTACCACTTAAATGACCTGGGAGGACGCGCCTGCACAGCGAACGCCCTCCCCGCTCCGGTGCCTCTGCTCAAACCCTACGCGTTCCAAAGCTCCTTCACGTCGTCGTAAGCCGCCGGATGCGACGGGGTCATTCCGCCCGTCATGGCGTGCACCGCAGCATACCGACCCATGGTCATGTACGACCCGCAGCAAAGACCTCCTTGGTACAGGTTCCACTCGAGGCCGCCGCACACGTTGCCCGCTCCCGATCCGACTGAATACAGCCCGGCGATAGGCTTGTTGTTCTCGTCGAGCACGCGGCAGCATCCGTCCACCGCGACCCCGGCATTGATGGCGCTGCAGCGAATCCATTGGCGAATTCCCCAGTACGGCGGTGTGTCGATAGGCTTGAGCTTGTCTTTAGCCAATCCGAACCGTTCGTCTATGCCGCTTTCACAGTACGCGTTCCACTCCTTGACGCTGCTCTTCAGCGTTTCGGCGGGTAGGCCCAGCTCCTCCGCCAGTTCTTCGAGCGTGTCTGCGCGATGGGTGTCGATGAGGCTGGTGTACACGCCCGTGGGATCGTCTTTGTAACCTGGAATGTAATTCTCAAGCGATTCGACGGTCACCATCGCGTCGTACTTGGCTGCGAACTCGTTGTCGAAGATGCGGAAGAAGCGGCCGGGATCCTCGGCGTCCGTGTTGTGCTGCAAGGAGAGATCCCATGATTCCATGGGGATGTCCTCGTTCATGAATCGCTCGCCGCGTTCGTTGAGCGCCATAAACGGATAACCCGTCATCAACATGGGGCCCGCGTCCATATCGTGCATGGTTTTGGCGTGGTTGACGGGAACCATGCGGGCCCCAACAGCCATGTTCATAAGAATGCCATCGCCGGTCATGTTCACTTGTTTGCGCTGAAAGCGAACGATGTCGGGGGAGTAGCGCGTTACGAGGCTTTCGTTATTCTGATAATCGCCCGCGGCGACGATAACCGCCTTGGCGGCGTTGAACTTGACGTAGCCGTCCTTCGTCTTCCCGATCACGCCCGTGACGCTTCCGTCTTCTACTTGGACGAGTTGCACGGCGGGGGTCTCGTAGAAGAACTCGGCGCCGTTCGCCTCGGCCTCGTCTGCGAGTTTCGTCATGATATCTTGGTTGTTGATGGGCTTCGGTCCGAAGAAGTTGCTGGCGACGGTAATGAAGCTTCCCTCGTCGAAGTCGGTGCGCATTTTCGACATTTGGGGTGGCAGACCGACTTCCGCCGCCTTGCCCATCATCCACATGATCATCTCTCCGGCATGGTTCACGTACAGATCAAGCAGTTCGGGGTTCATGCGATAACCGCCCGCTGCGCGCCAAGCTTGCTTGTACTGCAGGGTTCCAATGGCGTTGCTCTCTTCGAGAATGGGTCCTGAGGAGCCGTTTCCGTGGGCGATAACGATGGACTCCTTTTGCAGGCACGCGACGGTAGCCCCTTCTTCAAGCGCGGTGCACACGGCGGGAACGCCCGCGGTCCCCGCACCGATCACGACGATGTCGTAGTGTTTCTCGTCGGCGAATACGGTTATCGGGTCCAGTTCTACGACGGAAGCTTCGAAATCTTCGGATGTCGTTCCTGCCGGGTAGGAGGAGTTGGAAGGTGCGGTCCGCTCGGTTTCTTTCGAAGGTTGGCAGCCGGACAAGAGCCCTCCGAGTGCCGCGACGCTCCCTACTGCCGCCGTGCCTTTTAGGAATTGCCTTCTGTTCAGATCCATATCGGTCCCCTTTCGTTTCGTGTGGATACGGTTCGTGCTCGATAGTCCTCCGAGAGCCACCGAGCGTCTTCCCATAAAATCTGGGGAACCGGGGGAGGAGGGTGCATACGCCGACCATAAAATGGGGGAATTCCTCTTCACCTCGGGTTCTTCGAGGAAAGGAGCAACGCATCTGCGGTAGAATTGCCCCCAGGGAGGGGGACTTCATGATGCGCTCGATGCTGAAAACCTACGCCGCGCCTTTTGCCGGCATGTCGTTTTTCTGGGTATACGTTCGCTACCAGTCGTTCTTCGGGTTGCTATATCCGTTGTCGTTCGAAGGTCGTCTGTCCGGTCTCGCTCCATATCCGGTGCTGCTTGCTCTGTTGTTCGCGCTGTGCATGGCGGTGGTGGCGACGAGGGCGCGTATCGAAGGCGTCTTTCGATTGCGTCGGATTCTCGTGCCGATTGTGTGCGGGCTCGGATCCGTCGGAGTCGCCTTGGGCTTTGGCGTGGACGAAGGCATGCTCGCATCGTGGGTGTCCTGGGTGTCCCTGCTTTTCGTCGCCGTCGCTTTCGTCACAGGCTATCTGGCGTGGTCGATATGGTTTTGCGATCGTTTCGACCTGGGGCATATCGTAGTGCTTGCCGCTTCGTATATGACCAGTCTGCTTATCTTTCATGCATGGGTCCCCGTGTTCGTAGCAATAGCTGTTCCTGCGTGTACGGGCCTGTTCTGGTACGTCGCTTCTCCTCCTTGTGCGGCATCTCCGAATACGGGATTCTCGACGCTGCGGAAGGTGACGCCCTACGTTGTTCTGTTCGTCGCATTCCTCGTGGCGGGGAGCGTGCTGAGGGGTATCGTCGACACGTCCGAAGCCGACCTTACCGGTCCGACGTTTCGGTGGCCGCTTTCCGTTGCATTGTCGGGGATCCTGCTCGTGTATTGCGTTCTGTTTGCACGAAGGCAGAAGCGCGCAATGGCGGACGTGTCGAGCGCGAACGACGCGAGGTTCTATCGTCCGATCGAGGCCATGACGTTGAGGGTGTGGGCGGCGCTTGCGCTTTTGTTCTTCGGGGCCATCTTCGCGGGGCTGCTCGAAGGAGCTTACGTGCTGTCGGGGCATGTCGTGGTCGTGGCGCGATCGATGTTCGACGTGCTTCTTTGGGTGATGCTCTGCAATCTCGTGCGTGCCGAGAAGCTTTCCCCGGTGCTCGTGTTTACCGTTTTCAGCATTCTCACGAACGTCGTCTCGTGGCTGCTCAGCTACGTGGTGCTGCCCAGCTTGCTGACCCTGGAGGTTGGGAACGGTCGCATGCAGGCTACGGACGTCGTGGTTCTGCTTGCCGTGTTCGTTTTGCTGGCATTTATCATTTTGGTGTTCGGTGCTGTGGCGCTGAGGAAGCAAGACGTCGAGAGCCCCGCCGTGACGGCGGCTTCGAGTCATTTGACGCCTTCTGTTTCGGAGGACTTGGCGCTATCGTGCAAGCTGACGTCGCGCGAGATCGAGGTGGCAACGCTGTTCGCTCAGGGCCATAGCTTGAAGAAAGTGGCGTCGTTGCTGTTCATTTCGACAAGCACCGCTCAAAGCCATATCAAGAGCGCGTATCGAAAACTCGGTGTTCATTCGAAAGACGAGCTCATCGAGAAGCTGTCGGGTTGAGTCCCTTCATCGTCTGTTTTCCTCGATCTCTTTTTGCATACTTTCCATCCCATATGCGGAGAAACGCGGAAAAATAAGCCGCTCGCGCAGCGCAGGGAAAATCCCCGCTTTCCTTTGTGATACCATGTCGGACGGACAACCCGCCGAGGCAACAAAGAAAGCGCTATGAACAACATAAACGAAATTATCGCAGCTGTTGAAGAACCCCCCGAGTCGTTCGAGCAGTACCTCACGCAGTACGCCGATCGCGTGGGCGACCTGGTGAACTCCTTCATTCCGAAGGGGACGCACGCCGACATGGATCGCTACCTGTACGATCCGCTGGTCGCATACAGCCAGAACGGCGGCAAGCGCCACCGCCCGCTCATCTGCTTCGCAGCCTGCCGCGCCGTCGGCGGCGACATGGCGCGCGCGACGAGCGCCGCCGCCGCCATCGAGCACTTCCATACCGCGGCCCTCATCCACGACGACATCGCCGACGAGGCCGAGCTTCGCCGCGGCGAGCCGTGCATGCACCTCACCGAGGGCATGGGCCTCGCCATCAATGCGGGCGACCTCGCGCTTTCCCTCGTCAACGGCACGGTGGTGTCCGACGAGAACCTCGACGACACCACGAAGGTGCGCGTCATCACCGAGCTCATCGACATGACCCGCCGCACCATCGAGGGCCAGGCGCTCGATATCGGATGGGCGCGCGACGGCCGCTACGACATCACGCCCGAGGACTACCTCGTCATGGCCACGCACAAAACCGCGCACTACTCCGGCGCGGTGCCCCTCGCCATCGGCGCCATCATCGGCGGCGGTACCGAGGTGGAAATCGAGGCCCTGCGCAACTACGGTCTGGATACCGGCCTCGCGTTCCAGATTCAGGACGACCTGCTGAACCTCGTCGGCTCCGAGGAGAGCACGAAGAAGGACTTCCGCAACGACATCACCGAGGGCAAGCGCACGCTCATGGTGGTGCACGCGCTGCAGCACTCCGACGATCGCGACCGCCTCATCGACATCCTCTCCTCGAAGGAGAAGGACCCGGCGGTGCTCGGCGAAGCCGTCGCCATCATGGAGGCGTCCGGCAGCATCGACTACGCTCGCAGCTACGCCGAGAACCTCACGAGCATCGCGAAGAACCGCCTGACCGACATGGTGCGCCCGTCCACGGCGCGCGACCTGCTCGTGTCCATGGCCGATTGGTTCGTCAGCCGACTGAAGTAGCCGCGTGCGACAACCGTAACCTTCTGCTGTGACGAGCGCCGCCGGTTTCGGCGGCGCTCTGTTCCTCTTGTGGAACCTCGCGCCGATACCTGCGTCTGCCTGCATGAATAGGGTACTATGACGCTCATGGAAACCATAAAGCGACATGACACCGGTCCCGCCGTCGAAGACGTTCAGCAGCGTCTCGTCGTCATCGGGCTGCTCGATCCCGCCGACGTCGACGGGGAGTTCGGCGACACCACGGCCGAGGCCGTGCAGGCCTTCTGCGGTAACGCGGGCCTGCCCCTTTCCGACGAAGTGACCGAGAAGGTATGGGCGGCGCTCGTCGACGCCTCCTTCACGTTGGGCGACCGCACGCTGTATCTGCGCATGCCGCACTTCCATGGCCACGACGTGCTCGAGCTGCAGCACGCGCTGGGCGCGCTCGGCTTCGCCTGCGGTGCAACCGACGGCATCTTCGGCGCCTTCACCGAGCTCGGTCTGCGCAAGTTCCAGCTCAACCTCGGTCTGCCGTCCGACGGCATCGCCGGCGCGTACACGTACGCCGCCATCCGCAACCTCCACCATTCGTGGGAGGGGAAGGAAGCGGTGCACGGAACGAGCCACCTCGGGTTCGCCCGCGCCGCCGACGTGCTCGAGCGCAACGCGCTCTGCCTCTTCGGCACGCAGGACTTCACGCGCAGCGTCGCCTCGCGCATGTCGAACCTCGCGCTTGCCAGAACCCTGCCTCCAAAATCATGAGCGCCGATTCGCTGTTGGTGGCTCCCGACGAGTCCATGCTGCTCGTGCATATCGTCCTGCCGGGCGAGCTCACGGTCACCACCGTGCCGCGCGTCAGCTTCGAGGACGAGGAAACGCTGTCGCTGCGCCTCGAAACGGCCATCGGCGTTGCCGATGCCGTCAACCCCTCGCGCATCGCCGTCGAACTGCCCAGCACGGTGTGGGAAGACGCCGGCGCCGGCCGTTCGGCCCAACACTTCGCCATCACCCTGCTCGACGCCCTCTGCACCGCGTTGTCGTAGGCTCCGGTTCTCCCTGTCGGCTCAGCGCCTACACCATCTGGTGTATTCTCGTGTCGGTTCGATGACGGATGCGCGAAGGATACTGATTTCCGCAGGTGAGGGCTCTATACTGCTGCAAACACCAATCGATGGAAAGCAGGTTATCATGGCTGACGATATGAACAACAACACCAACCAGCCCGCGCCGCAGCAGCCCGATGCTGCCCCGCAGCCTCCCGCGACGCCGCAGCCCTCCACCGAGCCGCTGCCGCAGCAGCAGCCCCCGATGGGCCAGCAGGTGCCGCCCGCGCAGCCCGAGCCGCAGCCGCAACCTCAGCCGCAGCCGCAGCCGATGTACAACGCGCCCCAGCCCCAGCCGCAGGCGTTTTACCCGCCCGCGCCGCTCATGCAGCTCACCGGCGGCATGAAGTTCGCCTGGCTCGTGGTGGGCGCCCTCTTGGGCATCCCGGGCATCATCATCGCCTGGCTCGTGAACGTCGACAAGATGCCGCAGGTGAAGAGCGACGCGCTCAAATTCTCCATCATCGGCTTCGTCATCTGGGTCGTGCTCGGATTCTTGCTTGGCCTGCTCATCACCGGCGCAATCTCGGCAGCGGTGTACGGCATGATGGGCTCCATGGACATGGGCTCGTACGGATACGGCTACCACGGCTCCTGGTAAGCGAAAAATCTGTAAATCGCTTCACATTGGAAGAGCCCTCCGGGGCTCTTCCTTTTGCGTGCTAAAGCGAGTGGTACAATTGTGAGCGATTTCCAGGGTCCGTGCGGGGAAGCGCGGGCACCAGAGACCCACCGCACAAAGGAGCACACATGCCACGTCCCATGACCATGGCGGAGAAAATTCTCGCCGCCCATGCGGGGCTCGACGAAGTAGAGCCGGGTCAGCTGATCGAATGCGATCTCGACCTCGTGCTGTCCAACGACGTCACCGCCCCCATTGCCGTCAAAGAGTTCCGCAAGATCGGCGTCGAGAAGGTGTTCGATCCCACGAAGATCGCTCTCGTCCCCGACCACTACGTCCCCAACAAGGACATCAAAAGCGCCGAGCAGGCCAAGATCGTGCGCGATTTCGCGCGCGAACAGGGCATCAACCACTACTACGAAGTGGGCTGCATGGGCGTCGAGCACGCGCTGCTGCCCGAACAGGGCGTCGTCGGCGCGGGTGACCTCATCATCGGCGCCGACAGCCACACCTGCACGTACGGCGCGCTCGGCGCGTTCGCCACGGGCGTGGGCTCCACCGATGCCGGCGTGGGCTACGCCACCGGCAAGGCATGGTTCAAGGTGCCCGAGTCGCTGCTGTTCAAGATCGAGGGCGAGCTTGCCCCCGGCGTCACCGGCAAGGACGTCATCCTGCACATCATCGGCATGATCGGCGTCGACGGCGCGCTGTACCAGGCCATGGAGTTCACCGGCAGCGCCATCCGGAACATGGGCATGGACGAGCGCATGAGCATCTCGAACATGGCTATCGAGGCGGGCGGCAAGGCCGGCCTCATCGAGGTCGACGACGTGACGCGCGCCTACATGGACGGCCGCACCGAGCGCCCCTACACCGAGTACCACTCCGATCCGGACGCGACGTACGCGAAGATCTACGAGATCGACGCGGCATCCATCGTGCCCACCGTGTCGTTCCCGCACCTGCCGTCGAACACGCGCCCGGCCGCCGAAGCGCGCGACATCAAAATCGACCAGGCCGTCATCGGCTCCTGCACGAACGGCCGCATCGTCGACATGCGCCAGGCCGCCGACGTGCTGCGCGGCCGCACCGTGCACCCCGATGTGCGCTGCATCGTCATCCCCGCCACGCAGGCGGTATACCGTCAGTGCATGGAGGAGGGCCTCATGGACGTGTTCCTCGACGCGAACTGCGCCGTGTCCACGCCCACCTGCGGCCCCTGCCTGGGCGGCTACATGGGTATCCTCGCCGCGGGCGAGCGTGCCATCGCCACCACGAACCGCAACTTCGTCGGCCGCATGGGCGATCCGACGAGCGAGGTCTACCTGTCCTCGCCGGCCGTCGCCGCGGCAAGCGCCGTGCTCGGCCACATCGGCTTGCCGGAAGATTTGGACTAGGGGAGGAGCGACCATGCAATTCAAAGGAACCGCGCACCGCTACGGGCGCGACATCGACACCGACGTCATCATCCCGGCCCGCTATCTGACCACGTCCGATCCGGCTGAGCTGGCGAAGCACTGCCTGGAAGACCTCGACACGTCGTTCATCGAACGCGTGCAACCGGGCGACATCATCGTGGCCGACGAGAACTTCGGCTGCGGCTCGTCGCGCGAGCACGCGCCCATCGCCATCAAGGCGGCGGGGGTCGACGTCGTCATCGCCAAGAGCTTCGCGCGCATCTTCTACCGCAACTCCATCAACACGGGCCTCGCCATCATGGAATGCCCCGAAGCGGTGGACGCCATCTCCCAGGGCGACGTGGTGTCGGTGGACGCCGATGCGGGCAAGATCGTGGACGAAACGACGGGCCAGACCTTCGAGGCTCAGCCGTTCCCCCCGTTCATCCGCGAGATCATAGAAGCCGGCGGCCTCATCAACCGCACGCGCCAGAAACTTGGCAAGGAGTAGCCATGTCCCAAACCTACAACATCTGCCTCCTGCCCGGCGACGGCATCGGCCCCGAGATCATCGCCGAGGGCGTGAAGGTGCTGAACGCCGTGGGCGCGAAGTACGACACGACGTTTTCCTACACCGAGGCGCTCATCGGCGGCTGCGCCATCGATGAGACGGGCTCGGCGCTGCCGGACGAGACGCTCGCGGTTGCGAACGCGTCCGACGCCGTGCTGCTCGCCGCCGTCGGCGGCCCGAAGTGGGATACCACCGACCCCGCGAAGCCGCGCCCCGAGCAGGGCCTGCTCGGCATCCGCAAGGCGCTCGGCCTCTACACGAACCTGCGCCCCGTCCAGATCTTCAACGCGCTGGCCGACGCCTCCACGCTCAAGCCCGAAATCGTCGACGGCGTCGACATGATGATCGTGCGCGAGCTCACAGGCGGTTTGTACTTCGGCCGTCGCGAGCGCTTCTACGACGAGGAGGGCTGCGGCTCAGGCGGCGCAGCCGGTCAGCGCGCCTACGACACGCTCGAGTACCGCGAGTACGAGGTGGAGCGCATTGCCCGTCAGGCGTTCGAAGCCGCGCGCAAGCGCCGCAACAAGGTGACCAGCGTCGACAAGGCGAACGTGCTCGAAACCAGCCGCATGTGGCGCGAGATCGTGCATCGCATCGGCGAGACCGAATACCCCGACGTGGAGCTCGAGGACCTGCTCGTGGACAACACCGCCATGCAGCTTATCAGCCGCCCTGTCGACTTCGACGTCGTGGTGACCGAGAACATGTTCGGCGATATCCTCTCCGACGAGGCCGCCCAGATCACGGGCTCCCTCGGCATGCTGGCCAGTGCCAGCCTCGGCGACGGCACGGCGCTCTACGAGCCCAGCCACGGCAGCGCGCCCGACATCGCGGGGAAGGGCATCGCGAACCCGCTCGCGCAAATCCTGTCCGTCGAGATGATGCTGCGCTACAGCTTCGACCTGCAGGACGCCGCCGACGACATCCGCCGCGCGGTGACCGCCGTCCTCGACGAAGGTTGGCGCACCGGCGACATTAGGCAAGCCGCAACCCCCGCGACAAGCTCGTAGGCACCATCCAAATGGGCGACCTCGTGGTAGCGCACCTGTAGAACCGACGTTGCCGCGCAACGAAGGAGCCGCCTCAAGGCGCTCCTTTGCTTTTTTCGCTCGCGCTCGAAGGTTATGCCAGCGTCGCTTCTCGCTGCGAGCGCAACCATGCCGCCAGTTCTTCGATGCCGTCGCCCGTGCGAGCCGAAGTTTCGAAGTACCGGATATCCGGATTGAGGATGCGCGCCTGCGTGCGCAACGCATCCCTGTTGAAGTCCGGATTGAGGGGCAGATAATCGGTTTTGGTGACGATGAGCGCATCCACCGCGGCGAACATGGGCGGGTACTTCATCACCTTGTCCCAGCCCTCCGGCACCGACAGCAGCATCACGCGCAGATGCGCGCCGGTATCGAAATCGGCTGGGCATACCAGGTTGCCGATATTTTCCAAGAACAGGTACTCGTACTGCGCGTCTCCGAATGCGGAAAACGCCTGATGCAGCATTCCCATCTCCACGTGACAGATGCCGCGGGTGTTCAGCTCGACCGATGGGACGCCGGCCTCCTTGATCTTGAGCGCATCCACGTCGGATTCGAGGTCGGCTTCGATGACGGCCACGCTGGGCGCATCGTCTCCCGAGGCTGCGGAATCGGCGCGCAGTTGGGCGATAAGCGCCAGGAGCAACGTCGTCTTGCCTGCTCCGGGCGATGCCATGATGTCTACGAAGAACGTGTTCTCAGCCTTGCGCGCCGCACGGAACGCGTCGGCTTCGGCGTCGTTCCTCGCAAATACGCTCCTGCGCAGTTCGATGATGCGGGTTTCGTCCATCGTATCCTCCCCGTTGTCGTGTCTGTTACGCGGCCCCTCGACCCCGCGCGCCCGGGTCGCACCCCGTTCGGGGCGATTCGTTTGCGGAGACCGACGCTTCGATCTTGCTGATATAGAACTCCATGCCTGAATGAAACGTGCAATCGTTTTCCGAGGCGCATAGGGGGCAGGTTTTCGCAGCGTGCCGGATATAGTCGACGTG
>ENA-OQIJ01000165-OQIJ01000165.1-human-gut-metagenome-genome-assembly--contig:-NODE-165-length-19477-cov-3.213178_pt1 | contig 19477 bp, 15 predicted proteins | sample MGYA00242582_ERZ504747 | MGnify/ENA primary metagenome ERZ504747 (study PRJEB26092, sample SAMD00036435) | human gut metagenome | host: Homo sapiens | study: EMG produced TPA metagenomics assembly of...
CGAAGCGCGAGACGGACACCATGGATACGTTCACGTGCTCGAGCTGGTACTACCTGCGCTACACCGACCCGCACAACGAGGAGCTGCCGTTCGCGCCCGAGAAGGCGAACCGCTGGATGCCCGTCGATCAGTACATCGGCGGCATCGAGCACGCCATCCTGCACCTGCTGTACAGCCGCTTCTACACGAAGGTGCTGCGCGATCTGGGCATGCTCGAGTTCGATGAGCCGTTCGCGAACCTGCTGTGCCAGGGCATGGTGAAGGACGAACACGGCGAGACGATGAGCAAGTCGAAGGGCAACGTCATCGCTCCCGAGGACATGATCGCCGAGTACGGCGCCGATGCCGTGCGCGCGTACATCCTGTTTATGGCCCCGCCTGACAAGGATCTGCTGTGGGACGAGGGCGGCCTTGCCGGCATCTACAAGTTCATGAACCGCGCGTGGCGCATCGTGAGCGATCTGCGCTACGTGGCCGACGACGAGTCGCTCTACCAGGAGGGCGCGTCGTTCGAAGAGGGCGAGAAGGCCGCCGAAACGCTCAACCGCGAGCGTCATCGCGTGGTGGGCAAGGTCATCGACGACTTCGACCGCAACAACTTCAACACCGCCATCGCCGCCATCATGGAACTGACGAACGCGACGAGCGACTACCTGCGCAAGGTGTCGCCCGAAACCCGTGCGAACTGCGACTACCTCAAGGACCTCGACGCCGACGTGGCCGCCGTGCTCGTGAAGCTCATGGCCCCCATCGCGCCGCACTGGTCCGAGGAGCTGTGGAACGCCGTGCTGGGCAACGAGGGCTCGGTGCACACGCAGCCGTGGCCGGAGTTCGACCCCGAGCAGGCGAAGGCCGACGAGGTGGAGCTGGCCGTGCAGGTGAACGGCAAGGTGAAGGCCAAGATCATGGTGGCCGCCGACGCTGTCGAAGATGACATCAAGGCCGCCGGCCTCGCCGCCGTCGAGGCGGCGCTTGCGGGCAAGGACGTCAAGAAGGTTGTCGTCGTGCCGGGCCGCCTCGTGAACATCGTCGCGAAGTAGCGGCGCGCGCCCCACGCAACGCGCAAAGCGGCCCGGGCATGCCCGGGCCGCCTTGTTGTTCTATCCTACGTAGTCGGCGGCGTTGTCGCCGGCGACGCGGCCGAAGGTGTAGATGTCGGCCATGGACGTGGAACCGAGGCGGTTCGTGCCCATCTTATGGCCGGCCACCTCGCCCGCGGCGAACAGGCCGGGGATGGGGTTGCCGGCGGTGTCGAGCACTTCGGCGTTCGGGTTGATGCGCAGGCCGCCCATCGTGTAATGTACGGCTGGCTTGTACGCCATGATGTAGTACGGCGGCGTATCCACTTTGTGCATGGTTCCGCGATAGCTGAAATCGGGATCGGCCCCCTGATCAACGTAGGAGTTCCACTGCTCGATGGTCTTCGAGAGCGCGGCGGCGTCAATGCCGAAGGGCTCGCACGCCTCCTCGAGCGTGTCGGCTTTCACGCACAGCTGACGCGACGAAAGGTTCTCGAACTCGTCGGAATGGATGTCCACCACCTTGGTCTCGTCGGCTGCGGCCTGATCCCAAATCTCATAGGCGCGCTCGCCCGTCTGCTCGAGGATGGCCTTCGACAGCACGTCGCGACGGCCGAGCTCTTCGACGAAGCGCTTGCCCTCCTTGTTGAACATGACGGTGCGCTCGTCGAGGCGCATGTCGTCGAGGTAGAGCAGGGCGCCCGTGTCGACGTCGCAGATGGGGTACGTCTGAATGAGCTCCATGTCCACGAGGTCGGCGCCGATGTCGGACGCCATGGTCAGGCCGTCGCCCTGCGCGCCCACCGAGTCGGTGGAGTTGAACTGCTCGCCAAAGTCGGGATTCGCCTTCGCGCGCATGTCGACGTTGGCGCCGAAGCCGCCGCAGGCGAGCACGACCGCTTTGCAGTTGAACGTGTACTCGTCGCCCGTGACGGTGTTGGTGGCCTTGACGGCATTGATGCTGCCGTCCGAGCCGAGCGCGAGCGCCGTGGCCTTCGTGTTGTCGATGAGCGTGATGGCGTCGATGGCCTGCGCGCGCGTGGTCAGCTTCGTGGTCATGGCATTGCCGATGTGTCCCGTGGGGATGATGGAGCGCTTCACCGAATGCCCGCCGAAGAACAGCAGGTTGTGCTCCCAGGAGACGCCGCCCTCGTAGGTGAGCCACTGCGCGGCGTCGAACACGCCGTTCGCGATGACGTTCACCAGCTCGGGGTCGCCGCGATGGTCGCCGCCTTCCAGCATGTCGTTCGCCAGCTGCTCGGGGCTGTCGGACAAGCCCATGTTCTCCTGAACCCAGTTGTTCGGCACGGCCATCTCGCCGCCGGACAGGGCGGTGGACCCGCCGTACACGCCCAGCTTCTCCATGAGCAGCACCTGCTTGCCCTTGTTCGCCGCGCTGATGGCGGCCGTGAATCCCGCGCCGCCGGTTCCCACCACCACGACGTCGTAGGATGTGGCGATGCCGTCGGCCGGTTGCGGCAGTGCCTTGTCGCGCTTCTTCCACTCCGACGATTTCTCGCCGGCCTCGTCGAGCGCTTCGGCCACGGCGTTGAGGTACGCCATGCTCGAGAGCGAGGCGCCGGTGACTACGTCGACGTTGAGCGTCTGATGGTCGACGATGAGCTTGCCCAGCTTGTCCATGCACACGTCGCCTAGCCCCATGGACTCGCGCGATTCCAGCACGTCGATGCGCTCGATGACGCCGTCCTTCGTCACCACTTCAACTTGGATGGTTCCGTGCTTGCCCATTCCGGTGCCCACGGTTGCTGTGCTCGCGTTTTCGGAAACCGTGCTCGACGTTTGGCCCGTCGGCGCGCAGCCGCCCAGCGTCAGCGCGCCGCCTGCGGTGGCGAGCGCCGCTCCGGTGAGAAACTGCCTGCGAGAAAGTCCTGCCATGATGTCATCCTCCTTCGGTATGCCCCGCCTCCCTTGGTTTTCGTTCGGGGCGGCAAAACCCTACCACCGGATGTGCTGGCGATACGTCTAGCTGGGGGTTCAATGTGTAAACCGGCCCGAGTTTAAAAATGTAACCCGCGGGAAAACGCCCGTACGGCCCGGTTGTTTCGGGGTAAGATGGGAAACCGAGCCTGCAGGGAGGGGGTCATCTGCATGAAGGATTTCGTTGAGCGTTGGAAAGACGTGCTCATGCGCGTGGGCATGCTGCCCGTGGCGTTTCTGGGCGTGGGGCTGTACCGCGCGTGGCTGTCGACGTTTTTTCGCTACGAGGCGTTTCCTACGATCGGCTTCTTCGACTACGCGTTGTTCGAAGGGGCCATTGGCGTTGCGTCGTTCGCGGTGGTGATCTTCGCGCGCCGCATCGTGCCGCTGTGGTGCAACCGCACGCTGGTCAGGTTGACCGCCGTGGCCATGGTGGGAGGGTCGGCGCTGTGCGTGTTCGCGTGCTTCGCGGTGCAGATTGCGGCGCTCAAGTACGCGGGGCTCGTGTTGGCGGGCGCCGGGTTGGCCCTGCTCATCCTCATGTGGACGGAATTCTTCGGGTCGCTCAACCCCATGCGCGTCGCGGTGTACTACGCGGGGGCCATCGCGCTCGGCGAGTGCCTCAAGTGGCTGTTCACCGGGCTCGATCCGGCGTATATCGCGGTGTTCTCCGTGGCGCTTCCGCTCGTGTCCATCGATTGGGTGCGTCGCTCGATGAGGCGGCTTCCCGAGCTCGACCTGCCGAAACCCATGGGCAAGCCGCGGTTGTCGGAAGTGCCGTGGAAGCCCATCCTGCTCATGGGGGTATGCACGCTTGGAACGGGGTTCGGCGTGCTGCCCGATCAGCCGCTCGTGGCGGGCAATATCGTGGGCACCGTGTTCGTGGCGCTGTTCGTGTTCTTCGGCGTGCTGTCGTCGTCGAAGTGGTTCAACTTCGACACCATCTACCAGCTGGCCTTTCCCTTCATGACGGTGGGGCTGCTGCTCATCGCCCCGCAGTTTTCGCTTGATTCGCAAACGGCGGCGGTGTGTTACGACGCCGGGTACACCATGCTGTCCGTCTTCATCATGATCGTGCTGAGCAACATCACGTATCGGTTCGGCATTGCGGCCGCGTGGCTCAACGGCATCGAGCGCGGCATCCGCTATCTCGTGGAGGCGGGCGGGTGGAGCGTCTTCGCGTTCGCCTCGGTGTATTTGTCGAAGGAGTCGATGAACGTCCTGCATATCGGCATCGTGATTGCGGTGGTGGTGGCGTTCGCGGCGCTGTTCTTCTCGGAGAAGCGGCTTTCCGCGAAGTGGGGCCATCAACCTCAAGGGCGACCCGGGGGAGACGACGTGTTCTCGCCCGGCGTGTTGGCGCTGCGCGTGTCCGATTTGTCGCGCGACCATAATCTGAGCCCGCGCGAGGAAGAGGTGCTGCAACTGTTGGCGCGCAAGGAGACCACACCCAAATCGGGGGAGAACCTGTTCGTGGCGCCCGGTACGGTGAAGGCGCATACCAGTCGCATTTACAGAAAGCTTGGCGTGCGCAGTCGCGAAGAGCTCTACGAATTGCTTACTATAGAACCATGAGCGGTTGGGATGGGTAAAGCGACAACATGAGGGGCGAGAGCGATGAGCGAGTTGTTCGAGGACATGCGGTGGGGACGCTGCGGGCGAAGAACCGGTTGGTGCGCGCGGCAACCTACGAGGCGCTGGCCACCGAGGACGGGCGGATCACGCCGGAGTTGCAGGCGGTCTACGAGGAGCTTGCGGCGGGCGGCGTGGGCACCGTCATCGTGGGATATGCGTACGTCATGCCTGACGAGCAGCCGAATCCGCGCATGTTGAGCATCTGCGACGACGCGCTCGTCCCCGCCTATCGCGAGCTGGTGGAGGCGGCGCATGCGCACGGGGCGGCCATCGTGTCGCAAATCGTGTACGGCGGCTCCGCGACGAAACTCGATCCTCCGAGCGCGCGCATCCTCGGGCCCTCGGCGGTGCCCCATCCGAAGACCGGCATCGTGCCGGTCGAGGCGACGACGGCCGACCTGCGTGCGCTCGCGTCCGCCTTCGCGGACGCGGCGGCGCGAGCGCAGGCGGCCGGGTTCGACGGCGTGGAGCTGCATGCCGCGCACGGCTACCTGCTCAGCCAGTTCCTCAGCCCGCTGCTCAACCGGCGCGCCGATGCGTACGGCGGCTCCCTCGAGAACCGGGCGCGGCTCCTCCTCGAGGTTGTCGATGCCGTGCGGGCGCGCGTGGGCGCGACCTTCCCGCTGCTGGTGAAGCTGAACAGCTCCGACGGCGTGGACGGCGGGCTCACCGAGGACGATAGCCTCGCGGTGGCGAAGCTGCTCGCCGCGCACGGCGTGTCGGCCATCGAAGTGAGCGGCGCCTGGCGCGCCTGTCGCATGCGCGACTTCGACGGCGAGCCCTTCTTCGCCGCGTACGCGCGGCGCCTGGCGCGCGCCGTGGATATCCCCGTCATCCTCACGGGCGGCAATCGGAGCGTCGCTGCGATGGAGCGCCTCGTGCGCGAGGACGGCATCGCGGGGTTCGGCCTCTGCCGCCCGCTCATCTGCGAGCCCGACCTCCCGCGCCGCTGGCAGGCCGATCCGCACGCGAAACCGCGCTGCATCTCCTGCAACGGCTGCAGCACCACCCCCGGCCACCGCTGCCTCCTGCCCGCACGGGAGTAGCCCTTCGGATGCTACGCATCCGCTCCTTCGACGATGTCGATGAGCTCCTGTTGCGAGTGGATGTCAAGCTTGGCATAGATATGGCGCACGTGGGTTTTCACCGTGTTGTGCGACAGGAACAGCTTCTCCTGGATAACCGGGCTTGTGCGTCCGCGCGCGAGCAGGCGCAACACGTCGCCCTCGCGCGGAGTGAGGCCGAAGCGGGAGATCACGGCATTGCACGACGCATCGAGACGCGGGGCGTCGTGCTCTTCGGCAGCTTCGCCGGCCGGCGCGACGGGCATCGGATGAGCCGGTCGCACGCCCGAAATGGCATCCTCGAAGCTGAACCGCTTCATGGCGACGAAGTTGTACGCCATGAACAGAAACGCGATGATGGCCGAAGCCCACAGAAGCGTGCCTCCGTCGAGCATCCCGAGCACTTCGATGCCCTGCACGAGCAAGGCGCCGCACCCGATGCCGAGCCAGCTTGCGGCGAAAGCGAAGGCCGAGGTGGACAGCGCGCCCGCGGGGTTGCGCGAGCCGACGGCGGCGATGAGGTAGTATGTAAGCACGCTGAAGCAATCGGACCCCGCGTACAGCAGCATGCTTGATGCGTGGAAGCCGGCGGGGCCGTCGACGCCCTCGAACGAGAGCGGTGCAAGCAGGAAGCCGGCGAACACGAGCAGCGCCGACGCTTGATACAGCGTGTCGGACGACAGGCGCGCCCGCACGGCCACTACCACGAAGAACACCACGACCACCGGCACGAACGACAGCAGGGTGGCAGCCTGACGTCATGAGCTGTACCCTGGCTGCCGAAGGCGTAGCCGCAACGCGGCGTTGAACAGGAAGATGGATACGGTACACGAGGCTTGAGAAACGGCAGAAACGAGGAAGGGTTCGTCGCGTCGAGTACGGTGGGCAGGCGTTTGCGCGAATGGCGGCTATCATAGCGTGAACGCGCGGGCGAATGAGCAGGTACGACAGCGCCGTGCAGGCGAAGTAGAGCAGGAGCGCCGCCGCAAGATCGACGGGAAGCGCCCACGAACGCCACGCCGAACTGCACGGCGTACTTCACCACGAAGGCGTGGGGATCACACCATGCTACGCTTCGCTCCCAAGTTGATGAGCGCAACCCCACGAGCACTGAGAACCACACCGACCCGATGCCGCCGAAGGGGCTGCCCAACGCGACGAGCAGAGGGCTGCCCGTGCTCAATCCCGCGCCCAGCATCACCAGTCCGATCGCGAACAGTCCGAGACAGGCGAACGACCACGCGCTCTCGCGCAGCAGGGTGGGTCGACGATAGGCCGCTACGGCCACGATGACCGAGAACGCCACGCCGCAATAGGTGGAAAGCTCGCGCCCTGCGGGGAACACGAGGGCGACGCTGGGGAACACGAAGGCGTTCAGCAGAAACGCCGAGATCAGCAGCAGCGCAAGCGATCCGCAGGTGGAGAGATCGTCGGCGCCGAGCCGCCAACCGGCAGCGTCGTTCTCGCCGACTCGACCATCGATAGGCGCTTCGCTGCGCATGCATCCTCCTCCCGTTCGTTGCGCTCAGTGTACTCGAAGTGACGGGTACACGCATCGCACGTTCGCGAAACGAACGGCAGAAGGCCTCACCCTCAGGAGGCGAGATTTCATCCTTGGTTGCGAGAAGTGCCAGGTCAACGCCTTTCAGTGGATTTCGCGTTCGCGGGGTGAAGCCGCTGCGATCTCTTCGCGGTACGGTCTTTCCCGTTAACGACGGCAGCCGAAGATGGTGCCGGAAATTCGAACAAAGGAGGGAACGATGAGCGATCGTATGAAGCGAACGGGGATGTCGCGTCGCGGGTTCTTGGGGTGGGGAGCACTTGCGGCGGCGGGCTCCGTCATGGGGTTGGCCGGATGCTCGCCGCAGCCGCAGGGCGCCGCGAAGGCCGATGCGCAGGAGAGCGGATCGGGGGCGGGAAGCGCCGGCTGGCTCGGCGCCGAGCCGGACGTCGCCGACATTGCGAAAACCGAGGATACGGACTTTCTTATCGTCGGCGCGGGCACGGCGGGCATGTGCGCCGCCGGCACGGCGAGCGATTTGGGGCTCGACTTCATCCTGTGTGAGAAGAACGACTCGGTGCAGGAGACGCGCGAGTATCTGGGCGTCGTGAACTCGAAGGCGGCGCTCGCGCAGGGCGGCGAGGTGGACGGCATGAAGCTGCTCAACGAGCTGACGCGCTACGCGTCCGGCAAGTGCAACCAGGACGTCATCAAGGTATGGATCGACGAAAGCGCCGAGATGCTCGACTGGATCGATGAGAAGATGCAGGCCACCGGCAAGCAGCTTGTGGTGGACATGCCGCCCGAGCACGCCACCGGCGGCACCGACTACTACCTGCCGGTGCTGCAGCACGTGTGGCTCACGCCGTACGAGCCGCCCACGCGCAACGAGGTGCTGCAAGAGGCCGTCGAGGCGGCGGGCAACCAGATACGCTTCAAGCATACGCTGGTGAAACTCCTGCACGACGGCGGCAAGGTGAGCGGTGCCATCTTCGACACTCCCGACGGGCACGTGCAGATCAATGCCAAGAACACGCTGCTGGCCACCGGCGGCTACCCCGCGAACCCCTCCATGATGACCGCGCTTTCGCCTTCTGCGCTGGCATGCTGCACGTCGTCGAGCTACGCCATCAACGACGACGGCTACGGCCTGAAAGCCGGCATCTGGGCCGGCGGCGTGAAGGACCCCGATGCAGCGCCGATGATCTTCGACCGCGGCGCGGTGGCTCCCGGCGTGAACGCGGGATACGTGGGCGAGGGCGACAAGGCCGCGCTGCCGGGCACCATCTTTCAGGAGAATATCGGCTCGCAACCGTTCATGAAGGTGAACCGCAACGGCGTGCGCTTCGCGAACGAATCGACGCCCTACGACACGCTGTGCTTCCAGGCGGGGCAGCAGCCCGGCGGCGTGTGGTGCCAGGTGTTCGACGGCAACGCGTCCGAGGATATCCTGCGCTTCTCCACCATCGGCTGCTCGGCGTTCGCCAACCAGATGATGGCCTGGGGATGCCGGTGGAGGAGTTCTGCAAGGTGGCACTTGAGCAGGGTGTCATGCAGAAGGCCGATACGCTTGAGGAGCTTGCGGGCAAGCTGGGCTTCGAAGGCGATGCCAAGAAGGCGTTCCTCGAGCAGGCCGAGCGCTACAGCGCCCAGTTCGACGCCCAGGTGGACGACGATTTCGGCAAGGAAGCCTACCGCTTGAGCGCGCTGCGCACACCGCCTTTCTACGGCTGCTGGTTCGGTGGCTCGCTGCTGACGACGCTCGACGGCTTGCGCATCACAAAGGACTGCCAGGTGCTCGACGCGAACGACAGCCCCATCGAGGGCCTGTACGCTGCGGGCGATGTGTCCGGCAGCTTCTTCAGCGGCAACTACCCTGAATACATCGTGGGGTGCGCCTCGGGTCGCACGTCCACCCAGGGCCGCCACGTCGCCCGCCTTCTCGCCGGCGACCTCTAGGCGCCGCGCACCATCGCCCTCCCTCCCTCCTCCCGAAGCGCCGTCTGCTCCCAGACGGCGCTTCGCGTTGGCGGTATTTTCGTTCCCTTTCGCTTGCTCGAAAGCCGTTATGATGTGAGTCTCGTTGATGGAGGGGTGCTATGAGGGTGTCGAAGGGTGTTTGCTACGGTCTTGCTGCGGCGTTCTGTTTCGGCATGATGCCGGTTTGGGCGAAGCTGGCCTACGGGGTCGGGCTTGATCCGCTTGCGCTTGTCATGCTGCGCACGCTTATGGCTGGCATCGTTCTGCTCGCGTTCTTTGCAACGAAGCGACGGGTGCCGCGCATCGATCGTGCGGCATGGCGTACGGTTGCGGGTACATGCTGCTTGTACGCTGCTATGATGATCTCGTACTTCACCGCGTGTCAGAACCTCGATTCCGGTGTGGCGAACGCGCTGTTCCATCTCTATCCGGTCATCGTCATGGTGCTCACGGCGGTGTTGAGGAGAAGCGAGCTGGGTGCGGGGAAGTGGGTGGCTGCGGCACTTGCTGTCGCCGGGTTCGTCTTGCTCGCGAACTACGGTGGCGGTGCGGTGAGCGCGCGGGGCATTGCATTGGTGAGCGCGGCGGCCGTGTTGTTCGCATGCTACTCGCTGATGCTGGATACGCCGCGCATCAGCGCCGTCGATCCTTTCGTGCTCACGTTTTACGTATGCATCGCTTCGTGCGTCGCTTCGAGCGCGCTTTGGCTGTTGAGTGGCCCCGGCAGCGCGATGATCACGCTGCCGGGTTTGGGGTATGCATTGCTTATCGGCCTCTTCTCCACCGTGTTCGCGCTTGCTTTGTACATCATGGGAACGAGGCAGCTCGGTTCCGCGGTGGCCAGCATGCTCAGCAATGCCGAAGTGGTCGTCACGCTTTTGGCTGGAGTGCTTGTGTTGGGTGAGACGGTTGAAGCTTCGACAGTGGCGGGTTGCGTGCTTATAGTACTTGCTTGCGTGCTGGTGTGCGTGCGCGGACATGAGTGGCGAAAGCCCGATACGGCGGAGGAGGGGAAGCGGCATGTCGGTATATAACGATGAGGTGCGCTATTCCGTGAAGGAAGCGTCGGAGATACTGGGCATCAGCAAGAAATCGTTGCGCTATTACGATCGCATCGGTCTTTTGGCACCCTATTATCGCGATCCCGACAACCAGTATCGCTACTACACGATCAAACAGTTCTATCAGATCGAACTGTTCAAATACGCGAAGTTTTTAGGCCTTCCGGTGCCGGAGTACAAGTCTATCTGCATCACAAAGAATCAGGTGGATGCTGGTGACTATCACCAGATTGAGGACACACTGGACTCCTTGCTCGCGCAGAAGCTTGCCGAACGCGAGCAGCTCAACCGCTGCATTGCCGAAGTCGAGCGCATGCAGCAAAACTTGGACGTACTGCGTTCTAGCACAATCGATGGGGAACCGTTTGAGCAAAAGATGCCTCTGCGCTGCGCCTACGCGATTGATCACGACCCGAGTCGGCCCTTTGAGGGTACGAGCGTGCGTATGCGCATGACCCGGTCGAAGTATCAGGACCATCTTACCGAGCAGTACGGACTGTTGCTTGATGTCGAAGCGGCGCGCCAGGGCAGGCTTGTCATTGTGAAGCAGTACGTGGTGCTCGATGGGCACTTTGACGAATCGGAAGACGTGATGCATCTGCCTGAAGGCAGGTACACTAATTTTCTCTACCACGCCTTCTGCCCTGAGGAGCCTCTCCACAGCCTCGCGCGTTTTTTGGGCGACGGACAAACGCGGCTGCCGTACCTCATTGCAGACGAGGTGAACTACTTCGAGCAAGTTAGCGAGATAGTGCACGCGGTTCGCGTGCTCCAGTAATCATCTCAAAAAGTCCCTTGACCTGTCCCTTAGGGGAACTCCTAGAGTGGTCGCGTCTTCGGAATAAGGAGAGAAAGGGACCTCATGGAGAACCAATCGTACGGTATTACCCGTAAATCGTTTCTGAAGGGGGCTGCGCTTGCGGGGCTTTCCGCTCTAGCCGGCGGTTCGCTGAGCGCATGCGCCCCACATGGCAAAGAGGCAAGCGCCGCGTCGGCGCCCACGTCGACGGTCAGTGGGTCGTTCGTAGGCGTCGGCTCGGGCATGGGCGGCGATGTCCGTGTGGAGGTCGCGCTCGATCAAGGTCGCATCGTGGGCATTCGACCTCTACGCAACAATGAAACGCCAGGATTGACGGACCTGTCGATTCGTCTCATGCCGCAAGAGATGATAGCTAATCAAAGCTATGAGGTAGACGTGGTCACCGGTGCCACCATGACGAGTATGGCATTGAAAAGCGCCGTCAAAGATGCGCTCGAGACGGCTGGCGTCGACCCGTCGGACTACAAGGCGAAGGTTGAGCGTCCGAAGGATACGAAGGACGAAACCATTGAAACGGAATTCGTGGTAGTGGGCGGCGGCGGTGCAGGGCTCAGCGCTGCGGTGACGTTGGCGCAAAACGGGAGGAAGGTGATCGTCGTTGAGAAGATGCCCCGCCTCGGTGGTAACACGCTTGTGTGCGGTGCGCTCATGAACTCATATGATCCCATTCGCACACGAGGGACGGAGTATGCGGAAAGCACGGTCGAGGACTTCATCGACTGGACATGGACGGGCGGTAACGAAGCCGGCAAGAGGGACGTTATCCAAACGTTTGCCGAGCAGTCATGGCCGACGACGCAATGGCTTGTCGATGATATCGGCGTGGTGTTTTACAAAGACTTGCAAGGTCAGTGGGGGCACATGCCCGAACTGCCAAACGGAACCGGTTTCGTGTATCCCTTCGAGAAGAAGGTGGAGGAACTCGGTATACCGTGCCATCTGAACACAGCGCTGCAAGAGGTTGTCATGGAAGGTGACCGCGCAGTGGGCATTGTGGCTCAGAAAGACGGCGGCGCTACGTTGACGGTGAAAGCTTCGAAAGGGGTTGTGCTTGCTACGGGTGGGCTTGGTTACAATCTGGACCTGGTGAAAGAACTGGACCCGCGCTATGAACGGGTCAACCTTTCCACCAATCCGGTTAACGCTACTGGCGAATGCTTCGCCATCGCGGAAGCGGTGGGTGCGAACCTCGTCAACATGGATTCTATTCAGGCGGTGCACTTCGCCGATCCTGCAACCGGTCAGGTGGATTGGGATATTGAAAGCGCCAACAGCATCTTCGTCAATAAAGAGGGAAAGCGCTTCATGAACGAGGAGATGCCTCGCGACGATTCGGTCGCCGGGCTCTCCCAGCAACCCGATCAGCTCATGTTCACGATCAGCGATTCGAAGGACTGGCCGACGATGGACACCGTTACGGGTTTCGGCGTTACCATCGGCGAATGTCTGGAGCGCGGCAAGGCTTTTCGGGCCGACACGCTAGAGGAGCTTGCGAGTATTCTCGAGATCGATGGGTCGAATCTGGTGGCGACCGTTGACGAGTACAATCAGATGATCGAGGAAGGTGAGGACGTGGCTTTCCAGTTGAAGACTATCGATCATCGCTCGAAGATCGAGACGGGACCGTTCTACGCGTCGAAGCTGACCATTGCCATCCACTACACGAATGGCGGCATTGAAATCGATCCGCAGGCGCGCGTGCTCAATGGGAGTGGCGAGGTGATTCCAGGTTTGTATGCGGCGGGTGAGTGCTCCGGCGGTGTGATGGGCACGAATCGCATGGGAGGAAACTCCGTTGCCGACGTCATGATCTTCGGCCGCATCGCCGGTATGGCGGAGTAACGAACGCCCTTCCTCCTACGCCGCGCCACCCCCGAACCCCGCAATTCTCGTGTAATCGGCTTTGAGTTTCGATGACGAGTGATGAACGTGTGGCGGGGGCGGCGCGGCGTTTGTTATCATCGACCCCTATGACGCAACGTAAGAAACATGGATGGTTGAGGACGATGCTGGGTTTAATACTCGGATGCATACTTGTGGTCGTTGCCGTGTTCGCGGTGACGAACGTCGTGACGGTTGCCACGACGAAGGAGCATATCGTCGAGCCGCAGGCCGCCGAAGGCTACAACGCCGACGCCATCGTGGTGTTGGGCGCGTCCGTGTTCGCCGACGGCACGCCGTCGGGCATCCTGCAAGACCGCCTCGACGACGGCATCGAGCTGTACAAGGCGGGCGTCGCGCCGAAGCTCATCATGAGCGGCGACAACAGCACCGTATCGTACAACGAAGTGAAGGCCATGAAGGACTACGCCATCTCGCAGGGCGTGCCGAGCCAGGATATCTTCTGCGACCATGCCGGGTTCTCCACGTACGAGAGCATGTACCGCGCGAAGAACGTGTTCGGCGCCGAGCGCATCGTGGTGGCCACGCAGACGTACCACCTGTACCGCGCGCTGTACGCCGCGCAGGGCCTCGGCCTCGAGGCCATCGGCGTGGCGAGCGACTATCACGACTACTCGAAGCAGTTCCAGTACGACATGCGCGAGATTCCCGCCCGCACGAAGGACTTCTTCAAGACGCTGTTCAAGGTGCCCTCGACGTTCGTGGGCGATCCCATCAGCCTCAACCAGTCGGGCGACGTCACCGAAGGCTAAGGCATGCGCAGCGCCTGCGCCTCGCAGGCCGCCGCTCCCGTCTACTCGTAGTTCTCGATGAGGTCGATGAGGTCCTGCTTCGAATGCAGGGCCGTCTTTTCCAGAATACGCCGCGTGTGGGTGCGCACGGTGCTTTCCGACACGAACAGCGCTTCGGCGATCACCTTGGCGGAGCGCCCGCGCGCGAGATAGGGCAGCACTTCGGCCTCGCGCCGCGTGAGCCCGTAGTAGTCCACGATCGGGGGCGAACACCTCGTCCGCGTCGTCTCCCTGCTCCCGTTGCCGCACGGGGCACGGGGCTCCGCACGCAACGGTGCATTCGGCGTCTGCCTCCTTGCCCTTGCCCCGCGCCGAAACTCAGAAAACCGAGAAGCGATGTCGGGTGTGCTGAAACAACGCCAGCATGGCAAGCACGTAGATGGCGCCCACCGATACGCCGATGATCAGCACCGACGGGCTTTCGGGAATGAGCATCACCACGTAGCCGATGCCGATGCCCACGAGGCGCGCGATGATGGACACCCCGCGCACGATGCCGCCCACCACGAAGCCCGACACGGAGAAGTCGTACGCCGTCGACGCCACCATGTACCAGATGATCACGTCGAACACGCCGTAGCAGGCGCTCATCACCACGTTGAGCTCGACGGGATTCGTGCTCCAGAAGCACGGCATGAGTGCGAACAGCACCACCAAAATGGGCACGATCACCTTAAACGTGAGCGCGAGGTCGGTGCGGCGACGCGCGAACAGCACGAGCCCGATGAGCGCGACGGCCGCCACGATGTTGGCCATGAGCGGCAGCCGATGCGCTTCGTAGGCGGAATCCACCGACACCACGGTCATCTGCCACACGTACCCGAACAAACACGACAGCACGAGGCTTGCCACGATGAGGCTCACGAGCGATCCGAGTGCCGTGCGGTACCGACCCGAATCGGCGGTGAGCGTGGCGCGCTCGTCGGGCACCTCGCGGTTGCAGCGCGTCAGGCACAGCTGCGAGAGGATGGGCAGCGGCAGCATGAGCAGCAGCGCGGGCACGCCCAGCTCCTCCGAGCAGAACGTGAACGCCACGAACAGCAGCGCCGTGAGCAGCAGCACCACGGGAAGGTAGAACGACGTGCGCGAGGGGTGCATGCGGCCGAGGCATTCGGCCCAGCTTCCCCAAAAGTAGCCGTATCCCACGCCGGCCAACACCGAACCCGTCATGAGCACGGCGATGGCGACGGGCTCGCTCAGCAGCCCGGCGCTTCCGGCGGCGCCCGAACCGGCGAGCAGCACGAGCCCCGTCACGATGGACGCGGTGAACGCCGTTGGCGGTAGCTTGTCGTAGAAGGAAGGGTTGCGCTCCATGCGGGAGGCGACGAGGAACAGCGTGGTCATGTTCGCCACGAACGACACGATGACGATGAGCGTTTGATAGCCGGTGGTGTACAGCGGCCCCGAAAGCAGGATGGAGCTGCGGAACGTGAGCATGCTGCACGCCCAGAAGAACGCGAGACCGAGGTGGCGAAGCCGCAGCGTCTTCCATACCATGCGCATGCTGCGTCGTTCATTCGCTTCAGGCGAGCATTCGGACATGGGTCGGCAAACTCCTTCGTCGAACGGCGGCGGCTTGGTTCCAGGGGTTCGCACGGCCCTGAGATAGAGGGCGCTTCGGGGGGAAGCGCGCTGACAACACTTTACCTCATCAGCATAAACACCATTATCATCAATTATTGATGATAAGCAAGTGATTCGCTGGGGTTAGGGTTTTGCGGCGACGAGAAAGGACGCCCGTGAATCCGAACGCACCCATCGCGCCCCACGCACCAGCTCTGTCCACCGAGCCCGCTACGCCCGCCGACATCATCCCCTCTGCACGTCTGCTGCAGGCGGCTTGCGTTGCCGTCGCGCCGCTGCTGACGCGGGAGGGTCTCGAAGCTGCCGACGAGGCCTCGGTGGGCGCTGTGTGCGAGGTGCTCGCGTGCCTGTCGGGCGAGGCGGTTGCGCCGCCGAGCGACGCGGCTCGCCGCGCGCTTGGCCGCGACGTGCTGATTGCCGGGCTGCCGTTGGCGGCGCTGCCGGTGGAATCGCTGCACAAACCGTGGTGCGGCCCCGACGGCACAGTGCGCGCCGCGCGGGGCATGTACGGCGGCGAGTCGGCCCGGCACGTGCGGGCGCTGTACGCCGCCTGCGGGCTGAGCGTGCCCGAGGGGTTCGCGGCCATGCCCGATCACCTCGCGCTGCTGCTCGAGCTTGAGGCGTTCTTTCTCGAAGCCGATGATGCGTCGGCGGCGCGCACGCTCGTGTGCGATCACTTCGACTGGCTGGGCGCCTACGACGCCATGCTTGCCGCTCGCGCAGAGCAGGCGGCAGACGCCCCGGCATTCGATATGACCAAGCGCCGCGACCTCGCGCAGGGCATCGCCTTCATGCGCACGATGGTCCGCTCGATGGATCGTGCGGTGCACGCATGGGCTGCGAACGCGGCATGAGAAACGCTCATCGGTAGGGAGGGCGTTGCGCGCTCGCGTGCGACGCAGACAGTACGACGAGATGGTAAGGAGGAGGAATGTTCGATTCTACGGTTTCGCGCAGGACGTTTCTGAAGGGATCGGCCGCGGCTGCGTCGTTGGGCGCGGTCGGGACGCTTTCGCTGAGCGCGTGGCGCGCCGATGAGGCGCATGCGGCCGGAGGCGACCGCGCGGTCACGCCGTCGCTGTGCAACGGCTGCTCGAGCAAGTGCGGCCTGATGGCCACCACGTTGGGAGGGACGCTGTTCACGCTGAACGGCAGCGAGCAGCATCCGTATTCGAAGGGCAAGCTGTGCGCCCGCGGCCATGGCTTCGCGCAGATGGCCTACAACGAGGAGCGCGTCACGCAGCCCCTGCGCCGTACGGAAAACGGCGAGTTCGAGCCCATCGATTGGGACACCGCGTTCCGGGAGATCGGCGAGAAGGTGCAGGCCATCGTGGCGGCAAGCGGCCCCGAGTCGCTGGCGCTCATCCACGACCCGCGCCCGTCGGGCAAGTACTACACGAAGCGCTTCATGAACGCGCTGGGCTCCGCGAACATCTACACGCATGCGGCGGCGTGCAACCTGTCCAAGGAAGCCGGCTTCGCCGAGACCATCGGCGCGTCGAACTACTCGGTGGACTTCGCCTCGTGCAAGATGGTGATGTTCATCGGCCGCAGTTACGGCGACGGCATTCGCCCGTCCCATGCCATGAGTTTGGCCGACGCCGCCGAGGCCGGCACGCGCGTGGTCATCGTCGACCCGCGCCTCAACAACGCCGGCATCTTCGCCACCGACTGGGTGCCCGTCAACCCCGGCACCGACCTGGCGCTGCTCATGGGCATCTGCAACGTGCTCATCGAAGAGGACCTCTACGATCACGAGTTCGTCGAGCAGTACACGGTGGGCTTCGACGAGTTCGCCGCGCAGGCCAAAACCTACACGCCCGAATGGGCCGAAGGCATCTGCGACGTGCCCGCCGACACCATCCGCGAGCTGGCGCAGGCGCTTGCCGCCGCCGCACCGGCCGCCGCGGTGGAGGCGAGCTGGCGCGCCGCGTTCGGCTGCGCGTACAAGAACTCGTTCGACACGGCCCGCGCCGTGACGGCTGTGAACACGTTGCTGGGGTCGTGGGGCCAGAAGGGCGGCGCGCTGCTCACGGGCTCGCCGAAGGCCGGCGACATCGCTGACGAGCGGTTCGCCGCTCCGCCGAAACCCGAGGCCAAGCGCATCGGCGACAAGGAGTACGGCGCGGTGAGCAGCTCGGGCTCGAACATCGCCGCCCTCGAAGCCGCCCTCGACGGCCGCATCAAGGCCCTGTTCTTCTACAACTCCAACGCGGCAAAGGGCTACGCTCAGCCCAAGGTGTGGGCCGAGGCCTTCGAGAAGCTCGACCTCATGGTGGCCATCGACGTGCAGATGTCGGAGACGGCCATGCAGGCCGACTACGTGCTGCCCGAGTGCACCTACCTCGAGCGCATGGAGGCCCCTGACTACATCGGCGGCAAGAAGCAGTTCGTGGCCCTGCGCGCTCAGGCGCTCGACCGCGTGCATCCCGACACGCTGCCCTGCGACGAGATTTTCACGGGCCTCGCGCAGGCCTGCGGGGTGGGCCAGTACTTCGACTTCACCGTCGAGGATCTGGCGCGCGCCGAAATGGACACGCTCGGCGTGAGCTTCGACGAGCTCAAGGAGAAGGGCATCGTGGACGTGACGTCCAAGAAGTTCGAGTACGGTGTGCCCGCGTTCAAAACGCCCACCGAGAAGTACCAGTTCACCAGCGAGAAGGCAGGTGCTGCGGGGCTCAACCCCGTCATCGGCTACGTGGAGCGCCTTGTCATGCCGCAGGGCGACGAACTGCACTTCATCGGCGGCAAGCAGGGCATCCACTCCCACACCATGACGCAGAACATCGAGGCCCTCAACGCCATCTCGCGCGAGTACAACCTGGAACGCGTGTGGATGAGCTCGAAGGATGCGGCGGACCGCGGCATCGCCGACGGCGACCTCGTGGAGGTGGCGTCGAGCGAGCATACCGGCCAGGTGCGGTGCAAGGTAACCGAGCGTCTCAAGCCGGGCGTGCTGTACCTGCCCACGCACTACGGCGGGTCGTCTCCGTACCAGTCGCGTGCCTACGAGTACGGCATCAGCATGACGGAGTTCGTGCCGTTCCACGGCGGCGAGCCGGGCGTCGGTTCGACCATGAGCCAGGAAGTGGCCGTTACGGTGAAGAAGGTGGAGGCATAACATGGCGCGTTACGGAATGCTCATCAACACGAAGAAGTGCGTGGGGTGCTACGCCTGCCGCGTGGCCTGCCAGATGATCAACGGGTTGGACTCCGACAAGGCGTTCATCCACTACGAGGAGCTGGAAACCGGGACATACCCCAGCGTGTACGCCGAGAACGTGCCCGTGCAGTGCATGCACTGCGAGAACGCCCCGTGCGCGTCGGTATGCCCGACGCACGCCACCTACACCACCGATTCGGGCGTGGTGCTGGTGGAAGAGGAGAAGTGCATCGGCTGCAAGTACTGCATGGCCGCGTGTCCGTACGGCGTGCGCGTGCAGCTGCACTCGGGCGTGGTGGAGAAGTGCCGCTTCTGCTGGTACGAGGGCGAGCCGGGCAACCCGCCGGCGTGCGTGGGCACCTGCATCACGGGCGCGCGCATCTTCGGCGACCTGGACGATCCTGAGAGCGAGATCTCGAAGGCCATCGCTCGCTCCAACGCGCAACCGCTCGCGAGCAATCTGACCGAATCCAAGATCTACTACGTGAGGTGATGAACAATGGTATGGGGACCCCTTATCGCTTGGTACCTGTTTCTGGCCGGCGCTTCGGCCGGCGCGTTCCTGACGGCCGCGTTCGTCGAGGCCAAGTACCCTGACAGCGTGAAGATGCGCGTGGCCGGCCGCATCATCGCTCCCGTGTTTCTGGCCATCGGCCTGGTCATGCTCATCTTCGACGCCGAAGCCGGACTGCACAACCCGCTGCGCTTCTTCTGGCTCGTCTCGAACCCCGGTTCGGTGATGACGCTGGGCGTGTACTTCATCTGCATCTACATGCCGGTGGCGCTCGCGTCGGCGCTGCTCGAGGTGCTGAGAAGCCCGTGCCGAAGTGGCTCACGTGGATCGGCGTGGTAGCCGCGTTCGCGGTGGCGGCCTACACGGGCTTCCTGCTGGGCGTGGTGAAGGCGTATCCGCTGTGGAACACGCGGTGCTGCCCATCCTGTTCGTGGTGTCGGCGCTGTCGGCGGGCCTTGCGGCACGTCGCTCGTGGGGCTGATCGTTGACCGCGAGCGCTTCGAGC
>ENA-OQIJ01000166-OQIJ01000166.1-human-gut-metagenome-genome-assembly--contig:-NODE-166-length-19419-cov-3.922870_pt1 | contig 19419 bp, 19 predicted proteins | sample MGYA00242582_ERZ504747 | MGnify/ENA primary metagenome ERZ504747 (study PRJEB26092, sample SAMD00036435) | human gut metagenome | host: Homo sapiens | study: EMG produced TPA metagenomics assembly of...
ACTTTCCGCGGCAACCCGTTTGCGGGCAATCGTGGCATACGCGCCCCTCATCCGGCCTTGCTTCGCGCGGCCACCTTCCCCCACAGGGGAAGGCTTTAGAAAGGTTCAGCTATGAGCAAAAAAATACGACTTATCGCAAGATTGGACGTCAAGGACACCAACCTTGTCAAGGGGATCCAGCTCGAGGGACTGCGCAAGCTGGGCGACCCGAATGCGTTTGCCAAAGAATATTATGAGGCCGGGATAGACGAGCTGCTCTATATCGACATCGTCGCCAGCCTGTATAACCGCAACAATCTAAGTGATATTGTGCGCAAAACCGTGGACGACGTCTATATCCCGGTCTGCGTCGGCGGCGGGCTGCGCAGCGTTGAGGATGTGCGCCACATCCTGTCGATGGGGGCGGACAAGGCGGCCATCAACACGGCGGCCATCAAGCGCCCCGAGCTTATCACCGAGGTGGCCGAGGCGTTCGGCAGCCAGTGCATGGTGCTGTCGATTCAGGCCAAGCGCAGCCGCACCTGGCCCGGCAAGTGGGAAGCCTACTACGACAATGGCCGCGCCCACTCCGGCTATGACGTCGTCGAGTGGGCCAAGCGCGGCGTGGCGCTGGGCGCGGGCGAAATTCTGCTGACCAGCGTTGACAACGAGGGGTTACAGCAGGGTATGGACCTTGAATTGATCGAGGCCGTGACGAAAGCCGTGAACGTGCCGGTCATCTGCGGCGGCGGTGTCGGCTGCGGCGACGACATTGTGGACGCCGCCAACGCGGGCGCGGACGCCGTGGCCTGTGCCGCTGTGCTGCATTACAAAAAAGAAACCGTGACGGAGCTGAAAGAGGACATCCGCGCGGGCGGGGTGGAGGTGCGCCAGGTATGAAGGTACTAGTGATTGACTACGGCCTGTCCAACCTGTTGAGCGTCCGCCATGCGTTTGCCCACTTTGGGGCCGAAACGCTGCTGACCAGTGACCCGGCGGACGTGCTGGCCGCGGAAAAGCTGGTGCTGCCGGGCGTCGGCGCGTTCAAGGATGGCATGGACGGTCTGGCACGGCTGGGGCTGATCGAGCCGATCCGCCAGAAGGCCGCCGCCGGTACGCCGCTGCTGGGCATCTGCTTAGGAATGCAGATGCTGTTTGACGAGTCGGAGGAGTTCGGCCTGCACAAGGGCCTTGGGCTTATTCCGGGCCGTGTGGTAAAGATCCCCGACACGGACGTGGACGGCCATCCGCAGAAGGTGCCGCACATCAGCTGGGACCCGCTCTACCCCGGCGGCGGGCGCACGGATTTTTCCGGCACGGCGCTGGCCGCGCTCAAGCCCGGCGAGGAGTGCTATTTTATCCACAGCTACGAGGCCAAGCCCGTCCGTGATGAGGACCGCCTGGCAGACACCGTCTACGGCGGGCGCGAGGTCTGCGCCGCCGCCAGCCACGGCAGCGTCCTCGGCTGCCAGTTCCACCCGGAAAAATCCGGGGCGGTCGGGCTGAAAATTATTGAGGAGTTTTTGAAATGACCGAGCGGTAGGGGCCGGACATGTCCGGCCCGGGGCTTTGCCATAAAAGCCGGCTTGCCGTACAGTTGCGGGCCGGGCATGCCCGGCCCCTACATAGCAATCATTTACAACGCCCTGTGCGATTCCGCACAGGGCGTTGCTTTTCCCCGTCCAATAGGCTATAATGTACCTTGTATAAATGTGCAAAGGGGAATTGCTATGTCCTGTGACTTGCTCGTCGGCTCCACCGGGTTTGTGGGGGCGAACCTGCTGGCCAAACATACCTTCGCCGCGGCATGCCACAGCAGTGACATAACCGCGCAGTACGGCACCCGCCCGGACCTCTGTGTCTACGCGGGCGTGCCGGCGGCCATGTTCCTGGCCAACGCCGACCCGGAGGCCGACCTTGCCGTCATGCGCGCCGCGCGGGAGAATATCCGCCAAATCGCGCCCAAAAGACTTGTCCTGATTTCCAGCATTGCCGTGCTGGCAGACAGCCGCGGCGTCTATGAGGACAGCCCTGCGCAGGACACCGAAGCTCTGCCCGCCTACGGCAAAAACCGTCTGCAACTGGAGCGCTGGGTGCGCGAGGACTTCCCCGACGCGCTCATTGTGCGCCTGCCCGCACTGTACGGCGCCGGCATCAGGAAAAACTTCCTCTTTGACCTGCACACCATCACCCCGGCCATGCTCAGGCCGGAAAAATACAGCGAGCTGGCGGCAAAATCACCGCTTGTCAAATCAGCCTACACGCTGGCGGACAACGGCTTTTACAAGCTGAACGGCACCGCCGACCCGGCAGCGCTGCGCGCCTTTTTTGCAGCCAACGACTTCAACGCCCTGGCTTTCACCGATGCCCGCAGCCGCTACCAGTTCTATAATTTAGGCCGTCTCTGGTCGGATATGGAGGCTGCCCGCGCCGCTGATGTAAAGCTGCTGCACCTCTGCACGCCGCCGGTCTCTGCCGCCGAGGTCTACACCGCCGTGACCGGCAAAACGGACTGGCACAATGAACTGCCCAAGCCCCCGTTTGACTACGACCTGCGCAGCCGCCACGCGGCGCTTTTGGGCGGCAGCGGCGATTACCTTTGCACAAAACAGCAAGAATTGGATGATATTACGCGCTTTATGCGCAGTTGGAGGGACTGACCCATGCCGAGCTATCAGCTTGCCATCTCGAACATTGCATGGCAGAAGGATGATGACGAAACCGTATACGCGGCCATGCAGCAGGCGGGCTTCACCGGCCTGGAGCTGGCCCCGACCCGCATTTTCTCCGAAGCACCGTATGAAAACCTGACGAGTGCGCTGCTGTTCGGCGGCTACCTCAAAAACCGCTGGGGTTTCTCGGTGCCCAGTCTGCAAAGCATCTGGTACGGCCAGAAGGGCAATATCTTTGACCCTGCCGACACCGAGCATCTGCTGGACTACACGGCGCAGGCGTTCCAGTTTGCCCACAGCCTGAACTGCCCGTCGCTGGTGTTCGGCTGCCCGAAGAACCGTATGCGCCCGCTGGGGGCCAACGATGCCGCCGCCGAGGCGTTCTTCATGCAGGCGGGCAACCTGGCCCGCGCGGTACGGCGTGCATCTGGCGCTGGAGGCCAACCCGCCGATGTACACGAACTACCTGAACGGCACCGCCGACGCCTTTGCGCTCGTCAAGCGGCTGGACAACCCTGGGCTGTCGGTCAATTTGGACCTGTCCACCGTGCTGGCGCAGGGAGAGCACTTGCAGAGCTTCATCGATGATATGCAGTATGTCAGCCATGTCCACATCAGTGAGCCGGGTCTGGTCCCGATCAAGCGCCGCCCCGAGCACAAGGAGTTGGCGCTGCTGCTGGGGGCTGTCGGCTACCGCGGCTTCGTCTCCGTCGAGATGGCCCACACCGACGTGGATACGATCCGCCGCACGATGGACTATATCGCGGAGGTGTTCGCATGATCGAGTATGAGCGCACAAACTTGAACGGCGTGCCCGACTACACGGCTGTGGAGTTTGAGGGCCGCCGCCATGACTACTGCCTGCTGATCCCCGTCATCAACGAGGGCGCGCGCATCCTGACCGAGCTGGGCCGCGCCCAGAAGGCGGGCATCGACCAGCTCTGCGACATCGTCATCTGCGACGGCGGCTCCACCGACGGCAGCATGAAGCGGGAGACGCTGGCGCTCTACCACGTCAACACGCTGCTGACGAAAACCGGCCCCGGCAGGCAGGGCGCCCAGCTGCGCATGGGCATGTATTTTGCGCTGGACCGCAATTATAAAGGCATCCTGACCATCGACGGCAACAACAAGGACTCCATCGAGGACGTGCCCGAGTTTATCGCAAAATTGCAGGAGGGCTATGACCTCGTGCAGGGCAGCCGGTTTATCCGCGGCGGCCACGCCATCAACACGCCGCCGGTGCGCTATGCCGCCGTGCGGCTCATCCACGCGCCGCTCGTCAGCCTGGGGGCGCACCAGTGGTTCACCGATACGACCAACGCCTACCGCGCCTACAGCCGCGAGTACCTGACCCACCCGGATGTCCGCCCGCTGCGCGATGTCTTTGGCGGGTATGAGCTGCTGGCGTATTTAAGCATCCGCGCGACCCAGCTGGGCCTGAAGGCCTGCGAGGTCCCCGTGACCCGCGCCTACCCGGCCACCGGCAAGACGCCGACGAAGATCAGCGGCTTCAAGGGCAACAGCGACCTGATGAAGGTCCTGCTGAATGCGCTGGCCGGGAAGTATAATCCGTAAGTTATATTTTGCAAAGATGCAGGGGCGAGCAGTGCTCGCCCGCGGCACTTGGCGGCAGCCGCAAAGTGCCCGGGTCGATGACGAGCATCGACCCCTACAATGCCGGGGCAGAGCCCATATCCACCCGGCAATCGTCCGAAGGAATGTAAAAAGGGGAAACGCTCTATGACCTACGATAAAATCATCCTCGGCGCGGGGCTGTACGGCCTGTACGCGGCGCAGAAATGCGGCGCGGCGGGGCAGCGCGTCCTTGTGCTGGAGCGCGACCCCGCGCCCTTCATGCGCGCGACCTACATCAACCAGGCCCGTGTCCACATGGGCTACCACTACCCGCGCAGCTACTCCACGGCCATCAAGTCCGCCCACTATTTTGAGCGGTTCTGCAATGATTACGGCTTCTGCCTGCACACCGAGTTTGACCAGGTCTACGCCACCAGTGCGCACTTCTCCTGGACGAACGCGGCGGAATTCCGCCGGTTCTGCGCGGCGGCAGGCATCCGCTGCGACGACGTTGCGCCCGAGCGCTACTTCAACCCGGGCCTCTGCGACGGCGCGTTCCTGACCACCGAGTACACCTACGACTGACGCAGATACTCAAGCGCTGGTTTCTGGAGCAGCTCGCCGCACTGCCCAACGTGGAGGTACTGTACAGCCACAAGCCGACGGCCATCGAGAAGGTCGGCAGCGCGTGGCGCGTGCAGGCGGGGGACATCACCGCCGAAACGCCCTACCTGCTCAATGCGACCTATGCGGGCGTCAACGACGTACACGCCATGCTCGGCCTGCCGCCGTTCGGCATTAAGTACGAAAAGTGCGAGATTATTTTGTGCACCGTGGACAAAAGTCTAAAAAACACTGGCATCACGGTCATGGACGGGCCGTTTTTCAGCCTGATGCCCTTCGGCCGGACCGGCCTGCACAGCCTGACGAGCGTGACCTTCACCCCGCATGAGACGAGCTATGACAGCGTCGCGACCTTCCCGTGCCAGCAGGAATGCGGCGGCGTGTGCAAGCCGGGCAGCCTGTACAACTGCAATGAGTGCCCGGCCAAGCCGCAAAGCGCCTGGCCCTACATGAGCCAGCTGGCCCGCAAGTATTTAAAGGAAGAATACGGCTTTGCCTACCACAGCAGCCTGTTCAGCATGAAGCCCATCTTAAAGGCCAGCGAGATCGACGACTCGCGCCCGACGGTGGTCCGCGTGATGAACGATGAGCCGAAGCTCGTCAGCGTGCTGTCCGGCAAGATCAACACGGTATACGACCTGGACGAGGTATTGGATGTATGATGCTTAAAGACAACAATTTTATTTCGGCAGTCGTTTACCTGCACAACGACGGTGCGCGCGCCGTGGAGTTCTGCCGCACGGTGGCCGCAGAGCTGGACGCCAACTTTAAACAATATGAGCTGGTCGTCGTGGACGACGCCTGCACCGACGACACGGTCGAACAGCTGCGCGCCTGGGGCAGGGAGCAGGACGCCCCGCTGACGATTTTGCACATGAGCATCTACCACGGGCTCGAGGACGCCATGAATGCCGGCCTCGATGCCGCCATCGGCGACTATGTCTATGAGTTCGACTCCACCGAGCTCTGCTACGCGCCGACGCTTATTATGCAGGCATACAGGGCGGCGCTGGACGGCAGCGATATTGTGTCGGTCTGCCCGCGCACCGTGCGCGGCGGCAGCAGCCTGTTTTATAAGGTGTTCAACGCCCACTCCCAGAGCGCCTACCGCCTGCGCACCGATGCGTTCCGTCTGGTGACGCGCCGCGCCATCAACCGCGTCCATGCGTCCAGCACGCACCTGCCCTACCGCAAGGCGGCCTACGCGGCCAGCGGCTTACGGATGGTCGATCTGGAATTTGACGGCCAGCTGACCGTTAAGCAGAAGGGCCGGTTCAATCTGGCGCTGGACAGCCTGACGCTCTACACGAACTTCGGCTTCAAGGCCAGCGTGACCGTCACGCTCTGCATGATGGCGCTGGCGCTGGCCGAGCTGATCTATACCCTCGTCATCTTCGCCACCGGCCACCCGGTAGAGGGCTGGACGACGACGATGTTCGTCATCACCGTCGGGTTTGCGGGGCTGTTCGCCGTGCTGACCATCATCGTCAAGTATCTGTCGCTGCTCTTAAATCTGACGTTCAGGCAGCAGAAATATCTTGTGGAAAGCATTGAGAAGCTGCAAAAATAACGCATGAGGAAGTTACCGATGAAGCATTTTCGCCCGCGGCTGTCCCGCCGCGCTTTCTGGGTGCTCTGCGCCCTGCTGGTCTGCCTGCGTCTGGCGCTGACGGGCTTTCAGCAGGCGTACATCTGGGTGGGCGGTGCGCCGCTGGACGACGAGCTGATGTTCCGCGCGGCCAACCATATCACAGCCGGGCAGTGGCTGGGCGCGTATGATTATCTGACGCTGTCCAAGGCCATGTTCTTCCCGGTGTGGCTGGCACTGCTGCACGCGCTGCACCTGCCGTACCTTATCAGCGGCGCGGCGCTCTGGTGCGGGGCGGCACTGCTGGCGGCGTTTGCCTTTTCGACGCTGTGGCGCAAAAAAGCCCCGCACAGGGCCGCGTGCTGACGCTTGGCCTGTTTGCGGCGCTGGCGTTTCTGCCGTCGAGCTGGGCGACCTACACGCTGCGCGTCTACCGTGACAACATCTTTCCGGCGCTGTGTCTGTACTTCTTTGCGGGCATGGCGGGCATGGCGCTGCGCGCGGTGTTCACGCCGGAAAAGCCGCTCTGGCCGTGGCTGGCCGCGGCGGGCGCGGGTTTGGCCTGCGGCTATCTGGACCGCGAGGACGCCGGGCTGTTCCTGCTGCCGTTTGCTGCGGCGGCCTCCGTCATTGTGGCCGTGGTACTGGCGGGCAAGCGCCGCTGGAAGGCTCTGGCCGCGCAGGTCATCCCGTATGTCATGCTCGGCGTCGGCGTGCTGACCTTCTGCACCCTCAATTACACACACTACGGCGTGTTTGCGCTGTCCGACTTTTCGGAAGGCTCCTTTGCCGCGGCGATGGGCGCGATGATGCGCGTGGACACCGACAGCACCGCGCCCTACCTCTCCGTGCCCGCCGACGCCCGCGAGAAAATTTACGACGCTGTGCCGGAATTGGAGCCGCTGGCCTACTGGCTGGAGGAGGACGCCCAGCTGCAGAATGATTTCCGCGACCCAAATCTCGACGACTACCGCGCGGGCAGCTTCTATTGGGCCATCCGCCGCGCCGCGCAGTTTGAGGGCATCTACGCCGACGCTAAGACCGCCGATGCCTACTGGCAGACTGTGGCCGATAAGATCAACGCCGCCTGCGACGCGGGCACACTGCCCAGCCGCACCGGCAGGCGCGTGGCGACGAGCCAGCCGATCTCGGCGGCTTACGTCCCTTCGACGCTGGCCGAGACCTGGAACGGCTTTTGGCATGTGCTGGGCCTGCGGGACTGTGCGCCCTATGAGACGCTGCGGTCCATCGGCACCGAGGACGACTTTGCCGATTGGTCCGGCTACCTGCACTGCGGCTTCAACAGCGCCGCCAACTCGGGGGAGGACACGCCCTACTACAGCCCGTACCAAAAGACAGTCTTTGCCGTCATGCAGGGCTGGACGCGGGTCTGCAGTATTTTGCTTACGGTAGGCGTGCTCTGCGCCGTGCTGTGCCAGCTGGCAGAGCTTTTGCCGCAGCGGCGTCAAAAATGCACGGCACAGACCGTTGTGCCGTGGCTGCTGCTGTTCGGCATCTTCGGCATTGCGCTGCTGCGCTGTGCCATGATCGCCTTTGTCGAGGTGTCCAGCTTCGGCATCGGCACCAGCACGATGTACCTGGCAACGGTGCATCCGCTGCTGGTCCTGTACGCATTTGCCGGGCTGCTTTTGTACGGCAGACCGAGGAAAACTGACAAACGAAGGGAGAACGCATGACAGATCTACTGGTCATCGGCGGCGGCGCGGCGGGCCTGATGGCAGCCGGGGCCGCCTGTGCCCGCGGGCTGACCGTGACCGTGCTGGAGCACAACCCCAAGGGACCGGGCCAAAAGCTGCTTATCACCGGAAAGGGACGCTGCAACGTCACAAACGAAAGCGACGTGCGGGAGTTTCTGCCCTATGTGCGGCATAACGGGCGGTTTTTGTATTCGAGCCTTTACGCTTTCCCGCCGTCGGCGGCCATGGAGCTGTTCGAGTCGCTCGGCGTGCCGCTCAAAACCGAGCGCGGGCGGCGGGTCTTTCCCCGGAGCGACCGCGCCGCCGACGTGCTGGCCGCGCTGCGCGATTATGCACGCGATGCGGAATTTGTGCGCGGCAGCGCAAAAAAGCTGGTCATCGAGGACGGCGTCTGCAAGGGTGCTGTGACGGACCGCGGCGAGACGCTGCGGGCAGAAAACACGCTGATCGCTACGGGCGGCATCAGCTATCCGGCCACCGGCAGCGACGGCAGCGGCTACAGGCTGGCGCGGCAGGCGGGGCACACGATCATGCCGCCGCAGCCCAGCCTGTGCAGTCTGGTCAGCCCCGACCCGGCCTGCCGCCGCATGATGGGCCTGGCCCTGCGCAACGTTACGATGACGCTGCTCTGCGACGGCAAGCCGCTTTTTACCGAGCAGGGCGAGGCGCTGTTCACCCACTTCGGCCTGTCCGGGCCGCTCGTCCTGTCGGCGAGCACCTACATTGAGGATATAACGAAGCACCGCTATATCTGTGAGTTTGACTTAAAGCCCGCGTTGGATGAAAAAACGCTCTATGACCGCCTGACCCGCGACTTTGCGGAGCAGGGCAGCCACAGTGCGCAGGGGGCGCTGGCAAAGCTGCTGCCCAACTCGATGCGCCCCGTCGCCGTCGAAAAGTGGGGCATCGACCCTGCCACGAAGGCCGCGCAGATCACGCGGGAGCAGAAGCAGGCGCTCGTTGACCTGTGCAAGCACTGGCAGGTGCCGGTCAGCGCGCTGGGCGATAAGGAGCACGCCGTCATCACCGCCGGCGGCGTCGATGTCCGCGAAGTAGACCCCAAGACGATGGCCAGCAAGCTGTGCGCGGGCCTGTACTTTGCCGGGGAGGTCCTCGACGTGGATGCCCGCACCGGCGGCTATAACCTGCAAATCGCCTGGTCAACCGCCGTGGCGGCAGCCAGGGCGCTGTAACCCCAGCCTTCCCCCGAGGGGGAAGTGGCCCCGCAGGGCCGGATGAGGGCAGACCTTACGGCAACTGTACGGGAAGGAGAAACCACCCGGTAGGGGCCGGGCGTGCCCGGCCTGCGGCTCTGCGGCGGCAACCCTCTAACGGGCAGCCCCCGCAAGCTCTCCCCTCATCAGCCGCCTGCGGGCGGCAGCTTCTCCCCCAAAGGGAGAAGCCAAAGACGATTCTATTTAAAGGGATGATAACTATGATTTCCATCGCAATCGACGGCCCGTCCGGGGCCGGTAAATCCAGTCTCGCCAAGGCCCTCGCCAAAGACCTCGGCTATGTCTACGTTGACACCGGCGCCATGTACCGCTCCATCGGCCTGTACGCCGTCCGTGCTGGCGTTGACCCGCATGACGCCGACGCTGTCGCCGCACTGCTGCCGCAGGTCAAGCTCGGCATCCGCCTGATCGACGGTGCGCAGCACATTTATTTAAACGGCGAGGACGTCAGCACGGCCATCCGCGCCGAGGAGATCGGCATGGCTGCGTCCGCCGTGGCCGCACACCCCGCGGTGCGCAGCTTCCTGCTGGACACCCAGCGCGGCCTGGCCGAAAGCCAGAACATCCTGATGGATGGCCGCGACATCGGCACGGTTGTGCTGCCCAACGCCACGGTCAAAATCTTCCTGACCGCCAGCGCCGAAGCCCGCGCCCAGCGCCGCGCCAAGGAGCTGGCCGAGAAGGGCCAGCCCGCGGACTTTGCCACCGTGCTGGCCGACATCCGGCAGCGCGACTACCAGGACAGCCACCGCGCCGTGGCCCCGCTCAAACAGGCCGACGACGCCATTCTGGTGGACACAAGCAGCATCGGCCTGCAGGAGAGCTTTGACCTGCTCAAGCGCACGATTCTTGCGCACATCTAAGGGGGCTGACGATGCTTTTATACTGGATTCTGCTGCCCATCGTCTGGGTGCTGGCCCACATTCTGTTCCGGTTCGAGGTCATCGGGCGCGAGAATTTGAAGGCCGTCCGCGATGGGCGCGCCTACGTCATCGCACCGAACCACATTGCCAACCTTGACCCTGTCTTGATCGCTATAACGATATTTGACTGGAAGCGGCTGCGCATTCTGGCCAAGGAGGAGCTGTTCAAAAATCCGCTGGCCGGCTGGTTCCTGCGCTGTATGGGCGCTGTTTCCATCGAGCGCGGCAAGGGCGACACCACCACCGTCGAAAAGCTGACGAACGAGTGCAAAAATGGTACGGGCATCATGATCTTCCCCGAGGGAACCCGCACAAAGACCGGCAAGCTGGGCGTGATCAAGAGCGGCGCATTTGTGATTGCCGCCGCCGCGGGTGCGGACATGCTGCCTGTGCGCATCATCTACGGCACCAAGGACGGCAGGCTGCACCTTTTCTGCAAGGTGCGCATCGTCTTTGGTGAGCCGATCCCCGCCACGGACCTGCAGATCAGGGATCAGAGCCACAAAATGGCGGAGCTGCGCCGTATGAAGAACCGCCTGCGCGACGAGCTGGAGCAGCTGCTGGCCGACAACGCCTTTGCTGTGCGCCTGGCCGAAACGGCAGCGGAGGAACCCGCTGCACCGGACGACAAGCCGCAGCTGCCGGAATGACATTCCCCTTGGCCCCCTCTGGGAGGGGGCTCCGCCCGCAGGCGGTGGGGGAGAGAGCTTTGCCGAGGCCCGAAGCTTCGGATAAAGACACGGCTCTCTCTCTCCGGCCCTGCGGGGCCACCGCTCCCCTTCTGGCGCAAGCGCCATCTCCCCCGTTTCGGGGGAGTCTGTCTCGCAGAGGGAGGCAAGGAGTTTACAAAAGGAGCTTATCTATGGAGATCATCCGTGCCAAAACCGCCGGCTTCTGCTTCGGTGTGGACCGCGCGGTCAAGCTGACTTATGATTTATTGGCGCAGGGACGCAAGGTTGCGACCCTCGGCCCATTGATCCACAACGCCCAGGTCGTGGCCGACCTGGAGGCGAAGGGCGCTGTGACCTGCCCGGATATTGACGCCGTGCCCGACGGGTATGAGGTCATCATCCGCAGCCATGGCGTGCCCAGAAGCGTCTATGATAAAATAAGCACACGCAGCCTGGCGTATCACGACGCCACCTGCCCGTTTGTTGCAAAAATCCATAAAATCGCGATGGAAGCGGACAAAAACGGTGCGCTTTTGCTTGTTGCAGGCGACGCCAACCACCCCGAAGTACAGGGAATTGTCGGCCATACAAGCGGCCCTGTGCAGGTTTTTGCCAATCCGGAGGAGCTGCAAAAATTGCTCCCCACGCTTTTGCAACAAGAATCCATCTACGTCGTCGCGCAAACGACATTTCGCGTGGAAAGTTGGGAAAATTGCAAAGCTTTTTTAAAAAAAGAGTGTACAAAAGCCAGAATTTTTGATACAATATGTAATGCAACGTGGGCGAGGCAACAGGAAGCGGAAGACCTCAGCCAAAAATGCGATCACATGGTCGTCATTGGTGGTCATCATTCTTCCAATACCCAAAAGTTGTTACAGGTCGCCGCGCGGCATACCAAGGCCATTAACGTCGAGACTGCTGATGAACTCGACCCTGCATGGCTTGCTGGTGCGGCGCGTGTGGGCGTGACAGCCGGGGCTTCAACGCCTTCGTCTATAATTGAGGAGGTACTTAACAGTATGAGTGAAGAGATCCGTGACGACATGAGCTTCGAGGAGATGCTCAAAGCTACCGAAGCCAATGCAAATGTTTACACCGGAAAGATCGTAAAAGCCAAGGTCATCAGCGTTTCCCCGACGGAGTGCATCGTCGGTGTCGACGGCTCCAAGCACACCGGCATTGTGCCCCTGCGCGAGATGAGCCATGACCCCAACGCCAAGATGGAAGACCTTGTTAAAGAGGGCGACGAGCTGGATCTGGTTGTTGTCAAGACCAACGATCAGGAGGGTGTTGACACCCTGTCCCGCGTCCGTTTTGAGGCCCAGAAGGGCATGAAGGACGTCTCCGAGGCTGCCGAGAACGGCACCGTTATGGAAGGCGACGTCATGGAAGCCAACAAGGGCGGCGTTGTTGTCAACGTCAAGGGCGTCCGCGTCTTTGTTCCCCGTTCTCAGGCCACCATGCGCCGTGACGAGGACTACACCAAGCTGGTTGGCCAGCACGTTCAGCTGGTCATTACCGAGTGCGCAGGCCGCAAGATCGTCGGCTCCATCAACAAGGTCACTGCCGAGGCCAACAAGGCCAAGCGCGAGGAGTTCTGGGCCAATGTTGAGGTCGGCAAGCAGTATAAGGGCGTTGTCAAGAGCCTGACCTCTTACGGCGCTTTCGTTGACGTGGGCGGTGTCGATGGCCTGTGCCACATCAGCGAGCTGAGCTGGAACAACATCAAGCATCCCTCCGAGGTCGTCAAGGTCGGCGACGAGATCGAGGTCTACGTCAAGAGCTACGATCCCGAGAACCAGAAGGTCTCCCTGGGCTACAAGAAGGAAGAGGACAACCCCTGGGTCAAGCTGGAGAATGAGGTTCCCGTCGGCACTGAGTTCACCGCTCCCGTTGTCTCCATCACCAAGTTCGGCGCTTTCGTCCGCATCATGCCGGGCATTGACGGTCTTGTTCATATCAGCGAGATCAGCAATGAGCGCGTGAACAAGGTCTCCGACGTGCTGAAGGTCGGTGACGAGGTCCGCGTTAAGCTGACCGCCGTTGACTTTGACCGCAAGCGCATCAGCCTGTCCATGAAGGCCTGCCTCGACGAGAACGGCGAGGACGCTGAATAATTTTTAGTCATTGCGCAACCGTATGGGGCCTGCCTGTTGTAACAGGCAGGCCCCTTTTTGTACAAGTAACCTGTAGGGGGCGGCGTCCTCGACGCCCCGCGGGCGGGCAGTGCCCGCCCCTACAAACGTAAAACGGGTACATCATGCAAAAACTCAAAGACATCATCCAAAAATACTATGAGGGTCTGGCCTACCTGTTCTTCGGCGGGGTCGCAACGCTGCTGAACCTGGTCGTCTTTGCGGGCTTCCAGGCGGCGTTCGGTACAGACTTTGCCGCGGGCATCGGCAATATTCTGGACAACTGCATCTGCATCCTCTTTGCTTATTGGACAAATCGCACGTTCGTGTTCAAAAGTGCGAACAAGGGCAAGGCGGCCTGGGCGGAGTTCGGGCAGTTTGTCTCCTGCCGCATCGCCACGATGGTCATGGATCAGGTCATCATCTGGCTGGGCGTCAGCCTGCTGGGACCGCGTGTCGCGTTTGCCGCGGCCAACGGCAAGCTGTGGGCCATGGGTGTCAAGCTGTTCAGCCAAGTCATCGTTATCGTGTCCAACTACGTTTTCAGCAAATTGTTTATCTTTAAAAAGAAGTAACGCATCATCCGGAAGGAGCATACCATGCTTATTTTTAAAGTGGCAAAATTTGTGCTCAAGCACCCGCTGCTGACCCATGGAGCCAGGCAGCTCGTGCACAAAAAACTACGTCCCCCAAAGGAGGCATCCCCTATGAAACAGAAAGTTCGCGGTCACGCATTCCGTCTGGTGGGGCTGATCCTGGGCATCATCGGTGCCACGGTCAGCATCACCTCCATCGTTTTCGCTGCCCTGGGCCTGCATCAGGCACGCCTGTGCAAGCATTGTGAGAAAGGAGAAAATTTCCGGTGAAATACACGAAGGAAGAAATGCTGAGCAAGGTCGACCACACCCTGCTCAAGCCCGAGGCAACCTGGCCCCAGATCCGGACCCTCTGCGATGAGGCCGTCGCCAATCACTGCGCGTCGGTCTGCATCAACACCTGCTACGTCAAGCAGGCCGTCGAGTATATGGCGGGCCGCGTGCCGGTCTGCTGTGTCGTCGGCTTCCCCCTCGGCGCTATGGACACCAAAAGCAAGGCATTTGAGGCTAAAACTGCCATCGAGAACGGCGCGTCCGAGGTCGATATGGTCATCAACATCGGCTGGCTGAAGAACAAGCAGTACGACGACGTCCGCAATGACATTGCCGCCGTCAAGGCTGCTGTGGGCGACAAGGTGCTGAAGGTCATCATCGAGACCTGCCTGCTGACCGACGACGAGAAGATCAAGATGTGCGACATCGTGCCCGAGGCCGGTGCCGACTTCATCAAGACATCTACCGGCTTCTCCACCGGCGGTGCGACCTTCCACGACATTGAGCTGTTCGCAAAGCACGTTGCGGGTCGCTGCAAGATCAAGGCTGCGGGCGGCATCTCCACCGTCGAGGACATCGAGAAGTTTCTCGATCTCGGCGCAGACCGCCTCGGCACCTCCCGTGCCGTCAAGCTGCTGACCTCCGGCGAGGCCGGCAGCGGGTATTAAGGGAATGCTGTGTTCCTTCTTTGCAAAGAAGGAACCGAAGAAATTCTAAAATAGTAACGCAGAAAGATGCTGCCATCGCAAAGATGGCGGCGTCTTTTTTTGCAAGGTGCTATCCGTTCATCATCCCACCCCATCCCCGCATACCATTACCCAAAGGGGGCGTATCTATGCAAACTTCACCGATTGTACTTACGACGGTGGCGGGGCTGTCCACGGGGGTGGGCGGGCTGCTGGCTGTGCTCTGCCCGCCGACAGAGCGTCTGCTGGCGGCCAGCGCGGGCTTTGCGGGCGGGGTCATGCTCACGGCGTCACTGGCCGACCTGATGCCGGAGGCCCTGGCGTTTTACGGGGGCTACCTGCCGCCGCTGGCCTGCGGCGGAGCGGTCGTGTCGCTGCTGGCGCTCGGGATGCTGACCGCGGGCCTGTTGGGACGGCTCCTGCCAGAGGAAGCCGCACTGGCCGCCCGCTTTGGCAAAAGCGGAGACCCGGCCCGCGCCGCGGCCATGCGCACGGCACTTGTCACGGGGCTGGCGCTGCTGCTGCATAATTTCCCGGAGGGCGTGCTGACCTTCTTCGCGGGCACGGCGGATCCGTCGCTCGGTCTGCGCACCGCAGCGGCCATCGCCCTGCACAATATCCCGGAAGGGCTTGCTGTGGCCGTGCCGTTTGCTTACGCAACGCGCCGCCGCACCGCGGGTGTGCTGGCCGCGCTCGTCTCCGGCCTGGCCGAGCCGCTCGGGGCGGTGCTGGCGTGGCTGTTCCTGCGTCGGCTCTTCACGCCGGGCTTTCTGAACGGCACCGTTGTGTTGGCGGCGGGCGTCATGGTCTGGGTGGCACTGGCCCAGCTGCTGCCCGGTGCCCTGCATCCCGCCCACCGCACCGCGGGCATTTTGGGCGCCGCCGTCGGCTGCCTTCTCATGCTGTTAGGCATTGCGGCGCTGCCGTAAATGTGCTATACTATATTTGTATATTTGTGCAAGAAAGGAGCAAGCCACATGTTGAAAAAAATCGCGGCGCTGCTCCTTGTGCCTGTGCTGCTGGCGGGGTGCAGTGCGGCAGGGGATGTCGAGACCCTGCTGCGCGCGCCGCAGCTCTCCGGCGAGAGCGCGGCCCTGCAAAAGGCGCTGAACAACTACCTGGGCGGCAGCGCAACCTTAAAGTATCCCGCCAGCGGCGATTTCCTTTCGCCGTTTGCGTTCGGAGACTGGGACGGCGACGGCACAGACGAGGCCGCCGTCCTCTACACCACCGACACGACCAGCTCCAACGTCTGGCTGGCCGTGCTCGAGCCGACGGGGGAGAGCAGCTGGCGCGTCAGCCGCGTGGTGGAGGGCCTGACCAGCGAGGTGCAGAGCTTTTCCGCCGCGCATCTCAGAGACACGTCGAGCCAGCAGCTGCTGGCAGGGTATGTCTCGCCCCAGGGCGACCAATATCTGGCTGTCTATCAATATGACGGTGATACGTTATCCACGGTCATCAGCAAGAGCTATACCGACATGATCGTCGCGGACTTCACCGGCAAGGGCGACACGCAGGACCTGGTTCTGGCTCTGCCGCCGGACACTGAGCTGGGCGGCGTGACGCTGCAGCTGCTGACCGCCAACGACGGCGAGTTCCGCTCGACCCAGACGCTGAACCTGGGCGAGGGCGTCTACAGCAGCTGCGCGGCCCTGCACGCGGGCACCGGCAGCGACGACGGCATGTACCTGGTCATGGATGCCTGGACCGGCACAAGCAGTCTGGTATCGGACATCATTCTGTATGACGAAGCAACGGGCTTTTTGCAGCCCTACCGCCCCAGCGGCATGAGCGACATCCAGCGCAGCACGCTGCGCTACCACCGCGAGCTGCTGAGCCGCGACCTTGACGACAACGGCACGGTGGACATCCCTGTGGAGATCGACGACGGCGGCACGCTGCAAACGCCGATGGACAAGCGGCTGAGCTTTCTGCTCTGGAAGGATTACACCTCGATGGCGGGCGGCAACAGCAAGTTTGGCGTCTACGACAGCGAGTATAACATTTTTATGGAACTGCCCGAGTCGATGCATGGCAACATCCTGATCCGCTCCAATCAGAGCGGCACGGGTTGGCTGATCTGCAACGCCGAGGGCACGACGGCCTACTGCGAGATGCGCGTCGTTGACCCCACGGATAATGCGGCCACCGGCGTCGGCAACTATCTGCGCATTGCAAACATTGGCAGCCAGCAGCTGCAAGCCCGCGTTGTAACGTCGTATTATGGATTGAGTCTGGATTTCATCAGCCAGAACACGGTGCTGCTGGGATCAAATTGATACAGAAAGGGAAATCGGGTTTATGAAACGAGTTTTGGTAGTCGAAGACGAAGCCAGCATCCGCGAAATGGTAGCCCTGAACCTGAAAATGGCCGGCTGGGAGGTCGTCGAGGCCCCCAGTGCCGAGCGCGCGCTGGAGCTGATGCACAGCGGGGAACGCTGCGACGCGGCACTTTTGGATATTATGCTGCCGGGCATGGACGGCTTGAGTCTCTGCGAGACGATCCGCCGCGGTGACAGCGACATCGGCATTATCATCGTGTCGGCCAAAGGGCAGGAGGGCGACAAGATCCGCGGCCTGTCCATCGGCGCAGACGATTACATTACGAAGCCGTTTTCGGTGTCGGAGCTGATCGCGCGTCTGGAGGCGCTGACCCGCCGCATCCACCGCGGCAGCGGTACCGCCGCCAGGCCTGCCGAGGAGCCGGAGCAGCTGGTCAGCGGCCCGTTTGTGCTGGACGAAAAGAGCCGCATTCTGTACAAGTCCGGCAAGCCCATCGACCTGACGCAGGTCGAGTTCCAAATTATGGAGCTGTTCTTCCGCAATCCGGGTACCGCGCTGGTGCGTGAAAAAATCCTGGAAGGTGTTTGGGGCAAAAATTATTTCGGCGATGTGAAGATCGTTGACGTGAACATCCGCCGCCTGCGCATGAAGATCGAGGACGAGCCCAGCAGCCCGCAGCATATCCTCACGGTTTGGGGGTATGGGTATAGGTGGAATGCGTAAACCGGGAACAGCAGCCCGTAGGGGCCTGGCATGCCCGGCCCTCCACCTTGCCATTACCGCCCATTTATCTTTTGCATCGTAGGGAGGGGTCTTGACCCCTCCGCGGGGCGTCGAGGACGCCGCCCCTGCATCCTTCGCCGAAAGCCTTCCACCAACCGTAGGGGAGGAACTCATCCCTCACGCGCCGCTTCCGTCATCTCTCACCCCGCCCTCTCACCACCTACCAAAATCCCACAGGAAAGGAGCTCACCGCCATGCAATCCACCAGCATTATCCGCCGCTGGATACGCGGCAGCCTGCTGATCACGGTGCTGGTGCTCGTGCTGGCGGAGGGACTGTTCCTGTACTACAGCTACAACGATCTCTACGGCGGTGTCGAGCGCGCGGTGGGAAATCGTTTTTCCACCGTCGTGGGCCGCCTGCAGGCCACGGGTACGGCGGGGGACACCGCAACCACCGCCGAAAGCCGCGCCAATGTCCTGCGGCGCGTCGTCGAGCAGTTCGACGAGAAGGACAAGTTTGAATTTATGCTGCTGGACGCACAGGGCGTCATCCTGGCGACCAGCAGCGGCACCATGAACCGCGACCTGACAAACGGCACCGACTATGGCCGTGCGCTGACGTCCGCCAACGGGATCGGGTCGGCTATCTTCACGACACCCCAGGGCGAGAGGGTCATGGCCATTACGATGCTTGTGCCCTACGCGGCGGGCAGCATCGCCGCCATGCGGATGGTCACAAGCCTGACTCTCATTGACGGCCAGTGGTGGCGCACCGTCGCTATCTGCGTTGGTCTCGGCGTGCTGGTGCTGGCCTTTACGGTGTGGAGTGGCTTGTTTTTTGTACGCTCCATCGTCCGTCCGCTCGGTGAAGTCGAGGCTACCGCCACCAAAATTGCGAAGGGTGACATGAAAGTCCGCCTGCCGGACACCCGCTACGACGACGAGATCGGGCGGCTGTGCAAGACGATCAACCAGATGGCCGAGGATCTTGCCGAGACCGAGCGGTTGAAAAATGAGTTCATCTCATCGGTCAGCCATGAGCTGCGCACGCCGCTGACCTCCATCCGGGGATGGGTCGAGACGATCAGCAATATCGACGACCCAACGAATGAAAACTACCGCCGCGGCCTCTCGATCATCGGCACCGAGACGGACCGCCTCTATACGATGGTCGAGGAGCTGCTCGACTTCTCCCGCCTGCAGAACGGCATCAAAATGAACTGCGAGGTGCTCGACTTCGTCGCCGAGGCCACCGACGCCGCGCTGTTTGTGGAGGCCCGCATCCGGCAGGAGGGGATGCAGCTCGTCTACTCCGAGCCGCCCGAGCCGTACCCGGTCTGGGCCGATCCCGCGCGGCTGCGGCAGGTGTTTGTAAATCTGTTCGATAATGCAATCAAATATTCCGAGCCGGGCGGCACGATCTTCCTGACGCTGAGCCGCACGCCGGTCACGGTCAGCGCGTCCATCCGCGACCAGGGCCGCGGCATCGCGCCCGACGACCTGGAAAAGGTCAAGCAGAAGTTTTTCAAGGCGAAAAATTCGGTGCGCGGCTCGGGCATCGGGCTGGCCGTCGTCGATGAGATCGTCGGCACGCTGGGCGGCAAATTTGACATCGCCTCCACCCTTGGCCAGGGCACAACCGTCACCGTCACCCTCCCCGTCTACCACCCCGGGCAGAGCACCTGCATGACAAGATTTAAAAATCTTGTCATGCAGAAATAATAAATAATAAA
>ENA-OQIJ01000167-OQIJ01000167.1-human-gut-metagenome-genome-assembly--contig:-NODE-167-length-19402-cov-11.630195_pt1 | contig 19402 bp, 22 predicted proteins | sample MGYA00242582_ERZ504747 | MGnify/ENA primary metagenome ERZ504747 (study PRJEB26092, sample SAMD00036435) | human gut metagenome | host: Homo sapiens | study: EMG produced TPA metagenomics assembly of...
TCATGTATTTTTTCCTTTAATTCGTTCATTCTGATTTCCTTCTGCAGTAGAAGGTTCATCGCTGACAAGTTCAATCACATCAGTAATACCGCAATTCAATGTTTCACAAATACGGGCTAACGTATCCATGCTGATATGTTTTCCCTCTTTGCTCATATTTGCAATCATATTTGTTGTCAAGCCAGCGGCAAGCCTTAAATCCTCTTTTCTCATATTGCGCTCCACCAAAGTATGCCAGAGCGGTTTATAACTAATGTGCATATTATTTCCCGCCTTTCTTCCCGTTTACGGGGTACCTGCTCTTTATTATAGCAGTTATCTTGCTATACCACAATTATTTCTTGACTGTGCCACTGGCTCCGTCTGGACTGTGCTTTTCCTTTCCGCTTATTTTACATCAAATTAGCCATCACATGCTTCATACCCTGAGACTTTGCTTATGTGTGATAAAGAAGCAATAGAAGTGCAAAAAATTTTGCCGTTCCTATCCGACACTTGGCCATTGTGTCGGATAGGTCGGGCGGTTATTCGGGCAAGTCAATCTTGCCGACAAAGCTGTAATAAATCTCAATGTCCTGCCTGCGGGTGCCGTTCTCATCATAGCTGCACTCATGCACCACAATTTTCTCGATCATTTCCCGCAAGAGAGTGGGGGTCAGTTCTTCAAAGGCAAGGTGCTTGCGGACAATGCCCATAAATTTCTCGGCGTTGACGGTAGCTGCCTGTGACTTGTCCAGTTCGGCTTGCAGGGCGGCGGCTCTCTTTTTCAGCTCCGCTTGCTCGGCTTCGTAGTCAGCCGACAGTTCCATGAAACGCTCATCGCTGATTTTGCCGTTTACATTGTCCTCATACAGCCGCTTGATAATGCGGCTGATTTCAGAAATGCGTTCCTGCGCCTGTTCAAGCTGCTTGATGGCTGCGGCGGTCTTTCGCTTGCCGCCGATCTCGTTCTGCTGGACAAGTAGTTTCACAAACCGGCTCTCATGCTTGGCTGCGTATTCGGTCACTTGCCGGAGATTTGCCAGGACACCAGCGGTCAACAGATCGGTGCGGATAAAGTGCGCCGTACAGTTGCGGGTGCGCTTCTTGTAGCTGCCGCAGATGTAGCAGTCCTGTTTGCGGTCTTTGTTCTGATACCGCTGCTGATACAGCACATGGCCGCAGTCGGCGCAGAACAAAATCCCGGAGAACAGCCCCACTTCATCGTAGCGGTTCGGGCGTTTGCGCTGTTTGCGTAACTCCTGCACCCGTTCCCATGTTTCCTTGTCGATGATCGGCTCATGGTGGTTCTCGAAAATGGCCTGCTTCTCGACGGGGTTCTCTATGCTGTGCTTGACCTTATAAGAAGGCTTTTCCGTTTTGAAGTTCACCAGACATCCGGTGTACTCTCGGTTTTCGAGGATATGAACGACGGTGTTGGTCGCCCATTTGCACTCATAGCCTGGGTGATAACGGCGGGTGCTGCCTGTCCGCTGATATTCCAGCGTCCCCGGCGTGGGGATTTGCTGCTCCGTCAGCATACGGGCAATCTTGGTCGGGCCGTTCCCGGCAAGGCAAAGCTGGTAAATCTGCTGCACCACCGGGGCGGCTTCCTCGTCTATAATAAAATTCTCGTCCTCGTCCATCACATAGCCGTAAACCGGCTTGCTGGTAACAGGCTTGCCGCTCATGCCTTTTGACTTTTTCACTGCCTTGATTTTCTTGCTCGTATCTCTCACCAGCCATTCATTGAACAGATTTCGCAGCGGGGTAAAATCGTTGTCCATGCCCTCGCTGGCACTGTCCACATTATCGTTGACAGCGATAAAACGCACACCCTTTTGAGGGAACAGCATTTCCGTGTAAAACCCTACCTGCAAGTAGTTTCGCCCTAACCGGCTCATGTCCTTGACGATGACCGTACCCACTTTCCCGGCTTCAATGTCCGCAAGCATGGCTTGAAATCCGGGCCGCTGGAAGTTCGCGCCGGAAAAACCGTCGTCGGTGTACCAGCGCAGATTGGTAAAGCCGTTCTGTTTTGCGTAGGTTTCGAGTATCCTTTTTTGGTTCGATATGGAATTACTCTCGCCTTGCAATTCATCCTCGTGGGACAATCTCGGATAAAGGGCGGTAATGAGGTTTTGGGTGGCTTGTCTTAACATAAAATCCTCCGTTTCCGACAGCCAGCCCCACTATTCCGTGGTTTCATTGTACCACGGAACGGCGGGGGCTGTACAGCGGCAAAAGCGTTAAATTTGCTTCTTTACAGCTTTTCAATTTTCCGATTTTTATGGTATGGGTTGTCGTCCCATATTTGCAGTAGAAAAGTTCATAACTCCGTGGTATACTCTGATTTAACAAAAAAATCAGAAGTTAAAGGAGAAAACATGAAGTATACAATAGATGAATTAACCGCGGCCAAAAGGCAAATTGATTCAACTCTGCACAAGCTAAGAGAAACAGTAAAAACATTTGAATCAAAGGATAATTCCGAGCGTTATAAATCACAAATCACATTGGCAAAGAGAAGAATAAAAGCCTTTGAAATTGCAAATTATTTTATAGAGAATGAGATTAAGAATTGCTAAAGCACTTCCGATTTTCGTTCCAGCGGTCATGCTCCCTGGCATGGCCGCTTTTCCATGCCCCGGTTCACGCCGGATAAGTCGGCTCCTGTGTAGCAGCGGCTTCCGCTTCCAGTACCCGCGCCATTTTGTCGGCGGCTGTGGTTGTGGTGTCTTTCTTGAAATAGCCGGACACGACAAGGACGGAATTGCCCATGCGGATTTCCGTCACACAGTCAGGGCGGCGGGTGGTGCGGGTGTCGTGCTGCTTGTTATCTGCCATAGGCAATACTCCTTTCAGTCGGTAATCAGTTTCTTCATGCTCTCCATTTTCCGCTTGGCGGTTTCCTGCCGGAAGTTGTCGCCGGTAAAGCGTACCGGGACGCACATGGAAAGCAGGCGGTCATAAATCCGGGAATGGGCGGTGTCCTCCGGGTTGTGCAGGTCGTCCAGCGTAAGGTTGGTCGTGACGATCAGCGGCTTGCCGCTGCGGTAACGGCTGTCAATCACATTGAACACCTGTTCCAGCCCGTATTCCGTCCCGCGTTCCATGCCGAAGTCGTCAAGGATCAGCAGCGGATAACGACAAAGGCGGGAAATGTACTCGTTGCGCCCCTCAAAGCTGGCGGCAAGGTCATTGAGGATAAGAGCAAAGTTCGTCATGCGGACGGGGATTTCTTTCTCCATGAGGGCGTTTGCGATACAGCCTGCAAGGTAGCTTTTGCCGGTGCCTACGCCGCCCCAGAACAGGCAGCCGATATTGTCTGTCCGCATATCTTCCCAATGCTCCACATACCGGCGGGCAAGCCCGGTCTGCGGGTTCCTGCCGTTGTCGTTCTCGAAAGTCCAGTCCCGCATGGTGGGGTCGGTAAAGCCCCGGCGTTTCAGTTCTTCCACGGTGTCAAGGTGTCTGCGCCGCTTTTCGGCGGCTTCCCGTTCCTCGCGGGCGGTTCTCTGGCAGTCGCACTCTGCCGGGTGGCGGTCGCGCCCGAAGATAGCGGCCTTATCCGGCGCAAAATAGGCTTCTTTCGGCTTGCGGCACTTGCCGCAGTACAGTAAACCGTCCTCGCCGGTGTAGTCCTCCGGCTCCGGGATGGTGGTCGTCATATTCTCCAAAACCGCGTTGATTTCATTCTTCATAAACTCTCGCCCTCCTTGCATGAGTAGTCTGGTATGCCCTTTTTAGGGGCTTCCTTTTTGTCGTTCCCCGCCCATATCCGCAGGGCGGCGGCATAGTTCTGGTAGCTTTTCCCGTTGGCGGCAAGGTAGCGGCTCATTTCCTCGATGAACCGTTCCAGCCTGTCAGGGTACTCTGCCTGCAACTCGTCGTATTCGGTCTGTGACAGAAAAATATTTCCATATCGGCCATAGGGCGCGGACGGCCCCCCACTCACTCCCTTTGTTTGGCTCTCTGTAAGGTTGTTTATAGTAGTTTGGTTAGGGGACGGTTTTCCGACCATCATAAGGTCGGTTTTCTGACCATCAGTAGGACGGTTTTCCGGCTCTATGAGGGGCGGACTTCCGGCCATCAGTTGGTCTGAAAACTGTACCTGTGGCACTGGCGGTACTTTGACATAAAGCCGGTTCGGTGCGGAGAAGCCGCCCCGTTCCCGTTCCAACAGCCCCGCCGTGTCCAGTTCATTAAGCGCCCCCTTGATGGTGGTGCTGCCTTTATCCAGTATTTCTGCTATCTCCGCGATGGGATAGATAATATAAATCCTGCCCTCGTCGTCCAGCCACTTGTTTTTCTGGGAGAGGGTGGAACGGTCTAACAGCAGCGAATACAGCAGCTTGGCGGTCTGTGAAATCTCCATTTTCAGCAGGAAACGGGGATACGGCAGATAGGCGGGCAGCCGCGTGTCTGCCCTGATATAATCAGCGATAGGATCACCTCCCTGTGTTCGGGTTGATTTTGGCGTATTGTCACGCATTAAAACGCCGTTTCCGGGGGAAAAGGATAAATGTATCGCGTACCCTTTGACACCCACGAAAAAAGCCTTGATTTATGCGGGTTTGAAAGGCTCTAAAGCGTGACATCTCTGCCTTTGTTTCCGCTTTCTCTCGGCGGCTTTGATTTTCTTCATGCGCCCGGCGCAGTCGGGGCAGTATTTTCCCCGGTTGGATTTGGGGACAAAGGCCGCTCCGCAGACGGCACACCGTTTCCGGCTCCCCCGGTATAAGAGGGCTGCGGACAGCTCCCCGTCAAGGGGCAGGACAGCCACACGGAACCAGCGGCACATGAGGGAAAGGGAAATGCTCTGGACGCACACGCAAGGCTCCCCGTCGTCTAACAGCAGGCAGTTCCCCTCGTCGTAGTTACAGCACTCATGTACCAGCCGCCGCGCCCGCCGGTGCTGGCGGTAGTCCATGCGGGGCAGGTTATCGCTCATGGCTCTGCTCCTTTCTGCGGTGCGGCTCGTCCCGGCGCAAAATCTGGTTGATATTCCGCTTGACGGTCTGCAACTCCTTGAACCGCTGCTTCTGTTCGTGATAGGTGTTATACAGGCCGTCTTTCTCGGAGATAAGCTGCTCGATCTCGGCCTGCAACGCTTTCCGGGCGGGCAGCTTGGTAATGCCATGCGCCTTGAAATACCGGGCGGCTGCGTCGGCTATGATAAAATCGCTCTCATGGGCCTGCCGGTATGCGGCGCGGGCTTTCTCGGATTTCTGCGCTTTCAACCCGTCGCGGGCGGGCTTGGTCTGGGCGTAGGCCAACACCTGCCGCTGCAACTCCTTTTTCCCTTGCAGCTTGGTTTCCAGTGCTTTCAGTTCGCCGCTGGTCTGGCGCATTTCCGCATAGGCGGTATCAACGGCGGCTTCTAACTGCTCCGGGGAAGTAAAGCCGTACTGCTGGTAGACGGACAGCGTTTTGGCGGCCTGCTTCAGATTGTGTATCTTCGCCCAGCGTTCATAGCCCCGGCCTTTGCCCTCGGCCATTTTCTGCTCAATGTCCACAAGCCGCTGCACTCCGTCCTGTTTCGGGGCGGCTATCTCGGCTCTGGCAACCTGCAAGCGGTCTTTTATGGTGCGTGGGGGATCGGGGGATCTGGCTGGCGCTTCGGCTGCTCTGGCGGCGTTTTGCTCTAAAACGGCAAAGACAGCGGCGCGGTCAAAATCGTCGCCCAGCTTCCGGGCGGTAATTGGCTTTGTCCTGTCCGGCGTGAGGTAGGAAAGCCGCCCCCGGCTCTCCTTGACGGTCACACCCTCCTGCAGCAACAGAGAGGAAAACTCGTCAAAGCTGGCGGCGGTGGCAAGGGCTTTCCGTAGGGTCTGCCGCAGCTTCTCCTTGTTCGTTTCAAACTTGGTCTGCCGGGGCGTGATACTATCGGCAATCATGGGGGCGTTCTGCTTGTCCAGCGCGGCCTGTCCCTTTTTCTGCGCCCAATACTCCCGGTCGGTGACGCGGTTCTTGCTGCCGTTCAAGAGGTCGATTTGATAAAGCCCCTCCCGGTGGCACATCTCCATGACTTCGGATTTGAAGTAGCGCAGGGCAGCGTCGGTACATCGGTGCTTGCAGCCGACTTTCGTATCGGCCGGCCTGTCCATGTAGGGCAGGAACGGCACTTCCTCAATCCGCAGGCTGTTTATGACGATATGCACATGAATGTTGCCGCTGTGGTTATGCCCGTCCGGGTGGGTGCAGACAAGGGCCTGGTGGCCGGGAAAATGCTCTTTACAGAATTGTTCCCCCAACGCCTGCGCCCGGTCTACGGTCAGGCCGTTGTCCGGCCCGTCCCGCGGGTCAAAGCTGATGATGTAGTGGTGGCTTTTCACATCTTCCCGCCGCTGGTTTTTCTGATAGCGGAGATTGGCCCGCATACACGCAACGGCAAAATCCTCCCCGTCGCAGTTCAGCGTGGACAGCCGGTAGTCCTCGCGGGGGATAAGCCTGCCGGTTTCATCAAGGACGGGCTTCATGGTAAACTCGTCATGCTCAAAGAGAAGATATTGCTCGGCGGCTCCGTAGTCGGCGTTTTTAGAGTTGATATGCTTGAGTGTTGCCAACCGCGTCACCTACTTTCTTGAGGACTTCATACTTGAGGACGGCAAGGTCGGATATGGCGGCGCGTACCTCGCCGGAAAGGGTGTTGTAGGGTACGCCGTATTCGTTCAGATACCGGGCAATCTGATTGAGGTTGCCGCCGATCCTGCCGTACTCGGCTGTCAGCTTCCCGACAGCGGAAAGCAACTCGTCATTGACCGACGACACATGGACAACCGGGCGTATGGTCGCCCGCCGTATCGCCTGCCGGAGAAATTCGGACTGGCTGATACCATAGGGCGCAAGCCGCGCTGTGAAGTCGGCATACTCATCTTCGGACAGCCGGGTTTTCACAACGCGGCTGCGGTGGGGCGTGTTGTATTTCTTTCGCATGGTGTGACCTCCTTTCTCGCCCGTAAGGGCGCATGAGCAGGGTTTGGGGAAGGCACTCCCCAACAAGTTTCCCGCGAGGGGCAAAACTGCAGAATTGCGGATTTTGGCACCGTGGTAGAAACTTGCTCTCCGTGACTGCAAACTTTCTCTCACTTCCGTCCGCCACTTTTTTGGAAAACTGCAACCACAAAAGTTTGTTTCTCTTTTTCTGCTACTACTAATCCTGTAAAGGGCATTCCTGCCCGCTTTCGCTAAAATGACACCGGACGCAGTGGTTTCTACCCGGTGTTGGAGAAATCCTTTCTCTTTGCCCTCTACTACGGGTAAATGCTCCAAATGCCAAACACCAGGGCAGAAAAATTCCCTCCTCGCTTACTACTACAACCGGCAGGGGGCAAAATGGCCGGGAGCGGAGCCGGACAACAAAAAAAGCAGTAAATCTTTTTCAAGACTTACTGCTTTCGCTGGCCGCGTCGGTGGCGGCTGGTATTCAGTTTTTATGACTTGTCCGGTGGTTCGTCAAGCCGGAACTTGAATTGACAGTCAATTAACCGCTGCTTTACATAGTCCTCCACCTCGGCGTTGACCTGCCCGTTCACTTTTGAGAAATAGCGGATATATCCGGCGTAGTGGAGCAGGACAGCGTTCACGGCTTCTGGGTCGCCCTCACGGGCTTTGAGGATTGTTTCATAGGGGAGAAGTCTACTCATACCGGCTCACCCCCATTTCTTCGCGTAGCCGCTGCAAGGCAAGCTGGATATGCCGCCCCGCTGTGCTGCGTGACCGGCCAATACACGCGCCGATCACGCGCTGCGGCTGGCGCAGAAAGTAATAGCGCAGGATTTCTTCCCGCGTCTGCTCCGGCAAAACAGAGATCGCGTCGGCAAGGGCGGCGTTGCAGAGCAGGACGGTCTGACCGCAGACGGTAAATGGGTATTCCTCGTCCGGCTCCGACGCGGCAAACTGGACAAACTTCTCGTTCATCAGATAGTCAAGGGAAACTTGCCGTTCCCATTGCCGTTTAAGCTTCAAAATCTTGTCCAAGGCGGCACAGCGGATAACAGTCTTGCAAAAGGCGTTGTACCTGCGCTGGATATATTCTTGATAGGCTATCTGGTCGGTCATGGAAATTCCCCTTTCTGAATAATAGTGCGGGGCGGTGGCACTTCTTGCTGTCGCCCCTTGATTGCCTACCAGCAAAGGCGGGCGGGGCTGTCAACGGCTGCGCATATGCGCCGTTCATCTTGACCGTTGACTGGCTCGGCTGGGTTTGCTATTTACCCGACAAACTTGAATTTATTTTAAGCTATCACGTTTTACCTTCTTAAGCCTTACTATCATTACCATAGGAATTTCTTTGTTGGTTTTAAAACATTCTTCATAAAATCCATCAATGACAAATCCAGCTCTAAAACAAAGGTTAAAAATATCTTGTATGGAACGATGATAATAAATCTGCTCTTTCGGTTGCCCTTCAATCGCTATATCATAGTAACTGTGCGGTGTCATATATTTTTCAGTCAACGTGACAAAACAAGGGTGTTGCGTTGCAAAGACAAAAATTCCGCTTTCCTGCAACAGTTCATAAACAGCCATAAGAAGTGGTTCAATATCCGTAATATCCATAATTGCCATATTAGAAACTGCTTTCGTAAAGGCTCGATTTCTTTTTAATTCTAATATACTTTTTCTATCGGTCGCATCCGCCACACAAAATTCAATTTGTTTTGCATATTGTGATTGCCGTCTTTTAGCCAATTCTATCATTTTTTTGCTGTAATCAAAAGCGACAACCGAAGCGCCTCTTTGTGCAAGATACGAAGAATAATTTCCATTGCCACACGCAATATCCAAAATGTAATCCGCAGGATTAGGAGATAGAAGTTCCGTTACTTTGGGACGCACTACCTCTCTGTGAAATTCATTAGATTCGTCACCCATTGCATTATCCCAAAATTGTGCGTTCTCCTCCCAGATTTTTTTACTTTCCTCTGTTCCCATGTTCTCTCCCACTCCCCAAATTTGCTTTTTTGCTTCCATTAAATCTTCCTTACTATATTCCATTGTTACCCTCCATAACTTCTGATTGTTGCCGTCTTGACGATTATGTATCTTTACATTACCTTCTGAAACATATGGCGCACCTTGTCCAGGCGGCTGTTTGGACGGCGGGGCTGGATGACCGGCTGACCGACAGCGGCCTGATATCCTTTCAGCTCTGTAAGGCATACGCTCCGCCCGTTGGTGTAAAAGGCCAGATCAGTACGGTATGCCTGTATACAGCGGGCGGGAATCTCGCCAGTAAAGACAACTTCATCCTTTTTTACCTGGACCGTTTCGATGGTGGCACAGTATTTCGGTGCATCATGATAAGCCCTGGAAAGATATTCCCGGGGCGCATAGAGGGTGAAGGAGAGATAAGGTTCCAGCAGTTGCGTCCCTGATTCCTTCAATGCCTGTTCCAATACAATCGGGGCCAATGAGCGGAAGTCCGCCGGCGTGCTGACCGGACTGTAATAAAGCCCGTATTCAAAGCAAATCTTACAGTCCGTTACGTTCCAGCCGAACAAGCCCTGCTCCAGCCCGTAACGGATACCATCCCTGACAGCGTTTTGAAAACTCTGGTTCAAGTATCCCAGCGAAACCCGGCTCTCGTATTGTACACCGGAGCCAAGCGGGAGTGGTGTAACAGACAGTCCGATGGATGCCCAAAACGGGTTGGGCGGCACCTCGATATGGATGGTGTGGCTGGCTGCTTTGAGCGGCCGCTCCATATAAATGACGGTGGGTTCCTTTACCACTGTTTCAAGCTTGTATTTTTCCGACAGCAAAGCGGAAACAACCTCCAACTGCACCCGGCCCAAAAAAGAAAGAATGATCTCATGGGTGATGGAATCCACCTCGCAGCGCAAAAGCGGGTCAGTATCCGCAAGTTGCGTAAGAGCGTCCAGCAGCCGTTCTCTTTGCGCTGCCGTTTTCGGCGCAATCGACGTCCGCAGCATGGGGAGGGGGTCCTCACGCCACCTTTTACGAGGGAGCCGGGTTGGGTCCCCTAATACATCGTTTAACCTCACGCTGTCGCTGGGAAGGATAACAATTTCACCCGGATAAGCGGTGTCTGTCCGAACAATTTCCCCTTTGGATGGAATACACATCTCTGTGATTTTCAGCTTTTCTCTCCCGGCCAGGGCCACCGTATCCCGCAGGCGCAGCGTTCCGCTGTATAGCCGTAGATAGACACGCCGCTGGCCGCAATCTGTATACTCCACCTTGAAAACGCTGCCGCATAGGGCGGCGCTCCCCTGTTCCCCAATCGGTTGGAACAGCCCTGTCACCGCATCCATCAACGGTTGAATGCCAAGGCCCTTTTTGGCGCTGCCATAATAGACCGGGAACAGGGAGGCGTCTTGAACCCGCCGCTGTTCCTCCCGCACAAGTTTTTCCCGGCTGATTGGTTCTCCTGCGATATACTTTTCCAATAATTTATCGTTATTTTCGATGACCGCATCCCATGCTTCTATGTCGGTATTTTCCTCCAGGACTATTTCCGGGGACAGCGACACCGTCTGCTTGATGATAATATCGGCGGAGAGCTTATCCCGAACAGACTGAACCACGCTCTGCAAATCAACGCCAGCCTGGTCGATCTTGTTGATAAAGATAACGGTGGGAATGTTCATTTTCCGCAGGGCATGGAACAGAATACGGGTCTGGGCCTGCACGCCATCTTTAGCGGAGATCACCAAGATGGCCCCATCTAAAACAGCCAAAGAGCGGTACACCTCCGCCAAAAAATCCATGTGGCCGGGCGTATCCACAATGTTAACTTTACATCTGTGCCACTGGAAGGAAGTGACTGCCGCTTGAATGGTAATCCCACGCTGCCGCTCCAAAAACATGGTGTCCGTCCTCGTTGTCCCTTTTTCGACGCTCCCCGGTTCTGAAATGGCTCCGCTGGCATATAGCAGGCTCTCCGTCAAGGTCGTCTTTCCAGCGTCTACATGGGCAAGAATTCCAATATTGATTATTTTCATGTGATTGTCCTCCCTTTACAGCCCCAAAGGGCATAAAAATCCCCAGCAGTAAAATACTTTTACCACTGGGGATTATAAGTTGCGGACATACACATATACAGCATACACCTGTTTGTGATTGCTGTTTTTGGGGATATGTCAAAATTGATAAGGCAAAAGTATTCTTAAATTGGGTACAAAAAACTAAGCCCCTACAAAAGGAGCTATCATAATCCTTTGTTCCCACTATTTGATTATAGTTTTATTTAAGAATACCTTGCCGCATATTTTTTACTCCTTTTCTGGATTAAATCATTGTATCACATCAGTTTTAGGAAAGCAAGTACCTAAAAGAAATTTTTCTTCCCCTTATATGTAACAATCATACCGGCTTCCTAGCGTTCAGAATGTTTTCTGCTGTCTGCTGTGGTGTTTGGTTGGAATTGTCCAACCAAAAGCCGATCCGTGGTGTTGTCTGCATTTTACTAAATACAAATTCAATGTATACAGAAAGATATAAGGAGTGGGAGGGATTCCGCCGTAGTTGGCATTGTAGGAAAATCCAAAAGTTTAGATTTTCCCACAATGCTTATCTTTTGGTCTTTGGTTCGGAATAGTGTAGTGCTGGCGGTCTATCTCTTGTTTTCGGTTGCTTGCTTCCTTACCGTACATGAGCATTACTGGCAGGGTTGTCCTGGCCGTAACCTTCCAGAAGGTTCACCACGCCCCAGATACCGAGGCCCGCGCCCAGGGCAATCACAAGGGTCTGCAAAACGTCAACTGCGCTGTTGAAAAATTCCATAAATCATATCCTCCTAAAAATGTGTTTGAACTACTCTGCTACATCAATCTCGTACACATCGAAGCTGTCCGTGGGCTTTACCACGGTGCGCTGCTTCTTCATGTACCGTTCCATGTCAAAGACATTTTTAGGGTCGGCGTCGGCAGTGTACCGGTAATTCGGGTGCTTTGTCAGGTCGTACTTCTCCGATAGGAACGGGCGCACGCCACGCAGCATGAAGATACACTTTCCTCCGTCCATTACTGCCAATTCGTCCTGTGTCATCAGCTCCTTTCCCAATTTCTGATATGTAAGGCCGTGGGAAGTCTGGGCGCCCCGGTTTTCGGACTGGTTATAGGAGTCAATGGTCTCCTTTCCCAGAAGCTCGGATATTTCTTTGAGCGTGGACTTCTCCTTGCCTCCCAAAAACAAGGTGGTGTCGCAGTTGCCCACAATGGTATCCGCGGCGTCCTTGTAGATGGTCTTTAACTGGCTCTGCGACTGCAAAATGATAGAAGCCGATATTTCACGGCTCCGGATGGTAGCGATCAGCTTGTCGAAGTTCGGTATCTGGCCGATGTTCGCGAACTCATCCAGGATGAGCCGCACATGGACGGGCAGCCGCCCGCCGTAGAAATCATCGACCTTGTCGCAGAGAAGGTTGAATAATTGTGAATACATCAGGGCGGCCGCAAAGTTGAAGGTGCTGTCCGTATCGGAAATGATAACGAACAGCGCCGTTTTGCTGTCGCCCAGGGTGTCAAGCTCCAGTTCGTCCGTCTCCATCAGGTCCCGGAGCTCTTTTATGTCAAATGGGGCTAACCTGGCCCCGCAGGAAATCAGTATGGATTTTAAGGTTTTGCCCGCCGCCATCTTAAATTTGCGGTACTGCTTCACGGCGAAGTGGTCCGGCTCCTTTTCCTCCAGCTGCTGGAACAGGATATCCACCGGGCTCTGGTAGGTCTCATCGTCCTCCCTGGCTTCACTGGCGTTGATCAGGTCCAGGAGGGTGATGAAGTTGCGTTCTTCCTCCGGCGCCTCGTACCAGATGTAGCCGATCAGGGCCGAATAGTACAGCCGCTCGGCCTTGACCCAGAAATCTTCGGAGGATTTTTCCCCTTCCCCCTTTGTGTTCAGGATCAGTGCGTTTACCAGCTTTAGGATATCCTTCTCGGAACGGATGTACGCCAGGGGGTTGTATCTCATGGACTTTTTGAAGTTAATGAGATTGAGGCACTTGATCCGGTATTTCTTACGCTCCAGGAAGGAGCCGACCTCCGGCAGGAGGGTGCCCTTCGGATCGGTGCAGACATAGGAGGAATGTGCCTGGAGCAGGGAAGGCTTGCAGAAGAACCTCGTTTTTCCGCTCCCTGAGCCGCCGATGACTAAGATGTTTTTATTCCTGGCGTACTTCGGCTGCTTCGGGCGGCTCGACATGGTGATCCGCTCCGTCTGCGTCATGGGGATGTTGTTGAAAAAATCCTTATCCACGAAAGGGCGATATCGGCTGCCGTTCCCCACCGGGCGCTGCCGTATTCCATGCCGTGGCGGTATTTTTCGCGTTCTTCCCTTTCAGGTAGACCGCCAGCCGGAGGATCAGCGCCCGGCAATGCCGATCAGCAGGTCCGCCGGCTCCAGGCTCGGCGCCGGGGAGGCGAAAGCCATGGAAAATCCGTCCCGGATGGAGAGCAGCTTTGCGGAAAGGTCCGCGCCGGGGGCAAGCCGGAATGCCTGGGCCAGTTTGTCGAAAGGATAGGCGAACAGGAGATAGGGGAGGTTCGTCAGGATCAGTTTTTTCATGTTCATCGCTGCACGCTCCGATCCCTGGTTTTGACCTTCTCCCGGTCCAGCGTCCGGTGCTCCGGTTTCCGCTCCGCCTGTTCCTTCGCCTGCTCCAGCCGGTCCCGGATGGCGGGCTTTTCCTCCCGGCCCATCCTGCGGCCGGCAAACTCCTGGAAGGCCGCCGTGATGGCGTCCGCGTCCCGGCTCTTGAAAAAGACCAGGTAGCGGGGCTGTTCGGCGGCGGTGTCCTTCTTCAGGGCAAAATCCACATGGTATTTCTTCGCCACATGGGTAAAGGCCTTGATGTTCTTGTCGCTGATCTCGATATTGGCAAGCCCGGCGTTCTGGGAAGCCAGCTGTCTGAGGGTCTGCTTGCCCCGGTATATCTTCGGCTGCCTGCTTTTCTGGATTTCCTCCAGGAACTTTTTCACCGCCTTTTCAAACACCTGCTCGCTCATTTTGGCCCCGTTGACGATCAGCGTCACGGTCCTGCCTGTCACTTCTTCCTGCATTTAACCCCTCCCTCGCTTTCCGTCCCCGTACATATCGTGCTGTACCAGGGAAGAATAATAATTGCCGATGGTAGCCGGGGCGTTATACAGGGCAGCCAGCAGATATTTCTTGATGTTGCGGACATAGGTGGTGTTCTCCCGCATACAGTCCATGACGTACCGCACGTGGGAACTGTCCAGCTTCATAAAGCGGGATTTGACTACCTCCGCCGGGTAATCGTCCCCGGCTATGCGGATCGTCTTTCTTGCGGAGCATACCGTATCCACGATCAGCTCCGCGATCTCGTCCAGCTGCTCCCGGTCGATGTGTTCCTCCTGGATCAGATATCTGTACTCGATGTTGTCCAGAATGATTTCACGATAGACCTCCCTGGCTCCCATCCCATCCGTTCCTATCCCTGCCGGAGGCCGTCCCGTAAGGGGCTGGGGATTGGATTGGATAGGATTTGATATCTCCGTATTTGATAAATCTTTTTTTGATTTCTCTTTACTTGATCCTTCTTTATTTAATTGTGCGGGTTCTTCCTGTACAGGGGCGTCCAATGTTGGATTTGCCTGTACGGGATTTTCCCGTATAGGTTTTTCCTGTACAGGCGCAGGCTCTTTAGGCTGCTCCAAAATGGTGTACTCAATGGACCCCAGCTGCCCATTCGCGCCCCGGACACGTTCCCGGATGAGATAGCCTCTGGCCTCCAGCTCCCGGATGCCGCCGCTGATACTGTCCACCCCGTCCTTGCAGATACGGGCAAGCCCCTTCATCGTGTAATCCCATTCCTCCGGCAGGGAAAGCATAAGGGAGAGAAGTCCCTTTGCTTTCAGGGACAGCGACATATCCCGCAGGTGGTGGTTTGACATGACCGTGTAATCTCTGGTCTTTTCGATACGGAAAACCGCCATGTCGATGACCTCCTTCCACATAAACAGAAAAGTGTTGGTTTTCGTGGAAAACACCCTGCCAGACCTTCCTTCCATCCCCGGATGGGAAAAGATATGGGCGGCTCACAAAAAGCCGCTCACAGAAGAAAGAACGGGGGATTTTCCACCCCTTTTGATACATTTTTTAAGCCCTACAGCTCACGGTCACGCCGGTCATAGAACAGATCGCCCCCGCGTACCTTCGCATGGTTCCTGATCCTGATAAATCCCTTCTCCTGGTTCTCCAGGGCTTTCCCGTAACCGGCTTCGGTCAGGAACAGGCGCATTTTTTCTCCCTTCCACCCCATAGGTGAGTCATGGGAGAGGACGTCAAAGACGATCATGTGCCGGGTGTCCGGGTCAAAGCGTTCCAGGGCCATGATATCGTGTCCGGCCAGCTTCTGCGCCCCGGACTTCTGCCTGGCCTCCGCCAGCATTTCCCCGATGGTCTGGGGCTTCCCAGGCAGACGGTAATTTGCCTGGACCTCCCGGATCAAATCCATGCACTCCTTGTTTGACAGGGGGCGCAGCTTCGCCATGAGGCTTTCCGCCGTATCCCTAGTAGCCTGGTTCTTTGACAGGCGCCAGGTCATATAAATTTCATTCAGCACAGCGTTCGGGTCTGTACTCTCGATCTGGTACGCCATCCTCATTTCCGCTTCGTTCAACTTCATCTATCCGGCTCCTTTCCAAAAATGGGCACAAAAAAACGCCACAGGTTTTTGTACCTATGGCGTCCGTGTGGAGCAACAGAAAAGGGATACCATTGATGAAAACGGTATCCCTGCTCTGTAAACTTATTCAGTTTTAATTGCCGCATTGCCTGTTGCTGTCCACAAAGCCTTGATTTTACTGGTTTCTTGCTACCATCCTTATCAAAGCCTTGTATTCATCAGCATTTCTGGAAGATTTGCTTTAAAATAATATAACGTACGTAAACGTACTTAGAATGTCGTGATCTGTTTTTTCAGCCTTCGTAATTCCCCATCTGTATATAGCTTTTTGGGGATCTCAAGGTCATACGCCTCCAGTATCTTTGCCAGATCCGGATCATCGATATCCGCGAACCAGTAGTTTCCTGCCTTCATGGGAACCACTTTCCATTTTTGCAGGGCCTTCTGGATCCGATGCCCTGACATCCCATAGGTCCAGTCCCGGTGATCGCCTGGCTCTTTTGGATTCTTTAACATATATTTCCTCTGAATCAGGCGGAGCATGACAAGCGCGATCATGCAGACCAACAAATGCGCATGGATGTGTTCTTTTGTTTTTACGTAGATTGGCCTTGTCTCCAATGGCCCTTTTAATTCCTCGAACTGATTCTCAATCCGGGACAGCCCATGGTACTTATCGATCACTTCCCGTGCATCCATATCGATCTCGCTGGTACGGATCTGATAGTAGCCCATCAGTTCCGTAAATTCCTCCAGTTTCTTATCGTCAATCATCCCCAGAAGTTTCCTGGAGTCATATACTTCACCAGTTTCTTTATTCACGATGTCTTTTGACATAAACTTTTTCAGGCTGCCTGCCTGTGCCTTTGTCACCCGGAAAGAATCGGGGCTTTTCTTCAGCTTTTCAATGAATTCCAGAAAGGCCTTATGCTCCGCAACATCCCGGTCATAAAAATGTCGGCTCCAGTAAACAACAGACTTCTGCCGGATCTCACGGCTTTTTCCTGCCTTGTCCTTTACTGTGACTGTTATGATTCTGGATTTATATTTGAAGTTCTCATCCACAATGGTATACCCATTCTGATCCATGGCCCATTTCCGGTCTTCTTTTGTACTTTTTTTCAAACTCTTGCTGATGATGTAACCATTGCCGTCATCAAGCAGGCTGCACATAATCGGACCGGTACAGACCCCTTTATCAGCAATGAAGATAAACTTACGGTCAAAGCCCATCTTTGAAACCGTTTCCTCATAAGTTGGAACCGCTGTCTGATGGTCCAGGGTATTCCCTGGGAACATGTTGATCGCGACCGGGATCTCACAGCCGATTCCCACAGATTGCAGACACTCCTTGACAATCCGCTCATGTAAGGCAACCGACTTTTCTTCGTCATCACATATCGCAATCTTTACCACGGCTATTACCTCGGTTCTTTCGGCGGCGGTCGGCGGGCTTCACGGCATCTTTTGGTATCAGCCAGATTGTCGCCATTTTCACAGCGCCGGGAATACGATCCGCAGCGCAATAGTAGTTTACCCGTCGAGGGGTCACGCCCCATTTTTCGCTTGCCTCTTTCAAAGTCATATAGTCCATATTCAGCCCTCCACATACAACATTATAGTTCTTTTGCTCGAACAAAGCAAGGCTGTAACTTCGTGCTGAGCATCACAGATTTAGATTTGCGGAGTGACTGGCAAGCGATGCTTGTGGCTATCCAGATAGCCTCACGCGCTTGTTGAGGGTATCCCCCAAGCCCCCTTGGAACACAGATTTTCAATCTGTGGCTGCGCGTTCTGGCGAACGCTTTTGACCGCGACCAGCTTACCGCTGGCCGTGGTCTTTTCCTTTCTGTTGCGGCTCGGTCTGCTCCATCGCCAGGACCCGATCCACATTGTTCTTGACCGTTAATAGTTCCCGCATGGCGGCGCGGGCCTGCCGGTACTCTCCGTAAGCCGTTTTCTTATCCGCCAGCAGCTGGGCATACTCGGTCTGAAGCTCCTTGATGGTGGGCAGCTTCTTCACATTCAGCTCGTTGAAGGCTTCCTTGGCGGCCTGGTGCAGCAAGATTTCTTCCTCATGCTCCTGCCGGAATTTCTTTGAATACCCGGCCTTGCGATAGGCCACATAGGTGTCGCGGGTCTTGGCATAGTTGACGATGTGGGTGCGCAGCACGGCAATCTCGGCCATGCGCTTCTCGGCGGCCTTGATTTGGTCGGACAGCTCGTGGTAATGGGCCGTTGTCTCTGCTGTTTTTGTTTCCAGATCGGCATAATCCAGCAGTCCGTGTTCGGATAGGCAGTTGAGGGTTTGGGCCATCTGTTTGAGGTTGAACACCTTGGCCCAGCGGGCATACCCGGCACCTTTCCCGGCCTGCAATTTCGCCTGGATGTCCACCAGCAGATTGACCCTGGGCGGGGCGGCCTGCGGGGCAGGTTGCTTGCGGGGCGTATGTTCTTTCTGGCCGGAGAGGACCGCCAGCAGATCGTCCAGCGTGTAACCGTCCCCCAGCCGGTCAAAGCGGACGTTGTTGCCCCAGCCCTCTGCGCTGATGGAGATGGTTTTGCCGCGCCGGTGAACGGTGAAGCCGTCCTGTTCCAGCAGGCGCAGCAGCTCCTCCAGGCTGGCCGGTTTCTGCGCCAGCGCCCGGTCGATGGCCTGGCGCAGCTGCTCCTTATGGGAGGGCTTGGCCGCATCGCCCAGCCATTTGTTGTAGCTCTGGCCGCGCCGCTTGGGAGCCTCCACGATGGAATAGCCGTTCTCGATGCAGATGGTGTCGCTCAGGCGATGGACGGCGCGGGTGCTGCCCCAAAAGTTGCGGAACTTGCGGTCGCACTCCAGCGTGGTGGAGTTCCAGATAATATGGTTGTGGACGTGGGCCTTGTCAATGTGGGTGCAGACGATGAAAGCGTGCCTGCCCTTGGTGAAGCGCCGGGTCAGCTCCACGCCCAGTCGGTTGGCTTCCTCCGGCGTGATCTCGCCCGGCACAAAGGACTGCCGCAGGTGGTAGGCGATCACGTCGTCCGCACCGCGCACCCGGCCGGTGCGGGCGGCGTAGGTCTGCTTATCCAGCAGGAACTGCGCGTCGGCCACGCGGCTGTCGCACTGGTAGCTGGTGATGAGCCTACCGTGGTCGGTCTTGTCTGAATTTTTTACATAGTCGATAATGTCGCTGATCGCCTTGCCGACCGTGCGGCCCTTGCCGGCGTGCAGCGGTATAATGCGGGTGGTGGCCATGTGGGGTCCGCCTCCTTTCCAAAAATAAGCGGCCTGCTTATCACAGACCGCATCGGTTTACTCTATATCAGTTTCCTCGTCCATATAAAAATCGAAATCTTCCTCAAAGCCATCTTCCAATTCATCCAGTTCTATCCTGGGCGGGAACCGCATTTCATACTGCTCCGTTGCCAAGGCCCGCACGGCATCCCGCTTGTCCTTCATCCGTTTCTTCAACCACGAAAGTTATTCTTTGGATAATCGCCAGGGAAGGTTGACAAGCCGGGTAAGCGCCATTTCTTCTGCCTGCTTTTCTGGCGGGAGAGCGGCGCAGGTTTTACAAATGTGCGCGGCGTGTCCCTTGCCAGAAAACTTTTCGTTTGCCTTATACTCGCCACAGACCTTGCAGTAGTGTCCACGCTTTTTCATACCGTGCCCTCGCAACGAGCGAACAGCTGACGGACCGCAGCCATGACCGTATCCCAGCCAAGGTCGGACGCATAGGAGAACTTTTTCTGATAGGCCGCCCACAGGTCCTGCATGACCGGGCTGTTCTCCACTTCATCAAAGACTTCGGCGGCCTCGGCCAGATG
>ENA-OQIJ01000168-OQIJ01000168.1-human-gut-metagenome-genome-assembly--contig:-NODE-168-length-19300-cov-2.622438_pt1 | contig 19300 bp, 19 predicted proteins | sample MGYA00242582_ERZ504747 | MGnify/ENA primary metagenome ERZ504747 (study PRJEB26092, sample SAMD00036435) | human gut metagenome | host: Homo sapiens | study: EMG produced TPA metagenomics assembly of...
CGTTGGTCAGCAGCTCAGCACCGGTGCCATCCGATGACCACGCGGCCCGTCTCGAGGACGTAGGCGCGGGTCTGCCACGGAAAGGGCCATCTGTGCATTCTGCTGACCAGCAGGATGGTCATGCCTCTTTGTGGATGTTCTGGATGATGTCGAAGATCTCCTGCACCAGCAGGGGCGACAGACCCATGGAGGGCTCGTCCAGCATCAGCATGGAGGCGTTGCTCATCAGAGCACGGCCCATGGCCAGCATCTGCTGCTCGCCGCCGGACATAGTGCCGGCCAGCTGCTTGCGGCGCTCCTTCAGGCGGGGGAAGAGCTCAAAGACCTTCTCCTTGTTGGGAGCGATGGTGGAAGCGGGCTGGGTATAAGCGCCCATGTCCAGATTCTCTTCCACGGTCATGTGCAGGAAGACATGACGGCCTTCCGGCACCTGTGCCAGACCGGCCTCGACGATTTTATGAGCGCGGATGCCCTTGATGCTCTTGCCCTTATAGAGGACGTCGCCGGTCTTCGGGTGGAGCAGGCCGGAGATGGTCTTCAGGGTGGTGGACTTACCGGCACCGTTGGCACCGATGAGGGTGACGATCTCGCCCTCGTTCACCTCGAAGGAGACATCCTTGACTGCGTGGATGTTGCCATAAAAGACGTTGATATTATCAACTTTCAGCAAAGTCTGTGCCATCGTTCAGCCCTCCTTCTTGCCCAGGTAGGCTTCGATGACCTGGGGATTGTTGCGGATCTCGTCCGGCGTACCCTTGGCGATGATGCGGCCAAAGTTCAGCACGGCGATGCCCTCGCAGATGCCCATGACGAGGCTCATATCATGCTCGATGAGCAGGACGGCAATGTTGAACTCGTCGCGGATGCGGCGGATGGTTTCCGTCAGCTCTGCGGTCTCGGAGGGGTTCATGCCGGCGGCCGGCTCGTCCAGAAGCAGCAGCTTCGGGCTGGTAGCCAGCGCGCGCATGATCTCCAGACGGCGCTGTGCGCCGTAGGGCAGACTGCCGGCCTGTGCATCGGCGAGGTCGGCCATGTGGAAGATGTCCAGCAGCTCGAAGGCACGTTCGGTGCAGCGCTTCTCTTCCTTCCAGTAGTTGGGCAGGCGGATGAGAGAGGAGCCCAGATTGTACTTCATGGACTCGTGGAGGCCCACCTTGATGTTGTCGATGACGGACAGGTCCTTGAACAGGCGGATATTCTGGAACGTACGGGCCACGCCCATCCGGTTGACCTGATAGGTCTTTTTGCCGGCGGTGGGCATCCCATCGATGAGGATGGAGCCGCGGGTGGGCTGGTAGACGTTGGTCAGCAGGTTGAAGACGGTGGTCTTACCGGCGCCGTTGGGGCCGATGAGGCCGGTGATCTCGTTGCGGCCGATCATCAGGTTGAAGCCGTCCACGGCGGTCAGGCCGCCAAAGTCGATGCCCAGTTCACGGACGTCGAGGATGGGCTTTTTATCCTTGTCGCGGTCGGTCAGGAAGCCGCCGGAAGGGACGCTGTGTAACTTAGTCTGGAACTCACTCATGGTCTGCGCCCTCCTTGTCAGCATTCTTCTTGTGGAACAGCTCGCCGTTCATGACCTTTTCCACGATGCGGCTCATGGAGAAATCGTAGCTGCCCAGCAGTCCGCCCGGACGGAAGATCATCATCAGGATGAGCACCAGCGAGTAGATGACCATGCGGTAGCTGTCGAAGCTGCGGGTGGCCTCGGGCAGGATGGTCAGGACGGTAGCGGAGAGGATGGAGCCCAGCATGGAGCCCATGCCGCCCAGAACCACCATGACCAGGATCTCGATGGACTTCATGAAGCCGAAGGTGGAGGGGTTCAGAACGCCGATGTAGCAGGCGTACAGGCCACCGGCCAGACCGGCAAAGGCAGCAGAGAAAGCGAAGGCCATAACCTTATAATAAGTAGTCTGGATGCCGCAGCTCTCGGCAGCGATCTCGTTGTCGCGGATGGCGAGGACGGCACGGCCATGGCGGCTCTTCATCATGGCATGGATGAGGAAGCAGGTGATGACCACACAGAGGAAGACATTGGCGAAGTTGGAGTACTTGGGGATGTTCTTGAGGCCCTTGGAGCCGTAGAACAGGCTGTAGCCCAGCACATCGTCGATGTTGTTCAGGGTGATGCGGATGATCTCGCCGAAGCCCAGGGTCAGGATGGCCAGATAGTCACCGGTCAGACGGAGGGCCGGGACGCCGATGAGGACGCCAAACAGGCCGGCCATCACAGCGCCCAGTGCAAGGCCGATGGCAAAGGAAACACCATCGGGCAGAGGGCTGTACTTGGTGAAGAGGGCGCAGGTGTAAGCACCCACGGCCATGAAACCGGCGTGGCCCAGCGGCAGCTGGCCCAGATAGCCGGTGGCCACGTTCAGGGACACGGCCAGGATGATGTTGATGCCCACGGTCATGAGCACCTTGTTCTGGTAAGTGGAGAGCATGTTGCCGGTCATGTAGGAAAGGGCCAGGAACAGCAGCACCACCAGCACGGCGTTCATCAGGTAGCGCACGGGCATTTTGAGCGTTTTGCGATTCTTGTTCATCTTCATGCCCTCCTTACACCTTTTCCTGCACCTTGCGGCCGAGGAAGCCCGTGGGCTTGAACAGCAGCACGATGATGAGGATGGCGAACGTGACAGCGTCCTTCCAGGCAGACAGGCCGATGGCGGAAACGAAGCACTCGCACAGGCCGATGACGATGCCGCCGACCATTGCGCCCGGGATGGAGCCGATGCCGCCCAGAACGGCGGCGACGAAGGCTTTCAGGCCCAGCATGGAGCCCATGGTGGGGGTGGCCTGCGGGTAGGAGCAGCAGTACAGCACCGAGCCGATGCCGGCCAGTGCAGAGCCGACCGCGAAGGTAAAGGAGATGGTGCTGTTGACGTTGATGCCCATCAGGCGGGCAGCGTCCATATCCTCAGAGACGGCGCGCATGGCCTTGCCAAGCTTGGTCTTCTGGACGAGGAAGGTCAGCACCAGCATGGACAGCACGGTGACTACCAGCGTGATGATGGAGGTCAGGCCCAGAGGCACTTTGCCCAGATCGAAGGTCTTGTTGTCGTAGTAAGACGGGATGACTTTTGCGCCCGAGCCCATGACCAGCTCAGCCGTGTACTCGAGGAAAAACGACACGCCGATGGCCGTGATGAGCAGAGAGATACGGGGTGCGCTGCGCAGCGGGGTGTAGGCGATCTTTTCGATGACCACGCCCAGCAGCGTACAGGTGAGGATGGTGGCACAGACCGCCGTGACCGGGCCGAGGCCCAGCTGGTTCATGACGAACCAGGACATGTACGCGCCCACCATGATGACGTCGCCGTGGGCAAAGTTCAGCAGCAGGATGATGCCGTACACCATGCTGTAGCCCAGTGCGATCAGTGCATAGATGCTGCCAAGGGACAGGCCATTGATCAGCTGGCTGAAAAACACTGTCATGGATGGATACTTCCTTTCTTTCCGGCGCTGTTGCACGCCTTATGTGGGGATACACTTTTTTACCAAAAAGGCGGAGAGCGCCGGGGCAATACTGTTCCGGCGTTCTCCGCAGTCGGGTCAATTTACGATCATTCGGATCTCAGCGGCACTTCCATCACCGGTCGATGGAAGAAAGCTGGAATCAGAACATTTCCTTCAGCACCGGCTTGCCGTCCACATAGGTCAGGATAGCAGTCTGCTTGACGGGGTCGTGATGCTCGTTGAAGGTAAAGGTGCCGGTGATGCCGTCGATGGTGCCGGAGGCAATGGCATCGATGACAGCCTGCTTGTAATCGTCGGTGCCAGCCTCGAGACCGGCATCCTCAGCAGCCTGCAGGCCGTAGACGACGGTCTTTGCTGCATCGTAGCCCAGAGGAGCGAAGCCGTTGGGGTACTCCTGACCGTACTCTGCCTTGTAGGCATCCTCAAACTCGGGGTTGGAGCCCTTTGCGTAGTTCGCGCAGAAGTAAGTGTCCTTCAGCTGATCGTTGGTGGCGTAGCCTTCCAGACCATCCCAGCCGTCGCCGCCCAGGAACGGAACGGTCAGGCCGACGCTCTCAGCCTGAGACAGGATCTGGCCCACTTCCTCATAGTAGTTGGGGCAGAAGACAGTCTCGGGGTCCTTGCCGAGGATGGTGGTCAGCTGAGTCTTGAAGTCCACGTCGCCCTCAGAGTAGCTCTCCTGATCGACGATGGTGCCGCCCAGAGACTCGAACTCGTTGACGAAGTTCTCTGCCAGACCCTCGTTGTAGTCAGCACCCTTCTTGAAGATGACGGCTGCCTTGGTGTAGCCCAGCTTCTGGTATGCGTAGTCAGCCATCTTGATGCCCTGGAACGGGTCGGTGAAGGTGGCGCGGAAGACGTTTGCGTTCACGGTGTCGGTCTCGGCATCGTAGGTGACAGCCTCAGCGGTAGCGGAAGCGGTGACCATGGGCATATTGTAGTCTGCGCTCTCAGCAACGACTGCCAGAGTCGGGGTGGTGGTAACATCGCCGATCAGAGCGGTCATCCCCTCGTCCACCATCTTGGTGAAGCAGTTGACAGCCTGCGTAGCGTCGCCCTGCTCGTCCTCGGTGAGGATCTCGATCTGCTTGCCGTTGATGCCGCCGTTGGCGTTGACCTGCTTCAGGTACAGGGTAGCACCGTTGACAACAGCCTGACCGTAAACGGAGACGTTGCCGCTCAGGGGGCCCATAACGCCGACCTTGATGGTGTCGCCGGAAGCAGCTGCTGCGGTAGAACCGGCAGCAGAAGCAGTGGAAGCTGCGGTGCTGGAAGAGCCGCCGCAGGCAGTCAGAACACCGGCAGCAGCCACGACACCGGCAGCAGCCAGAAAGTTACGACGAGAGATCATGTTTTTCATAAGTCTATATCCTCCTGATATTTGGAAGCGTTCGTGTTATTTGCAGCCCTCGCGCACGGCCCATGAACTAGTGTCCCGAAAAGCTGTTAAGGAAGCAGCGCTCCCTTCCCTCAAAGCAGCTCTGCTTCCTTGGGTCTTATTATAAGCACTTCGGTGCAAGTCCGCAATTCACAAATTGTCCATAGTTTTGGAGGGGTTTCGGGCAAAACTCGCTATTTTTCACAAAATCAAACGTCGCTTTTTGGTTACTTTTTCAAATTGTTCACCTAAGAAAAACAGAACATGAAAGCAATTCACAAGTAACAAAAAGATTACACAACTTTCCTCTCCTGAAGTTTGCCACCGCTAACATCTATGCATCCTCTTGCATCCCGGGCCGAATCATGGTAGGATAATGTCGGTTAGTCAGCATATACTATCCAAACGAGAAGAGCGCATCCATTCCTATTATATATGGAGGTACAAATCATGAACTATCTTGAGATCGTAGACGTTCAGGGCCGTGAGATCCTGGACTCCCGCGGCAACCCCACTGTTGAGGCTGAGATCACCCTCGCCGACGGCACCGTGGCCCGGGGCTGCGCACCGTCCGGCGCATCCACCGGCGAGTTCGAAGCTCTGGAGCTGCGCGACGGCGACAAGGGCCGCTATCTGGGCAAGGGCGTCACCAAGGCTGTGGAAAACATCAACACCGTCATCGCTGATGCCGTCATCGGCATGGATGCTTCCGACATCTACGCCATCGACAAGGCTATGATCGACGCTGACGGCACCAAGGACAAATCCAAGCTGGGCGCAAACGCCATTCTGGCTGTTTCCATCGCTGCCTGCCGCGCTGCTGCCACTTCGCTGGACATGCCCCTCTACCGCTTCCTCGGCGGCGTGAACGGCAACCGCCTGCCCGTCCCCATGATGAACATCCTGAACGGCGGCGCACACGCCACCAACACCGTGGACACCCAGGAGTTCATGATCATGCCCGTGGGCGCACCTTCCTTTAAGGAGGGCCTGCGCTGGTGCGCTGAGGTCTTCCACGCTCTGGCTTCCATCCTGAAGGCAAAGGGGCTGGCCACCTCCGTGGGCGACGAGGGCGGCTTCGCTCCCAACCTGTCCAGCGACGAGGAGACCATTGAGACCATTCTGGCCGCCATCGAGAAGGCCGGTTATCTTCCCGGCAGGGACTTCATGCTGGCCATGGACGCTGCCTCTTCCGAGTGGAAGAGCCCCCAAGGGCAAGGGCTTCTACAAGCTGCCCAAGGCCGGCACCGAGTTCACCTCCAGTGAGCTCATCGCACACTGGAAGAAGCTGGTGGAGAAATACCCCATCATCTCCATCGAGGACGGTCTGGACGAAGAGGACTGGGAAGGCTGGCAGGAGATGACCCGCGAGCTGGGCGGCAAGGTCCAGCTGGTTGGCGACGACCTGTTCGTCACCAACACCGAGCGTCTGGCCAAGGGTATCCAGCTGGGTGCCGGCAACGCCATCCTCATCAAGCTGAACCAGATCGGCTCCGTATCTGAGACTCTGGAAGCCATCAAGATGGCTCACAAGGCCGGTTATACCGCCATCAGCTCTCACCGCTCCGGCGAGACTGAGGACACCACCATCGCCGACCTGGCCGTGGCTCTGAACACCTGCCAGATCAAGACCGGCGCCCCCAGCCGCACCGAGCGTGTGGCAAAGTACAACCAGCTGCTGCGCATCGAGGAGCAGCTGGGCGGCAGCGCCGTCTACCCCGGCATGGCTGCTTTCAACGTGAAGCGCTAACTCAGACTCTGCGACAGGAGCGCCAGTCCCGGCTTTGCCGGAGCTGGCGCTCTTTTTTGTCATTTCCATGTCAATTTGTCTAAAGTATACAAGAAAAAACATCAAAACTCGGCAAATCGACTATTGCCAATTCGCAACTGATATATTAGAATATAAGTGAGAGAGCGAGGCACTCCTGCCGCGCATAAACGCAAAGCAATATGAACGGAGGACATCCACTATGCCTATGAAAATGGGTTGGCGCTGGTATGGCGAGGGCAACGACCCCGTCACCCTCAGCGACATCAAGCAGATCCCCGGCGTGACCAGCATCGTCTGGGCGCTGCACAACAAGATGCCCGGCGAGATCTGGGAGATCGACGAGATCCAGAAGGTCGCAGACCAGATCCACGCTTACGGCTTCGACATGGACGTTGTCGAGTCTGTCAACGTCCACGACGACATCAAGATCGGCCTGCCCACCCGCGATAAGTACATCGAGAACTACAAGCAGTGCATCCGCAACCTGTCCAAGTTCGGTGTCAAGGTCATCTGCTACAACTTCATGCCCATCTTCGACTGGACCCGCACCGACCTGTTCCACCCCGTCGGCGACGGCTCCACCGCACTGTTCTACGAGAAGGACAAGATCAAGGGCGACTACAAGTCCATGGCCGAGTACATCATGTCCTTCACCGAGAAGTACAACATGACCTTCCCCGGCTGGGAGCCGGAGCGGATGGCAAAGCTGGACGAGCTGTTCAAGGCCTACGCCCCTGTCACCAAGGAAAAGCTCTGGGAGAACCTGAAGTACTTCCTCGAAGCCCTGATGCCCACCTGCCGCGAGTGCGACATCAAGATGGCCATCCACATGGACGACCCCCCTTGGGACATCTTCGGCCTGCCCCGCCTGCTGGTGGATGCCGAGAGCATCGACCGCTTCCTGAGCATGGTGGACGACGAGTACAACTGCCTGACCCTCTGCTCCGGCAGCCTGAACGCCAACCCCAACAACAATGTGGCTGAGATCGTCCGCAAGCACTGCGACCGCATCGCATTCGCACACATCCGCAACATCCATCACTTCCCCAACGGCGACTTCTCCGAGGCTGCCCACCGCGACTGCTGCGGCGAGACCGGCATCATTGAGATCCTGCGCGCCTACCATGACTGCGGCTTTGACGGCTGCATCCGCCCCGACCATGGCCGTCAGCTGTGGGAGGAAGGCCCCGGCAGCTGCCGCCCCGGCTACGGTAAGTATGACCGTGCGCTGGGCATCCAGTATATGCTGGGCGTCTGGGACCTGCTGGACCGTCTGGACGAAGAGAAGAAGAAGGGCTGATATATCATGAAGCTGACTGATATTAAGAACGGCAATCTGTCCGCCGAGTGGGCAGAAAAGGGCTACGAGCTGCCCAAGTTCGACGTCGAGGCCGTCAAGGCCAAGACCCACGCAGAACCCACCTGGGTCCACTTCGGTGCCGGCAACATCTTCCGCGCATTCCCGGCTGCTATCCTGAACGACGCCCTGAACAGCGGCAAGTATGACCGCGGCGTCATCGTGGCCGAGAGCTTCGACTACGAGATCATTGACAAGGCTTATCAGCCCTACGACAACCTGAGCCTGCTGGTCTGCCTGAAGTCCACCGGCGACATCGAGAAGAAGGTCATCGCCTCCGTCACCGAGAGCCTGAAGGCTGACTACTCCTTCGGCGCTGACTGGGCTCGTCTGGTCGAGATCTTCCAGGCACCCAGCCTGCAGATGATCTCCTTTACCATCACCGAGAAGGGCTACGGCGTCGCTCCTGCTGACCTCGAGCGCGGCCTGACCCCCGTTCTGGCCATGGGCAAGGTCACTGCCCTGCTCTACGAGCGCTTCAAGGCCGGTGCTCTGCCCCTGACCGTCCAGAGCATGGACAACTGCTCTCACAACGGCGATAAGGTCAAGGCCGCAGCTTTGCCTACGCTTCCAAGTGGGTCGAGCAGGGTCTGGTCCCCGCCGAGTTCCTGGCCTACGTCAAGGACGAGACCAAGATCACTTCCCCTGGAGCATGATCGACAAGATCACTCCCGCCCGGATGCCAAGGTCCAGAAGATGCTGGCTGACGACGGTTTTGAGGACAACTACACCATCGTCACCGAGAAGCACACCTTCACCGCTCCCTTCGTCAACGCCGAGGAGACCCAGTACCTCTGCATCGAGGACCACTACACCAATGGCCGTCCTCCGCTGGAGCTGGGCGGTGTCCTCTACTGCGACCGTGAGACCGTCGATAAGATCGAGAAGATGAAGGTCTGCACCTGCCTCAACCCCCTGCACACCGCCATGTCCATCTACGGCTGCATGCTGGGCTACACCCTCATCTCCGCTGAGATGGCGGATGAGGACCTGCGCAGCTTCATCCAGAAGATCGGCTACATCGAGGCGATGCCCGTCGTCGTTGACCCCGGCGTTCTGAACCCCTACGAGTTCATCGGCGCTGTCATCAACCGCCGTCTGCCCAACCCCTTCATGCCCGACGCTCCTCAGCGTATCGCCACCGATACCTCCCAGAAGCTGGCGATCCGCTTCGGCGAGACCATCAAGGCTTACGAGGCGCGCGGTCTGGACAAGTCCAACCTCGTGCTGATCCCGCTGGTGCTGGCAGGCTATGCCCGCTACCTGAAGGGCATCGACGACAACGGTCAGCCCTTCGAGATCTCCACTGACCCGCTGCTGGCTGAGCTGCAGGCCATCGTGGCTCCCCTGAAGGTGGAAGCCGGTGAGCAGGACTTCTCCTGCCTGAAGGCTCTGTACAGCCGCACCGATGTCTTCGGCGTGGACCTGTACGCCGTCGGTCTGGGCGAGGAGATCGAGTCCATGGCCAAGGAGCTCTTCGCAGGCCCCGGCGCTGTCCGCGCTACCCTGCACAAGTACGTCAAGGCCCGCTGATCGAAGCGTCCCCTGACTTCATAAGCCATTTCCGCACCCATGCTGCGTTTTGCTTTGCCGCAGCATGGGTTTTTATTATGTCTTTTTTTCTGGCACAGGAAAAGCCGCCGGGCCTTGCGGCCCGGCGGCTTTTCTTATGATAGGAGGATCAAAAATGATCGTAGACTATCTTATTCAGTTCAGGATGGTCTGCTCGGTCTCGACGTCGAACAGGTGGACCTTGTGGGGATCGAAGGCGACGCGGACGGTGTCTCCGTTGCGGGCCTTGGAGGTGGGAGCGACGCGGGCGGTCATCTTGTTGCCCTTGTACTCCAGGTACAGGTAGATCTCAGCGCCCATCATCTCAGAGACATCGACCTGAGCATCCAGCTGGCAGTCGGTGTGCTTTGCCATGAACTCGGGCTCATCGTCGATGTCCTCGGGACGGATGCCCATCTTGACCTTCTTGCCGACGTAGGAATCCAGCTTGCCGTCAGCGGTCTTCTCCTTGGGCAGGGGGATGAGGTCGCCGCCCAGGTCGACGCTGTACTGGTCGCCCTTCTTGACGATGGTGCCGTCCAGGAAGTTCATCTGGGGGCTGCCGATGAAGCCTGCGACGAACATGTTGCAGGGCATATCGTACAGGTTCTGCGGGGTATCGACCTGCTGGATCATGCCGTCCTTCATAACGACGATACGATCGCCCATGGTCATAGCCTCGGTCTGGTCGTGGGTAACGTAGATGAAGGTGGTAGCCAGCTTCTGGTGCAGCTTGATGATCTCGGTGCGCATGGAGGTACGCAGCTTAGCGTCCAGGTTGGACAGAGGCTCGTCCAGCAGGAAGACTGCCGGGTTACGGACCATTGCACGGCCCAGAGCGACACGCTGGCGCTGACCACCGGACAGAGCCTTGGGCTTGCGGTCCAGCAGGTGCTCGATCTCCAGGATCTTAGCAGCCTCGTGGACGCGGCGGTCGATCTCGTCCTTCGGAGTCTTGCGCAGTTCCAGACCGAAAGCGATGTTCTTGTAGACGGTCATGTGGGGGTACAGAGCGTAGCTCTGGAAGACCATGGCGATGTCGCGGTCCTTCGGGGGAACGTCGTTGATGAGGCGGCCGCCGATGTACATCTCGCCCTTGGAGATCTCCTCCAGACCGGCGATCATGCGCAGGGTGGTGGACTTACCGCAGCCAGAGGGGCCGACGAAGATGATGAATTCCTTGTCCTGGATCTCCAGGTTGAAATCGGTGACGGAAGGAGCCGTAGCACCGGGGTAGATCTTGTAGATATGCTGGCAGCTGATAGAAGCCATAAAGCTTTTTCCTCCATTGATGTTGTTGCATTCAAAGGCTCAGCTTGACGATGAGCCGTTTCATTGCTATTATAATAGCAGATTATTTTGTGTTATAAAATAGCATTTTATTGATTTGAGGTGTCAGATATTGATTTACTCTCCCAGCACGACTGCCGCCCTCGGCATCGTGGAGGATGCCCAGCCGGAAGAGCCCCTCACCCTGCGGGGCGAAGGGCTCTGGGTCTGCCTCATTTCCAGCGGAAAATGTGTCGTCTCGCTGTCCGATCTCGACCCGATGCCGGCAGGTTCTGCCCTGTTGCTTCCGCCCCAGAATGCCGCAGCGGGCCATCTCGTGCTGAGCCGGGGGCCGCTGACCATCGCGCCGGAAAACGAGTGCCATCTGCTCTGCGTCCAGCTCACCGGGCAGGCAGCGGAACAGTTCCTCGCAGGGCTTTCCGAGATGCCCTTCCTCGCCCGGGGCGAGACCTGCCCGGCGGCGGCAGAGCTGATGGGGCGCCTTGCCGAAGAGCGGGACGCCTCGGAGCGGGTGCGCAGTCAGCTGGCCTTCGCGCTGCTGTGCGAGCTCTCAGACGCCGACAGCGCCGCCCCTGCCCTGCCCCCGCTGGTGGCCGCCGCCATCGAGGACATCCGCAGGAACTACGCCGGGCTCTACGGCGTGGAAGAGCTGAGCGAGCGGCTGGGCGTCTCCAAAAGCCACCTCGTCCGGGCCTTTACGGCGGCGCTGGGCGTCTCGCCGGGGCGGTATCTCACCAGCGTCCGCATAGAAGCCGCCATGCGTCTGCTGCTCCACCGGGAGTACACGCTGGATGTCATCGCCAGCCTCTGCGGTTTCTCGGGGGCCAACTACCTCTGCCGCGTCTTCAAAAAAACGACCGGCCGATCTCCCACGCAGTGGCGGGCGATGGCCGGTCGGAGCGCTCTGCCCGAGCTTTCGCCCGAGCAGCAGCGGTTGGAACAGGAATTGTTTATTTAATTTTTCCGCTTCAGCAGGAAGAGGGTCAGGCAGGCCGTGATGGCCTCAGAGGCCGGGAACGCGGCCCAGACGCCGTTCATCCCGAAGAGGGCGCTCAGCACCAGAGAGCAGGCCACGATGGCCACGATGCCGCGGGAAAGCGACGTCGCAGAAGCCTCTGCGGGGCGGTCCACCGCGCCCAGATAGCCGGCGGCCACGATATTGAAGCCCGCGAAGAAATAGCCGAGGAAGTAGATGCGCATCCCACTGAAGGCATACTGCGCCATGAGGGCCGAGTTCTCACTGTTGAAGACCGCGACGATCGGCCCGGTGAACCCGAACAGAACTGCATACAGTGCCGCCGCCAGCGCAAGCGCTGTTCCGCTGCCCAGCAGCAGGAGCTTGCGGGCACCGGCGGCATCGTTTTTGCCGTAGCACCTGCTGACCAGCGGCTGTGCGCCCTGGGCTACGCCGTTGAAGATAGCGGTCGCCACCAGCGCGTAGTTCGCCACGACGCCGTAAGCCGCCACAGCCACATTGCCCGCCAGACGCAGGAGCAGCAGGTTGAAGACGGTGGTGGTCACGCCGGAGGACATCTCTCCCACAAAGCCCGAGACGCCCAGCTGGCAGCTCTGGGCCAGCAGCTTCGGCGAGGGCAGCTGCCGCACAAGGCGGACGGTGCTGCTCTTTTTGAAGAAGTGGCGGCTGCAGATCGCAATGCTCAACACCGGCGAGACTGCCGTCGCCAGCGCCGCGCCGGGCAGGCCGAGGCCCATGGGGAACATGAAGATGTAATCGAACACCACGTTGAAGAGGCTGCCGCAGAGGGTCGCCACCATGGCCAGCGAGGGGTCGCCGTCGTTCCGGACAAAAGCCGAGACGATGTAGTTGCACATGAAGAAGGGCGTGAAGAGCAGGAAGATGCGGGCGTACCCCACGCCGAGTGCAACGATCTCTGCGTCGCCGCCCATGAACCGCAGCAGCACCTCGGGGCAGAAGATGCCCGTCAGCATGAAGGGCAGGGCGAACACCAGCGCCCAGAGCAGGGCGTTGGAGAAATAGCGCTCCGACCGCTCGTCGCCCTGCGCCCGGAGGATGGCGTAGCGGGTGGCCGCGCCGAGGCCCAGCATGGAGCCGATGGCGAAGATGAAGTTGTAGATGGGCAGACAGAGGTTCAGCAGAGCCACACCGCTGGTGCCTGCCGCCTGCGAGATGAAATAGGTATCGGCCAGGATGTAGCAGGACGTCCCCAGCAGACCGAAGATGTTCTGGCTGACGTATTTGAAATACTGTTTGGTAAGGCTCATGTTCTCCTCGTCAAATGTCACATTTTTATCATTCAAATTTCAGATATACTGCCATATTGCGTCAGTTTATCACAATCCGACCGAAGCTGTCAAGCTCTCCATTTGCACAAACGCCCGGATGGGTGTATACTGTAGTTTGTTTTTGAAAACAGGCAGAAGGGAGGGTGCATCATGCCGGGCAAGACTTTATACTGTCTGGGCGAAGCGTGGCTGGAATTGAACAGCCCCGCGCCGCTGGCGTCGGCAGAGACGTTTTCTCCCCGCATGGGCGGAAGCGCCGCCTCGCTGGCACTGGCTTATGCCGCACAGGGCGGCAGAGCCTCTCTTTTAACGCAGCTTGGCGAGGATGCTTTCGGACACCGCATCGCAGACGCTTTATCTGCTGCCGGTGTGGACATCAGCCGGGTCTGCTTCACCTCCCGCGCCCCCACGCCGCTGCTGTTCGACGGCGGCGGCGAACAGCTAGGCTGCCGCACCCGTTCTTCGGAGCTGCTCTATGCACCCGAACAGCTGGGCACTGACTGGGCCGCAGATGCTGAAATGCTGGCCTTTTCCAGCGCCTGCCTCGTGGACAGCCCCTGCCGCTACACCCATCTTGCCGCGCTGGACACCGCCCGCACCGCCGGTGTGCCGGTCTGCTTTGTCCCCTCTCTCCGCCCGGCTCTCTGGCCCGGCGAGAAGACCCTGCGGGACACGGTGATGCAGTTTCTCCCCTTCGCGGACATCCTCCTCCTCACCGCCGACGAGATGGAGCTTCTGCTGGACGCCCGTGAATATCAGGTCGGGCTGTTTGCCCTGCTGCGGGGGCATACCCAGCTGGTGGTGCTTGAGACAGAAGAGGGCGTCCACGCCTTTACCCGGGCAGTACACGCATTCCGGCCCGGGCTTTCCGCCCCGCCCGAAGAGCTGGCCGCACGGCTGCTGTATCAAATCTCTCAGCAGGAGCTGACCCTGAAAAAGCTCATGAAATGCAGTGCTCCGGCACTCCAGACACTTTTATAACGCCGGAAAGCCCCCGCCTTTGCAGGCGGGGGCTTTCCGTTTATTCTGTCATCCGGAGGAGAATGAGCTGATCAGCTTATCAGTGGATGAACACCGGGCCAAGCGGGTTGGTGATGGGGCTGACATAGCCGCCCAGCAGCTTCGGGATAGCGAGGCTGATGTCAGGCACGAAGGTCAGCAGCAGCAGAGCGATGAACATGCACAGATAGAACGGGAGAGTAGCCTTGACGACCTTCTCCATGGGGCGCTTCGCAACGGCAGAGCCGATGAACAGAACCGCGCCGACAGGGGGAGTCAGCAGGCCGATACCGCAGTTCAGGACCATGATGATACCGAACTGGATGGGGTCGATGCCGATGGAGGTCGCGATGGGCAGCAGGATGGGGGTAGCGATCAGGATGATGGGAGCCATATCCATGATCATGCCCAGCACCAAGATGATGAGGTCGATGAGCAGTGCGATGATGTAGGGGTTGCTGGTGACGCTGGTGATGGCGTTTGCAGCCAGATCAGGCACGTGCAGCATGGTCAGGCAGTTGCCGAACACAGCAGAGGTGGCGATCAGGATGAGGACGATGGACAGAGTGTTGACGCACTCATCCAGAGCGTGCCAGACGCCCTTCCAGTCAAGGCCCTTGTAGACGAAGACGGAGACCAGCAGAGAGTAGATAACTGCGATAGCAGCAGACTCGGTAGCAGTGAACACACCGCCGACAACGCCGAACACGACGATGACGACTGCGGCCAGAGCCCAGATGGAGGTACCCAGCTGCTTGATGAAGCCTTTGATGGTGAAAGGAGAGCCCTTGGGGTAATTCTCCTTGACGGAGATAATGTAGGAGCCGATCATCAGGACGATGGCCAGCAGAGCGCCGGGCAGGTAGCCAGCCAGGAACAGGCTGCCCACGGAGATGCCGCCGGCGGTGGTGGCGTAGATGACCATGTTATGGCTCGGGGGGACCAGCAGGCCCTCGCAGGAGGAGGTGATGGTGACAGCAGTGGAGAAGTCGGCGTCGTAGCCCTGATCGACCATCATGGGGATCATGATGGAGCCGATGGAAGCAGTATCTGCGGAAGCAGAACCGGAAATGCCGCCGAAGAAGTAGGAAGCAACGATGTTGACCATTGCCATGCCGCCGCGCATCCAGCCGACGCAGGCGTCAGCCAGAGCGATCAGCTTTTCGGAGATGCCGCCGCTGCCCATGAGAACGCCCATGGTGATGAAGAACGGGACGGCCATCAGGCTGAAGGACGAGATGCCCTTGACCATCAGACGGCAGACATCGGTCAGTGCCTGACCCTGCACCATCATGCACAGCACGCTGGACAGGCCAACGGCGTATGCGATGGGGAAGCGCAGGAAGATCATGACGAAGAAGCTGACAAGAAGGACAACGATTGCCAGTGTCTGGACTGTCATATTAGTTCTCCTCCTTTACAAAAATGCTCTTGATGTGGTTGTACAGTGCCTCGATCTCGAAGATGATCATGGCGACACCGGCCAGAGGCACGGGGAAGTACATCCAGAAACGGCTCAGCCAGGGCATCGAGACATAGAAGCCGCGGCCGCCCAGGGTGGTGGCGTAGTTCCAGCCCACAACCAGCATGATGAGGCCGAGGATGCAGACCGCCAGATCGGCGAGGATGTCCAGCACCTTGACGGCGATCTTGGGCAGATAGACGTCAAATGCGGTCATGCGGATGTGTGCGCCGCGGCGGATGGCCAGAGCAGCACTCAGCACGGCCATGTAGCTCATGCAGGTCAGAACGACTTCTTCAGACCATGCGGGGTCCGGGATGAACGGGACGTAACGACCAATGACCGACATGGTGGTGATGAGAATATCCACGATCAGCAGAATCTTGCAGATAAACAGGACCACTTTGTAGGTGACGTCGTACGCCGGCTTGATCTTATCCAGAGTGGTAAAGATTTTCGGCATAGGATCTCCTCCATACTCTTATAAAAAGCCCGGCGGGTCTGCGGGCGTATCCCGTAGTCCCCCGCGGGCTATGTACTACTTCAGGATAAAGGCGCTTTTATCAGGCCTTCATATCCAGCAGCTGCTGATACAGCTCAGCCTGATCCGAGGTGTTCTCGCTGATGACCTTCGCGCAAGCCTCCTGCCAGGGAGCCTTATCGGGGACATCGATGACGTTGCAGCCGGAAGACTTCAGCTCGTCGAGGACCTTGTTCTCAGCGGTCTCGGACAGGTCAGCGTTGAAGGCCTGCGTATCAGCACCAGCCTCCATGATGGCAGCCTGCTGGTTCTCGGTCAGCTTGTTCCAGGCGTTGTCGGTGATGACAGCCTGGATAGCGCCCAGAGTGTGGCCGTCGAGGATCAGGTTGTTAGCGACCTCGGGGAAGGCGTTGGACTTGTAGTTTGCGATGGGCTGCTCAGCGCCATCGACAACGCCGGTCTGCAGTGCGCTGTACAGCTCGCCGAAGGAAACGACGGTGGGGTTAGCGCCCAGGCCCTCGACCATGCCGTTCATGACGGGGTCGTTGGACACGCGCAGCTTCAGGCCCTTGAAATCAGCGATGCCGGAAACGGGCTTGACCGTGAAGAAGTGACGGAAGCCCTCCTCGCCGTAGAAGATACCACGAACGGGCAGGCCCAGCTCCTGGGGCTCGTTCAGGAACTCAGGTGCCAGCTCGCTGTTGGCGAAGTTCCAGAAGTGTGCGCGGTTCTCGAAGGTGAAGGGGATGGACAGCAGCTTGGACTTGTTGCAGCCGTAGCTGGTCAGTGCGAAAGCAGAGATACGGCTCATATCAATGGCGGTAGAGCCGCCGAGGATAGCGTCCAGAACGTCGTTCTCAGAACCCAGAACGCCGGAAGCCTGCACGTCGATGACGACAGAGCCGCCGGTCAGCTCCTCGACCTTCTCCTTGAAGTGGGTAGCGGTCTGGCCGACGATGGTATCCAGCGGGTTGACCTCGGCGTAGACCAGAGTCACCTTCGGGTCGGAAGCAGCAGCTGCGGCATCACCGGCGGGAGCGGTGGAAGCTGCAGCAGAGGTAGCGGTAGAGGCAGCAGTGCTGTTGCCGGAACCACCGCAGGCGGTCAGTGCCAGAGCAGCGGCGGAAACACCGGCTGCTGCCAGAAAGCTGCGACGAGAAATCTTCTTCATGATAAAATCCTCCTTAGATTTTCCTCATTCAGGGCGGTGCGCTCTGCACGGGTCGCACACCGTCCGTTCATTTACTGTACACACTTTAGCAGAATTTTTTAGTCAGAACAAGGGCTTATGAAAAATGTCCTGTTTTTCAAAAAAATGTGAGAAACACTTTTGTGCATTCCTTACAAGCCGCAGTACAGTTTGTTCAGCACACTGCCCAACAAGATGAATACAATGTAATATCTCTTGCGCTTTTTCAGGCTTCGCGGATGCGCTGGATGAGGCGGCTCTGCTCCTCAAAAGCCGCGTACATCGGCTCGACTGCTGCCCGGAAGCGGGCTTTCTCGGCGGCGGAGAGGGTCGTCACCTCCACGCCCCATTCCCGCATACGCTTCTCGGCGCTGGCCTCCTGCTCCGCCCAGAGGCGGCGTTCGGTCAGAGCGCTCTCCTTTCCGCAGGCGCGGATGATGTCCGGGAAGCGTTCGTCCAGCTCTGCCAGTTTTTCCATCGCGGCCTCGCTGGCCAGCTGCAGCTCCGGCACACGGGCGTGCTCATCCTTTAAGAAATAGGGGGCCACCTCATAGTGGCCCATGGCCTCATAGCTGGGCCAGTTGTTTTCCGCGCCGTCTATCTCGGCGTTGTGCAGGGCTGCATAGACCCGGCTGTAGACCACCTGCGCGGGCTTTGCGCCGAGGTCCAGTATCATCTCGCTCATCATGTCCGACTCCTGCACCCGGAGCGTCAGCCCCGCGAGGTCCGCCAGTGTCTCCGCCTTTTCGCGGGTGTAGAAGCTGCGGACGCCGGCGTCGAACCACGACAGGCCCACGAGGTCTATCGCGCCGAGGCCGGAGAGGAATTCATCGCCGATCTCACCGTCCAGCACCCGCCACATCTGGGGCGCATCGGTATAGAGAAAAGGAAGCTGCAATACGCTCAGGGCCGGCTGATACTCGGACAGCTGGCTCAGGGAGACGCGGGCAAAGTCGATGCCGCCGTACTGCATCTGCTCGATGACGCTCTGTTCGGCCCCCAGCTCCCCGCCGCTGTAGACCACGACTTTGACCCTCCCCTCCGTCCGCTCGGCCACAAGGTCGGCAAAGGCCAGAGCGGCCTGAGTGGTGGGATAACCCTCGGGCTGGTTCTCGGCGTAGCGCAGGATGAGCTCCGGGCCGTTGTACTCTTCCGTCTTGCTGCAGCCCACAGCGCCCAGCGCCGTACAGGCGGCCAGCGCCAGCACACTGCGGCGGGAAATTTTCCGCCCGCTCACAGCCCGGCCTCCGGGTCGGCCTTTGCCTTCTGGCCGGCCTGACGGCGGTACTGGGTGGGGGTCATGCCGGTGCGTTTCTTGAACGCCCGGGCGAAGTAGCTGGCGTCCTCGTAGCCCACCATCGACGCCACCTCCGCCGAGGAGCGGAAGGGGTCGGCCAGCAATTCCTTTGCCGCGTTGATGCGCAGCTCGGTGAGGCAGTCGAGGAAGTTCATCTTCTGATACTTCTTGAACTGCGCCGACAGGTAGGCCGGGCTGATGTGCAGGATCTCGCCCACGCTGTCCAGCGACAGATCGAACATATAGTTATCCTCGAGGTAGCGGCGGACATGGGCCATGACGAGGGCCGTCTGGCTGTTCTCGCCCTCCTCGGGGGCGTCTTCCGCCTCTTCTTCGGTCTCCGTCTGCTCCGGCTGGGGCCGGGCGGCGGCCAGCTCTTCCAGCTTCCGCTCCGTCTCGATCTGCCGCATAGCCCGGCGCACCGAGGCTTCCAGCTCGTCGGGATCCACCGGCTTGAGCAGATAGTCGCAGGCCCCCAGACTGCACCGCCTCGTGGGCATACTGGAACAGGCTGTAGGCCGTGACGAAGATGACCCGGCAGGAAGGCCGCTGGGCCAGCACGGTCGCGGGCAGCATCGAGACCGCTCATGCCCGGCATCTCAATATCCATCAGGATGAGGTCTGCGCCCCGACAGCACCGCCGTGTCGGCAGCTTTGCGACCATTTTCCGCCACCTCCAGGACCACTTCCCCGCTCAAAACCGGCGCTGGACCAGCTCCGCAAGCGCCTCCCGCTCCAGCTTTTCGTCATCCGCGATCAACAGGCGTATCATCGTCC
>ENA-OQIJ01000169-OQIJ01000169.1-human-gut-metagenome-genome-assembly--contig:-NODE-169-length-19194-cov-7.172497_pt1 | contig 19194 bp, 22 predicted proteins | sample MGYA00242582_ERZ504747 | MGnify/ENA primary metagenome ERZ504747 (study PRJEB26092, sample SAMD00036435) | human gut metagenome | host: Homo sapiens | study: EMG produced TPA metagenomics assembly of...
CACGCCGTGATTGAGCACCAGCTCGATGCAGATGGGCCACTGGGTGTAGGCAGTGGAAGTCCACTGGTACAGGCGCCGGCTCTGGGGCTCACGCAGCCCATCAGGCAGTAGTCACGGGCATCCTCGATGGAAACGCCCTTGGCCAGCATCATCTTGATGTGGGTGTCGTCGAAGTGGCAGGCGGGGAAGCCCATGCCGGAACGAACCACGTCCACGATCTTTTTCAGGTACTTGCGGGGAGACTTGTTGTGGATGCGGCAGGCCAGAGAAGGCTGGTAGATCTTCACATGGCGAACGGCGTCCATCAGCAGGTAGGTCAGGTCGTTGGTGGCGTCGCGGCCCTCACGGGTCACACCGCCCACGCACATGTTCACAAAGGGCTGGTAACCGGCGAAGAACTTGGAGCCGCCCTCGCTGGTGATCCACATCATCTCGGACATCTTGATCAGCATGCAGCCGGCCAGCTCGAAGGCCTCGAACTCGTTCATACGGCCGGACTCGATGTCCGCCTTGTAGAAGGGGTACATGTACTGGTCCACGCGGCCGATGGACATACCGGTCTGGTTCTCCTCCACCACCAGCAGGGACTCGATGGTCCACACGGCCTGGATGGCTTCCCAGAAGGTCTCGGGCTTGTGAGCGGGAACGCGGGCATTCACCTCGGAGATCTTGTACAGCTCCGCCTTGCGCTTGGGATCGGTCTCCTTCTCGGCCAGCTCGCGGGCGTACTCAGACATTCTGCGGGCGTAGATCATGACGCCCTCGGTGGTGTCGATGATGGACTTGTAGAAGTAGATTTTCTCGATGTCCTCGGGGTTCTCGTAGTGCAGCTGGCTCAGATGCTCCTTGGCCTCGTTCTGGATGTCCAGCATGCCCTTCTTCATCAGGATCACGTCGTATCCGGGGTTGGAGTCACCACCGCCGTTCAGAGCGTGGTAGGAGCAGTCGGACACGAAGGACTCGCCGGACATCTCCCACACACCGGCCTCACGGTACTGGTCTTCACAGTACTCGTCCACGGACTTGCCCTTCCAGAAGGGGAACAGCTCTTCGCGCATGATGCGCTTGTCCTCTTCGGAAATGTAGAAGGGATCCTGGGGGCGGGTGCCGATGGTGTCGATCTCGTCCACCATCCAGCGCCAGGCAATATCCGGGGAGAAGGCGCCAGCGCGGGGTGCGCCACAGGGAGCGCCAACGATCAGCTCGTTGTCCTGGATGACCAGGGGTGCGGTCTCGCAGCAGTAGCGGAAGCACTTGGCGCGCAGCTCGATCTTGGGCATGCCGGGGTTCTCGGAGGCGATCTTGGTGATGGCGCGGGCCCGGTAGGTGGTGATGGAGGGCTTCTGCTTCAGGTAGTTCTCCTTCAGCAGCTTCAGGCGGCGGGTCATGCCGTCGGGAATGCCGGTGCCCTCAGCGGGGTATTCCGCCGCACAGCCGCAACTCTCGGCGGGAGCCTCTTCCCGGGTGATCTCCTGGGAAACGGACTCAAACATCTTCATCAGCGACGCCTTTTCCTCCGGCGTCATATTCTTTGCAGCTTCTGCAAGCTTGTTGGAAAATTCTCGAATATCCAAAATCAGTGTCCTCTCTTTCTTGTGGAGTTACTGGTTCGAGGAAAAGCCGCGCATTCCGAACGCTGCCTTTCTGCGATAAATCAGATTCATGGGGGAAATGTTATCCGCCGTGATGCCCTGGCCCGCGCTCACGCTGCCCAGGATCACCGTGGGGAACAGCCGGGTGGTAACGCCCGCTGCGCCCATCACGGCCGGGGTGTTGATGAGCACCCGGCCCACCGGCTTTTTCAGTGCGAACTGCCGGATCACCTCCGGGTCGCGGGAGTGAATGGTGAGGGTGTTGCCCTTGCTTCCGTTCACCAGAAGCTCGATGCACTTTTCGCAGGCGTGGGTCCAGTCCGCTTCAATGTAGAAGGCCATCACCGGGCAAAGCAGCCCGTTGGCGTAGGGGTTGTAATCGGTGATGTAGGCCTGCTGTGAAACCAGCACCCGGGTACCCTCCGGCACCGTAAAGCCCGCCTTTGCAGCCAGCCAGCAGGCCGATTTGCCGATGTAGGCTTTGTCGGCTCCGGCGGTGCAATGAGGATGCAGCCCCAGCAGATTTGTGAGCTGCTTTTGCTCCTCTGCGGTCATGAAGTAGGCGCCCTGGCGTTTCAGCTGGGCTGTGGCGGCCTCGGCGATCTGCCGGTCCGCCACCACATACTGTTCTCCGCCCGGGCCCATGCCGTTGTTGAAGCTCCGGCTGGCCACAATGTCCGCCGCCGCCTTTTCCAGGTCGGCGGTTTTCTCGATGAAGGCAGGGCCGGGGGCAATGCCGCCGTACAGCACCGGTTTGCCGGTGGCCGCGGCTTCTTCCAGCAGACTGCACCGCCCCATATTCAGGATCAGCGCCGCGTGGGGGTGGCGGAACATAGCCAGCGCACCCTCCCGGGCGGCGGTCTCCGCACAGGCCAGTGCACCTTTGGGCAGGCCAGCCTCCTCCGCGCTCTGGGCCAGAACGGCTACGGTCTGTGCTGTGACTCCGGCCGCTGCGGGATGCGGGGCGAATACCACCGCATTCCCGGCCTTGACCGCCGCCACCGCTGCGCAGAGCACCGCGGCCACCGGGCTGATGGACGGCACCGCCGCCGCGATCACGCCCATGGGTACGCCGATCTCCAGCAGGCCGTTTTCCTCATCCTGCTCCAGAACGCCCACACACTTCATACCGGCGAGGCTGTTCTCCATGCCCTCCTCCAGCATCCGGCACAGGCGCAGCTCGTCGGCTTCACAGCCGCGGCCCGTCTCCTGCACCGACTGCCGAACAAGGGCTTCCAGGCGGGGCCGGATGCCCCGCAGCATCTGTTCTGTGATCCGGTCCAGCTGGTGTTGTTCAAAAAGAGCCAGTGTTTTTTTCGCCTGTGCCGCCTCCTCCATCAGGACGCGGGCTTCCTGGACCGCTTTCAGATCTTTGTCGATGGATCTCATTTCACTGCTCCTTCATGCCCTTTCGGTTTATTCCTGCGGCAGCAGGTCATCGGGCAGACTGTAGCGGGCTACAATCTTGCTCAGATCCGGGTGCGGGCGGGGAATGACCACCGAGCTGTAAACATCGGCGTCCATGGCCTTTACTGCCTTCACGCCCGCATCCACTGCGGTGCGGCAGGCGCCCACGTCACCCTGTACCACCACGGAGATGTAGCCGGAGGCCACATTCTCATAGCCGATCAGGTCCACATCCGCGGCCTTGCACATGGCGTCCGCCGCCTCCAGGGCGAAGACCAGGCCGAAGGTCTCGATCAATCCAATGGCTTCGTATCTTTCCATAGTCGTTCCTCTCGTGCTATCGTTGATGGTCGGTCAGGCGTCGATGTCGTGAACCGACACGATCGTGCCCACTGCCTTGATGGGCCGGGGCATCACGTTCTTGGCGGTCAGCTTGCCGATGGCGGCAGCCGCCTCGGCACCAGCCTCCACCGCGGAACGAACCGCGGCCACATCGCCCTTGACCATGATGGTCACCAGGGTGGAGCCCACGTTCTCATAAGAGATCAGCTCCACATCCGCTGCCTTCAGCATCTTGTCGGCAGCTTCCAGAGCGGGAACCAGGCCCAGGGTCTCCACCAGGCCCAATGCTTCTTCACCGTAATATCTCATGCAGGGTTCCTCCTGTTTTACTTGTTGCGGTATTTTGCGGGAACATATTTTTCCACCGCGGAACGGCCATCGTCGTTGATGGCGAACCGGAGGGAAAGCTCGTCCTTGTCGTCCAGCTCATAGCGGATCAGGCTGCACAGCCCGTTCGCTTCCAGCGACATCACATGATCCAGATAAGCGTCCTTGGTGAACTGGCGTTCCTTGCCGTAAAGGGGGCACATGGCCTCCATGATCTCGTTTACATCCGCGTTTTCCACGCTGCTCAGGTAGTTGAGCACCGCCATTCGTGCAGGCAACAGCATGTTACGCCTCCCCTTTCTTGAAAAAGTCCAGCGGGTTCATGGTCACCAGGATTGCACCGAAGATGATCACAACAGAACCCACAACAATGGTCAGAGTGACGGGCTGGTTCAGGAACAGGATGCAGAACAGAACACCCCAGAACGCATAGGTCACATTCAGGCTCATGCCGATGGCGCAGCCCACAGTGGCGTTGGATTTGTACCACAGCAGGAAGGAAGCGCCCGCGCTCAGGCCAGCAATGGCCAGCCACAGAACCGGCATACCGGCGCTCAGGGTGCCGCCCAGCAGACCCAGGCCGCCAACCAGAGGCACAATGATGATCAGATCAACAAGGCCGGAGAACAGCTCGCGGATGTTGGTGGCAACGTCGGTGTCGATCATGGCGCCGCCGTAGCTGGAGAGCATGCCTTCCAGGCCCCAGCAGATGGCTGCGATCAGCGCGCAGATGATGCCCAGAGTGAAGTTGGGGGTGCCTTCCGGCTTGACCCAGTTGATGATGATCGCGCCGCTCACGCAGATGATCATGCCGGCGACCACCCGCTTGGTGGGCCGCTGCTTCAGGAAGATCCAGGCGAACAGAGCGCCGAACAGGCCGCAGGTAGCGGAGATGGGAATGGCGTAGGCACCGGCCAGTGCCAGGCCCACCAGGTAAGCACCGTTGGCGATGGGACCGCCCAACAGCGCGCCCAGAACCATCATCTTGCCGGGGAAGGTGTTGATGGTGCGGCCGATCTCAGCCAGACGGCCCTTCTTGGCGTTGTAGATGGTGAGCCAGATTCCGGCGAAGAGATCGTTCAAACCGGAGCAGACATAAGGCGCTGCCAGGATGCCCACTGCGCTGACCAGAGGCTCGTAGTAGCCGGCCACCAGTACCAGGGTGGTGTAGATGCCGTAGGTCAGGCCGGACAGCGCGCCGGTGGTCAGGCCGGTGATCCGGAACTTTTTGTTCACCTGTTTCATTTTCGCATCTGCCAGAGATGCTCTTGCCGTGTTGGCGCTATGGTTCATAATAGTTCTCTCCTTTGATCATTCGCTGGCCTTTCCCGAGGTGGGCAGAATGGTCTCGACCTCACCGTGGGGGCGGGGAATCACATGCACGGAAACCAGCTCGCCTACCCGCTGGGCAGCTGCGGCGCCCGCGTCGGTGGCGGCTTTTACCGCGCCCACATCGCCGCGTACCAGAACGGTGATCAGGCCACCGCCTACGCGCTCCTTGCCGATCAGGGTAACGTTGGCCGCCTTTACCATGGCGTCGGCTGCTTCGATCGATGCGATGAGACCTTTGGTCTCGATCATGCCCAATGCGTCGTACTTCATGTTTGGATCTCCTTTTGCTTTTCGTGGAATTTGGCGGTGGCCGTTCGCGGGGCAATCTGCATAGTTTTTTGGAACCGGCCGTCGCCTTTCTGTGGATTCAGTATACCGCTTGCCCATTGGTGGAAGGTCAAGGGGGAATTGAGTAAATATTTAACCAATCATTTTTGGGCACTTTGTCAGAAGGCTTTGTGCAATTTATCACAATCTCAGCTGTTCCTTTCGTGCATCCTGCAAAATCGCCTTTTTTTAACAAAAAAAGCGGGCCGAAAAACGGTCCGCTCAGTTTTCCCCCTTAGGGAAAGGTTATCCTTTTCTTTCTGCCCGGTGCATGCTCCCGGGATCAGCCTTCTTCCAGAGGAATAATCAGCTCGGTAACGAATTCCTCCCGGTTGCGGGTGGTCCAATAGTCCACCACATACCGCTCAAAAACCCGCTGCCCCAGCTTGACACCCTTGGCCTTGGCCCATTCCACCAGCTTGGCATAGCTTTCCTCAATGCGCTCCAGCGGGCCCACATGATACAGCGTGGCCGCCATAAAGCCGCCGAACCGGGTTTCGTTGGTGCCGCAGGCACAGCGATGGATGGGCTTTTGCATGATTCGTGCCCGGGTGGCATGACCCTCCATCTTGTCCTTCCAGGAGTCAAACTCCAGAATCACCGGGCCGGAAATCTCGTTTTTCACCGAGTCCAGATAATTCACCCAGGGAATGTTGATGATGGAATCCATGTAATGGTATTCAAACTCCTGCTCCAGGCAGCACATATCCTCGGCCGCCACATAGCGCATGCCCACCTCCTGGGCCTTGTTCAGGCGAACCGCCTTTGCCTCCTGAATCAGCTCATACCATTCCTTCACCGCGATGTAGCTGTTGTGGATGGCATGCTCCTGTTCCCACAGCTCGTTGATTTTGTTGTGGAAGCTGCCTTCCACAACATAGTAGTTATCGCCGTTCACCAGCCCCTGCATCTCTTCCAGCCGGAAGCCCATCTGCTTATAATACTTCACAATGGGGATGGACAGAATCGTGTCCAGACTATAATACCGGTAACCACTTTCGCTGATCTTATCCGGCGCGATCATGCCGATTTTATCGTAAAAACGCAGAGCCTTTGCGGAAACGTTGCAAAGCTTGCTCACTTCACCGATGGTGTACAACTGTTCTTTCGCCATAGATCCGTCTCCTTTCTTGTTCGGACAGGAGCGTTGTGCTCAGGGTCTGCCTGTGCACGCCTGAGCGGCGCAGGCATTTTCAGCATCCTCCAGGCCCCGGTAGCCATAGCCCCGGGCCATGCAGGTCATGTTCTGTTCCACCAGGTTTTTTCCCTGCGACAACAGTTCCAGCACCATCTGTGCATAAAGGCGCAGCGTCTCGTCGGAATAGGTGCCCAGTTCTCCCCGCAGATAGGTCTCGCTGGAAACGTTCCAGGGCCCATCCTGCTCGGAAGAGAGGTTCCGGCCTCTGCCCATCAGATGGGGGCAGCGCCGCTCCACCTCACGGGTCCAGCGCATCATAATGGAAATCAGCAGCTCCTGCAGCTGCAGCCGCTCCGCGCTCCGTTCGGGCAGACGGTCCGCCAGCCGGGCATACTGCTGTGGTGCGGTGTGCTCCATCATGCGGGCGTATTTTTCGGTGAGCAGGTTCCAGCCCTCTTCCCCTGCCCGCTTCAGATCCTGCTGGTAGCTGGCCATCACCTCCTCGGCCCAGGGGGTAAACTGGCTGGTACGCATGAGCACAAAGGTGTCCCGGTCATCCTGACAGGACGCGCGTCCGCCCTCGTTCTGCACCTGCTGAAACTGCCGCCATTCCTCGTCCACAATGGCTGCGATCCGGGCGGCTTTTTTTGACGGCATCGAAGCGCACTCCTTCTCTGCCCCGTCGTTTTGAAGCATCTGCTGCATTCGCTGTAAAACCTCGCGTTTGTGATATTCCAAAAATGTATCTTCCACATTTGCAAGGCCCTGTCGCTTCAGCTCGGCCGCAATGCAGGCGCACACCGCCTCGATGGTCTCCTCTGCCTGCCCGTCGGCGGCAGGGCGCTCCATCAACCGGTGCAGCAGAGGAATCAGGCTTCCTGCATGCTCCAGCCGCGCCATTCCGCGGGCGCGCCACTTGTAAAAAGGCATGTATGTTTCATCCAGCAGATAGGCCGTTTCCTGTGCGGCGGATACAAATTCCGCCAGGCAGGCATACATCATATCCGCATCCTGCCGTTTTTTTGCCCGGGGGTAATTGTACTGCCCCGCCTGCGCCATCCGGCCCAGAGCCTGCCCAAGATGACAGAGCCGCACCGGCTCGGGATATCTGGCAAACTCCGCCCGCCGCCGGGTAAACTCCCCCAGCGGGTCCTCAAACACCTGGCCATTCGCTGCTGATGCAAGCCGCTCGGTGGGAATGGCATTCCAGGTCATGATATCCTGCCACGAATCCGCCTTCGGCGCATGGGTATGCCCGGTGAACCGGCGGAAGAATTCGTCGATCTCCATCACACCCACCCGGTTTGTGCCCTCCGGGGTGACGTTTCGGGCGGGAGCGCCCGGCCACCGGGCCGCCAGCGCCTGATAATCCGCCTGCAACCGGCTGCCGATGGCCTGATAATCCTCTCTGGTCAGCCACAGGCAGAAGCCCGGGCCAAAATCGTGATCCACCGAAAAGGCGTCGTCAAAGCCCAGACACTCAGACCCTTCGCCCACCAGCCCTGCCGCAATGCGGCATGCGTATTCCGGGTATTTCTGCTGCAGCATGGGTCTGCCCGCCTGTTCGTAAAACTCCCGGGCCAGCTCCATTCCGGTTTTGTTTTTCACCGCATTTCGCCGGGCGATCAGATCCTCGGCTGCAGCCAGATTCCGCCGGGTGGTCTGCCAGTCATCGTTCCGGCCATAGGTCCGCTCGATCAGGCCCAGCGCACGGCGAAACAGCTCCGCCGACTTTTCCGGCTCGCCCTGATGAAAGTGCAGCTCCGCCAGCGCGCAAAGCGCCGCCGGGTAGTGAGGATCATCCCCGCCGGGCAGCTGCTCAAACAGGCTCACCGCCCGCTCCAGACACCGATGCGCCCGCTCAGACTGGCCCAGCCGGGTATACATTCCGCCCAGATTGGAAAGCGAAATTGCCAGTTCCGCCTGTGCATCCGGGTTCTGTTCGATTCGCTCCAGGGCTTTCCGGGCATATTCCGCGGCCAGCTCCAGACGGCCCATAACCGCATAGAGCAAACTCATATTGTTGTAAAGAGAAGCCAGGCGGTAATCCTCCGCCGGAAGCTGGCTTTCCAGAATGACCTGCGCTTTCCGATAGGCCTCTTCCGCCCGGTCATTTTCCCCTGCCGCCCGCAGACCGGTGGCTGCATTCAGCAGGGTGGTGCCGTGGTTCACCGTTCCCTCCAGCCCCATGGCGCGAATCAGCGTCAGCGCCTTTTCAGCAGCTTCGGCGCAGTCAGCATGGCGGCTGACGGAACGGTAATAGCCCATTAATTCATTCAACAAAATCAGGGCCGTGCCCTCATCGTGCCGACCCAACGCATCATTAATCCCATTACTCAAATAGGATTCTATGCCAGAGAACTGCTTTTTCTGATACAGTTCGTCCAGTTTTTTCATAAATTCCGTGATTTGAAACACTTGCAAGACCCCTCCGATATTTTGTGTCTTTTGGTGTATCTCGTCGCAGAATTGCCCATTCACTTTATAGCAAATCACCGGTGCATTTGCAAGCATTTGCATAGGGTGGAACACATTTTTGAAAGAAGTCACAAAAACACAGCCGTTCTTTTGTGGGTTTGGCTTGGTAATTTTGGGAAAAGGCTTGCAAACGCCCAAGCCTTTTTGAGAAATCTGTGGGAATTGCAACAAATTTTCCCGTCAAATTCTGCTATACTGAAGACAGTCCATTATGGAAAGCAGGTGTTTCTTTCATGCAAGGCAACGAATCCACCCTTCTGTTCCGCGCTCTGTGCTATGAACAGGGCCACGAGCGGCGAACACAGCACATTTTAAAGGTATATGCTCTTGCAAAGCTGCTGGGAGAGGCGGAAGGTCTCGATGAGGAGCAGCGCCAGCTTTTGCAGGCTGCCGCCATTTTGCACGACATTCCCATCCGTTTCTGCAAGGAGCATTACAGCGGCGATGCCTGCCAGCAGAATCAGCAGCGGGAGGCGCCCCGTCTGGTACGAAGTTTTCTGGAGCAGGCCGGATATTGCCCGGGAAGTGTTGCCCCTGTGCTGGAGCTTGTGCTGCAGCATCACGATTACCGCAGCCCCCGCAGCAAACTGCTGCAGCTGCTGATTGAGGCGGATCTGATTGTAAACTGCTATGAAAACCGGCCGGACGCAAAGCAGGAGAAAGCAATTTGCAGCCTTTTTGAAACAGCCTGTAGCAAACAGCTGCTGGAGCTGTGCCTGCATCCGAATCCTGTTTCAAATTCCAAGGAGGATCACCATGAAAAAGCCTAAAATCACACTGACGCTGGTGGATCAGAAAGGAATCAGAGGCTGCCATCATGGCCACCAAATCGGCGATTCCTTTGATTTCGACACCGAACGGGGCAGGCTGTGCCCCATGGCCATGCATGTGGCCTTTCCTTACATTGACATTCTTCGCTATGGCGGAAGCCTGCCCACCCAGCCGGATGGTTCCACCCTGTTCTGCTGCCCGGATGTGGATGTGATCAACGTATTCCGCATTCAGGTGGAGGATGGCTGAGCATTATGCAAACAGGCCGGGTGCAAACCTTTGGTTTTGCACCCGGCCTGTTTTTATCCACCCCTGCCGGAATTCCGGCATTTACGGCCCCCCTCAAATATGGTATAACCAATGAGGAACGCCCGATGGCGGGCGTATGTGTGAGGAGGGGTATTTTCCATGATCCAACTGATTGTAAGTGACATTGACGGCACGCTGCTGCCCTATGGGCAAAAACAGCTGGATCCGTCGATTTTTTCGCTCATTCATCGTCTTTCTCAGCAGGGAATCCGATTCTGCCCTGCTTCCGGGCGGCAGTTTCATTCGCTGCGAAAACTGTTCGGCCCGGTGCAGGATGAGCTGTGCTATCTGTGTGAAAACGGGGCAATCCTGTATGGTTCCGGCACCGAGGAAGCCGCCCCGATTCTGGGCAGGACGGTGATGGAGCACACCCCCGCCATGGGCCTGATTCAGGATATTCTTGCGCTGGAAGGCTGCGAGGTTCTGATTTCCGGCGCAAACTGCAGCTACCTGTACCAGTGCGACGACTCCTTTGTAGCCCGCATGCGGGACGGCACCGGCAATCATGTGCGGGTGGTGCGTTCTCTGGAAGAAATTAAGGAGGACATCATCAAGATTTCCGCCTACTGCCCGGCGGGCGCCGCTGTGCCGGAAAAGGCTCTGGGCGGAAAATGGCCCAGTATATTCCGTATGGCTGTGGCTGGGGCCGAGTGGCTGGACTTCACTCTGGCGGACAAAGGCATCGGCCTGCGGCAGCTGTGCGGTGCACTGGGCATCCCGCTGGAAAACACGCTGGCCTTTGGCGACAACTGGAACGATCTGCCCATGCTGGAAGCTGCCGGGCACCCCTATCTGATGGCCAGCGCCGATCCCCAGCTGGCAGAAAAGCTGCCCCGCCAGTGCACCAGTGTGCCCACAGTTCTGGAACATCTGTTGGAAACCGGCTGTCTTTTAGAATGCTGATTATTCCGGGAACGGAATCTCCTCGCCGGGGATTCCGTTCTGGAAATCTTCCTTGCTTACCATTGCATACACATTGTGGTAGCTCACTTCCCCCACCAGTCCATAAGCGGCCTGGCCTTCCAGCGGCCGCTCGTCGGTGCGCACCTTATAAAGCAGCTCATCGCCAAAATCCGCCAGAATATCGTAGCCGCTTTCCCGGGTGGGATAATAATACACCCCTGTGGACTCGCCGGTTTCCGGGTTCAGCAGAAGATTCATGGAATCCTTTTCCGAACTGCTCATGGACAGAGCAAACTGATCATCGTAAAGAAGGGCCAGACCATAAACGGTCTCCTCTCCGCTCAGCTGCGGCAGTGGAAATTCCTTTTTCTGGCCGGTGAGCAGGTTCTCCCAGCTCAGACGGCCCGCTGCAATGTCATAGGTACAGAAATAATCTCCCTGCACGGTACAGTAAAGACTGGTCTCGTCAAATTCCGGCCCAAGCAGGTTGGTCTGGCCCTGTTCCAATGTGGGATTTTCCCTTGCCAGATCCACTTTGTAATATTGACGGCCTTCTTCGTCGCTCTTCAGAAAAATCAGCGATGTGCCGGCCGCGCCCTTCAGGCTTGCGCTTTCTTTGCCGCCCGGTTCCAACTGCAAGGAAACAGACGCTCCCGTTCCCCGGTCTGCGGATCAAAGATTTCCATGCAGGTCTCACTGTTGCCGTTCTCATCCACCCTGCTGATCTGCAAAAGCAGCCGGTCACCATAGCCGTACAGCATTCCGCTAAAGCACTCGCCGTTCTCCAGCTCCAGAACGATCTCCCGGTTTGTTCCATCCGGATCCATCCGCATCAGGTACGGACCCTGACTTTCAATGGGCGTACACTGGGCTGCATACAGATAACCGTTAAAAAAGAACAACTGGTAACCGTAGCGTCCCTCTTCCAAAGGCAGATAGGAATTGCAGCTCTCGGAATCGTGGGTACAATTCGGCGTAGTGCACAAATAGGTTTCCTGCCGGGTGTCTGCATCCACATAAAGAAGGTTACAGCTGCCCAATCGAACAGAACACACCTCATACAGTCCCTCCGGGGAAGCTGCCGTATCCCCAAGCATGTCATAGTTGGCAATGTGGGTGATGGGCGTATCGTTCGCCGGGTGCACCACCATTTCTGTGCCGGACGGCTGGCTGCCACAGGCCACAAGCATGGCAGCAAGCGCCAGCGGTGAAACAAGCTTTGCAAGGGTGGAAGGATTCATACTGCACCTCCGTGGGAGTTTGATCTGCTTTCAGGATAGCGCAGCCGTTTGCACAAAATCCATCACCGTATTGTATCGAAACTGCAAACATCAAAAAGGCAGTCCCTCAAAGGTTGTTCGGGAAGCATCCCTGTTCTTTTTGTTTTGCTGCGCAAAAGGCGAATTACTCCTGCGCCTCGTTGAAGGCCTTGAAGGCCTTGTAAGCCATGTAGATATCCACCTTGGAGGCCAGCTCGAAGGGAGAGTGCATGCTCAGCACCGGCACACCCACATCCAGAGTGTCGATGTCGTGGGCTGCCACATACTTGGCAACGGTGCCGCCGCCGCCCTGATCGACCTTGCCCATCTCGCCCAGCTGCCACACCACGCCGGCATCGTCAAAAATGCGGGTGAAGTAGCTTACCAGCTCGGCGCTGGCGTCGTTGGCGCCGCCCTTGCCGCGGGAACCGGTGTACTTGGCCAGAGCCACGCCCTTGCCGGCGTATGTACTGTTCTGGGGCTCGAAGGCGCTGGAGAAGGTGGGGTCGTAAGCCGCGGTCACGTCGGCAGACAGGCACTTGGAAGCCTTGAAGCAGGTGATGCTGTCCACACCATAGGCAGCGCACAGCTGCTGCATGAAGTGGAACACATACATGCTGGCCAGGCCGTGGGGCCGTCGGAGCCGATCTCTTCCTTATCGGTCAGAACACAGACGGTGGTGAAAGCGGGGTTCTTGGTCTCGATCTCCGCCACCAGAGCCGGATAGGCGTCGATGCGGTCATCCTGACCGTAAGCGCCAACCAGACCACGGTCAAAGCCCACATCCACAGCCTTCTGGGCGGGCACAGCCTCGATCTCGGCACGGTTGAAGTCCCGCTCGGTGATGCCGTACATCTCGTTCAGCAGCTTCATGGTGAGCAGCTTGACCCGATCCTTCACTTCCTCGTCCTCGTAGGGCAGAGAGCCGACCACAATGTTCAGCTCCTCGCCGGTGATGCCCTCGCTCAGCTTGCGGGCATTCTGGTCCGCACCCAGATGGGGCAGCAGATCGGTGATGCAGAAAACGGGATCGCCGGGCTTCTCGCCGATGTTGATCTCCACCTTCTCGCCGTTCTTCTTGAACACAACACCATGCAGGGCCAGAGGCAGGGTGGGCCACTGGTACTTGCGGATGCCGCCGTAGTAGTGGGTCTGCAGCAGGGCCAGATCGGCGCTCTGGTACAGGGGGTTGGGCTTCAGATCCAGGCGGGGAGCATCCACATGGGCGATGTTCAGATGCATACCCTCGGCCATGCTCTTGGTGCCGATGGTGGCGGCCAGAATGCTCTTGGCGCGGTTCACGGTGTAGATCTTGTCGCCGGGCTGGTATACCACGCCGGGCTCAAAGGGCTTGTAGCCCGCTTCCACCAGCATCTTCTCCGCATAGCTGGTGCACTCGCGCTCGGTCTTGCCCTCGTCCAGGAAGGTCTTGTAGCCCTCGCAGAAGGCGTTTGCCTTTTCAAAGGCATCGGCTGCGCTGTCCGCCGCCAGAGGCGCTTCGTAGAACAGCTCGTCGGCCAGCAGCTGGCCCTTGGTCTTTTCCTTGCTCATTGGTTATCCCTCGATTTCCACGCTGGAATACAGCGTTTGATATTTTTGGAACGCATGTGTGATCTTGTACACATACAGTTTCATCTGTTCATAGGGGAAGGTGTGCAGCACTGCGCCATCGGCCGAATAGGCCTCCTGCTCCAGCAGGCCGTCCACCGTTCCCCAGCCGCTGTGATAGGCGGCCGCCGCGGTGGCCAGATCGTTTTCATACCGATTCAGGCAGGCGGCCAAATAATAGGAGCCGAAGCGAATGTTGGTCTCCGGGTCATACAGATCCTCGAAATCCAGATCCTCCTTTGGCGCAATCTTACTTTTGATCCACCAGAAGGTCTCTTCCGTGATCTGCATCAGGCCCCGTGCACCCACGTTGGACTCCGCCTGCGGGTCAAACCCGCTTTCGGTGCGGATCACGCTGTACAGCACCAGCGGGTCCACCTGATTTTCCAGAGCATACTGCTCCACCAGCTCCTGATACTTTTGGGGGTAGCGCGCCAGATCCAGCTTGTGCAAACCTGCACGGATCAGCGGCAGCGCCAGCAATACAGCTGCCACAAGGCCCAGCACCAAGAAAAGCAGAGCCTTGCCGTATCGTTTCAACAATCACATCCCACCTTTCAGGTGTTCCAGCACCCGATCCGCCTGCTCCAGCAGGCCGGTCAGTGTGCTGTCGTTTCGGATCTCCCAGGCGCAGGCGGCCCGCAGGGTCTCCTCGCTCAGCTGGGCATCCAACCGGCGGCGGGCGGATTCTTCGGAGATGCCGTCCCGGGCGCAGATGCGCCGGACGGATTCCTCCAGCGGTGCGCTCACCAGTATGATCCCATCGCAATAGGGTTCAAAGGGTGCGCCCACAATGACCGCACCATCCACAAAAAACACATCCTGCTCTGCCTGCCGGGCCTCTTCGCCCTCCTGCAGCAGACGACGCACGATCTCCGGGTGGGTGATGCTCACCAGACGCTGGGAGCCATCCGGCCGGGCGAAGGCCCGGTCTGCCAGCAGGCGGCGCTGAATGCCGCCCTCTTCGTCCAGGATGTCCGCGCCGAACTGCTCCACCAGCAACGGGATGCAGGCGGAACCCGGTTCCAACACCTGCCGCGCCACCAGATCCGCATCCGCTACCCGGTAGCCCAGGGCGCGATAATGGGCCGATACGGTGGATTTGCCGCAGCCGGATCGGCCGGTAATGCCAATGGTTCTCATGCTTCCACCACCCGGAAAGCGGCGGCGCGCAGCAGTCGGTTATACACTGCCAGCGATACACCGGTATCCGCCGGGCAGCGGGCAAACACCTGTTTTGCCCCCAGCTCGTCCAGCCGGCGCAGGGCGGTGAACAGAGCGTGAGCCTGCTCGGCTCCGCTTTCCTTCGCACCGTATTCCACACAGGGTACAGGCAGCTGCTCTGCTTCACCGGTGAAGCACAGGCAGAGGGTATGCTCCGCCTTGTGCTGCTCCACATAGGCGGCAAAGGCAGCCAGATCGCCCTTGACGATGGTCACCTCCGCCTTGGGGGCATAGTGCTTATACTTCATTCCGGGGGAACGGGCAGTTTCCCCTTCCTTCAGTTTTGCCAGAATCGCGCCGGACAAAACAACCTCTTCGCCCAGCACCTGCTCCATCTGCTCCTTGGTGATGTAGCCGGGGCGCAGTAGCATGGGGGTATCCCCCGCCAGCGTGATGACGGTGGATTCCACGCCCACCTGGCAGTCGCCGCCGTCCAGAATCAGGGGCAGACGGCCGTCCATATCGCTCATCACATAGTGAGCGCAGGTGGGGCTGGGGCTGCCGGAAAGGTTTGCCGAGGGCGCCGCCAACGGCAGACCGCTGGCGGCAATGACCGCCCGGGCCACCGGATGGCTGGGCATGCGGATGGCCACGGTATCCAGCCCGGCGCAAACCTCGTCCGCCACCTGGTTGCCCCGGGGCATGATGATGGTGAGCGGGCCGGGCCAGAAGGCTTCGGCCAGCTTTCTGGCCCCCTCCGGCACCCGGCTTACCAGACCGTCCAGCATTTCCATCCGATCGATGTGAACAATCAGCGGATTATCCTGCGGGCGACCCTTGGCCTCGAAGATCTTTTTGACGGCATTGCCGTCGAAGGCGCTGGCGGCGATGCCGTACACCGTTTCGGTGGGAATCGCCACGATTTCACCCTGTTTCAGAAGCTCCGCCGCTTTGGCGATGGAGGCTTCGTTTGCTTTTTCCAATAAGGTTTCCATGGAGCTCATTCCTTTTCTGCCGCTTTCAGCTTTTCCGCCTGGTCGGTGGTGATCAGCGCGTCCAGAACCTCGTCCAGCGCGCCGTCCATGATGCTGTCCAGCTTGTACAGGGTCAGCCCGATGCGGTGATCGGTGAGCCGCCCCTGGGGGAAGTTATAAGTGCGGATACGCTCGGAGCGGTCGCCGGTGCCAACCTGGCTGCGGCGATCTGCGTCGATGGCGTCCTTCGTGGGCCTGCTGTCTTTGCTGCAGCAGCGACTGCGCAGTACCTTCAGGGCTTTGTCCTGTTTTTGTACTGGCTGCGCTCGTCCTGGCATTCCACCACCATGCCGGTGGGCAGGTGGGTCACCCGGATGGCGCTGGAGGTCTTGTTGATGTGCTGGCCGCCGGCGCCGGAGGAACGGAAGGTGTCGATCTTCAGATCGTTCATGTCCAGCTCCAGATCCACCTCTTCCGCTTCGGGCATGACCGCCACAGTGACGGTGGAGGTGTGGATGCGGCCCTGGGTCTCGGTTTCCGGCACCCGCTGCACCCGGTGCACGCCGCTCTCGAATTTCAGGCGGCTGTAAGCGCCCTCGCCCTGCAGCGAGAACACAATCTCCTTGATGCCGCCCAGCTCGGTCTCGTTCAGGCTCAGCACCTCGTAGGTCCAGCCTTTGGTGGCGGCATACATGCTGTACATCCGGAACAGGCTGTGGGCGAACAGGGCCGCTTCCTCGCCGCCCGCGCCGCCGCGGATCTCCACAATCACGTTTTTTCCGTCGTTTTCGTCCTTTGGCAGCAAAAGCAGCTTGAGTTTTTGCTCCAGAGGTTCCAGCTTTTCCTTGTTTTCGGTCAGCTGCTGCTGTACCATTTCCTTAAAGTCCGGCTCCAGGCCGCCTTCGTCCAGCAGCTCCTTCGCCTCCCGGCAGGCTTCTTCGGCCTGCTCGTATTCGTCCATCGCCTCGATCAGGGGCGTGAGATTCTTGTATTCCCGCATCAGATCCCGGAACAGCTTGTTGTCGCTGACGGTAGCGGGGTCCTGCAATCGGCGGTTCACCTCGTCGTAACGAAGGCGTACATCGCGCAGTTTTTCCAGCATGGGCAGTTTCTCCTTTTTGTGAAAAATGAAAAGAAACGCCAGCCGCTATTCTTCGCCGCGCAGGATCTTTTTGATGTTCTTTTCGATCTTGGCCCGGGGCACCATGACCTCGCGGCCGCAGCCGGTGCAGCGGATCTTGAAATCCATGCCCACACGCAGCACATCGAAGCAGCTTGCTCCGCAGGGATGGGGCTTTTTGGTGAGGATCTGATCCCCAACACGAACGTCCATAGGCGGCCTCCTTTTGTGTTTTTCCGGCATACAGCCGTTAACTAATACATTATACCCTATCTTGCGGAATTTGCAAATATCCCACCCGACGGGTGCATATATTTTTTTAAGCGGCCGCGGCCGCAATCTGAAACCAGTAGAAATGAGGATGAGGATTCATGGTGGAATATAAACCGGAGGGGCTTTGCCGCCCCGCGTGTGAACTGAGCAGTGCCCAGCTGGCCCAGGCGCTGACCCGGGGCGAGGTGCTGCAGGCCACGGCCCTTGCCTTCGACCGCCAGCAGCGGCTGCGGCTGGATTTGAACGGCCAGCCCGCCTACATGGAGCACGACGACTGCGCCGACGGCATCGACTCCGGCCAGGTGCGGGAGATTGCGGTGCTCACCCGGGTGGGGCGGCCCACCTGTTTTGTGATCACCGGAGCCCCGGGGGCGGACGGAGCCTGGCGGCTTTCCCGCCGGCTGGCCCAGCGCCGCTGCCGGGAGGAGTATCTGGACCAGCTGCAACCCGGAGACATTCTGCCCTGCCGGGTGACCCATATCGAATCCTTCGGGGCTTTTTGCGATGTGGGCTGCGGCATCAGCGCCCTGTTGCCCATCGACTGCCTTTCCGTCTCCCGCATCCAGAGCCCGGCGGACCGGGTACAGCTGGAGGAGGATCTGTTCTGCGTGATCAAAAGCCGGGACGAACAGGGCCGGCTGGTGCTGAGTCTGCGGGAGCTGCTGGGCACATGGCAGGAAAACGCGGGCCGGTTTGCCGTAGGCGAAACGGTGGTGGGCATTGTGCGAAGCATCGAGGACTATGGGGTGTTCATCGAGATCGCACCCAATCTGGCGGGCCTTGCCGAGCGCACCGAAGGGCTGCGGCTGGGCCAGCCGGTGAGCGTTTACATCAAGAGCATTCTGCCGGATAAAATGAAGCTGAAGCTGGTGATCGTGAACCGGGAGCTGAGCGAGCCGCTGCGCTTTGCCCTGCCCTACACCCAAACCGAGGGTCACATCGACCGCTGGGTCTATTCCACCCCCTTCAGCCGCAAGCACATCGAAACGGAATTTGAAACCGAAGCCCGGGCAGCTGCCGGGCCTTGCGCAGGCGAACAAATCCTTTTATAATAGTAACAGTACACCTAAGAAAAGGAAGTGTTTGCTGTGGCCGGAAATGCATTTACCTTTGGCGTAAAGCCGGGCGGCCTGACCGACCGATCCCAGGTGAGCATCCTTTTGTGCTACCTGATCCGCACCGCCGCACCCCTGTGCCGGCAGGATATTGAAAACGCGCTGCTGGGCGAGCAGCTGGTGAATTATTTTGAGCTGGCCGGGAGTCTGGCTGATCTGGAGGATCAGGGGCTTGTGACCGTGGACGAAAACGGCGGCTACCACATCACCCCCAAGGGCGTTTCGGTAACCGACGAGCTGGGCTTTGACCTGTTGCCCCGCAGCGTGCGGGAAACCGCCATCCGGGCGGTGATCCGGGCGCAGCAGTGGGTGCGCAAGGCCGCCCAGCACCAGACTCAGGTGACCAAAACCGATCAGGGTTATGTGGTGCACTGTTCCATCAATGAGCTGGGCAGCGAGGTGTTCGGCCTTTCCTTCACCTTACCCGACCCGCTGACCGCTGAAATGGTGAAGAACGCCTTCATCGAAAAGGGCAGCGAGATCTACGCCCTGCTTCTGGAAACGATGACCACCGATTCCACCCGGCAGGAAGAGCCGGACAGCACCGCCAAAGGCTGACGTGCTCCCCTTCCCTTTTGTACCGAACACAAACAAAACCGCCGCCGTGCATTTTACCTTGCACGGCGGCGGTTTTTCTTTGTTTTTGTAAATTCAGGGCTGCTTGCCTTCCACGATACCCTCGTGGTGCAGCACGCTGCGGATGGTTCCGAAGAAGATCTTCACGTCCAGCCCGAAGCTCAGATGCTGAACGTAAT
>ENA-OQIJ01000171-OQIJ01000171.1-human-gut-metagenome-genome-assembly--contig:-NODE-171-length-19096-cov-2.480626_pt1 | contig 19096 bp, 18 predicted proteins | sample MGYA00242582_ERZ504747 | MGnify/ENA primary metagenome ERZ504747 (study PRJEB26092, sample SAMD00036435) | human gut metagenome | host: Homo sapiens | study: EMG produced TPA metagenomics assembly of...
GCAGACGGTGGCGATCAGTGCGCCGGTCTCGGCGGCGAATAGGTCTACAATGGGCCGGGTCACGTCGGGCAGCGGCAGCTGCGGCGTGTCGCGGATATAGCTGTTGTGGGCGGGCAGCTGCCAGGCGTCGCCGAGAGCGGCTATCGCGTCATCGTCAACACGAACGACGATGCGCAGCAGTCGGTGCACCATATTCACGTGCACGTGCTGGGCGCGCGCCCATGAACTCGGGCGACCCGTCGGCGAAGTAGCGTTTACCCGTGTTGAGGAGTGTATTACGAGGCCGTTGCATCCCATGGCGATGCGGCGGCCTCTTCCGTGTTTTCGGTGAGCGGCGCGCCGCTGGCCGATACTGAGGCCCGTTTGCATGCGGGGCGTTGCCGCCCACGCCTAAAAATAAGCGTTTTAGGAATACTGAAGGAGGCAGGTCGTTGAACGTACTAGTCATCAATGCGGGATCATCTTCCTTGAAGTACCAGCTGGTCAACGTCGAGCAGCAAGAGCTGCTGGCGAAGGGCATCTGCGAACGCGTCGGTTCCGCCGAGGCGTTTCACAAGCACGGCCTCGATAAGAACGAGGAGGTCATCGACGCCAAAATGGCCGACCACGACGACGCCATGGCGCTCGTGCTCGACTCGCTGACGAGCGGCCCCGCGAAGGCCATCGACTCGCTCGACGAGATCGACGCCGTGGGACACCGCATCGTGCAGGGCGGCAAGTACTTCGACCGTTCCGTGCTCATCGACGCCGACGTCATCGAGAAGATCGACGAGCTGGCCGAGCTGGCCCCGCTGCACAACAAGGCCGCCCTCATGGGCATCAACGCGTGCCTGAAGCACATGCCGGAAACGCCCATGGTGGCCGTTTTCGACACGTCGTTCTTCCAGACGCTGCCCCCGAAGGCCTTCATGTACCCGCTGCCCTACGAGCTGTACGAGAAGTACGCCATCCGCAAGTACGGCGCGCACGGCACGTCGCATCGCTACATCTCCGAACGCGCCGCCGTCGTGCTCGACGAGCCGCTCGAAGACCTCAAGCTCATCACCTGCCATCTGGGCAACGGCTGCTCGATGTCGGCCATCGACCACGGCGTGGCCGTGGACACGTCCATGGGCCTCACCCCGCTCGACGGCCTCATGATGGGCACGCGCTGCGGCGCCGTGGACCCGGCCATCGTGCCGTTCATCATGGAGCACGAGAACCTGAGCGCCTCCGAGGTGAACGACCTCATGAACAAGAAGTCGGGCCTGCTGGGCATCTCCGGCATCTCGAACGACCTGCGCAGCGTCCGTGACGCCTCCGAGCAGGGCCACGAGCGCGCCATGCTGGCCTACGACATGTACTCGAACTCGGTGAAGAAGTACATCGGCCAGTACATCGCCGTCATGGGCGGCGTCGACGCCATCGTGCTCACCGCCGGCGTGGGCGAGAACTGCGAGAAGATGCGCCGCATGATCTTCACGGGCCTGCAGCCTCTCGGCATGATCCTCGACGAGGAGAAGAACCGCCAGCGCGGCTTCGAGCGCGAGATTTCCACCGAGAGCTCCCCGGTCAAGATCATCATCATCCCCACGAACGAGGAATACATGATCGCCCGCGACACCTACGAGATCCTCCACGAAAAAGTAGACGTCCCGCTGGTGTAAAGGGAAAAGAGAGAAGCCCCCCGGCATGCCGGGGGCTTTTTCTCATGCGCCTGGGGATGGCTCCGGGAGCCCCAAAAAAAGTGCCAGGCGCAACCAGGGAGTCTTCCCGGTTGCGCCTGGCGCACGATCACCAAATCCCCAGCGCGCCGTCAGGCGCAATAATGGGGGAGGGACCCCCGGCGCAATAATGGGGGGAGGCACCCCCCCAGGCGCAAAATGGGGAGGGCGCCGGTTTACTCCCCGTTCTTCTTCGCTTGCGCTTGCACGCAGGTTATCGCGATCACGCCTACGATGTCGTCGGCGGTGCAGCCGCGGGAGAGGTCGTTCACGGGGGCGGCGATGCCCTGGGTGATGGGGCCGTAGGCTTCGGCCTTCGCGAGGCGCTGGACCAGCTTGTAGCCGATGTTGCCGGCGTCGAGGTCGGGGAAGATCAGCACGTTCGCACGGCCGGCCACGGGGGAGTCGGGGGCCTTCGAGGCGCCGACGGAGCCCACGATGGCCGCGTCGAGCTGCAGCTCGCCGTCGAGCGCGAGCTCGGGCGCAAGCTCCTTGGCGATCTCCGTGGCCTCGACCACCTTGGCGGAGTCGTTGTTCTTCGCCGAGCCGTAGGACGAGTGCGACAGCAGCGCCACGGCGGCGTCGGTGCCCATGAGCGTCTTCCACGACTTCGCGGAGTTCACGGCGATGTGCGCGAGCTTCTCGGCGTCGGGCTGCACTTCCAGGCCGCAGTCCGAGAACAGGAACGTGCCCTGCTGCCCCAGGTCGCAGTCGGGCACCACCATGACGAAGAACGAGCTGACCAGCTTCACGCCCGGCGCGGTCTTGAGGATCTGCAGGCAGGGGCGCAGCACGTCGCCCGTGGCGTGGCACGCGCCGGCCACCATGCCGTCGGCGCCGCCCGTCTTCACCATCATCACGCCGAAGTACAGGACGTTGTCCATGAGCTCCTCGGCCTGCTCGGGCGTCATTCCCTTCGCCTTGCGCAGCTCGTAGAGCTGCGTTGCGAACCCGGCGCGCAAATCGGACGTGCGCGGGTCGATGACGCGCGCGCCGTCAAGTGCGTACGAGCTGGCTGCGATGGCGTCCGCGTCGCCCAGGATGACCAGGTCGGCGATGTCGTCGGCAAGGATGCGCTCGGCGGCGGCCAGCGTGCGCTCGTCGTCGCCCTCGGGCAGCACGATCGTCTGACGGTCCGCTTTGGCGCGGGCGAGCATCGTTTCCAGGAATGAACTCATCGGCTCGGTCCTTTCTAAACTTGTCGTTTTTCGGATACCTGTATGATAGTGCCCCGGCGGGGAGAAATCCCCTATATAATGCATTCTCGGTGCAGATGCGCATATTTTGGGCCGGAAAGGCCCTTTCAAACTACAGAGAAAAAGAGGAAGGTTCCCCTATGGGCGTGCGGTACTGTGATTTCAGGGACATTGACCGAGGCGACTTCGACGCGGTGGTCGTGGGCAGCGGGTTTGCCGGCGGCGTCATGGCGCGCGAGCTGGCCGAGCGCGGCGGCAAGCGCGTCCTCGTCATCGAGAAGCGTTCCCACATCGGCGGCAACATGTACGACGAGGCCGACGAGGCGGGCATCCTCGTGCACCGTTACGGGCCCCATATCTTCCACACGAACGACGAGCGCGCCTTCGACTACGTGCGCCGCTTCACCGAGTGGCGCGACTACCAGCACGAGGTGCTGGCCGACTGGTACGGCACGTACATGCCGGTGCCGTTCAACAAGAACTCCATGGAGATCGCCTTCGGCGAGGAGCGCGCCTCCGAGCTCATCGAGAAGCTCATCGCCACGTTCGGCGACGAGCGCAAGGTGACCATCACCGAGCTGCGCAGCCTCGACGACCCCGACCTCACCGAAGTCGCCGACTTCATCTACAAGAACGTGTTCCTCTACTACACGCAGAAGCAGTGGGGCCTCACGCCCCGAGGAAGTGGACCCCGAGCGTCACGGCGCGCGTGCCCCGTGTTCCTGTCGCGCGACAACCGCTACTTCCAGGACGCCTTCCAGGGCATGCCGCTGCACGGCTACACCCCGCTGTTCGAGCGCATGCTCGACCACGAGAACATCGTCGTGTGCCTGGACACCGAGGCCGAGAACGTGTTCGAGTTGGAATTCGAGAGCGACGAGGAAAACGCGCCGCTGTCCGCCATCCTCATCAAGGACGCGCCGTTCACGGGCCCCATCATCTACACCGGCCCGCTCGACGAGCTGTTCCTGTCGCGCTTCGGCCGCCTGCCGTACCGCAGCCTCGACTTCGTGTACGAGACGCACGACGCCGAGCACGTGCTGCCCTGCGGCACGGTGAACTTCACGGTGACCGAGGACTACACGCGCATCACCGAGTTCAAGTACCTCACGGGGCAGGAAAGCGACAAGACCACCATCATGAAGGAGTACAGCCACTCCTACGACGACCCGAAGAAGCAGACGCCGTACTACGCCATCATCAACGACGAGAACGCCGCGCACTACGAGCGCTATCGCGCGCTCACCACGTCGCTCGAGAACTTCCATCCGCTCGGGCGTTTGGCCGAGTACCGCTACTACAACATGGACGTCATCATCGGCCGCGCGCTGGCGCTCGCCGACGAGCTGGTGGGGTAGCATCATGAAGACCATCTCATTCGCCGTGCCGTGCTTCAACTCAGCGGCGTACATGGACAACTGCATCGAGTCCATCCTCAAGTGCGGCGACGACATCGAGATCCTCATCGTCGACGACGGTTCCACGAAGGACGACACGGCGGCGAAGGCCGATGCCTGGCAGGAGCGCCACCCCGACCTCATCCGCGCCATCCACAAGGAGAACGGCGGGCACGGCTCGGCGGTGAACACGGGCCTGGCCAACGCGACGGGGCGCTACTTCAAGGTGGTGGACTCCGACGACTGGCTCGACGAGCACGCCATGGCCGAGATCATGGCCTACCTGCGCCGTCAGGCCGAGCTGCCGCATCCCACCGATCTCGTCATCGGCAACTACGTGTACGAGAAGGTGCACGAAGGCTCGCGCACCATCATGCACTACCGCAACGTGTTCCCCGAGGGCCGCGAGTTCGGCTGGGAGGACGTGGGCCACTTCGGGCAGAGCCAGTACCTGCTCATGCACTCGGTGATCTACCGCACCGACCTGCTGCGCGACATGGGCCTCAAGCTGCCGGAGCACTGCTTCTACGTGGACAACATCTTCGTGTACGTGCCGCTGCCGCACGTGAAGACCATCTACTACCGCGACGTGGACATGTACCGCTACTTCATCGGCCGTGAAGACCAGAGCGTCAACGAGAACGTCATGATGGGCCGCATCGACCAGCAGCTGCGCGTCACGCGCCAGATGATCGACGCGGTGCGCCTGCCCGACGACGTGTCCGAGCGGCGCCTCGAGCGCTACATGGAGAACTACCTGTCCATGATGATGTGCATCTGCTCCATCTTCCTGCGCATGATCGACACCGACGAGGCCGAGGACAAGCGCGAGGCCATCTGGGACTACCTCAAAGAGCACAACCCCGATGCCTACCGCCCCATCCGCCGCAGCACGCTCAACATGGGCACGAACCTGCCCACGAGCTTCGGCCGCCGCATCGGCATCACCGGCTACCGCATGGCCCAGAAGATCTTCAAGTTCAACTAGCGCGCGAGACGGATTCCCGCCCCGAACGTAAGCGCCGCCGGATGATCCGGCGGCGCTTTTGCGTTCCGGCGCTCCTGCGCCTCTACGCGCCCAGCCCGGCGGCTACGGCGGCCAGGGCCACCAGCACGCCGACGATGGACTCGCCGCCCAGCAGGCCGGACGACACGATGAGGCCCGTCTCGCCCTGCGCCTTCTCCTTCTCGGCCGCCGCCTCGGGCGCGAGCTTCGCGCGGCGGCGCTTGCACACGGCGTCGTAGACCACCTTCGCCATGGCGCCGAGGAAGGCGGTGAACGACATGTAGAAGGGCAGGTAGATGCCCAAACCCAGCATCATGGCGGGGAAGTTCAGCAGGTAGAGGCCGAAGCCGAGCGCCAGTCCCAGCGCGAAGGCGGGGATGGACGGGATGCCGGACACCATGGTGGCCACGACGGAGGCCTGCGCCGAGACGAACGAGGCCGTCGGTCCGAACGACTCGGGGCCGTAGGCGCTCACGAGAACGGCCATGACCGCCACGGCCACCACCGCGCCGATGACGGCGCCGATGGCCTGGCCGATCCACTGCGCCTTCGGGCTCGTGCCCAGCACGTGGCCGGCGTGGAAGTCGTTCATCACGTCGCCGGCGAGGCCGCACGCCACGGCCACGATACCGGCCACGAAGAACAGCTGCACCTGCGGCAGGCTGGACACGGCGGCCACGGCCAGCAGCACGATGAGGCCGAAGATCTCCATGGGGTCGATGCCCGTCTGCCCCACGCTCTGCGCGCTCATGGCCCGTGGCCACCCACGCGAGCGCCACCACGATGACGGCCGGCACGGGCCCCAGCTGCAGGCCGAAGCAGATGAGCAGCGCCACGGCGGCCACGGCGCATGCCGCGAGGCCGGCGGAGAGGCGCAGGCGGCTGCGCTTGGCGCCCTTCGGCTGCGCAGGCGCGTCGCCGTCGGCCGTGGCCGCGCCGAACGTCACCGCGCCGCGCGTGTCCTTGAGCATGCGGAACGCCTTCGGCAGGATGTTCTTGAAGATGACGCCCAAGCCCGCGCCCATCATGACGCCCATGCCGAGGCTCGACACGATTCCCTGACCGGCGGCGATGTCCCACAGCCCCGCTGCGGAGCCGCCTGCGATGATGCCGAAGTTCGCCAGCACCGCGCCCGCGAACCAGACGACGACGGCGCCCGTGCCCACGAGGAAGCCCACGGCCAGCAGCATGGGGGAGTTGTAGATGCCGAACGCGACGCCGGGGATGCTCACGTTGCCCAGCAGCATGGCCGGGATGAGCCCCAAGCCGTCGCGCAGGGCCGTGTAGATGCCGGCGAGGCCCATGGAGCCGAACAGCTTCCATCCGGTCTTGCCGCCCTTGTCGCCCGCGATGAGCGTCTGCGCGGCCGCTTCGCCGATGGGGTACTCCAGCTCGGCGTCTTCGATGAAGTGGCGGCGCAGAAGCACGGTGCACACGAGGCCGAGGATGACGCCCGACAGCGCCACGAGCAGCATCTCGTACCAGCCCACCTCGTCGGCGTATCCGAGCATCCAGATGCCGGGGATGGTGAACGCCAAACCGCCCGCCACCATGGCGCCCGCGCTCATGACGGTGTGCGTGACGTTGGCCTCGTTGAGGCTGGCCTTGCCGTGCCCGAGGGCTTTGAGGAAGAACAGCGAGATGATGGCCGCGAATACGATGGGCCAGGGGAGCGCCCCCATCTTGAGGGCGGTGTACACCGACGCAGCGGTGATGATGGCGCAACCGACGCAGCCTATGATGATGCCGCGCAGCGTCAGCTGCCCTTTGAGCGTGTCCATGTCTTCTCCTTTTCGTATATCCGCTTCCCCTCGTTCGGGAAGTCGGGTTACTGAACGGACGAGTACAGTATACTGGACGAAAACGGCGGAAAACATCGCTAAATTCGCATGAATGTGGCAAGAATCGCAAGGAAAGGCAGGCGGACAATGGGCAAACGGACGGGAAGCGGCGCGCACGGTGCTGTGCGTGGACGTGGGGAACTCGGACACGAACCTGGGGCTGTTCGCCGACGGCGATCTGGCGGCCACCTGGTCGGTGACCACCACGCCGCGCATGACGGCCGATGAGGCGCGCTTGCGTATGGCGGGCCTGTTCGACCTGCTCGCACGCGAGGGCGGCCCCGTATCCTGCGACGATGCCGTGGTGGCGTCGGTGGTGCCCGACCTCACCGACGCGTGGGTGTCGGCGCTGCGGTCGCTCACCGGGCGGCGTCCGCTCGTGGTGGGGCCGGGGGTGAAGACGGGCGTGAAGATGCGCTACAACGATCCCGGCGAGCTGGGCGCCGACCGCGTGGCCGACCTCGTGGCCGCGCGCGCGACCTACGAGGCGCCCTTCGTCGTGGTGGACCTCGGCACGACGACGAACTTCGAGGTGGTGGACCGCGACGGCGCGTTCACGGGCGGCATCATCGCGCCGGGCGTGAAGCTGTCGGCGAAGGCGCTCGCGGATGCGGCGGCGCAGCTGGCGATGATCGACCTCAAGGCGCCCGCGTCGGTGGTGGGCAAGAACACGCGCGAGGCCATGCAGGCGGGCCTCGTCATGGGCGAGGTGGCGCTCATCGACGGCCTCATCGACATGGTGTGGCGCGAGCTGGGCTACGAGACCGACGTCATCGCCACGGGGTCGGACGCGGTCGCCTTCGCCGCGCTGTCGCAGCGCATCGGACGCACCGACGAGCACCTCACGCTCCGGGGCCTCAGCATGCTCCACGCGCTCAACCGGCGCTAGAGGAGCGCGGCCGGCGGGGCGAAGCGCCCCTGTTTTGCGCGCCCGTACTTATGTAGAAATTAGCCATGGTTTACAAATTCGCCTTGTTCGCGTATCATTTCACCTTTGTTAGATTAGGGAAACTATCGGGTGGAAGGAAACGCGCCATGACGAACGAGAGGGACAAGCGCGCAGGTCGCGGCGTGCGCGCGCTGTGGGCGGTGGGCGGCTTCGCCTGCTTCGGGCTGGGCGCGCTGGGAGCCGTGCTGCCCATTCTGCCGACGGTGCCGTTTCTGCTGGCTGCGGCGTTCTGCTTCGCTCGCAGCTCCGAGCGTCTCGACGTGTGGTTCCACGGCACGAAGCTCTACCGCACCGTGCTCGAAGGGTTCGCGAAGAAGCGCGCGATGACCGTGAAGGCGAAGCTCATGCTGCTCGGCCCGATCACGCTCGTGCTGGGCCTGTCGTTCGTCCTCATGGCGAACGTGCCGGTGGGCCGCGTCGTCGTGGCCGCCGTGTGGATCGCGCACATCGTGTACTTCGGCTTCGTGGTGAAGACCGACCGCGCGGCAACCGGCGCTCCGGCTCCGCAGCGCGCCGCGAGATCGAGCGCAACCCCGAGCGGATGGAGGGCTAGGGGATGTTCAGCAAACGTCTGGCGGGCATGGTGCCCGCGGCGCGCAAGTACGTGGTGGCAAGCGTCGTGCTGGCAATCGGGTGCGCTCGTGGCGAACATCGGCCTCATGCTGCTCATCGGCCTGTTCGTGCAAGCGCTCATCGAGGGCGGCAACGTGGCCGAGGTGCAGTTCAACCTGGCGACGGCAGCCGTGGCGGCCATCGCCGTGCGCGTGGCGTGCCTGACGCTCGCGCAGCGCATGGGGCAGGCTGCTGCCGCGGCGGCGAAGCGCACCGTGCGCAAGCGCGTGTACGACAAGCTCGTGCGCCTCGGGCCCTCGTATTCGGAACGCGTGGCCACGAGCGAGGCCGTGCAGGTGAGCGTCGAGGGAACCGAGCAGCTGGAAAGCTACTTCGGCTCGTATATGCCGCAGCTGTTCTACTCCGTGCTCGCGCCCGTCACGCTGTTCGCCTGCCTCGCGCCGCTGTGCCTGCCGGCCGCCGTGGCGCTGCTGGCTTGCGTGCCGCTCATCCCCGCGTCCATCGTGGCCGTGCAGAAGATCGCGAAGCGCGCCATGGGCACGTACTGGGGCGCCTACACCGACCTGGGCGCGGCGTTCCTCGAGAACCTCCAGGGGCTCACCACGCTCAAGATCTACCGCGCCGACGAGGCGCGGCATCGTGCGATGAACCGCGATGCCGAGACGTTTCGCCAGGCCACGATGCGCCTGTTGCGCATGCAGCTCAACTCCGTGACCGTGATGGACGTGTTCGCCTACGGCGGCGCGGCCGTGGGCATCATCATGGCGCTCTGGCAGTTCTCGATCGGGCAGGTGCCGTTCTTCGCCGCCTTCGCCGTGGTGTTCCTCGCGGCCGAGTTCTTCATCCCGCTGCGCACGCTCGGGTCGTTCTTCCACACGGCCATGAACGGCATGGCGGCGGCCGAGAAGATGTTCGCCATCCTGGACACGCCCGAACCCGAGCGCGGCTCGCGCGTCATCGAGCCCGACTGCGCGTCGTTCGCGTGCCGCGGCGTGGGGTACTCCTACGACGGCGAGCGCACCGTGCTCGAAGCGGTGGACTTCGACGCGCCCGTCGGCTCGTTCACGGGCATCGTGGGCGAGAGCGGGTCGGGCAAGTCCACGCTGGCCGGCATCCTGTCGGGTCGCAACGCCGGGTTCTCGGGGTCGGTGGACGTGGGCGGCGTGCCGCTCGCGCAGGCGTCGCGCGCGGCGCTGGCCAGCACCGTCACCACCGTGCCGTACGCGAGCTACCTGTTCAAGGGCAGCGTGCGCTCGAACCTGCTCCTGGCCGACCCGCAGGCGAGCGACGAGGAGCTGTGGAGCGCGCTCGCGCGCTGTCGCGTGGACGGGTTCGTGCGCGCGGCGGGCGGCTTGGACGCGGAGATAACCGAGGAGGGCGGCAACCTGTCGGGCGGTCAGCGGCAGCGCCTCGCGCTCGCTCGCGCGCTCTTGCACGACACGCCGGTGTACGTGTTCGACGAGGCGACGTCGAACGTCGACGCCGAGAGCGAGCGCGCCATCATCGAGGTCATCCACGAGCTGGCGCGCACGAAAACCGTGATCATGATCTCGCATCGCCTGGCCGCTGTGGCCGATGCCGACCGCATCTACGTGCTGGACGACGGACGCGTGGTGGAAGCGGGGCCGCATGCCGACCTGCTCGCGCAGGACGGTGCGTACGCGCGCCTGTGGAACCAGCAGGTTGAGCTCGAGCAGTTCGCGGGAGCGGTCGACGTGGGCGAGCCTGAGGACGAGGAGGGGGCGTCCGCCGCCGGGGAGCCGGCGGCTTCCGCGACCGGGACGGCGCGCTGCCCCGATTGCCCCGTCGCTCACGAGGCGGGCGAGGACGAAGCGGCGCCGGCGCACCCGCGCCGCTCGCATGCTTCGGTGATGCTGCAGCTCGTGAAGCTCGTGCGGCCGCTTGCGCCCTGGATGGCGCTGGCCATCGTGCTCGGCGTGGCAGGCTTCGCGGCGGCCATCTTCCTCACGGTGTTCGGCACCTACGCGCTCGTCGACCTGGCGGGCTACCCGCAGGCGGTGGGGTACGGCGCGGCGTTGGTGCTCGTGGCCGTGTGCGGCGTGGTGCGCGGGCCGCTGCGCTACGGCGAGCAGCTGTGCAACCACTACCTGGCGTTCAAGCTGCTCGCGCTCGTGCGCGACCGGGTGTTCGCGGCGTTGCGGCGCTTGGCGCCCGCGAAGCTCGAGGGGCGCGACAAGGGCGACCTCGTGTCGCTCGTCACGAGCGACATCGAGCTTTTGGAGGTGTTCTACGCGCACACGCTGTCGCCGGCGATCATCGCGCTCATCGTGTCGCTGGGCATGACGGCGTTCGTGGCGGCCATCTCGCCGCTGCTGGGGCTGCTGGCGTTCGTCTCCTACGTGCTCGTGGGCGTGGTGGTGCCGTTCGCGGCGTCGAAGGCGAGCGGGTCGGGCGGTCGCGAGCTGCGCGAGGGCATCGGCTCCATGAACGCGTTCGTGCTCGACAGCCTGCGCGGCCTGCGCGAGACGCTGCAGTTCGGGCGCGCGGTCGATCGTTCGCGCGAGCTCGACGACCGCATGGACGAGCTGGCGCGGGCGGAAGAGCGCCTCAAGGGGCGCGGCGCGCTGGCGATGTCGCTGACGAACGGCCTCGTGCTGGCGCTCGACGTGATCATGGTGCTGGCGTCCGGCGCGCTGTGCCTTGCGGGCGCGATCGGCCCGGACGCGGCGCTCGTGGCCTCGGCCGCGCTCATGTCGTCGTTCGGCCCGGTCATCGCGGTGGCGAACCTGGGCTCCACGCTGCAGCAGACGCTCGCTTCGGGTGCGCGCGTGCTCGAGCTCATCGACGAGCGCCCGCAGACCGAGGAGGTTGACGACGGCGTTGACCTCGAGGCCTTCACGGGCGCGGCCGTGCGGCGCGTGGACTTCTCGTACGACGGGCATCCCGTGCTCGACGACGTGGACCTGCGCATCGAGCCGGGCAGCGTCGTGCACCTGGCCGGTCGCAGCGGGTCGGGCAAGTCGACGCTGTGCAAGCTGCTCATGCGCTTCTGGGACGCCACGCGCGGCGTGGTGGAGATCTCGGGCACCGACGTGCGCCGCGTGAACACGGCGAGCCTGCGCGCGGTGGAGGGCTATATGACGCAGGAGACGCACCTGTTCGCCGGTACCATCGCCGAGAACATCCTCATTGCGAAGCCGGACGCCACGCCCGACGAGCTGGCCGAAGCCTGCCGCAAGGCAGCGCTGTCGGGCCTTGTCGGAGCGGTTGGGGAAGGGCCTCGACACGCCGGTGGGCGAGCTGGGCGAGACGCTGTCGGGCGGCGAGCGCCAGCGCATCGGCCTCGCGCGCGTGTTCTTGCACGACGCGCCGTTCGTGCTGCTCGACGAGCCTACGTCGAACCTCGACAGCCTCAACGAAGCCGCCGTACTGCGCGCCCTCGCCGAAGGCCGTACGGGAAAGACCATCGTGCTGGTAAGCCACCGAGCCTCAACCGCCGCCATAGCAGACGTGAAGTACCAGGTAGATAGGGGGAGAGTGAGCTAGGGAGCCTCTCTCCTCCCTTCCTCATGCGTCCGGCGGGGGCTTGCCGGTTGGGAGTTGCTTTGCCGGACGCAACCAGCAAGCCTCCCAGGTTGCGCATGGCATGAGGGGCAACGCTCTCGGGTGATTCCCCATGCGCAGGAAAAGAAGAGCGCAAGATGGGGGACCGCCGGCTACCACCCCTTCTCTGCCAGGACCTCTCCCTCGAGGGTTTTCAGCTTGAACGCGTTGTTCTCGTACACGGCGTAGCTGGCGGTGCCGTCTTTGGGGATGGACGTGCTTCCGGGGTTGACGTAGAGCACGCCTTCGCGGTTGTCGAGGGCTTTCACGTGCGTGTGGCCGGACAGGAAGGCGCTGCCGGGGGCGAGGCGCGGCGGGTCGCCGAGGTGGCCGTGGGCGAGATAGAGCTCGTGGCCGTCGACCTCGACGAGGGCGTAGTCGGCCATGCAGGGGAAGTCGAGTACCATCTGGTCCACTTCGGCGTCGCAGTTGCCGCGCACGGCCACGATGCGCTCGGTCAGGCCGTTGAGCACGGCGATCACCTCTTTGGGCGCGTAGCCTGCGGGCAGGTCGTTGCGAGGACCGTGGTACAGCAGGTCGCCCAACAGCACGATGCGGTCGGGCGCCTCGGCCTCGATGCGCGCGGCGAGCGCGTGCACGGCGGGAGCCGCGCCGTGCAGGTCGGATGCGATGAGCAGCTTCACGGGCACTCCTTTCTTCGAAGTTCTGCCAGTGTAGCGCAACCCTTCGCGCGGCGCGACCTCAGAGCGCGGCCAGCACCTCGCGGTCGGCTTCCACCTGCTGGCGCGTGAGCGCGGCGAGGCCGCGGTAGAACGACGTGCGCGCCCTGCCTTCCACGTTGTCGCAGAACGCGGGCACCCAGGCGCCCAGGTGGTCGTTCACGAAGGCGCGCTGAAACGCCGCGAGCTCGGCGGCGGCAGCCTCGTCGCCGAGCTCGCTCGCCCTTGCGGCACGCTCGGCCAGCTCGCCCACGAACGCGCATTCGAGCGCGAGGTGATCCTCCGGCAGGCCGAAGTCGTCGGGCGCGTCGAGGCCCTGCGCGCGGTAGGCGGCCAGCACATCGTCGCGGGCGTCCTGCATGAGCAGGCCTTCGGGGCTCGTGTACACCGACTCGTACGGCGGCACGGGGTGCGGCCCCATCCCTAAGAACAGGCGGTTGTAGTCGGCGGCCAGGTCGATGCGCAGCGCTTCGTCATCCGCGGCGTCCCGGTCGGCCAGCTCGGCGAAGAACGGCGCGAGCGCATCGTCGGCCGGACGAGCTTCGTCGGCGGCGCGCAGTGCGGCGACGAACGCCGCGTCGGGCGCGGTGCGGTAGGCGCGCGAGAGGAAGCGGTAGGCGAGCGCGCGCTCGCCCATGAGCTCGGTGAAGTCGCAGGATTCCATGGAAGCTCCTCGTGGTTGGGTGCGAATAGGCGGCCCGAGAGGCGCTCGCGCGCCCCTCGGGCGGGGAGGGAGGAGGCTGCGGGGAGGTGCAGCCTCCGAATCGTCGATCTTAGGACACGTACACGCTCGGGTTCGTCTCGCCCTCCATGCGCGCGCCGCCCTTCGCGACGGCCTGCTCCTCCATCTCGGAAAGCGGGCCGAAGTGCAGCGCCTGCATCGGGCAGGCCGCCACGCAGTGCGGGTCGCCGTCGTCGTTGCGGCCGATGGACAGGCACGTGTCGCACTTGTCCATCTTCAGCCCGCCGCCTTCCACCTCGCGGTACTGCGGCACCTCGAACGGGCAGGCCAGCGAGCAGGTCTTGCATCCGATGCACTTCTCGTCGTCCACCACCACGATGCCGTCTTCCTCGCGCTTGCTGATGGCGCCCTGCGGGCACTTCGCGAAGCAGGCGGGCTCTTCGCAGTGCATGCAGGACAGCGACTCGAACGTGCGCTTCACGGCGGGGAAGGTGCCCTCCACCGTCTCCTGCACGTTGCGGCGCGACACGGTGCCGGCCTCGATGTCGTGCCACTGCTTGCATGCTACCTGGCAGGCCCAGCATTTGATGCAACGGCTCGTGTCGACGTAGAATCCGTATTGCTCAGCCATCGTTTACCCCTCACTCTTCGAAATCTTCACGAGCGTCTGCTTGGCCATGGCCGAGGTGAACCCGTCGTAGTTGGCGATGTCGTCGTCGTAGAGCACGTTCACTTCGCTGCCGCCGTCGAGGCTGCCGTATCCGGGAAGGCCGAGCTCGTCGCAGGGCTCCCACCAGCCGCGCTTCGTCATGAGCACGTCGGGCGCGATGGGCTCGAAGTTAGCGCGCCACCATCTTGATGGAACCGTGGGGCGACTCGATCTTCATCCAATCGCCGTCGGCGATGCCGTACTTCGCGCCGGTGGCGGGGTTGATCTTCACCCACGGCTCGGGCTGCAGCTCGCGCAGGTAGGGCACGTCGTGGTAGTAGCTGTGGTTGCACAGGCGGTAGGCGTGCACGTCGGAGATGACGAGCGGGTACTCGGCCGCCACGTCGGGCGTGCCGTCGAGGCTCTCGGGTGCGCCCTTGTACTCGGGCAGGCGCGATATGGTGCCCGTGTCGGTGGCGTTGGGCTTGTCGCCGATCCAATCGTTGGCGCACTGCATCTTGCCGCCGGGCAGGTTCTCGAACATCTTCGCGTAGTTCTGGTACTCGGGCTCGGTGGGCTTGGCGCCGTCGGTGCGCTCCTTGAACACGTAACCCTTTTCGCGCAGCTCTTCAAGCGTCACGCCCGAGCCGTCCAGCTGCTCGTTCAGCATCTTGTCGATGTCGCCGTCCCAGAAGTCCGCCCCGTAGCCCATCTTCACGGCCAGGTCGAGGTAGTACTGCCAGTCGGAGCGCGTCTCTCCCGGAGGCTCGGAGATCACCTGGTTGATGCCGATGAACGTGCCGGCGGGGGAGTTCTTCGTGGCGAACTGGTCGGCCGATTCGTACTGGGTGGTTGCCGGCAGCACGATGTCGGCGTAGTCGCACGACGAGTTCCACGCCGTGTCCATGACCACGTAGTAGTCGAGCTTCTTGAGCGCCTCGGCGATGGTCTTGGGCTGACGGGTGGCCGACATCGGGTTCGAGGACTGGCCGAACACGAAGCGCAGCGGGTAGGGGTCCTCGGACAGGATGGACTGCAGGCCCTTGTTGTAGGCGGTCGTGGGGCCGGACTCCTGCGTCACCATGTCCTGGAACCAGCGCGGCGTCTCGGGCGCCACGAGCTTGGACACGCCGGCCATCCAGCCGTTCGCCTTGTCCTCTTCGCTCTCGGGCAGGCGGTCGGACAGCAGGTCGATCTCCTTGGTCTTGATGAGGGGTTCGGGCATGACCATGCCCGCCCGCCGCCGCCGGCGATGCCGAGGTTGCCGGTGATGGCCTCGATGATGCAGGCGCACGCCACGGTCCAGTGGCCGTCGGCCGACTGGTCGCCGATGCCGTTGCCGCAGTTGATGCCCATGGGCTTCACGGTGCCCATGAGACGGCCGACTTCGACGATCTGCTCTTCGGGCAACCCGGTGATCTCGGCGGCCCAGGCGGGCGTGTACTGCTTCACGTGCTCGGCCAGCTCGTCGAAGCCGTTCGTCCAGTTCTCGACGAAGTCGTGGTCGTAGAGGTCCTCTCCGATGATGATGTTGAGGAAGGCGAGGGCCAGCGCGCCGTCGGTGCCGGGACGCACGGGCAGCCAGTAGTCGGCGTGCGCGCCGAGGCCTTCCTGCATCGGGCGGATGTCGACGATCTGCATGCCGTTTTCCTTGGCGTTCAGGCGGCCGTTCGGATTGCCCTGGTTGATGGCGGAGTTCTCGGAGTTGAAGCCCCAGACGATGAGCAGCTTCGTCTTGCCCAGCTGCCCGGGGGCCGTGTCGGTGGCCTTGCCGTGCACGGGGCCGCCGATGGTGACGAGGCGCGAGAACATGCGCTGCGAGTTGCAGATGGCCGAGTGCAGGTAGTTCGGCGAGCCGTGCACGTTGAGGAAGCGGCGGCCCAGGCTGCCCAGCACGGCGTAGTACTGCGGCGACAGCACGCCGTAGGATTCGGCTCCGTACTGCTCTTTCTGCTCCTTGAGCTTGGCGGCGATCTCATCGAGCGCTTGATCCCACGTGATCTGCTCGAACTTGCCTTCGCCCTTCTCGCCCGTGCGCTTCATGGGATAGAGCAGGCGGGTGGGCGAGTACACGGTGTGCATGGCGGCGTTGCCCTTGGCGCAGAGTGAGCGCGAGCCGCGGCCGTAGTTGTTGCCGGCTTCGGGGTTGCCCTCGACGTGCACCCAACGGCCGTCCTTGATGGTGCAGAGCGTGGAGCAGTGCGTGCGGGCGGGGCCGCACATCTTGCACCAGGCGTGCTTGACTTCGACGACGGCGTTGTCGTCGCCCGATGCCGCGGCGTCCTTGGTCTCGGACTCCTTCATCTCCTGCGGGGCGCACCCGCCCAGCATGGCTGCGGCACCCAGCGCGGCAGCGCCTTTGAAGAACGTTCTCCTCGTCAGTTCTGACATGATCCCTCCTCTTGGATCGAGTGGTTCGTGCGCGTCCCGTCCGTCGGCCCGTGCCGGCTTGAGCCGTCCCTCCTTCCGTGCACGTCTACCGACGTTTCCCGACGTTGCGCGCTCCGAATCGCTTATGCGTATGGACGTCCACGTTTACGGAAGCGCGCCGCCGTTTTGGAATCGTAGGTTTCTTAGCGCGGGAAAATCGGTTTTCCCACCTGGGTCGACATAGGTTTTATATGAGGCGCGTTTGCGGTACAATGGTCGCCGACGCATGGCTGCCGCAACGCGGCACGGGGAGGGGGAGCCATGGAAACGGGAATCGTGGAGCGGATGGCCGCGGTGAAGCGGCATCTGAAGGCCGTCACGCTGGCCGACGTGTTCGACGTGCGCGCGCTCGGCTTCGCGCTGACGCTCGCGTGGTCGTCCATCGTGTTCTTCAGCACCATCGTGCACTTTTCGACGCGCAACGACGTGAGCCACTTCAACAGCGTGGTGGGCTTCTCGAGCGTAGGCGTGCTCGCGGTGCTGCTGCTGGGCGCGCTCATGCCGAAGCGCTTCGCCCGCGTCATGCGCCGCGGCCCGGTGCGCGCGCTCGCGCCGGCCGTCATGGCGGCGTCCACCGTCGTGCTCGTCGTGGTGGACCTCAACTTCTTCACGCAGCCCTGGTGCTCCCTCACGTCCACCGCGGCGGGCGCGGGGCTCGGCGTGCTGTATCTGGCCTGGGGCGACGAGTTCCGGCGGCTTGCGCCGGCGCAGGCGGTGGTGAAGACGGCGTCGTCGTTTCTGCTGGCCGCCATTTTGTTCGCGCTCGTGGTCGCGCTGCCGCGCGCCGTGGGCGTGGGCGCACCGTGCTGCTTCCCGTGGCGGTGGGCTTCATCCTGTTCGGGAAGGTGGGCGTGTGGAAGCGCGACGACGAGCCCGCCCCCGCCGCCTCGGCGTCGCTCAGGCGCGGGGCGTTCTCGCTGCGCGCGCTGCTGTCGCTCGGCGTGCTTTCGTTCGCCGAGTCGCTCATCCGCGCGCTGTTCTTCAACGCGTCGCCCATCATCAGCGAGGGCAGCTACCCGTGGCTCTTCCTCGTGGCCACCATGGCGTCCATCGCGCTCGTGTGCGTGCCGCTGTTCTCGGCGCGCGAGCTGGACGTGGCCGCGGCCTACCGCGCGGCGGTGCTCGCGCTCGGGTTCATGTTCCTGCTGCTGCCCATCCTCGATTTGGGATCGATGGCCGCCGACATCGTGGCGCTCACCATGTACGCGACGGTGACGCTGCTCGTGTGGATCGTGCTCGTGCGCATCACGGGGCTGTACGGCCTCGTGGCGCTGTTCTCGTTCGGCGTCGGGTGGGGTGCGCACGTGGCCGGCTCGCTCGCCGGCACGTTCGGCGGGGCGCTGCTCAGCTCGTTTCTCGACCTCGCGCCGCGCCTGCTGAGCATCGTGGAGCTCGGATGCGTGTGCCTGTTGTTCCTGGCCTACCTGTTCCTGTTCACCGACCGCTCCATGACGAGCCTCTTGGGCGTGCACGCCTCAAGCGGCCGCCAGCCGTTTCGCGAGCGGTGCGAGCACGTGGCGGCCGACTACGACCTGACGCCGCGCGAGCAGGAGATCATGGCGCTCGTGGCGAAGGGCCGCTCCACGCCGCGCATCCAGGAGGCGCTCGGGCTGACGGCGGGCACGGTGAACACGCACCTCGCGCACCTGTACCGCAAGCTCGACGTGCACGACAAGCAGGAGCTCATCGACCTGCTGGAACGTCCTCAGGCCAAGTCTGAGCAGTAGCCGCGCTCCAGGATGCGCTTGTCGCTTTCGGGGAACAGGTGGGCGTACAGCGCCATGAAGTAGCTGTCGGTCATCGAGGCCATGTAGTCCACGACGATCTGGTTCGGGTCGCTCGCCAGGTACTCGTCGGCCGTGACCGCGCGCGACTTCGCGGCGAGCGAGGAGACGTGGTGCTTGAACACCGGCGAGCTCTCGTCGCCCGCTTCCAGGTCGGCCAGCAGGCGCGCGTACAGCTCCTCGAACATCTCCTCGACGATGTTGTCGCTGCCCTCCACCATGCCCTCGCGCTCGTAGATGAGCTCGTAGTTCTGGCGCTTGGCCAGCTTGAGGTCGGCGAACACCTCCTCGCTCAGCGCGATGCGGTCGGTGCCGTAGCTCGAATTGACGAGGTCCACCGTGAGGTTGTTGATGATGCGCGCGTTGTCGCGCCCGATCACCGTGCTGTCGAACACGTCGAGCGAGTCGATGACGCCCATGTCGAGCGCGTCGGCGCGGTCCTTGCCCACGTAGGCGATCATGGCGCGCAGCTCTCGGCAACCGCCGATGCGCTCAGGTTGTTGATGACCAGCACCCCTTCGGGTCGGCGCCGGCGCGGGCAAAGGCGCGGGCGGTGTCGTACTCGCAGTTGGTGCCGGGGAATACGGGAATGATCACCCGGGGCTTGGCGATGCCGATGGCCGGGGCCTTGCGCTCGGTGGC
>ENA-OQIJ01000173-OQIJ01000173.1-human-gut-metagenome-genome-assembly--contig:-NODE-173-length-19008-cov-2.884063_pt1 | contig 19008 bp, 18 predicted proteins | sample MGYA00242582_ERZ504747 | MGnify/ENA primary metagenome ERZ504747 (study PRJEB26092, sample SAMD00036435) | human gut metagenome | host: Homo sapiens | study: EMG produced TPA metagenomics assembly of...
CTCGACGAGCTGGACAAGCCTGCCGTCGCCGCAAGCTCCCGAAGACGCGCCGCGCTGACGCGCGCGTGCATTTTGCCGCTCGGGGGGGGGTAGGCCGTTCGTACGTGTATACTCGGGCGAAACCATTGAAAAGGGTCCCCAAACTCGGTAAGTTGGAGTGAAACGCGCCTAGGGGAGAGACGAGGAGACGCTATGACGCCAACCCATCGAGACGCAGGGCACGCACGACACGCAGGGCGAACACGGCGAGCGCGGGGCCGATCCTTTCGACGACGTCAACGGGTTCGCCGCGCCGTCCGACGAGTTCGCCTCGTTCGTGCCGGCGGCGCGGAGCGCGCGCCATGGCTCCGGCGACGTACGCAAGCCTGGAAAACCGCAGCTCAACAAAAAGGTGGGTCTCATCTTCGGCGGCGCGGTGGCGGCCCTGCTCGTCATCGTGTACCTCGCGGGCGCGTTCACCTTCATGGACCGCTTCATGCCGAACACCACCATCATGGGCAAGGACGTGTCGCTCAAAACCTCCGCTGAGGTGCAGGACCTGCTCACCGACGTGGCGAAGAACTACACGCTCGACGTGTCCGGCCAGGACTTCTCGCTCAAGCTGACGTCGTCCGACATGGGCACCGGCATCAACAGCGAGCGCATCACCGACGCCATGCACGCCGACATGAACCCGTGGGCGTGGCCGATCGAGCTGTTCGCCGCCCACGACGAAACCGACAAACTGGCAACTTCGAACGGCAAGCTGGACGATGCCGTGCGCGCGGCCGTCGAGGCCTTCAACGCGAACGCCACCCCGCCGCGCAACGCCGGCCTCGACTACGACGGCGGCGCGCATCAGTTCGTGGTGCGCGAGGAAACCACCGGTCAGACGCTCGACGCGGACAAGGTAGTGGAAACGGTGAACGCCGCCGTGGCCGAGCTGAGCGCAACGGCCGTCATCACCGAGGACGCGCTGCAGCAGCCCACCCTGTTCTCGAGCGACGAGCGCCTGACGAAGGCTGCGAGCGATGCGAACGCGCTGCTCAAGGCCGACTTCAACCTCAAGCTGGCCGATACGGTGGTGGCCGAGGTGAACGCCGACCAGATTGCCGACTGGATGCGCCTGCAGGACGATGCGTCGGTGGCCATCGACAGCGACCTCGTGGCCGCGTGGGTGCAGGACATCGCGTCCGAATGCAACACGTACCAGGCGCGCCGCACGTTCACGCGCGACGACGGCAAGAACGTCACCGTATCGGGCGGCGTGTACGGCTGGATCGTCGACAAGAGCAAGCTGCAGGAAACGGTGATGAACGGCGTGAACGCCGCGCAAACCGGCGACGTGCCCATCCCGTGCGAGCAGGAGGCGGGCGCCTTCGACGGCCTGCACGGCCGCGACTGGGGCAAGCGCTACGTCGACATCGACCTCACCGAGCAGCACGCCCGCTTCTACGACGACGCCGGCGCGCTCGTGTGGGAGTCCGACGTGGTGACGGGCACGCCCGACGGCGAACACGACACGCCCGAGGGCGTCTACGTCATCAACGGCAAGGAGAGCCCCTCGAAGCTCATCGGCCAGATGAAGCCGGAGACGGGGGAGCCCGAATACAAGACCGAGGTGCAGGCGTGGATACCCTTCGTGGAGAACTACATCGGCCTGCATGACGCCGAATGGCAGCCGGAGTTCGGCGGCTCGCGGTACTCGTCAGGCTACGGCAGCCACGGGTGCGTGAACCTGCCGCCCTCGAAGGCGACCGAGCTGTACGGCCTCGTCGAAGTGGGCGACGTCGTGGTGAGCCACTGGTAGGATCGCGGCCGGCGGGGCGCGTGGCGCCGTGCGGGACGCCTTAGGCGCCCACGAGCTCCGCCAGGGCGGCGGGCACGCACTCGATGACGTCCTCCGCCGTCGCGGCGATGGCCGACCAGCGCGCCGCCGCCGCGCGTCCCGCGCGGGCGTGCAGCTCGGTGCCGAGCACCGCGGCCTCGAGCGGGTCGAGCCCCTGCGCCAGCAGCGCGCCGATCATCCCGGCCAGCACGTCGCCCGTGCCCGCCTTCGCGAGCGCCGGCGTGCCGTGCGCCATGCGCACCGTTTCGTCCCCGTCCGATATATAGGTGACGGGCCCCTTCACCACGGCGATCACGCCGTAGGCGAGCGAGAGCGCCTTCGCGAGCGCGCACGGGTCGTCCACGGGCAGGTCGAGCGGGCGGGCAAGGCGCGCCGCCTCGCCGCCATGGGGCGTGATCACGGTGGGTTGCCCGTTCAAGAAGCGCCGCTTGAGCAGGCGCCGTCCCTTCGCGGACGCGAGCGCGTCAAGCCCCGTGCCGTCCACGAGCACGGGCGCGTCGGCATGCTTGAGCGTGAAGTGCACGAGCTTGTCGGTGGCTGCGTCGTCGGCGTCGAAGCCGCAGCCCACGAGGTAGGCGCGCGGCTTGCGCGGCGCCGAGGGGACGAGGTTCGGCCCGAGGGCGGCGCGGGGGCGCACGACGAGGGAGGGACGGAAGCCCTGCACGAGCGGCACGGCGGACGGGTGGGTGAACACTTCGGTGTAGCCTGCGCCCAAACGCTGGCTCGCGTAGGCCGAGAGGCACGCCGCGCCCGGATAGCGCTCGCTGCCCACGATGGCGGACAGCGTGCCGCGGGCGTACTTGTTCGTGTCGTCGTCCGGAAGCGGCACGAGGGCCACCAATTCGTCAACGCTGTAGTCTCGAACGTCCTCCATGGGCGCACCGCCTGTTCTGTCGAGAAAGCACGTGAGGGCATTCTACCGCGTATCGCCGCGGCGCGCGAGGGTGCGGCGCGTTCGTCGCCGTGTGCTAAAAGGCCCGTAACCGTGCGTAAACGGGTTGGCGAGGCGGCATTTCCGACCTTCGCGGTGCGTTAAAATGATGGAAACCTTCGAGAACGTCGCGCACGCCGCCCCTCGGGAGTCGCGCGGCGCACCTCATGACCACCAAGGAGCACATCTCATGGATACCACTTCCAAGCACGACTGGGGCCTCATCATCGCAGGCGTCCTGCTCATCATCTGCAGCATCTTCTTCCTCATGGCGCCGGGCCTTGCCCTCGTCACCATCACGGTGATCGCCGGCGCGGCGTTCCTCGTGTCGGGCGTCTTCGACATCATCAACTACTTCCGCTTCCGCACATCCATGAACCTCTCGGGCTGGGCGCTGGCCTACGGAGCCCTCGACATCGTGCTGGGCATCCTGTTCCTGCTGAACCCGCTCGTGTCGGCGGGCGCGCTCGCGTGGTTCATCGGCGCGTTCTTCATCGTGTTCGGCGTGTTCGAGGCCATCGGTGCCTTCACCGTGCGCAAGGCGGGCGTGTCCATGTGGGGCTGGATGCTGTTCTCGGGCATCATCGGCGCGCTGTGCGGCATCACGTTCTTCATCGCGCCGGCCATGCTGGGCATCTTCCTGTCCGTGTTCATCCTGATGCGCGGCGCGTCCCTCATCTTCTTCGGATGGAACACCGGCAAGGCCATCACGGCCTAGCGACGCCAGCGCGTGCCGTCCGCGCGTGAAACGTTTGCTGAAACCCTGAGCCCAGCGCGTGGCGTATGGCGGCTCGTGGTAGAATTCTGACGAAACCTAGCGAAGGCCCCGATACGCTCGGGGCCTTCTTCCCGATTGCGTGAAACGGTGACCATTATGGCAGACGAACAGCAGACCTTGCTCGACGAACAGGCGCTCGCGGAAGCGACGAGCGACCCGGCCGCGCGCATCGACGCGCTGCGCCGCGAGATCGAGCACCACAGCTACCTGTACTATGCGCAAGACGCCCCCGAACTGTCCGACGCCGCGTTCGACTCGCTCATGCGCGAGCTGCGCGTGCTCGAGGCGGCGCATCCCGAGCTCATCGACCCGTCGAGCCCCACGCAACGCGTCGGCGGCTACGTGGGCGAGCAGTTCGCCCCCGTGCGCCACGAGCGCCGCATGTACTCGCTCGACAACGCGATGGACTTGGACGAGCTCGACGCGTGGATCGAGCGCGTGGTGGAGGCGTTCGGCCGCATGGTGCCCGTGGTGTGCGAGCTCAAGATCGACGGCTCGTCCATCGCGCTGACGTACGAGGACGGCCGTTTGGTGCGCGCGGCGACGCGCGGCGACGGCACGACGGGCGAGGACGTCACCGCCAACATGCGCACGGTGAAGGACGTGCCGCTGCGCCTGCGCGAAGGCGCGCTCGACGCCGTGGTGAACCCCGATGCCACGGTGGAGCTGCGCGGCGAGGTGTACATGCCGAAGTCGAGCTTCGACGCGCTCAACGTGGCCGCCGAAGCCAACGGCAAGCAGGCGTTCGCGAACCCGCGCAACGCCGCCGCGGGCAGCTTGCGGCAGAAGGACCCTGCCATCACGGCGAACCGCGACCTGTCCACGTTCATCTACGCGGTGGCCGACGAGCGCGCCCTGGCCGTGAGCGGGCAATGGGAGCTTTTGGCGTGGCTGCGCGAGGCCGGCTTCCACGTGAACCCCGACGTGGAGCTGTGCGAGACGCGCGAAGCCGTGCACGCGTTCTGCGAGCGCGCCATCGAGCGCCGAGAGGACCTGCCGTACGAGATCGACGGCGTGGTGGTGAAGGTGAACGCGTTCGTGCAGCAGGAGTCGATGGGCTACACGGCGCGCGCTCCGCGCTGGGCCATCGCGTTCAAGTTCCCGCCCGAGGAGAAGACGACGCTGCTGCGCGACATCACCGTGCAGGTGGGCCGCACGGGCAAGCTGACGCCCGTGGCCGAGCTCGAGCCGGTGGTGGTGGCGGGTTCCACCGTGGCGCGCGCGACGCTGCACAACGAGGACGAGGTGCAGCGCAAGGACGTGCGCGTGGGCGACACCGTCATCGTGCGCAAGGCGGGCGACGTCATCCCCGAGGTGCTGGGCCCCGTGCTGGCGCTGCGTCCGGACGACGCGCAGGTGTGGCACATGCCCGCTGCGTGCCCGTCGTGCGGGTCGCCGGTGATTCGCGAGGAAGGCGAGGTGGACTTCCGCTGCATCTCCATCGACTGCCCGGCGCAGGCGCTGGAACGCCTGCTGCACTGGGCCAGCCGCGGCGCCATGGACATCGACGGCATGGGCGAGGAGATCGTGTCGCGCCTCGTGGAAAGCGGGCGCTTGTCCGACGTGGCCGACTACTACACGCTCGACGAGGTTGAGCTGTCGCTCGTGGACATGGGCCGCGTCAACAAGGACGGCGAGCCCATCCGCCTCGGGGCCACCGTGGCGAAGAAGCTCGTGGCCGCCATCGACGAGAGCCGCGGCCGCCCCTTCGCCCGCGCGCTGTTCGGGCTGGGCATCCGGCATGTGGGCAAGACCATCGCCGAGCTGCTGGCCGCGGCGTACCCCTCCATCGAAGCGCTCATGGAGGCCTCGGAGGAAGACCTTGCCGCCATCGACGGCGTGGGCCCGAAAATCGCCCGCAGCGTGTTCCTGTTTTTGCGCACGCCCGACAACGTGGCCGTCATCGAGCGGCTGCGCACGCACGGCGTGGCGCTTGCCGACGCGGCCGTGGACGCGGGCGAGCAGCTGCCGCAGACGTTGGCGGGCCTCACGTTCGTGCTCACGGGCAGCCTCGTGGACAGCGGCATGACCCGCGACGAGGCCGGCGCCGCCCTTAAGGCGTACGGCGCGAAGGTGAGCGGCAGCGTGTCGAAGAAGACGAGCTTCGTCGTGGCCGGCGAGGCTGCCGGCTCCAAGTACGACAAGGCCGTGTCGCTCGGCGTGCCGGTGCTCGACGAGGCCGCGCTCCTGCGCATCATCGAAACAGGCGAGGCCCCCGAAGCCCCCGAAGCCCCCGCCGAATAGCACCCCCGAACCTGCCGTTCGCCTGGGGGAGTTACGGATAACGGATTCGTAACACCACGATGACCGTTCCTCTGCTATAGTGTGTTACGCAATCTTGATTCGTAACACACCGGGAGGATTCACATGGCATCTTTGACTCGACGTCAGTTCGCGAAGGTGGCCGGCGCGGGCGCGGCCACGCTGTCGCTGGGCGGCTTGCTGGCGGCATGCTCGAACGGCGAGAACGCGGAAGCTCCGGCGGCCGCGGCGGGCGATGCGGCCGCGACGCAGCCCGCCAACCAGGTTATCGTGTCCATGACCACGGGTTCCGAGCCCGCGGCCGGCTTCGACCCGCTCGTGTCGTGGGGCTGCGGCGAGCACGTGCACGAGCCGCTCATCCAGTCGACGCTGATCACCACCACCACCGAGCTCGACTTCAAAAACGACCTCGCCACGTCCTACGAGGCGTCCGAGGACGGCATGACGTGGACGTTCAAGGTGCGCGACGACGTGAAGTTCTCCGACGGCCAGCCGCTCACGGCCAAGGACGTGGCCTTCACCATCAACGGCATCATCAACTCCGAAGCGTCCGAATGCGACATGTCCATGGTGAAAGAGGCCGTGGCCACCGACGACACCACGGTTGAGATCAGCATGAACAAGCCGTTCAACGCGCTGCTGTACACGCTGGCCGTGGTGGGCATCGTGCCCGAGCACGCCTACGACGACTCGTACGGCGACAAGCCCGTCGGAAGCGGCCGCTACCTGCTCGAGCAGTGGGACAAGGGCCAGCAGATCATCCTCAAGGCGAACCCCGACTACTACGGCGAGGCACCGAAGATGGAACGCGTCGTGGTGGTGTTCATGGAGGAGGACGCCTCGCTCGCCGCGGCGCAGTCCGGCCAGGTGGACGTGGCCTACACGGCCGCAACCTACGCCGCCAACCAGCCAACGGGCTACGACCTGCTCAATTGCGCGTCGGTCGACTCGCGCGGCATCTCGCTGCCCACGGTGCCCGCAGGCGGCACCAAGAAGGACAGGGCGGCGAATACGCCACCGGCAACGACGTGACCTGCGACCTCGCTGTGCGTCAGGCCATCAACTACGGCGTCGACCGCGAGAAGATGATCGAGAACGTGCTGAACGGCTACGGCACCATCGCCTACAGCGTGGGCGACGGGATGCCGTGGTCCTCGCCCGACATGAAGTGCACCACCGATGTTGAGAAGGCGAAGAAGCTGCTCGACGACGGCGGATGGGCGGCCGGCTCCGACGGCGTGCGCGAGAAGGACGGCACGCGCGCCTCGCTCGAGCTGTACTACTCGGCCGGCGACTCCGTGCGTCAGGCCATCGCCGCCGAATTCGCCAACCAGATGAAAGAGCTGGGCATCGAGGTGAACATCAAGGGCGCGAGCTGGGACGACCTGTACCCGCACCAGTTCACCGACCCGGTGGTGTGGGGCTGGGGCACGAACGCTCCCACCGAGATTTACAACCTGAACTACTCCAAGGGCACGGGCAACTACGCGTGCGAAGAGAACGCGACCGTGGACGCCTACCTCGACGAGGCGTTGGCGCAGCCGAAGGTGGAGGACTCGTTCGAGTTCTGGAAGAAGGCGCAGTGGGACGGCAAAGAGGGCATCGCGCCGCAGGGCGACGCGCCCTGGGTGTGGTTCGCCAACATCGACCACCTGTACTTCGCGAAGGAGAACCTCAAGGTTGCCGAGCAGAAGCCGCATCCGCACGGTCATGGCTGGTCGCTCGTCAACAACGTCGATCAATGGAGCTGGAAGTAGGCTATAGTATCCCACCATGCCCCGATTCATTCTTCGCAACATACTGAAGTTCCTTCTGCTGATGGTTGCCGTGAGCTTGGTGACGTTCGTGCTGGTGAGCATTTCCCCCGTCGACCCCGTGCAGGCGAACGTGGGGCAGGCGGCCTACATCAACATGAGCGAAGCCAAGCGCGCGCAGCTGGCCGAGTACTGGGGCGTGAACACGCCCCTGTGGGAGCGCTACGTCAACTGGATCACGGCGGCCGTGCACGGGGACCTGGGCACGTCGCTGCGCTACAACGCGCCGGTTGCCGACGTCATTGCCACGCGCGCGCTCAACTCGCTCGCGCTCATGGCCACGGCCTGGGTGATCAGCGGCGTCCTCGGATTCGTGCTGGGCATCCTGGCCGGCGCGAACCGGGGACGCCTCGTCGACCGCATCGTGAAGGGCTACTGCTTCCTCCTGGCCTCGGTGCCCACGTTTTGGCTGGGGCTCGTGTTCCTCATCGTGTTCTCGGTGTGGCTCGGGTGGTTCCCGTTCGGCTTCTCGGTGCCCATCGGCGTGGCGGCGTCCGACGTGACGTTCGCCGACGCGCTGCATCACCTCGCGCTGCCGGCGCTCACGCTGTCGGTGGTGGGGGTGGCGAACATCGCGCTGCACACGCGCGAGAAGACCATCGACGTGCTGGAAAGCGACTATATGCGCTTCGCCCGCGCCCGCGGCCTCAGCACGTGGGGCGCGTTGCGCCATCACGGCCTGCGCAACCTCGCGCTGCCGGCGCTCACGCTGCAGTTCGCGTCCATCTCGGAGATTTTCGGAGGGTCGGTGCTGGTGGAGCAGGTGTTCTCGTATCCGGGCCTCGGGCAGGCGGCCGTGACGGCAGGCCTCGGCGGCGACGTGGCCCTGCTGGCCGGCATCGCCGTGCTGTCGGCGGCCTTCGTGTTCGGCGGCAACCTCATCGCGAACATGCTGTACGGCGTGGTGGACCCGCGCATTCGCCGAGGGGAGGCGAAAGCGCGTGCCTGACGTCATCGAAGGAACCCGCCCCTCTGTCATCCTGAGCGGAGGCGGCGAAGCCGCCGGAGTCGAAGGATCCCTCTCAGGCGTCCCCGTCCCGGCTCCTGTGCTGCATCGCCCGCGCAAGGCGCGGGTGGGCAACCGCAAGCTCACGTTGGCGGCCATGGTGTTCGCCGTGGCGGCGCTTGCGGCCGTCGTGGTGTCGGGCGTGCTCGTGACCGATGCCGCCATGGTGAGCGACTTCGCGCAGAAGAACCTCGCGCCCAGCTTGGCGCACCCCTTCGGCACCGACTGGATGGGGCGCGACATGCTGCTGCGCACGCTGGCGGGCCTGTCCACGAGCGTGCTCGTGGGCTTGCTGGCGGCCACGGTGTCGGCGCTTATCGCGCTCGTCATGGGAGCGGTGGCCGCGCTCGGCGGCAAGCGGGCCGACGCGGTGGTCACCTGGCTCATCGACCTCATGATGGGCGTGCCGCACATCGTGCTGCTCATCCTCATCTCGTTCGCGCTGGGCAAGGGCTTCTGGGGCGTCACCATCGGCGTGGCCATCACGCACTGGCCCAGCCTCACGCGCGTCATCCGCGCCGAGATCCTGCAGTGCAAGCAGTCCGCGTTCGTGGCGGTGGCACGCAAGCTGGGCCAGACCCGGTGCGCATCGCGACGAAGCACATGCTGCCCTACGTGCTGCCGCAGTTCCTCGTGGGCCTCATCCTGCTGTTCCCGCATGCCATCCTGCACGAGGCGGCCGTGACGTTCCTCGGCTTCGGCCTGCCGCCCGAGCAGCCGGCCATCGGCGTGATCCTCAGCGAGTCGATGGGCTACCTGTCGGCCGGCATGTGGTGGCTCGCCGTGTTCCCGGGCCTCGCGCTCATCGCGACGGTGCTGCTGTTCGACGTGGCGGGATCGAACCTGCGCAAGCTCATCGACCCGCACAGCTCGCAGGAATAGGAGGCGCATCATGAGCGAAACGAACCCGCTGCCCGAAGCGCTCGCCGCCCGCGAGCGAGCGTTGTACGAGGCAGCCGCCGAGTTGGAACGACTGACCGACGAGTTGGTGGGGAGCGAGGGAGCTTCCTCTGCTCCCTTGGCGCGGCAGGAGGTTGGGGATGCGGGCGTCGACGGCCGCGCCGATCGCACGCCGCACCCGTCGCGAAGCGGCGCCGACGAAGCACCCAGCCCGCAAGCGCCTCCCCGCGCCATGAAAGAGGGGGAGCCCCATGAGGCTGCTTCCCATGAGGCCACCCTTCATGAGGACATGAAAACCCACCATCATCATACGCATGCGCCCGTGTCCCATCATGAGCATGGTCACCATCTCTTGCAGGTGGAGGACCTCAGCGTGGGGTTTTCGCATGTACGACGAGAACGCGCCGTTCTTTCGGGCGAAGCAGCGGGCGGTGCCCGTCATCGAGAACCTCAGCATCTCGGTGCATGTGGGCGAGATCGTGGCGGTGGTGGGCGCGTCGGGTTCCGGCAAGACGCTGTTGGCCGACGCCATCCTGGGCCTCTTCGAGCCGAACGCCACCGTGTGCGGCCGCATCTGGTACGACGGGGGGCAGGAGGACGCCGCGTCGCTCGCGCACCTGCGCGGGCGCGGCATCTCGCTCGTGCCGCAGAGCGTGAACCACCTCGACCCGCTCATGAAGGTGGGCCGGCAGGTGGAAGGGTTCGCCCATCCGGACGTGCCGCTGGCCGAGCGCCGCGCGCGCCGTGCAGAGCTGTTCGCGCGCTACGACCTGGGCGAGGAGACGGCGAACCTCTATCCGTTCGAGCTGTCGGGCGGCATGGCGCGCCGCGTGCTGCTGTGCTGCGCGCTCATCGACAATCCGCGCCTCATCATCGCCGACGAGCCCACGCCCGGCCTCGACCTGCCGCTCGCGCTGGCAGCGCTCGCCGACTTCCGCGACTTCGCCGACGCGGGCGGCGGCGTGCTGCTCATCACGCACGACATCGAGCTCGCGCTGCGCGTGGCCGACCGCGTGGCCGTGTTCCGCGACGGCACCGTGGTGGAGGAGACGGCGGTCGCGAACTTCGCCAGCCCCGACACGCTCGCGCACCCGTTCAGCCGCGAGCTGTGGCACGCTTTGCCCGAGCACGACTTCGCGGAAGGGGGCGCCCATGCTTGAGGCGCGCGATATCGCCTACGCGTATCCCGGTGCGCGCGACCCGCTGTACCGCGGCTTCAACCTGGCCGTCGACGCGCACGAGCGCGTGGCCCTCAGCGCCCCGTCCGGCTTCGGCAAGACGACGCTTTGCCGTTTACTCGCCGGGTACGAACGCCCGCACAAGGGCGAGATCCTCGTGGACGGCGCGCCGCTGCCGAAGCGCGGCGCATGCCCCGTGCAGCTCATCCTGCAGCATCCCGAGACGGCCGTCGACCCGCGCATGCGCATGGAGCAGACGTTGGCCGAGGCGGGGAACGTGCCGCAGAGCCTCCTCGATGACCTGGGCATTCAACGCAAGTGGCTCACGCGCTTCCCGCACGAGCTGTCGGGCGGCGAGCTGCAGCGCTTCTGCATCGCCCGCGCGCTGGCGGCGAACCCGCGCTACCTCGTGGCCGACGAGATATCCACCATGCTCGACGCCGTCACCCAGGCGCAGATCTGGCGTTTCCTCGTGGCCGAGACCGAGCGCCGCGGCATCGGCCTCGTGTTCGTGTCGCATTCTCCGGCGCTCACCGAGCGCATCGCCACGCGCGTGGTCGATTTGGCGCAGGAGTAGGCTTCTCACCGGAAAACATGCTGGGCTCATAATATTCAAGTTTGACTATAATCATTCAAAAGATAATATAAGGCGCAGTTCGAATGGGATGGGGTTCTGCGCTGTGCGCGATGTTCCTGATTCGAGCTCCGTCGGAATTGAGAGAGTCAGGGAAGGGAATCTATGAAGAAGCATATCCGCATTATGCTTGCGGCAGCCTGCGCGTTTGCCATGGTGGGCGCGTTTGCGCTGTTCGGTTGCTCGGCGCCCGCCGAGCAGAAGGCCGATGAGCCGCAGCAGCAAGCCGAGCCTCAGGCCGAGACCGAGAAGCACGAGGCTGTCGAGCTGCAACTGTTCGCCGCGAACTCGCTGTCGAAGGCCATGGACGCCGTGCAGCAGCTCTACACGCAAGATCATGACTGGGTGACGTTCAAGGACACGCAGTACCTGTCCTCGGGCGAGCTCAACGAGCAGCTGGCCGGCGGCGCGTACGCCGACGTGCTGATCTCCGCCTCGAAGGGCAAGATGGACGACGCCGTTGAGAAGGGCTACGTCGACGAGGCCACGCGCTTCGACATGTTCAAGAACGACCTCGTGATGGTTGCCGGTGAGGATTCCGAGCTGGCCGCCACCTACGGCGCCGATCAGAACTTCACGCTCGACGACATCGCCACGGGCGACTACACCGTGGCCGTGGGCGACGCCTCCGTGCCGGCTGGCAACTATGCCAACCAGGCGCTTTCCACCATCGGCTGCTTCACCGACGCCGACGGCAAGACCGGCAAGGACAGCGCCGGCACCGACGGCTCCTACGACGGCACGCCGCTCGAGGGCAAGATCAACCTGCAGAGCTCCGTGGGCAACGTGTGCAAGCAGGCTCAGTCCGGCGCCGTTGACGTGGCGTTCGTGTACAGCTCCGACGTGTACCGCTTCGGCGGCGTGAAGGTTATCGGCGTCGTGCCGGCCGACACGCACAAGAACATCATCTACCCGGCCGCCATCTGCAAGGACTCCACGCAGGCCGAGGCCGCGACCGAGTTCATCGAGTGGGCCACCACCGACGCCGAGGCCAAGAAGCTGTGGCAGGAGTGGGGCTTCGAGCTCGTTTCCTAACAGCGACGCACATACGGTATAGTGACAAGGAAAGGATGGGATCGCTCGAGCCCATCCTTTCCGTGCGACAAGGACGCCCTATGAACAACACCCTGACTGACCGCATCGCCTGCGCCTTTGCGCGTCCCGCGATGCTCTTCGCGGCGTGCGCGCTGGCGATGACGATCGCCTTCGTCCCCGGCACCGCCTTGGCCGGCGCCGATGACGAGGGCGATCTCGACGCACCCAACGCGGCTGCTGCGGACGACGGCGCGGGGGCCGCGACGGCGCAGGAGGACACGGCGGCCGACGACGCCGTGCACGTGGCTGCCGATGGAAAGGCCGCTTCGATGGACGGCAGCCCCTTCGCGCTCGAGGACTTCTCGCGCTCGCAGGTGGGCAGCAACGGCGACGTCGACGGCACGTACGCGGGGTACCGGTACTTCGTGTCCGACAAGCCGGGCAGCCTCGCGGTCATCGCCACCGACGCCTGCATCGTCGTCTACGTGCCGAACGACGTCGCCGAGCAGGGCGGGTTCGACAAGAGCTCGTCGGAGAGCCGCTCGTACCTCAAGAGCCTGCTCATCGCGTTGGATTCCGAAAACTCCAAAGGCGGTTCGGTGTTGACGCGCCAGGGCAATTGGATATTCTCGAGCGAGCCCATCGTGGAGTACGAAGGCGTGGAGTACCGCTTCGACCAGGAGCTCAAGTCGGGCGAGTTCTACGCGTGCGTCATCGGAGCCGACGGCTCGGACGTGACCGATGCGGGCAATCCGTCGCACGTGCGGCTCACCCATGCGGACATGGCCACCCTGGCGCCCGCCGATGAGGTGAGCGTCGTGGGGGCTCCCACCGGGTTCGCCGCGCTCACATCGTTTCTGCAGGGCATCGACTACAGCCCGCTGTGGGTGACGCTCAAAACCACGCTCACCGCCATCGTGTTCATCGTTCATCCTGGGCCTGGCGGCCGCGTACTTCAGCCTGCGCATCCCGGCGCGGGCGCAGGATATCGCCGACTCCATCTTCACCATCCCCATGGTGCTGCCGCCACGGTGTGCGGCTTCTGCTGCTGCTCGCGTTCGGCAAGAACACGGCGCTCGGGCAGTGGTTCATCGACATCGGCTTCCCGCTTATCTTCAGCTGGCAGGCCACGGTCATCGCGGCCGTGGTGGTGGCGTTCCCGCTCATGTACCGCAGCGCGCGCGGCGCGTTCGAGAACCTCGATCCGAACATGCTCGATGCGGCCCGCACGCTCGGATGGAGCAACGGCAAGATATTCTTCAAGCTCATGCTGCCGCTGTCGTGGTCGTCCATCGCGGCGGGCACGGTGCTGTCGTTCGCGCGCGCCCTCGGCGAGTTCGGCGCCACGCTGTTCTTGGCCGGCAACTACTTGGGGATCACGCGCACCATCCCCATCGCCATCTACTTCGAGTGGATGAACGGCAACACCGACGTGGCTATGTTCTGGACGGCTATCATCATGGTGTTCAGCTTCATCGTCATCCTGTTTATCAACCTGTGGAGCAGGCGCACCACGAAGTACCGTCGAGGAGCTGATGCGTAATGAGCCTTGAAGTGAGCATCAGGAAGGCGTTCAAAACCTTCACGCTCGACGTGGCGTTCGAGGCGGGGGACGAGACGCTGGGGTTCTTGGGCGCGTCGGGGTGCGGCAAGAGCCTCACCATGCGCTGCATCGCCGGCATCGAGACGCCTGACGAGGGGCGCATCGTGGTGAACGACCAGGTGTTCTTCGATTCCGAGCAGCACATCAACCTCAAGCCGCAGCAGCGCAAGACGGCGTTGCTGTTCCAAAGCTACATGCTGTTCCCGAACTTGACGGTGGCCGAGAACGTGGCTGCGGGCATCGGGCGCGAGGTGTCGAAGGCCGACCGCGCGTCCATGGTGGCCGCCGAGCTCAAGCGCTTCGGCCTCGAAGGGTTCGACGCGCGCTACCCGGCGCAGCTGTCGGGCGGTCAGCAGCAGCGCGTGGCGCTGGCCCGCATGCTGGCGGCGCGCCCGGGCATCCTCATGCTGGACGAGCCGTTCTCCGCGCTCGACGCGCACCTGAAAAGCGTGCTCGAGCAGAACCTCGTGAGCCTGTTCGACGCTTTCCACGGCACCGTGCTGTACGTGAGCCACGATATCGACGAAGCGCTGCGCTTCTGCGACCGCATCGCCGTGGTGGAGGCCGGACGCATCATGGAAACGGGCACGGGGGACGACCTCGTGAACCGCCCGCAGTCGCTGGCAGGCGTGAAGCTGTCGGGCTGCAAGAACGCGACGGCGGCCGAACGGCTCGACGCGCACCGCGTGTCGCTGCCGAAGTGGGGCATCGAGGCCGTGACGCGCGACGAGGTGCCCGAGGACGTCAAGGCGCTTGGGGTGCGCGCGTTCTATCTCGAGCGCGCCGACGGACCCGGCGAGAACTGCTATCGCGTGCGCGTCGACCGCGTGAGCGATTCGCGCTTCGAGCGCACCGTGCTGCTGGGCTTCCTCGATCGCGACGAGACGGCGACGCCTACGGTGGCGCGCACCGACGACGAGATGAAGTACCTCCATCAGCACCTGTTCTGGCGCGTCGACAAGCTCAAGGTTGACGCCGAAGCGCTGCCGCACGAGGGCGAGGAGCTGTGGATTCGCATCCCGCCCGACAAGGTGTACCTCGTGTCGAAGTAGCGCTCCGGCTTCGCGCGTCCCTCGCAGCCGACCGCGGATATTGTCGCGATGGGCCGCCCCTTCATGCGGTATGCTATCCTCGGACGAGAAGGGAGGGGCCAGCCCCCATGAAAGACAGTCATGGTCGTACCATCGACTATTTGCGTATATCGCTCACCGACCGCTGCAATTTCCGCTGCATCTACTGCATGCCCGAAGAAGGCGTGCAATCGCTTGCGCACGAGGACATCCTGCGCATCGAGGAGATCGAGGAAGCCGTGCGCGTTGCGGCCGGCATGGGCATCCGCAGCATCCGCCTGACGGGCGGCGAGCCGCTCGTGCGCCTCGGCGTGGTGGATTTGGTGCGCGCCATCGCGCACACGCCCGGCATCGAGAACGTGTCGATGACCACGAACGGCGTGCTGCTGCCGAAGATGGCGGCCGACCTCAAGGAGGCGGGCCTGTCGCGCGTGAACATCTCGCTCGACACGCTCGACCCCGCGCAGTTCAAGCAGATCACCCGGCGCGGCGAGCTGCAGCAGACGCTCGACGGCATCGACGCGGCGCTCGAGGCGGGGTTCAACCCCGTGAAGATCAACGCGGTGGCCGTGCGCAGCCTCGACCAGGATTACCTCGAGTTCGCGAAGCTGTCCATCGACCGGCCGCTGCACGTGCGCTTCATCGAGTACATGCCCGTGGGCGAGAGCTCCGGAAGCCACGGCTGCGGGTGGGGCAAGGACGATGTCGTGCCGAGCGAGGAGCTGCTCGAGATCATCAACGAGCGCGCCCGCGCTGCCGGCATGGACGAGCTCGTGCCCGCCGGCGCCGACCGTCCGCTCGGGTGGGCCCCGCGCGCTACTTCGAGTTCCCGAACGCGATGGGCACGGTGGGCTTCATCTCGCCGCTGTCGCGCCACTTCTGCAGCGAGTGCAACCGCCTGCGCCTCACGGCCGACGGCAAGCTGCGTCCGTGTTTGTTCTCGGACGACGAGTACGACCTGCGAGGCGCGCTGCGCTCCGGCGACGAGGACGCGGCCCGCGCCGTGTTCGCCGAAGCCCTGGGCGCCAAGCCCGACGAGCACCACGACAAAGTAGGCACCGAGCGCGGCATGTCGCAAATCGGCGGCTAGGTCAACCAAGGAGAACCCCATGTCTGAACAGCAACTCACCCATATCGACGACAACGGCGACGTGCGCATGGTGGACGTGTCGCAGAAAGCCGACACCGAGCGCATCGCCGTGGCCGAGGGCTTCATCGCCATGCATCCCGAGACGCTCGCGCTCATCGTGGAGGGCAAGGCGGCGAAGGGCGACGTGCTGGCGTGCGCGCGCGTGGCCGGCGTCATGGCCGCCAAGCAGACGAGCTCGCTCATCCCCATGTGCCACCCGCTCAACATCACGAAGGCGAAGGTGGAGTGCGACCCCGTCGCGGCGGGGGAGCGCGCCGACGGCCTCGTGGGCATCCATGTGACCTGCACCTGCGGCGTCACCGGCAAGACCGGCATCGAGATGGAAGCGCTCACTGCCGCCAGCGTGGCGTGCCTCACCGTCTATGACATGTGCAAGGCGGTCGACCGCGGCATGGAGATCATGGACGTGCGCCTGCTCAAAAAGAAGGCGGCAAGTCCGGCCTCTGGCAGCGCGCCTAACAAGCGTCGGGAGCGCCCCTGTCAGGGGCGCTCCTTCGCATCCACACGATTTCGGCGTTGCGGTAGAGCTCGGCCATGAGCTGGTGCGGTTCGAGACGTTCATCTTGTGGTAGATGCCCTTCACGTGCTTCTTCACGGTGTTCTCCGAGATGTACAGGCGCAGGCCGATCTGCTGATTGCTCAATCCTTCGGCGATGAGCCCGGCGATTTCCTGCTCGCGCTCGGTGAGGGTCGAGCGCTCCACGAGCGCGCCGCCTTCGTCGCGATGCAGCCCGTCGGGGTAGCGGCGGCCAGCTGCGCGGAGAGGTGCCGGTTCAGCACGGTGAGGCACTCCTCTTCCTCCACGGTGAAATCCGGCGCGCCGCGATGGCGGAACAGCGTGATGGAGCCGTAAATCCTGCCGCGCGCCACCTGCGTGCTGCCCATGCTGAAATGGATGTTCATGGGCACCATCCATTCGCGATAGATTTCCGACTGCTCGCGCGCCTCGTCGCTCACGATGGTGGAATCGCGGTACACCACGGGGTTGTTCACCGAGAACAGCCAGGCCACGAAGTCGGCGGCCTGGTAGGACTGGTAGTACGACAGCAGCTCCTCGTCGGTCATGTCCACCGATACCGGATCGTAGAACACGAAGCGCTCGCTTTGGTCGGCGTCGCACAGGTCGAAGAAGCCCTTGTCGTAGGGAACGAGCTCCTTGAAGCCGGTCATGACGCGCCGGCGCAGGTCGGCGAGGTCCGTCGCTTCGTAGAACGTGAGCAAAAGGTCGTCGATCGACCTCCATCGGCTGTCGCTGAGTTCCACCACAGGTCCGCTCCTTGCCTTCGCCTTCGACGGTTGCCTCAATCGTACCACAGCCGCGTCTTATCGGGAGTACCCGATCGGGTACCCCTGAGGGGCGGGTACTGTTTGAACGCCCTCCTCGCGGGTACTGACCGCGTCTGCCGCGCGCCGGTAGGATGCAGTCAGTGGTTAGGATCGCCGCAAAGCGAACAAGCGACAAGCGAAGGAGCAGCGCCATGAAGATCATCACCGACAGCACCCCGAAAAAAGACGGCTACCGCATGCCCGGAGAGTTCGAGCCGCGCAAGCAGGACTTCCTCATCTGGCCCGAACGTCAGGACACGTGGCGCAACGGCGGCAAGCCCGCGCAGGCCGTGCTCGTGGAGGTGGCGAAGGAGATCGTCAAGCACGAGCCGCTCACGGTGTTCTGCTCGGCCGATCAGTACGAGAACGCCCGCGCCCGCCTTCCGCACGAGGTGCGCGTGGTGGAGATGACCATCGACGATGCGTGGGCGCAGGACAAGGGCCCGTTCTACGTGGTGAACGACGAAGGCGATATGCGCGGCGTGACCTGGGGATGGAACGCGTACGGCGGACTCGAGGGCGGCCTGTACTTCCCGTGGAAGCGCGACCAGGAATTCGCCACCAAGCTGCTCGACCTCGAGAACTACGACGCGTACGACGCGACGAAGATGGTGTTCGAGGGCGGCGCCATGCAGATCGACGGCGAAGGCACCCTCATCGTCACCGAGAACAGCGTGCTCAATCACAACCGCAATCCTGAACTGACGAAGGAAGAGGTCGAGGAGTACTTCAAGGAGTACATGGGTCTCGAAAAGGTCATCTGGCTCAAGGACGGCATGGCCTTCGACGAGACCGACGGCCACATCGACGACGTGTGCTTCTTCGTGCGTCCCGGCGTGATCGCCCTTTCGTGGACCGACGACGAGGACAACCCGCAGTACCCCAACCTCAAGGCCGCGTTCGACACGCTGAACGGCCAGACCGACGCGAAGGGCCGCACGCTCGAGATCCACAAGATCCCGATTCCCGGCATCATCCGCATCTCCGAAGAGGAGAGCGCCGGCGTGGACATCTGCAAGGACGCCGCGTCCCGCGAGGCCGATCTGCCGCTGGCCATCACGTACATCAACAGCTACTTCGTGAACGGCGGCCTGTTGGTTCCGCAGTACGGCGACCCGATGGACCAGGTGGCGTGCGACATGTTCGCCGAACTCATGCCCGACCGCGAAATCATCAAGATCTACACGCGCGAGTGGTCGCTGTGCGGCGGCAACATCCACTGCATGGCGCTGCAGCAGCCCGACCCGGTTGCCATCGCCGCCCAGGCGTAAGCGAGCATCTCTCTACCTGAACCGTCCGCATCCGTTGGCGGGCCGCCCCTGCGCGGCCCGCCTCCTCGAAGCTAAGGAGAACCCGCATGACCGTGAAGGACTACATCGACACCAACGACTTCACCAAAGAAGAGCTGCTCGACATGATCGAGCTGGCCCGCTCCATGAAGACCATGATCAAGGAGGGCGGCCGCTACCCGCTCATCTTGAAGGACCGGACGC
>ENA-OQIJ01000174-OQIJ01000174.1-human-gut-metagenome-genome-assembly--contig:-NODE-174-length-18944-cov-4.771271_pt1 | contig 18944 bp, 15 predicted proteins | sample MGYA00242582_ERZ504747 | MGnify/ENA primary metagenome ERZ504747 (study PRJEB26092, sample SAMD00036435) | human gut metagenome | host: Homo sapiens | study: EMG produced TPA metagenomics assembly of...
TTCCATGAACGATATCGAGACCCCTTTGGGGGATAACTTCTCCGTGGAGATCACGTACGCCAGTAACGTTCCGGCGGGCGAAAAACCATGGCCCTATGAAATCACCTATGCATTCTGATACGTCCATCGCCAAGCGGAGAAGAACCTCGAGACCACGGGGATGCGGATGAGAGTGCACCGAAGTTCGTGGTCGAGTTGCATTACGCCGCCCGGTTCGTTCCGGAAGATGAGAACGAACGCGATGATCCCAAACTCGAAGCGCTGACGGCATGGCCGTACGCAAGGGCCGATTTCGTGCAGATATTCAGAATGCATGAAATGCCATCAGAACTCATACCGGCGATTCCTGCCCTGTATTCCGACGAGGGACAGAGCACCGGAACGCAAACCGACCGATAGTGTCCAGCAAAATCATGTGCACCATGTTCGAAGGCCGCCATTCGATGAACGAAATGGCGGCCTTCGAACGTATAGGATCCTGCTTAAACGGGAAACGCGGTGCATGTGGAAAATATATCACCCGATGTTACATGGCGATCCTCATAGATATGGCGCTGCCCGCGCCGGCGTCGTCACACATCCTGCATGAGTCGCTGGAGCAGGAGCTTCTCCTTGGCTTTGAGGGTTTCGAGTTCCGCGATGCGGCGGTCGATATCGCGGATGCGGGCCATCACTGTCTCGGGAGTGTCGTCGGCGAGGAGCTTCTCCCCCCATCTTCTCCGCGAGCGTCTCGCGTCTGGCGTCGACTGCGTGTTGGTAGCGGATGGCTGCGCTGACATCGCTGTGTCCGGCGGATTCCATGAGTTCCTTGAGGGTGGCGCCTTCGGCTGCGAGCCAGGTGAGGGCCGAATGCCTCAGGTCGTGGAAGCGTAGGTCTGGGCGGCCGGCCTTGCGGCGGGCTTGGTCGAAGTGGATGCGGATGGTGTTGGGGTGTACAGGCTGCGTGTGGTCGCGCACGCCATGGAAGAGCCACGCGTCGTCGTCTTCGTCTACGTGGTCGTCGAGGAAGTCACGCAATGGCTGGATGAGTTGTGGCGGGATCTTGACATCGCGGATGCTGTTGGCGGTCTTGGGCGGCCCTACTTTGGTGGTGGGGTCTTCGGTGAGGCGTCCGCGTCTGATGTGCAGGATGCGGTGTTCGAAGTCGATGTCGCCGCGTTGCAGTGCGCAGACCTCTCCGATGCGCAGCCCGTCGCAGAAGACGGCGAGGTAGACGCTCATGCGGTATTCGGGCGGCATGGCCTTGTAGATGGCGTGCACCTCCTGTGGCGTCGCCGGCACGGTCGCGGTTTCGCGTTTGGGTGTGGCCACTCCCCTGGTGAGCGGGTAGGCGGGGATCAATGGTGGTTCGCCGTCGTCGCCGGGTTTGGACGCCGTACGCAGTACCGCGCGGACGACCTTGTAGGCGTGGGCGCGCACGTAGGGTTGGTCACTGGGTAGTGTCGCTAGCCAGCGGTCGACCATGGATTGGGTGATGTCGGCGAGGCGGATGTGCGCGAAGTACGGCAGGACGTGGTTGGCGGCGTCGCGCTCGAGGCGTGAGCGGCTGGACGCGCGCAATGGTGTGCCGTCCGAGCGTGTGCGTGCGGCGAGCCATTCGGGGAAGTATTCGCCGAACGTGAGGGCCGAGGCGCGTTCACGGCGTTTAACGTCACGGTCGGGCTGCCATGCGCCGGCGTCGATCTTCTTGCGTGCGGCCTCGAGCCATGCGCGGGCCTCTACCTCGGCGGTGAGGGGGAAGTTCCTGGATTGGCGTTCGGGAAGCGTGGGGTCGAGCTCGCGCGCCTCGATAGGTGTGGGGTACGAGGCGGAGAGGTACCGTGGCGTATGCTTGTTGGGACGCAGCTTGATGCTGCCGAACCTCCTACCCATATCTGTTCCCCTCTTCTGGGCATGTGGGACACGTTGTCCCATCTGTTTTCTTGTCCCATCTATTGTCCCACATCAAGCACCCAAAAAGAGACAAAAAACAGCAAAACCCCGATTTGCCATTTTCTTCGAAAACCGGCTTCACCCCTTGAAACCATTGAAAAAGAGCCGTCCACAAGGGACGGCTCGAAAAAAGGTGGTCGGGCTGACAGGATTTGAACCTGCGACATTCTGCTCCCAAAGCAGACGCGCTACCAAGCTGCGCCACAGCCCGAGGCGTGAACAAAGATGCTTTCACGCACAAGCGATAACTATACCATGGCGCGTGACTAATTCGATACAATGGGGTGTCGAGTGGAAAGGCAGGCGTATGGGACGGCATCAACGAGCTGAATCATTGGGACTCATATCCTTTGTCTGTTGTGCCCTTGTCGGGTGTGGCGGCATGTTTCTGTATCTGCAATTGGCCCCCGCGTTCTGGCAGCTGTCGCAACGCCGGTTCATGGCATGCGCCGCGATTGTTGCAGCTTGCGGCGTAATCTCGTTCATTGTCGGCTACATCCACCGCATGCGCCTGCTCGACGTGCAGAAAGGGTGGATACACACTGTGCGCCGCATCTTTGAGATCCTCGCGCTCTCCATCGTCTATGCGTCCACGCTGTTCCTCATGTCGTATATGCTGTTCTCCCTCGTGAATTCGATCATGGGCAAGGCGATCTTCACGTCGTACATCCCCGCATTGACCGCCGCCTTCGCTGGCGTGAGCGGGTATCTGACGTTTGTACAGGCCGAGTTGATGAACGCCAAGACGCTTTCGGCGCTCCTGCCCTTCTTTGTGATTGCCGGCGTGAGCACCGCAAGTTCCACGACGACCGATCCCCACTGGTTCCGCAACAATTTCTCGGAGCTCGGCGACCGTACGACCTTTGCTGCGCGCATGTTCAACACCACCCTCATCCTGGGCGGTATCTGCATCATCATCATCACGTACTTCGCCATATCGGAGCTCATCGCCACCTACCGCATCGTGCGGCCGAACGGAGACATCGCCATCCGCCAACCGAACGTCTCCTACAAGATTCCCCGCTTCAAGGTGCGCATCACCATATTGACCGTCATGCTTGTGCTGTCCGGTGTGGCGTTCATCGGCATCGGCACATTCCGCTACACGCCCCACCCGATTCTGCACAATGTGTTCGCACGCGGCATGCCGGTCCTTATGTTCATCATGCTCGTGGCGCTCCCCTGGCTTGCCCCGCAGCTCTCCAAGGCCTTCTTCGCCATCTCCGACCTCGCCATCGTGGTCTGTGCGCTCGTGGGCATCTCGTGGCTCATGGGCAACAACACACTGACGAACGTCGAAGCGCTCGCCGCCATGCTGTTCCTGGGCTGGTTCATCGGATTCTCACGCCAGATCGCCGCGATCGAAGCGGACCGCATCCAACGGCAGATCCTCGCGCATCAGGTCATCAATCCGGCGGCGCTCGACAAGATGATCGACGCCGAGGAACAGGCGGGGTTCAGCACGGTGCTCACCGATATGAGTAGCCCGATGCTGGCGAACGAGGCGAAGAACGCGATACAGTCATTGGCCAAGTGACATGGCCATCGCGTGATGGGGGCGGGCCCGTCCACACATCAGATGTGTGGACGGGCCCGCCCCCATCACGCGATGGCCATTCGCCGACTCAGTTGTCCGAACGCCGTTCCTTCTTCTCGTCGCTCATGAGCAGCATGAAGCTCCTCGACTGCGCGGTAATCGCGAAACCCGCCTCGTAGTTGAGTTCAGGGCCCTTCGGATTGTGGGTGTCCACGATGAGCTTCCACTTGCGCCCGTACTGCTCCTCGGGAAGCGTGAACATGATCGGCTCGTAATGCGCGTTGAAGATGAGGATGAAGTCATTGTCGACCATCGTATTGCCGTACCAGTCGGGTTCGGGGATGTCACTGCCGTTGAGGAACACCATGATCGAGAAGGCGTGCGTGTTGGACCACGCCTCCAAGTCCATGATGTTGCCGTTGTGGTCGAACCATTCCACTTGCGGCAACGCGTCAGGCGCCATGTTCGCGTCACGCCCCGTGAAGAAGCGGCGGCGATGCAGCACCGGATGCTCCAGACGCAGGTGCACAAGCTTCGAGACGAACTCGCACATGTCCTTCTGGTAGTCCTTGAGCTTCCAATGCGTCCATGAAATCTCGTTGTCCTGGCAATAGCCGTTGTTATTGCCCAACTGCGTGCGGGCCACTTCGTCGCCGCCGCAGATCATCGGGATGCCTTGGCTGAGCAGCAACGTGGAGAACATGTTGCGCATCTGGCGGTGGCGCAACTCATTGACATCACGGATTGTGGTGGGGCCTTCCACACCGCAGTTCCACGAACGGTTGTGGCTTTCGCCGTCCCTGTTGTCCTCGCCGTTCGCCTCATTGTGCTTGTTGTTGTAGCTGACCAGGTCGTTGAGGGTGAAGCCGTCGTGCGCGGTCACGAAATTGACCGATGCCACGGGCTTGCGCCCATTGTGCTGGTACAGGTCGGAACTGCCCATGATGCGGCTGGCGAATTCAGGCAGTGTGGATGGCTGCGAACGCCAGAAATCGCGCACGCAATCCCTGAAATGCCCGTTCCATTCCGACCAGTTCGGGGGGAATCCACCGACCTGGTAGCCGCCGGAGCCCAGATCCCACGGTTCGGCGATGAGTTTGACGCGTGAGATGATTGGATCCTGCTGCACGATGTCGAAAAACGCCGACAGTTTGTCGACCTCCTGGAACTGGCGTGCCAGTGTGGCGGCCAGATCGAAGCGGAACCCGTCGACGTGCATCTCCTGCACCCAATAGCGCAGGGAATCGGTGATGAGCTGCAGGGTCTGCGGCGAGCGCATCAGCAGGGAGTTGCCGGTGCCGGTCGTGTCGAAGTAATGCATCTGGTCGTTGTCGACAAGGCGGTAATACGCCTGATTGTCGATGCCCTTGAAACTCAGGGTGGGTCCCATGTGGTTGCCTTCGGCGGTGTGGTTGTACACCACGTCGAGGATGACCTCGATGCCGGCGGCGTGGAACTCCTTGACCATCGCACGGAATTCGTTGACCTGTTCGCCACGTTGCCCTTGGCTCGAATAGGCGTTGTGTGGTGCGAAAAATCCGATGGTGTTGTAGCCCCAGTAGTTGTTGAGGCCCTTTTCCTGTAGGAAGGGGTCGTTGACGAACTGGTGGATTGGCATCAGCTCGATCGCGGTGATGCCCAGCTTCTTGAGGTATTCGATGACGCTGGGATGCGCCAGGCCCGCATAGGTGCCGCGGATTTCCGGTGGCACGTTCTTATTGAGGTTGGTCATGCCGCGCACATGCGCTTCGTAGATGACCGAATCCGAATACGGGATGAAGGGGTGTTGGTCGTTGCCCCAGTCGAAGAACGGGTTGATTACGGCGGACTTCATGGTATGCGCCGCCGAATCGAGGTCGTTCATGTTGTTGGGGTTGTCTGAGTCGTTGAACCAGTAGGAATAGAGGCTTTCGTCGCCGTCGATGTTGCCCTCTATGGCCTTGGCGTAGGGGTCGAGCAGGAGTTTGTTCGGGTTGCACCATTGCCCATTTGCCGGATTGTAGGGGCCGTAGACGCGGTAGCCATACCGCTGGCCGGGTTGGATGCCCGGCAGATAGATATGCCAAACGTATGAGTTCTGCTCGGTGAGTTCAACGCGGGTCTCGTTGTCTTGTTCGTCGAACAGGCAGAGCTCCACCTTCTCGGCCATACGGGAAAACAGCGCAAAATTGACACCCGCTCCGTCATAGCTTGCGCCAAGCGGGTACATGGAACCAGGTCTTGTTTGCATTGTTCCAGTATGGCACACCAGTCGTCAACTCGTATTATTTCGTTCAATGAGTAGTTCGGGCGACATTGTCGGGGGCATTGTTTCATGCATGGCGCCCGGTAGGCGTGGTTGTCGTCAGCTTATGCGCCGAATCTGCTCATGGAGAATCGCGATCATCGAATTCGATGCGGTGATGGGCATGGCGCGCAATTGCTCCCAATCGACCCAAGCCGATTCCACATGTTCATCGGCGTCGAACTCGCAGTGTTCGCGTGTCCACGCATCGAGGTGAAGCACGTAGATGTGCGCGAGTTCGTCAGTCATGCCTTCCGAGGAATACCAGTCACCCACATGGTCGAACCGTATGGCGGCATCGGATTGCGGCACCACACCGGTTTCTTCGCGCAGTTCACGCAATGCGGCGTGTTCCGGGTCCTCTTCACCGTCGATCAGGCCGGCGGGCAGCCCCACGGCATACATGTTCGACCCTGCCCGGTATTCGCGTTCCACGAGGTAGGTGTCGCGCACGGTGTCATGCACCAGCATGACGACGCACGGCGCATGATGAATCACTTGGCGACGGATTGTCGTCGTGCCGCCATCGTTGCGTGTCAATGCGACGCGCCGGTCCTCGACACTGAAGATCGCCCCCGTGTACACGGTCTCGCTCGTGACAACAGACGCAGGCACATCCATGTCGACGCCATCCGACGTATCGTCAAATGTGCGGTTGAGTTGCAGTTTATCGGCCATCGGTGTCTCCCGCCGTCATGTTCGCGCCAATTGACAGCGCCCATGGATCCGTGTTCGTCTTGTTCCACCGCACCTGCGGGCGTTGACCGGTGGCCACTTCCACCGCGTCCGGCACATCTTCGAGCGCATAGCGGAACCACAACGATTCAATGGCGCTGTGTGGCGTGTTGATCAATGCCGGCCGCAACTGTGCATCGCCAATGCCGAGCATCACGCCCTGTGCACGCATCGCAGCCTCATATGCGGACTGCTGCAGTTCGTCGGTGGCCGGATGGTGCCGCAGGTCGCTCGTCACATAGACATCCACCCCCAATGCATTGACCGTGCCGAACATCGAATCTCCCGAACCGGGCAGCACCGCGACGGAACGCACCATGGCATCCAATGATCCTGCCACCTGCACACCCAACTTGGTGGCGGGCAGCGCCTGTGCCACGACATCCGCGAACTCGCGCAGCCTCATCGGCTCGGCGAGTCTGCCGACACGGCCCAATCCGACCGGGTGCGCGGCCAACGGATCGTCAATCGGCTCCATTGGCGTCTGATCGATCAATCCGAACGCGTCGGCGGCCGCCTGCCCAACACCGCGGTAGGACGCATCCGCATTGGTGTGCCCCACCCACAGCGCACAGCCATGCTGTGCCAATATCTGCACGATCTGCCCGCGGAACGTGAGGCCTGAAACCTCATGTACGGCGCGGAAGAACAGCGGGTGGTGGCAGATGAGCAGATCCGCCCCGCTGCGCACGGCATCGTCGACCGTCTCCATCGTCGGATCAGCGGCGAAGACAATCGACGAGACCTCATGCGTCAGGTCGCCCACGATCAGCCCCGGGTGGTCCCAGTCTTCCGCGTAACGCAGCGGATAGAGCGTTTCCAGAACGTCCACGACCTGTTTGAGTGTTGCCATGCTTCGGGTCCTTTCCCGTGTTCGGTGGGGTCAGTGCGCCGCGCGTTGCCAATCGGCGCCGATGCCGGTGGACACATCGAGCGGCACCGCAAGGTCCACCGCATGTTCCATCGCGTCCTTGACGAGTTCGGTCGCCTCGTCGATTTCACCCGGCGCCAATTCCACAACCAGTTCATCGTGGATCTGGAGCACGATGCGGCTCGCGAGCCCGTGTTCGTGCAATGCGCGATCCGCGCGGATCATCGCGATTTTCATGATGTCCGCCGCCGACCCCTGGATCGGCGCGTTGAGCGCCCCGCGTTCAGCGGCATCACGCGCATTGCGGCTCGCTGACGTGAGCTGCGGGAAGTAGCGGCGCCGCCCAAAGATCGTCTCGGTATACCCGGTGCGCCGCGCATCCGCGACCAGTGACTCCAGATAATCATGCACTTTGCCGAAGGTCTGGAAATACTGGTTCTTCAGTGCGTTCGCCTCAGATACGCCAATGCCGAGCTGCTGCGAAAGGCCGTAGGTGCTCAATCCGTACGCCAAACCGTAGCTCATCGCCTTCACACGACTGCGTTCGCTTGCGCTGACGTCGTCCACAGGTTTGGCGAACACGAGGCTCGCGACGTATTTGTGGAAGTCGGCGCCCGATTTGAATGCCTCGATTAGCGCCTCGTCGCCAGACAGGTCGGCCATGATGCGCAATTCGACCTGCGAATAGTCGGCGCTGAGCAGCGCCTCGTATCTAGGACCCGGCACAAACCCGGAGCGGATCTCTCGGCCGGCGGCGTTGCGGTTCGGGATGTTCTGCAGGTTCGGGTCGACCGAGCTCAACCGTCCGGTCGCCGTTACCGTCTGCGTGAACGTGGTGTGGATGCGACCATCCTGCGGATTGATCGCGTCGATCAGCGTCTGCACAATCTGCTTGAGCTTGTTCGTTTCGCGGTGGCGCAACAACGCCCCCAGGAACTCGTTGGCCTTGGAGCCTTCCTCGGATTGCGCGAACAGCGCGGTCAGGGCCGCGGCGTTGGTCGTGTACGATCCCTTTTTGGTTTTCTTGGTGGGCGTCAGCTTCATTTCGTCAAACAACACGGTGCCCAACTGCTTGGGGCTCTGCAGATTGACCTCATGCCCGGCGCTTGACCATGCGACCTCTTCCATGCGCGCGGATTCCTCACTGAACTGCTCATACAGTTCGCCGAATCGCGCGCGGTCCACGCTCGCACCGGTCTTCTCCATCTGGAACAGCACCCGGGATGTGGGCAGTTCGATGTCGCGCAGCAGCGGGTATTGGTGCCGCTGCTCCACATCCGGCGCCAGATACCGGGCGAGGGCCGTCACCAATGCCGCCCGTTCGATGCACTCCTGCTGGGGGTCGCCCTCTTCGGTCTCGATGTCGAATGCCAACGTGCCTTGGGCCGGGCGTTCCTCCGTATCGACCGACACGTTGAGGAAGTGCTCGGCACACGCCTCAAGTGTGCCGCCTTGGAATTCGGGGTCAATCAGGTAGCCGGCGAGATTGGTGTCGAACAATGCGGTGGTCAGCTGGATGCCTGCGCGTCCAGCATATGCAGATGCTCCTTGAAGCCGTGCACGCACAGGCTGCCGGCACGCGTGTTCAACAGGTCTTGCACCGTGGCGCGGAACATATCACTGGCGGGGTCGATGACGATGGCATGGTCCGATGCCATGATCGCCAGCATCTGCATCGAGGCATGTCCCGGCTTCGCGCTTCCTTGGGCGTGAAGCGTCCATGATTGAGCCACCGCTTCGGCGCATTGCACATGCTCGCGCCTGTATTGCCCCACGATGTTCAACGTGGCGGCGGGGTCGCTGCCATGCCTATCGGGTTGCGGGCAATACTGTTCGATCCACGCTTTCAGCGCCGCGGCGTCGTCCACGGTGTCGACGACCGGTTCAACGATGCCCGGGATGTCCCGTGGCTCCACGGGCAGTTCGGTCTCTCTGACTCCCCCGTTGTTGAAGGTCTTCAGCAGTCGGGTACGCGTGCGGCTGCCGAATTCCAGCTGGCCGAACAACGCTTCCAACAGATCCGGATGCACGTGGCCGAAGGTGAGGTCCTGCATGCCCACGCCCAAGTCGAGGTCGCGCACAAGCGCGTTGACCTTGCGGTTGAGTTTGACCTGCTCGATGTTGTCGCGCAGCGCCTGGCCTTTCTTGCCGCCAATCTCATCGGCATGCGCAATGATGCCCTCCAAGCCGCCAAACTGGTTGATCCATTTGGCGGCGAAGCCATCGCCGACGCCGGGCACGCCCGGGATGTTGTCCGCCGTCTCGCCGCGCAATGCCGCCAAATCAGGGTATTGCTGCGGTGTCACATGGTATTTGTCAAGCACCGCCTGTGGGTCCATGTGCTTGAGGTCTTTGAAATGGTACCCTGGATACAGCACCGTGATGTGGTCGTCGATGAGCTGGAAGGCGTCGCGATCACCCGAGAGCACCAGTGTCTTGTATCCCGCTTGCTCACTCATGGTGGCCAAGGTGGCGATCACGTCATCGCCCTCGTACCCCGGCTGTTCCACGTACCGTACGCCCAATGCCTCCAATGCCTGCTGGATGAGCGGCAACTGGCTCAGTAGCTCCTGCGGCGCCGCTTCGCGCGTTCCCTTGTATTGACCGAGCAATTCGTTGCGGAATGTGCCGCCCTTCACATCGAAGGCGATGCCGATGCGGTCGGGGTGCTCGGCTTCGATGACCTGCGCGAGCATGGTCAGGAACCCATAGACCGCGTTGGTGGGCTGCCCCTCTTTCGTGGTGAAGTTCTCTACCGGCAATGCGAAAAACGCACGGAACGCCAGCGAATGGCCGTCCACGGCCAGCAGGGTTCCGTGCGTGGTGGTTGGTGAGATATCCATGATGTCCAATCAGGTTCGGGTGATCAGTCGTCGTTCGCGGCGTCGTCACCGTACTTTTCGATGATGGCCATCGCCAAACGCTTCTTGGGGATGCGCTGGTCCATCGAGGTCTTCTGAATCCAGCGGAATGCGCCTTGTTCGGAGAAGTTGGCCTTGTCCATGAGCAGGCCCTTGGCACGGTCGACGAGCTTGCGTTCCTCGAGCGTGTCTTGTGTCTTCTTGAGCTTCTCTTCGGCATCCTTGAGCTTTTCCTGTGTGGCCTGCAGTTCGGTCTCGTTGCGTTCCACACTGTCGAGCAGGTCGTTGATCTCCGCAAAACGCCCCATGGCCACGGCCAGGGCAGGCAGGAGCTTCGATTCCTCATACGGCTTGGTCACATATGCCATCGCTCCCGCACCGATGGCCTGCTTGACCAAATCGGTCTGCGAGAACGCGGTGAGCATGACCACAGGAGCGATGTTCTCGTCACAGATCACTCCGGCGGCGGTGATGCCGTCCATATGCGGCATCTTGACGTCCATGCACACCACATCCGGACGCAGTTCGCGGGTCAAGGCAATCGCCTCTTCACCGTTGGCTGCCTGTCCCACCACGTCGTAGCCGTTGTCTTCGAGCATCGCCACCAGATCCATGCGGTTGACGGATTCGTCTTCGGCCACCACCACGGTGGGGTTGGTGTGCTCCGGTTGCGCGTCGTCCTGCGCCTGCGGCTCACTCGCGGCCCCCTCGCCTGCTGGGCGATGTCGTCGAGCTCCTCTTCGGTGAGCACTTCCTGCTCATGCTCCTGCTCATTGTGTTCCAGTGTCATAGCAGCCTCTTTCGCGTTGTCAAACCGGCTGGACCACGCCAACCGACGGTTTCATCGTTCCCTCACCATGATGGCCGGCGCCTTGCCTTGCGCCTGCGCACCGCCCCATCCCTCATGGACATGCCGGTGCATGCGCGCGCACCGCGTCTGGCACAGCGCCGCCAACCTTGGTGCAAACCATTGCATCAAGTGGTCTCCATGCAGTATAGCGCACACCATGGTGCGCCACGCATGGCATCAATGCCATGGAAAACTGGGCTTCAGCCCAGATGCTCGTCGCCCACCATGTGATTCGGCGCGAAGTACACACGCTGGATGGCGATGATCGACTTCGCGTCGAGGATGGTGCCGTTCTTGACCATGTGGAACGCTTCTTCCGGGGTGAAATAGCGCACGGACGACATCAGGGCGTCATCGTCGTTGCCGCCATGCACTGCCTTGAGCCCCGAAGCGAAGAACAGCGCGGTGTACTGCGTGGAATAGCTCGGGGTGTTGATGAAGCGGCAGAACTGAGTGACGGTGCTCGGCCTCATACCCCATTCCTCCGCAAACTTGCGCTTCGCCACATCCAGCGGACGCTCCCCTGTTTGATGGCATGCCCAGCGGGAATCTCCAGTGTCCAACGGTGCACGGGGATGCGGTATTGCTCGATGAGCGGGATTAGCCCATCGTCGGTCAGACCAATGACCCCGACCGAATCGCCGTTGTTCTTGTGCACGATGAGGCGGTCGAAATGACCGATGTCACGCGAATCGAACGACGTGCGGTCGATGTCGAAGTAGTGGCCGGCCAGAATGGTCTCACGTGATTCCTCAGTGACAGGAGCGGCGCGCCATGGATCGAACCTGCGGTATGTAGCTTTGCTCATGATGTTCCTTTCAACCTTGAACAGCTGTGTCCATTGTACGCACAGGGTCTTTGCACGTTCCGCAGCAGCGAACAAGACCATGTGCCGGACAGCTTCATGAGGTCAGGGCCTGTATTCGAGCAAGTCCCCCGGCGTGCAGCTCAGCGCTTCGCAGATCGCGGCGAGGGTGGAAAAACGGATCGCATTGATGTGGTTGTTCTTGATTTTCGACAGGTTCGCCTGCGTGATGCCCACGCGCCCCGACAACTCGGTCAACGACACCCCGCGTTCAAGCATGATGCGGTCGAGATGCACCACAATATGCGAATCATCGAAGCGCTGTACCATATCCGTCACAGTCCTTCCACGATGGCCTCTGCCGCTCATGCCATGGCTTCTGTGCACACGGCGCATATGCAAGGAGGCCCGCTTTTCAGCGGGCCTCCGATTGTGCCCCCGGTGGGACTCGAACCCACACTGTACAGATTTTGAGGCTGTCTCCTCTACCAATTGGGATACAGGGGCGTGCGCCTTGCGGCAACAATTGACGACTATACCACATGCATCGACGGACACACCGCACGCTGGCGTATTCATGGCAATGAACGAACCGAGAGACGACTGTGGGCTGGGTATCTGACCATGCAGATACCCGGCCCACAGCGGCTATCGGGGCATTCCGACCATGTGGAGTGCCTTCAGCGTTTGAGATCAGTCGCAGGCGCCAACCGTGTGCACGTAAATCGTGTCGGTGCGGCCCGGCTTGTGGTCGCCCTGTGCGGAGCTGAGCACCACGATCTTGTCGCCGTTGGAGACCTTGCCGGCCTTGCGCAGCACTTCGTCGGTGAACACCATGAGGTCGTTGCGGGACATGTCATGGTAGTCCTCGTCGAGCAGCAGGCCTTCGGTGCCCCAGCTCAGCGCGAGCCAGTGGTAGGTGTGCTCGTTGGTCGTCAGGCCGTAGATCGGGGTGGCCGGGCGTTCACGGGAGACGCGGTGCACGGTGGAACCGGTCTGCGTGTAGGCCACGATCGCCTTGGCGTTGAGCTTCTCGGCCAGGTCGACAGCGGCCGACGAGACGGCGCCGGTGCTCGACATGTCGAGGTCCTTGAGCTTCGGGATGCGGTCGAAACCGTGCTCGGTGGCGTAGCCGGAGATGCGGCTCATCGTCACCACGGTCTCGGTCGGGTACTCACCCACGGCGGTCTCGTTTGACGTCATCGTGGCGTCGGCGCCGTCGAGCACGGCGTTGGCGCAGTCGGAGGCTTCCGCACGGCTCGGCACCGGGGAATGCACCATGGAACCGAGCACTTCGGTGGCCACGATGACCGGCTTGGCGTACTGGCGCGACAGCTCGATGCAGCGCTTGGTGACAAGCGGCACCTCTTCGAATGGCATTTCCACGGCCATGTCGCCACGGGCGACCATGATGCCGTCGAACACCTTGACGATGTCTTCGAGGTTCTCCACGGCCTGCGGCTTCTCGATCTTGGCGACGATCGGGATGCGTCGACCCTCTTCGTCCATGATCTCGTGGGCGCGGTCAATGTCGGTCGCGAAACGCACGAACGACATGGCGATGATGTCGGCGCCGGTCTGGATGGCCCAGCGCAGGTCGTTCTCGTCCTTCTCAGTCAGGGCGGGCAGCGACACCGCGACGCCCGGCAGGTTGATGCCCTTGTGGCTCGAGACCGGGCCGGCGACGACGACCTTGGTGTACACGTTGTTGCCTTCGACCTTCGTCACCTCGAGACGGACCTTGCCGTCGTCGATGAGAATCGGGTCACCCGGATGGCAATCGCCCGGCAGGCCCTTGAACGTGGTGGACGTGATGTGTTCATCGCCTTCGACGTCATCGGTCGTGATGATGAACTCCTGGCCTTCCTTGAGCTGCACCTTGTCTTCGCCTTCGGCGTTCTTCTTGAACCAGCCGCAGCGAATCTTGGGGCCCTGAAGATCGACGAGGACCGCCACGTTGCGGCCGGTGGTCTTGGAGGCTTCGCGCACGTTGTTGTACACGCGCAGATGGTCCTCCGGGGTGCCGTGCGAGCGGTTGAGACGGGCCACGTCCATTCCCGCTTCGACGAGCGCGGTGAGGTTTTCGAGAGATTCAGTAGCTGGACCGATGGTATCTACGATCTTTGCTTTACGCATGAATGCCTACCTATTCTGTGTTGTTTCTTCGGGGGTCGCCCGAATGCCTTTTTCAGCTTACTCCACGGTGATGCTTTGGAGCGGTTTCACGGAGCGTCATATGTGAGCGCTCACATTCTCCGTTGTACCGGTATGTGGGTACATCGGGGCACAACCGCGGGTCATTTGGATTCGACGGATTTCATTTTGATGACGCTCGCAAGGGCCGCGCCGCCGATCGCGAACACGATGACCGCGAGCGAAAGCCATGTCGGCACTTCGGGCACCGCCGTGATCGGCTGCCCATGGTTGATGAATGGCAGCGTGTTGCCGTGCAGCGCCTCCAGGATGAGTTTGACGCCGATGAATCCGAGCACCACGGAAAGGCCAAGCGGCAGGTAGACGAGTTTGTCGAGCAAGGCTCCAAGCAGGAAGTACAGCTGCTGCAGACCCAGCAGCGCGAAGACGTTCGACGTGAACACGAGGAACGGGTCCTTCGTCAGGCCGAAAATCGCCGGGATGGAGTCAAAGGCGAACATGACGTCGGTCGTGCCGATCGTCAGGAACACGAACAGCATCGGCGTCCAATACTTGACGCCGTTCTTCGTGACGCGCAGCTTCTCCCCCTCGTAGTCGTTGGTGATGCGCGAGAACTTGCGCAAAACGCGAATGAGGGCGTTTTCATGGAACTCCTCGTCGTCGTCCTCGCCGCGTGCCACCTTGACTGCCGTATAAATCAGGAAGGCACCGAAGAGGAAGAACACCCAAGTGAACCGTTCCACGAGCGCGGCGCCGATGAGGATGAACACGCCTCGCAGCACGAGCGCGATCGTGATGCCGACCGACAATACGAATTTCTGCAGTTTCTTCGGTACGGCGAAATTCGACATGATGATGACGAACACAAAGAGGTTGTCGATGCTGAGCGAGTATTCGGTGAGCCAGCCCGAGTAGAACTCGATGGCGGGCTTGGATCCGGCGATCCACCAGATCAGACCGCCGAAGACGAGGGCCATCGCCACAAAGAACACGATATGCTGCACACATTCCTTGGTGGAAGGCACATGCGGGCGCCTGCCCAGCACGAACAGGTCGACGATGAAGAAGACGGCCAGCACAATGTATGTGCCGATCATGAACGCTACAGGTGTCTCAGCCATAAGCCACAAGCTTACGGAGCGTCGGCGACGGGACCGGTACCCCGCCGCCATGCGCATCTACCGCTTCGCTTCGGTCATGGCTCGCAGCTCCTTCTTGAGGTCGCGGATCTCGTCGCGCAGGCGCGCCGCAAGCTCGAACTGGAGCTGTTCGGCGGCCGTGTGCATCTGGTCGGAAAGCTGGCGGATCAGATCGGCCAGATCCTGCGCGGGCAACCCCGCCTTGAGGATCTCCTCATGGCGGCGGTCGGCCTCCTCGGCACTGATCGAGGGAACGCCCAGATGCGAGTTGCCGGCCTTGTTGGCGTTGCGGTAGCCGCCTTCGAGCAGCGTCTGCGTATCCACGTCCTCCTTCGCGAGCATGTCGTTGACATCGCTGATCTTCTTGATGAGCGGCTTGGGGTCGATGCCATGCTCCTTGTTGTAGGCGATCTGAATCTCGCGGCGGCGGTCGGTCTCCCCGATCGCCTTGTCCATGGCCGCCGTGATCTCGTCGGCGTACATGATCACCGTGCCCGACACGTTGCGGGCGGCGCGGCCGATCGTCTGGATGAGCGAACGGTACGAGCGCAGGAAGCCTTCCTTGTCCGCGTCGAGGATGGCCACGAGCGAGACCTCGGGCAGATCGAGGCCCTCACGCAGCAGGTTGATGCCGACGATCACGTCGATCTTGCCTTCGCGCAGTTCGCGCAGCAGTTCGACACGCCGCAGCGTATCGACATCGGAATGCAGGTATTCGACCTTGATGCCACGTTCGAGCAGATAATCGGTCAGGTCCTCGGCCATCTTCTTGGTCAGCGTCGTGACGAGCGTACGCTCGTGCTTCGCCACGCGATCCTTGATCTCCGCGAGCAGATCGTCGACCTGCCCTTCGACCGGCCGCACCTCGACCTTCGGATCGACCAGGCCGGTCGGGCGGATGATCTGCTCGACCACGCCGTCGCTCAGGCCGAGCTCGTAATCACCGGGCGTCGCGGAAAGATAGACGGTCTGCCCCACGCGGTCCAGGAACTCAGGCCATTTGAGCGGCCGGTTGTCCATGGCCGACGGCAGGCGGAAGCCATGCTCGACGAGCGTGCGTTTGCGGCTCGCGTCGCCTTCGTACATCGCGCCGATCTGCGGCACGGTCACATGCGACTCGTCGATGACGAGCAGGAAGTCGTCGGGGAAGAAGTCGAGCAGGGTGTGCGGCGGTGTGCCCGGCGCACGACCGTCGAAGTGCCGCGAGTAATTCTCCACACCCGAGCAGACGCCCACCTGCGCGAGCATCTCCAGGTCGTACGTGGTGCGCATGCTCAGGCGCTGCGCCTCGAGCTCCTTGCCCTGTTTGCGCAGTTCGCCCACACGCTCGTCGAGCTCTTTCTGGATCGAGTTGAGCGCGCGTTCCATGCGCTCCGGGCCTGCCACATAATGCGAGGCCGGGAAGATGTGCACTTCGCTCTCCTGCCCGATCACATCGCCGGTCAGGGGGTGCAGGGTGGAAATGCGGTCGATTTCGTCACCGAAGAACTCGATGCGGATCGCGAGCTCCTCGTACACCGGGATGATCTCCACCGTGTCGCCGCGCACGCGGAATGTGCCACGGGCGAAGGTGATGTCGTTGCGTTTGTACTGCATGTCGACGAACTGGCGCAGCAACGTGTCGCGATCGATCTGCTGGCCTTCCTTGAGGAACAGCATGCGGCCCGCGTATTCCTCCGGCGTGCCGAGTCCATAGATGCACGAGACCGTGGCGATCACCACGCAGTCGCGCCGCGTGAGCAGATTCGCCGTGGCGGCGTGGCGCAGGCGCTCCACGTCGTCGTTGATGTTGGAATCCTTTTCGATGTAGGTGTCGGTCTGCGGAATGTACGCTTCGGGCTGGTAGTAGTCGTAGTACGAGACGAAGTAGCTGACGGCGTTGTCAGGCATCAGTTCGCGGAACTCCGCACACAGCTGCGCGGCGAGCGTCTTGTTCGGCTCGATGATCAGTGTGGGACGCTGCAGCCGTTCGATCATCCACGCGGTGGTGGCGGTTTTGCCGGTGCCGGTCGCACCCATCAGCACGACGTCGTTCTCGCCGTTCTCGATGCGCGTGGCGAGTTCTTCAATCGCTTGGGGCTGGTCGCCGGAAGGCTTGTACGGCGACTTGACCACGAACGGTTTGTTGGTGCGCTCGATATTGAATCCCATGGCGATCCTTACTCCTCGTCGAACCATTCCTCAACGAGGTTATCAACATAATCGAACATCTGTTCTAACGGCTGTGTTGCGTCGATGACGACGGTGGCGTACCGCAGCCGGGAGGCGTCACTCCCCTGCTCCCGCACGCGGATCCGTGCCTGTGCCTCAGACATGCCGCGCGTCTCGACGAGCCTGCGCACACGCACTTCCTCCGGCGCCACCACGCAGGCCACGGCGTCGAACGCGAACGGTATCGTCTCCATGACTTCGCCCAGCAGCGGAACGTCATGGACGATGACGTGGCTGCAGCCATCGCCGACAAGGACGTGCTCCCTGTTCCGGGCGAGCTCGTAGACCTGCGGGTGCATGATGCCATTGAGCGTGGCGACCGCGCTTTGCGGCGCACCATCCCCGAACACACGCTTGGCCAACGCGCGGCGGTCGACACCGCCCTGATCGTTCAGGATGCCGGGACCGAACGCCTCCACAAGCGGGTTGATCGCCGGCGAGCATGGTTCCTGCAGGATATGCGCAAGGAAGTCGTAATCAATCACATCGGCGCCGTCTTGGGCCATTCTGGCCGCGACAGTGCTTTTGCCCGCGGCGATGCCGCCCGTGAGCGCGATGCGCACGAACCGTTTCCCTTCGATGGTCTGCATGAGATGCCTCCTTATGTGCGCACACCATTCACAGGTCCCATATGGCAGGAGGCGCCATGCGCGCGTTGCGCATGGCGCCTCCTGCATCGAAGCCAGAGCTCAGCTACTCACTTCTTCTCGCTCAGCAGCTGCTCACGCAGAGCGGCCAGCTGGTCGGAATCGGCGAGCGTGCCGGTGGACTCGGTCTCGGACGAGTAGTTCGAGGTTTCCTCGACCTTCTCTTCGTTAGCCGCGTTCTGGCCGTCCTCGGCGGCCGAAGCCTCGGCGTTCTCGAGTTCCTTCGCGACGAATTCCTTGTGCTGCTCCCACAGATCGTGAGCGGCGGCGTACTGGGATTCCCATTCCTCGCGCTGCTTCTCGTAACCGGGGATCCACTCGTTGGTGTTCGGGTCGAAGCCTTCCGGATACTTGTAGTTGCCTTCCTCGTCGTACTCCGCCGGCATGCCGTAGAGTGCCGGATCGAAGTCCTCGGAGCTCGGATCAACGGAGTCGTTGGCCTGCTTGAGCGACAGCGAGATGCGGCGACGGTCGAGATCGACGTCGATGACCTTGACGAAGACCTCTTCGCCCGGCTTGACCACGGTCTCGGGATTCTCGACGTGGCGGTTGGCGAGCTCGGAGATGTGCACGAGGCCTTCGATGCCGTCTTCGACGGAGATGAAGACACCGAACTGCACAATCTTGGTGACCTTGCCACGCACGATCTGGCCGGGGACGTGGGTGCGCGCAAAGCGCTGCCACGGATCTTCCTGAGTGGCCTTGAGCGACAGCGAGATGCGCTCGCGGTCGAGATCGACGTCGAGCACCTCGACAGTGACCTTGTCGCCGACCTTGACGACCTCAGACGGGTGTCGATGTGCTTCCAGGACAGCTCAGAGACGTGAATCAGGCCGTCAACACCGCCCAGATCGACGAATGCGCCGAAGTTGACGATGGAGGACACCGACACCTTCGCGGATCTGGCCCTTCTTGAGC
>ENA-OQIJ01000175-OQIJ01000175.1-human-gut-metagenome-genome-assembly--contig:-NODE-175-length-18903-cov-3.269014_pt1 | contig 18903 bp, 16 predicted proteins | sample MGYA00242582_ERZ504747 | MGnify/ENA primary metagenome ERZ504747 (study PRJEB26092, sample SAMD00036435) | human gut metagenome | host: Homo sapiens | study: EMG produced TPA metagenomics assembly of...
AACCCCCGACGACGTCACCATATTCACCAGCATGCCGAGAGCGATGTACGTGACGATGGCCTTCGGCTCCTGGCAGGCCAGCACCTCGATCCACACGAGGGAGAGCATGGTGGACGCCACGCCGAACAGCACGCCCGGCACGAGCAGCGCCATATCGGAGGGCAGCACGGAGAACGCGCCGACGAGCGCGCACACGTTGCCCACGATGAGCAGCCCCGTCGGCAGCAGGAAGGGCATGGACAGGGGCTTCAAGCGGCCGCGCACCGCAAGCGCGATAACGGTGACCGAGCACGCCACCACCGCGCAGGCCACCACGACGTTGAAGAACAGGTCGGGCACGAACAGGAACGGCGCCTCGACCGAGGCGAACGCCGACAGGTACGCGTTCGCGTTCACGCCGCGAAACAGCCCGTACCCCAACACGACCGCAAGCGAGAACATCATCGGCAAACGACGATCGGGTTCTCCAAGCGAGGTATGTTGCGTGTTCTTCGGCTCCCCCATGCGCTCATGATAGCCGAAACCTCACCGGTTCGCGCATGTAAACGAGGCGCGCACGGCAATATAGTCCGAAACGGACGGTGACGAAAACGGCGCTCAGCCGTAGGGTACGGAGTGTTCGCACGGGAGACGCGAACGCTATCCGAGAGAGGGAGGAACACGATGGAACGCAGGGAACAGGGTATGAATCGTCGCACCTTTTTGAAGGCCGCCGTGGCGTCGGGCGCCGTGCTGGTGGCGGGCGGCGCGCTGGCCGGATGCGCCGCGAACGGCGGCGGCACGAGCGCGGCCGCGGCGGGCGACGCCGAGCGCGTGGTCGGGCACCGCGCCCGTGTCGTTCGCCGAGGAAACCGACGTGCTCATTCTGGGCACGGGCATCGCGGGCATGTCGGCGGCGATGGACCCCGTCGAAGCCGGTCACAAGGTCATGCTCGTGGACAAGCTGGAGCGCGTGGGCGGCGAGAGCTTCATCGCCTGCGGCGTGATGAACGTGTCGGGTTCGAAGATGCAGAAGGACGCCGGCATCGAAGGCGATCCCGAGGAGAAGTGGAAGGCCTACGCGCCCGTGTTGGAAAAGCAGGGGCAGACCGACGACATGGAGTACAAGCATCACGTGTACGTATACCAAACCGAGTGGGCCGATCGCGTGGCAGCCGACTACGGCGGGAAGTTCCAGCCTCTGGCCGACTACAAGGACACCGGCGCCCCCACGTCCATGCTGCTGCCCGAGCACGGCATCGGCGACATGACCACGGTGCTCACCCCGCTGCAGAAGGGCCTCGAGGAAAAGGGCGCCACGTACAAGCTGAACCTGCGCGCCACGAACTTCATCGTCGATGCCGAAGGCACCCCCATCGGCGTGCGCTTCCACGACGAGAAGAACGACGGCACCGTAGACATCAAGGCGAGCAAGATCATCGTGGCCACGGGCGGCTTCTCGTGCAACCAGGAAATGGTGTCCACCTACGTGCCCAGCCAGCAGCGCCTCGGGCCGCTCACCGTCAACTCCATGGGCGAAGGCCACCAGCTGTGCAAGGCGCTCGGCGGCTCCTACACGCACATGGACATGGAAGCGAACCTCATGAGCGACCTCGCGCAGGTAACGGTGTGGGGCTACTTCGGGCCGAACGTGCAGGTGACGCCCCAGGGCACCCGCTTCATCAAGGAAGATCAGAGCCACGACTCGCCCACGGCCTGCTACGAAGGCGGTTTCGGCTACTGGTGGACCATCTTCGACAACCAGCTGATCAACGGCAGCCAGAAGTGGAACGTCGAGCTGAACATGAAGAACAACGCCGATCGCCTCGTGGGCCCGTTCGACACCCTCGACGAGCTGGCCGCCGCCATGAACGTGCCGGCCGACACGCTGAAGGCCACGTTCGAGAGCTACGACGCGCAGGTGGCCGCCGGCGAGGACGCGGAGTTCGGCAAGAAGCTGTTCCTCCAGTCGCTTGCCGCCCCCTACTATGCCATGAAGCATTTCCCGTACCGTTACAAGACGCACGGCGGCATGAAGATCACCACCGACGGGCAGCTCACGGACAAGGACGGCACCCCCATCCCCAACGTGTACTGCGCAGGCTCCACCGTTGCCGATAGCGGCAGCGACCTCAGTCCCAACGCCGGCAGCGGCCTCATCGCCGGCAAGGCCGTGGTGGAAGCGCTCAAGGCGTAACCGCTTCGCACCCCCTCCCCTCATGCCGAGGCCCCCGAAGCCAATGCTTCGGGGGCCTCGTGCGCGCAACGCAGCGTCCTACTGCTTCAAATACTCCATGACGGCGTTCGCAGATTCGCGACCCGAGTTCACCTGGTTGCCGAACGCGGTGCCCGGCATGTTGATGGTGTACACGTGGCGGTACAGCATGTTGCCGTCGTTGCCGATGGCGTACAGGCCGTCGATGGGGTTGCGGTCGCCGTCGAGCACGCGGCGCTGCTTGTCGGTGGTGATGCCGCCAACCGAGAAGAAGTAGCTGTACGACAGCTTCGCCAGGTAGAACGGGGACGTCTCGATGGGCACCATGAGGTCGGACGCCTTGCCGAAGTCGCTGTCGGTGCCGCTCTTGCACAGCTCGTTGTAGTGGTCGACCGTGGTTTTGAGCATATCGGCATCGAGATTGAAGTTGCCGGCGATGGTTTCGAGCGAGTCGCCCTGGTAGATGCTGCCGCCGCCGTTCGAATTGAGCGCGTCATCGAACATCTTCTTCGCGTCGTCGTCCTTACCGAAGAACTGGTCGAAGATGGCCTGGTCGAATATCACGTAGTTCTCTTTATTGCCCTTGCCGGGGATGCACTGCAGCACGAGGTTGTCGGCCGTGAGGTTCTCGCGGCTGTAGCGCTGGCACGCCTCGTTCACCCACAGCACCGGGCCGCCGGCTGCGATGCCGAAGTAGCCGTTGATGGGGTTCTCGGCCGCGTCGTGGAAGTCGATGGGCGGGAACGCCTCGATGGCGTACAGGATGGACTGGGCCGAGTCGGCCATGAAGTTGCGCGCGCCGTTGTCCATGGCCAGGCGATAGCCGTCGCCCGCCGCGTTCGGCGAGCCCACGATATGCATGCCGTCGGTGTTCCACCCCTGCTCGGCAATCACTTCTTCGTTGCCGCCGAAGCCGCCCGTGGCGAACACGACCGCCTTGGCGTTGTACTGCAACGTGCCCTCGTCGCCGCTTGCGTAGGCGCCGGCAACCTTGCCGTCCTTCATCATGAGGCCGTTCACCGTGGTCTTGAGGTGCAGCTGCACACCCAGCTCATCGAGGCGGTTCTTCATCGGCTCGACGTAGCCGACGGCTGCCTTGTTGTCCTTGAACCAGTGAAACGTGGGGAACAGGCCGCCGTAGTAGTCGTCCACCGTGCCCGAGTACGTGACGCCTTGCTCGATGCACCACGAGATGTTGTCGGCCGATTTGTTCACGAGGTCGAGCCACAAGTCGCCGTTTTGACGATGTTGCCCGCGCGTGAGCTCGGCTTCCACGATGTCGGCGGGCTGGATTTCGATGCCCTGCTCGCGCTGCAGCGACGAGTTGACGGCGAACATGCCCTCGACGAAGCTCGCGTTGCCGCCCACCTGGTTGTTCTTATCCACGAGGATGAAGTTCGTGCCGTTGAGCGCCGCCTGCACCGCGCACGCCAAACCGCTGCCGCCCGCGCCCACGATGAGCAGGTCGGTGTCGTACGTCTTGTCGATTTTGCCGGGAGCCGCGTTGCCGGGCACGGCATCGCCGTTCGTGCCGGAGCCCGTGCCGCCCGCATCGCCCTGGCCGGTGTCCTGCGGTGGCGTTGCGCAGGCAGTCAGGCCGCCCACCATAGCCACGGCGCCCGTCGCGCACGCCCCCGTGAGGAACGCGCGGCGCGTGACGCCCCGCCCTTCATGATGCTGCTGCGGTTCATGTCCGAACATAGAGAGACCTCCACTTCCGTATCCGTTGCTACGCAGACGGCACGGATGCACGCCTCGAACGCAGCTTCAGCGAGTAGGTATGGAGACATTGTGTCATGGGCCTGTCGAGGCACGGTTGCCGCCTTTTAGCACCTTGGCAACCCGTCAGCAACAGAGAACCGCACGTCAGGAAGCGGCGTTCTCGCTTTCAGCGTCGGATGAGGCCTTGTCCTCGTCGTCGAGCGAGGCCGCCACGGCTTGCCCCACCAGCATGCCGAACGCGCCGTTCGACGCGAGGCCGCCCACGCTGAACGCCGCCACCGAGCCGCAGCAGTACACGTTGGGCAGCGCAGCACCCACCACGCTCAGCACCCGGCCCGTCTGGTCGGTTTTCACGCCGCCGCGCGTCTTATAGCGCTGCGGCACCTGCTTGAGTGCGTAGTACGGGCCTTCGAGCTCCTCGAGGAACATCGTGCGGCCGAAGTCGTCGTCCTTGCCGGCTTTGGCGAACCCGTCGTAACGATCGAACGTGTCGTTCAGCACGTCGGCCGAGATGCCCATGCCTGCGGCAAGCTCGTCCAGAGTGTCGAAGGGGCCGATGAGACGCTTGGCGTTTTTGCTGGTCACTTCCGCGATGCTGCGCGATTGGCTGCTTTCGGTCAGCTGCTTGCCGAACACGGTCCACCAGTAACCGCGCTCCTCGGTGTAGCAAGCGTTCGCCGCGGCGTTCACGTCGTCCTCGCGCGCGAAACGATGGCCGAGCGCATCCACGATAACCGTGGGGCCGAACAGCCCCCACGCGGTGGCCTGCGGAAGGTTGCTGGTGAGGGGCGCGATCTTGTCCATGTCCACCAGCTGACCGCCCAGCAGGGAGCACAGCTGCTGACCCTCGCCCATGGAGGAGACGGTGTAGCAGCCCACGCGCTCGCGATCGGGCGTGTTTGCATGCACGAGCGGCTGGCTGCTGGCGAACCCGCCCGTGGCGATGACGATGCGGCGGGCGCGCACGTCGAGCACCGACGTGCTGGCTGCCGCGCAGAAGCGCATGCCGCACGGCGCGCCGCTTTCGTTGAGGATGAAGGCGACGGCACGGTGCCCCGTCGAGAACGTAGCGCCCTTGTTCGTGAGGCCGTCGCGCAGGGGCATCATAACGCTCTGCATGTCGCCCAGGCCGTTCTTCGGTAGCATGACCGACGCGTTCACGCCGTTTTGCGTGTACGTTTTCGGGTCGGCGAACTGCGCGCCGTAATCGGAGGCAAGGCGGTTGGCCCAGTCCGTCGCGGTGGAGAACAGCAGCTTCGCGAAATCGAGGTTGTCGTCGCCCCCGCTGCTCAGCTCCTTCTTGCGCACGTCCCACGCCTCGTCCACCGTGGTTTTCACGCCCGCCTGCTGCTGCGCGTCCGTACCGGCGATGCGCATGACGCCGTTGGAATCGAAGCTCTCGCCGCCCAACAGGTCCAACTTGTCCACAATCATCACGGAGCGCTTCGCCTCGAGCGGGTCGATGGCGGCCGACAGGCCCGACACGCCGCTGCCCACGATGAGCACGTCGACGTCGGCACCGAAGGAGATGGCCGGCTGGCCCATCACCGACGACTGGCCGGCGGTCTCGTTCGCTTCGTTGTTGGCGGTCAACGGATTATCCGGCAGCTTCCCCGCCTCACAGGCGCCGAGGGTCCCGCTCACGGCGAGCACGGCGGCGGATAGACCCGCAAGCTTGAAAAACGCACGGCGCTCCATGGCGGTTGACCTCCTTGAAGGGAAGAGTGACTGAACGAATGCGGCCACAAAGTATAGTGAGGCGCGCACCGTTTGTCGTGAGGTCCCGCGCGCCGTCACGCAATCTTCGCAAAGGCGTCGGCGGGACCGTCAAACGCCCGTGCAGGATCCCTCGACTGCGAGCTACGCGCTCCGCTCGGGATGACAACCCGCGATTACGCGTAGAAGTTCGCGGAAGGATACGGGGGCTCGAGCGCACGTTTGAAGGCGGTTGCACGCACCGTGCGCAGGACGCGCCGCACGTCGGCTTCGTCGAAACCTTCGGCCACGAGCGCATCGGCATCAAGCCCGCGCTCAAGGTGCGCCATCAGCAGGCGGTCGAGCGTCGGATAGTCGATGCCCATGCTCTTCTCGTCCTCCTGATCGGGCGAAAGCTCGGCGCTGGGAGGCTTCGTGAACACGTGCTCGGGGATGGGCGGCACCGCGCCCGCAGCCTTCGCTTGGTCGTTGCGCCAGCGCGCCACGGCGAACACGTCGGTTTTGTACAGTCCGCCGATGGGCGCGAACGCGCCCGCGGTATCGCCGTACAAGGTGGAGTAGCCCATCATGGCTTCGCTCTTGTTTGCCCGTATTCACCAGCATCCACCCGTACGTGTTCGACAGCGCCATGAGGCATACCATGCGACAGCGCGCCTGGGTGTCTCCGCGCCAAGCCTTCGAGCGAACCGCCGCACGCGTCGGCGAGCGCGGTTTCAAAGGCGCGGTACGGCGCGGCGATGGACACCGTGCGCGTCTCCAGCCCCAAGTTGCGGGCCAGGTCGAGCGCGTCGTCCACGGAATGATCGGTGGAGTACGGCCCCGGCATGAGCACGCCGTGCACGCGGTCCGCGCCGAGCGCGTCCACGCACATGACGGCCACGAGGCTCGAGTCCATACCGCCCGACAGCCCGATGACGATGTCGGTGAACCCCGCCTCGTCCACAAACGTTTTCAGCGCCTCAACGCAGAGGCGGTAGCGCTCGCCGGCTTCCATGTTACTGGATGGCGCGAATGCGGTTTGCCAGCCACTCGGCCCAGGCGTCCACGCCGTCGCCCGTGGTAGCGGCGATGGGGAAGATGGGGGCCTGCGGGTTGAGCTGCGTGACGGCCTTCTCGAACGCTTCGCGATTGAAGTTGAACACGGGCATGGTGTCCACCTTGTTGAGCACGACGGCTTCGGCCACCTGGAACACGCCGGGGTACTTGAGCGGCTTGTCGTCGCCCTCGGGCACGGACAGGATCATGACCTTCGCGTTCTCGCCCAAATCGAAGTCGGTCGGGCACACGAGGTTGCCCACGTTCTCCACGATGATGAGGTCGAGACGCTCGAGGTCGAGCACGTCCACGGCGCGCTTGATCATCGCGCTCTCGAGGTGGCACGCGCCGCCCGTGTTGATTTGCACCGCGGCAATGCCTTGCGCCTTGATCTTCTCGGCATCCACGCTGCTGGCGATGTCGCCCTCGATGACGGCGATGTTGAACTCGTCGCGCAGCGCGTCGATGGTAGCGAGGATGGTGGACGTTTTGCCCGAGCCCGGGCTGGCCAGGAGGTCGAGCACGAACACGTGGTTGTCGGCGAAGCGCTGACGCAGCTCGGAGGCAATCGCTTCGTTCTTCTGGAGGATGGGTTGCTTCATGTCGATTTGCATGGGTTACTCCTCGGTTTCCTCGTCGTCATCGGGCAGGTCGACCTCAATCGAGTCGATTTGCAGCTCGCGGCCGGCAATGAGCTCGGTGGCGAAGCTGTTGCAGGTGGGGCACAGCATGTGAAAGCGATCGTGCTCGTATTCGGCACCGCATTCCAGACAGCGGCTCTTCGGTTTGACCATAGTGATCTCGAGCTCGGCGCCTTCGCAGAACGTGCCTTCGGACAGCGCTTCGAACGCGAACATGAGCGCGTCCTCGATGGCCTCGGTCATCTCGCCCACCGACAGGCTCACCTTGAGCACGCGCGTGGCCCCGGCCTGCTGCGCCGACGTGGTCACCGCGTCCATCACGCCCGTCATGATTCCCAATTCGTGCATGGCGCTCCTTCGTGCTGTATCCGCCTCGTATCGTTCGTGCCTATAGTAGCCGAACCGTCCCGTTTGCGCAGGCATCGTTGCGTCAACGGACGCGAATGCCGCCCAGAAAACGCACAACGGCCCGCCGCAATGCGACGGGCCGCCATAAGCTTTCATGCAGGAGCGCTACTTGGCCTTCTTGGCTTTGCCCTTCTTCGTGGCAAGCTCCTGAGCGGCCTCTTCGGCCTCCTCGGCGTCAAGCTCCTCGTTCTGCTTCTTGATGCGTTTGCTCAGCACCAGGCGAGCGATGAGCAAGCTGCCCTCGTACAGCACCACCAGCGCGGCGAACATGAGCAGCATGGTGACCGGCGACGCGTCCGGCGTGGCCATGGCCGAAACGACCATGAGCACGACGTACACCGTACGCCAGCTATTGCGAAGCTTCTTGTACGGAATGACGTCGAAAATGACGAGGTAGAACACGATGAGCGGCAGTTCGAACGCCACGCCGAAACCGAGTTCGAATTTGATGATCATGTCGATGTAGGACGACATGCGGGGCGCCACCGTACCCAGGCCGTTCGCCTGGTCGGTCAGCCACTCGAACGCAGGGTTCAGAATGACGAGGTAGCAGAAGATCGTGCCGAAGATGAACAGACCCACCGCAGCGGCAAACGTCGGGATGAACCACTTGCGCTCGCTCGGCTTGAGGGCCGGCAGGAAGAACGCAAGGATCTGCCACAAGATGATAGGCGAGCAGGCAACGACCGATGCCCATATTGAAATTTTGAAGCGCGTGCCGAACGCCTCGAACGGATCGATCGCCTGCAGCGAGGCAAATCCGGACGCATCCTGCGGAAGGAAGTCGGCAATGGGCAGCAACAGGAACTGGCCCATGATGGGCGTGGCCATGTAGAACACCACAACCGCAATAGCAAGGCAGGCGATGATGCGCACGAGGCGCATGCGGAGTTCGCCCAGGTGATCGAAGAGGGGCATTCGCGCCGGTCCGACTGGCATGGCTTATTCCCCCTTCTCGTTCTTCGCAGGAGCAGCCTTGGCGGTAGCCTCGGCAGCCTTCTTGTTGGCAGCACGCGTCGCGGCCGCCTTCTTCGCAGCCGCCGAACGAGCCGCAGCCTTCTCGGCATCGGTCTTAGCGGCAGGTTTCGCAGCAGGCTTGGCAGCGGGCTTCGCAGCGCTCGTCGCCGGCTTTGCGGCGCTCTTCGAGGCCGTAGCGGGCTTCGCAGGTGCCGATTTCGCCTTGGCGGCCGCAGCAGGAGCGTTCACGGATGCGGGCTTCTTCGCAGCAGCGGTGGTCGTCGCGGGCTTCGCGGCGGTCGCGGGCTTCTTCGCGGCGGGCTTGGTGCCGTAGAGCTCGTCGGGCGACGGCTTCGACTTCGCGGTGGCCGCGGGAGCCGGTGCGGCCGGCTTTTCCTCAGCCGGCTTCGCGAACGAGCCGTCGGGCTTGGCAACCGGCTTCGCGGCCGCCGCCGTCGTGGCAGCAACAGCCGTAGCGGTTGCAGCCACCTCTCCGCCTTCAGCCTTTTCGGCCTTCGCGGCCTCGGCAGCCTTCTTGGCGGCGCGCTCCTTGTCGTACTTCGCCTTGCGCTCGGAGAAGCTCTCGGTCTTCTCCTCCTTGTCGTCCTTGCCGATCTCGCCGACCTTCGACAGCGCTTCAAGCGGGTTCTTGAACGGCTCGTCGGACGTGGGGTCGTAGACCTCCGTCTTGATAACCTTGTTCATTTCTTCCTGAGCGCTTCGGAACTTATTGATGGCCTTCCCCAGCGTCTTCGCCATAGCAGGCAGCTTGTCGGGCCCAAAAATGAGGAACCCGAACAGCAGAATGAGGAATAGCTCGAATCCACCTATACCAAACAAAGCAAACCCCTTTGTGCGGTTACTCTTCTCTCGTCACCGCGCCCCGTGCGCGGCAACGATTTATAGTATCACAAACCCGCCGTGTCGGCCCGAACGAGATAGCTCTACAGAAAAAGCATGACGCAACGGGCGCGAGGCACGCGGGAAAGAAGGTATCGTTAGGAGCCGTTTCCGAGGAACGCGAGCGCCACCGTAGGGATGCCGAGGGCCAACACGAGGATGACGCACACGACCACGGTGAAGATTTTCTTGGTGCGCTCGGCCGCTTCGCGGCGCTCCTTCTCCAGGCGCTCGCGCTCCTGAGCTTCACGGACGCGTTCGCTCTTCTGTTTTGCCGTCAGTTTCTGATTCGTTGCCATAGATTACAACCTCAACTTGCCACGGATTTCGATGACGCGGGCGATGTTCTTCGCCACTTCCACGCCCACGTTCCACTTATTCTTCTCGTACAGGGTGGTGCCGCCCACCATCGTCATGAGAATGTCGGCGCCGCTGCAGGTGTTCACCACGGCCGACACCGGGTCGGTAGTGGGCGTCTGGTGCGAGCCGGACAGGTCGATGGCGATGATGTCGGCCAGCTTGCCCACGTCGAGCGAGCCAATCTTGTCGTCGAGCTTGAGCGCGCGAGCACCGCCGATGGTGGCCATCTCCAGCATGGTGGCCGAGTCCAGGAACTCGCCCACGTTCACGGCGCGCTGCACGAGCATGCCGATGCGCATCTCGGTGAGCATGTCGGTGGAATCGGTTGCAGCGGGCGAATCGGTGCCCATGCCCAGGCGCAAACCGGCGCGCATGAACTCGTTGAGCGGCGCGACTCCCATGCCCAGCTGCGCATTGCAGCGCGGGCAGACGGCCACAGCCACGTCGTATTCCTTGAGCTTCTGCACGTCCTTGTCGTCCACGTGCACGCAGTGGATAGCCAGCACGTTGTCGGACTCGAATGCGCCCCAGTTCAGCGCGTAGCGCACCGGCGTCGTGCCGGTGGGCAGCCACGGCGGAATTTCCACGTAGCCGCGCTTTTGGTCCATCGTGTGCACCGAGAACGGCGACGAGCCGTACTTGATGAAGTTGTACTCTTCGCGATTGCCCGCCATGTGCATGGCGACGGGCACGTTCTCGCGGCGTGCGAACTCGGACACTTTGCCGAACACCGACGGGTGGCACACGTACATGGCGGCAGGAGCGACGCCGATGGTGATGCGGTCGCCGTCAACCTCTTCGCGCCAGTGCATGATGTCGTTTTCGGCGATGCGCATGGCATAGTCGACACGGCGCTTGTCCATAGCGCCCACCTCGCGGTAGATGACGCTGCGCATGCCCAGCTTCTGCGTTGCCGTGCAGGCCGCGCCGGTGGTGGTGATGTCGGCGACGCACGTGATGCCGCTCGATAGCGCCTCGAGGCCGCCCAGGATGGCGGAGTCGTACCAGTCGCCCACGTCCATCTTGGCGCTCTTCTCCAGCATGGAGGTGATCCACGTGGTGTAGGGCACGTCGTGCACGATGCCGCGCATGACGGAGTTCTCGAGGTGTGTGTGCAAATCGATAAGGCCCGGCATGATTGCCGCCTGGCCGTAGTCGATCGCCTCTTCGTCGGGATAGCGCAGCTTGAGCATCTCGGCCGTGCCGATATCGCGGATGACTCCGTCGCGAACCAGCACCGCGCCGTTCTGGAACGGCTCGGATGTGATGGGAAGAATGTACTGTGCGCACAAGAGCATGTCTGTCCCGCCTAATCTCCCGAATAATCGTGTGATGCGTATGATAGCATTCCCCGTCCCCTCTGCGACAAACCCACACAGGCGAATCGGTGCAAGGTCGGACGGATGGAAGGGGCGCACGTGGCGCCCCTAGCTTTAGGCTTCTTGGGTGAGGAGGGGGGTGAGGGGGGCGGGGCGAGCAGGGTGATGCTGCGGGTGGCGCGGGAGATGGTGGTGTACAGGCGGCGGCGCGTGAGGGCGTTGTCGGGGAACACGCGCTCGCTCGCGTCGGGCACGATGACGTGGTCGAACTCGAGCCCCTTCGCCAGCTTGAGGGGGACCAGCACCACGCCGCACTGCGGCAGCGTCGCATTCGCGTCGATGAGCTGCGGGGCGCTGTCGCCCAGCTGCTCGAGCTTCTTCTGCAACTGCTTCGCCGCATGCTTCTGCGGCACCACCACGGCGGTCAGGCCGTCGTCGTCGGACGCTTCGGCGATGACGCGGCGCAGCTCGCGATCGTACTCCTGCTCGTCGGCGCACGCGAGGATGACGGGAGCCGTTTCCTCGCGCTGGATGGACGAGATGCGCACGCGCTCGGCGTGGTCGAGCAGGCGCGCGAACAGGGAGGTGATTTCGGGCGTCGAACGGTAGCTGGTCATGAGGCGGCATTCCTCAAGCGGGCCGCGCACGCGCTCGAACAGCGCGCGGATCTCGGCGAACGTCGCCGTGCCCGGATTGATGGCCTGGTTCTCGTCGCCCAGCAGCAGGAAGTGCGCACGCTTGAAGTAGCGCGCCAGCACGGCAAGCTGCGCCACCGTGTAGTCCTGCACCTCGTCAATCATCACGTACTTCGCGTCCGGGTTGCCGAGGCCCGTGAGCGCCATCTTGAGGTAAAGCCATTCCACGGCAGTCAGATTCTCCACGCCCAGCAGGCGCATGCCGATGCGGTCGATGCGCAGCCAGTCGTCGCGGCGCACGGCCTCGAGCGCGCCCGCGTAACGCGTGTCCACGAACTGCTGCGCCACGGCGCGCACCTCGTCTTCGTCGTGCGGGTTGAATGTCTCGCGGAACAGCTCCACCTGCTCGTCGGGACTGAGCAGCGAGATTTCGTCGAGCACCTTCTCCGACGTGGCCAGCTGCTTCAAGCGGCTCATCACGCGCTGTTCGAGTTCTTCGCGCATGAGCGTGACGAGGTGCGGGCCGGCGGGAATGTTCCTGAACTTCCCCGCCACCTGCAAGATCTGTCCCACCGTGATGAAGCGCTCGCCTTCGCAGTGGATGTCCTTGAAGTCGTGGTCGTCGAACGTGAACGTGGCGCAGGCTTCGTCGATGCGCTCGAGCGTGTCGAGCGACGCGGGCGCCTGACCGCCGGTGCGCTCGGACGGCATGACGCCTTGCAGGAACTCGTCCCAGGTGAGCAGCTGGGGGTTGCGCTCGCCCAGGTCGGGCAGCACGTTGTCCACGTAGCGCTGGAACACGGGGTTCGGCGTGATGAGGAACACCTGGCTGGGATCGAGTTCATCGCGCTGCTGATAGAACAGATACGCGATGCGCTGCATGAGCACGGAGGTTTTGCCGCTGCCCGCGATGCCGTTCACCAGCAGGGACGGCACGTCCTCGTGGCGGATGACGAGGTTCTGCTCCTTCTGGATGGTGGCGGTGATGGCCTGCATCTGCGCCGTGCGGCGCTTCGACAGCGAGGCCAGCAGCATGGTGTCCTGGATGGCCACGCTCGTGTCGAAGTAGGCGTTCAGCGTGTCGGCTTCGATGTCGAACTGGCGGCGCAGCTTGAGGTCGACGTTGATGGTGCGGCCGTTCGCCACGTACGACGTGGGGCCGTTTTCCTGGTTGTAGTACACCTCGGCAACCGGCGAGCGCCAGTCCACCACGAGGCGACGGTAGTTCTCGTCGGATATGCCGGCGGTGCCGATGTAGAGGTCCTTCGGCTCCTGCCCGGGTTTGAGCTGCAGCGTCACCTTCGCGAAGTAGGGCTGCTTGAGCAGCACCTGGATACTGGTCAGCTTTTCGGCGTCGACGGTTTGCGCCAGGTTGTACGCGTCGATGACACGGTTCACCGTGGCGAAATCGGCGTAGGTTTCCATGGCGTCGGCGTAACTGGCCAGGTTCACCGTGAGTTCGTCGGTCATCGCGAGCTTGTCTTCGGCAGCGCTCTTGCTGTTCTTCTCCATCTTCGCCAGCAAGTCGTGGCCCATGGTTTGCAGCTTCGCGTAGGTGTCGCTCAGGTGCTGTTGCTCTTCTTCAAATACGGGGTCGTCGTGCTCGTTTTGCAAAGGTGCTCCTCAGTCTCCGTCGTTGGCTCGGGAGATTATACGCTCCGTCTGTTCAAAAAAGGAGCCTGTTCGTGGCAAGTTCCTTTCCTGTATAATAAAGGTGCATCCTACCCTCTTATCCAATCAACGGAGCACCTCTTTTGAGCATCGATACCGCCACCGGCAAGGAAGCGCCTGCCGATATTTCGTCCGAACGCGTGAAGGACATCTTCTCGTCCATCGCCAAGAAGTATGAGCGCTTCAACGCCGTCTCGAGTTTCGGCGCCTACAAGGCGTGGCTCGCCGGCATGATGCGCCAGGCCCCCATCAGCGCCGATGCCGATGTGCTCGACATCGCGGGCGGCACGGGCGACGTCACGTTCACCGTTGCGCGCGCGAAGCACCCCCGCCACATTCAATGCACCGACCTCGTGGACGAGATGCTGGACGTGGCGCGCGCTCACTACGCCGACGGCGCGGCTGAAGGCGTGCTCGTGGATTTCGAAGTGGTGGACGCGCAGCACATCCCCTATGCCGACGCGTCGTACGACGCCATCACCATGGCGTACGGCATCCGCAACATGCCCGAGCGCGATCAGGCGCTCTCCGAGATGTTCCGCGTGCTCAAGCCCGGCGGCGCGCTCGTGTGCCTGGAATTTTCCACGCCGCCGAACCGCGTGTGGCGCGCGCTGTACAGCTTCTACCTCAAGCACCTCATCCCTTTCTGGGGCGGCCTCATCACGGGCGACCGCGAGGGATTCGTGTACCTGTCGCGCTCCATCAAGGCGTTCCCCGACCAACGCGGGCTGGCCACCATGATGGAAAAGGCCGGATTCACTGACGTGACCTGGAAGAACTACACTGGCGGCATCGCCGCCGTACACGTAGCAATCAAGCCGAACTAGGACATCCCCCACCAAAGGAGCGCCTCATGACCACTCGTATTCTCGTTGCGGAAACCGGCGCTGACATTCCCCCGGAGCTCGCGCAGCAGCACGGCATTGCCATCGTGCCCATGCACGTGTCGTTCGGCAACCAGACCTTCGACGACGGAACCATTCCCGTCTCGCGCATTTTCGAGCACTACCGCACCACCGGCGAGCTGCCGAAAACGAGCGGGAGCATGCCCGAGGATTTCGCGAAGGTGTTCGACGCCATCGAGCGCGAGCATCCCGACGCGCAGATCATCCACCTGGCGTACTCCGCCGTCACCACGTGCTCGTACGAATCGGCGCTCACGGCGGCGAAGGGGCGCAGCGGCATCACGAGCTACGACACGAAGAGCGTGACCGCCGGGCAGGCGTTGGTGGTGCTGAGCATCGCCGAACTGCTGGAAGCGCAGCCCGACATCTCCGACGCGGCGCTTGACGAGGCCATCCGCAATCGCATCGAACGCATCCGCATGGCGTTTCTGCCGGGCAGCCTGGAGTTCCTGCGCGCCGGCGGGCGCCTGAGCAACGCCGCGTACGTGGGCGCGCACATCCTGCGCATCAAGCCGGTGGTGGAAATTCTCGACGGCAAGCTGGTGGCCACGAAGAAGTACCGCGGCTCGTCCATGCAGGCGGCGAAGAAGCTCATGGCGGACTACCCGCAGCAGGAGAACCTCGATCGCTCGCGCATCGTGTTCATCCGCGCGGAGGGGCTGTCCCCCGACATCGAGCACATGGCCGAGGAAGAGGCACGCGAACAGGGCTTCCAGTCGGTGAGCTGGATCACCACCGGCAACGTGATCTCGTCCCACGGCGGCCCCGGCGCCTTCGGCATCGTAGGCTTCGCGAAGGAGTGAGGGCTAGCTGCTTCGGCGAAAATCTGACCCGACATGCGTTTCCCCTCCAAACGCCGTAGCGCGTGCAAGCTGGGTGCTCCTCCGTCTTCGCTTGAGGGTTCAGGGTCGGCAAACATCACTTCGACATCGTCTGCCACCAGGTCGTCCAGGGTCACGCCGTAGAGGCGCGCGAGCTCGCTTGCCTTGTCGAGCGCGGGAGCGGAGAGCAAAATGCATTCGCATCTGACGCCGCCTCGCTGCTACAACTTGAACCACGTTAGTCTACGCGCATCATGCGGTAGCCTACTTCTACGTGGGTTTGGATGTAGAGGGGGTGGGTGGGGTCGGGCTCGATCTTTTTGCGGAGGGTGGCCATGAACACGCGCAGGGACGAGCGGTCGGAGGCGAGCGCGCTGCCCCACACCTCTTTGAGCACGTAGTTGTGCGTGAGCACCTTGCCCGTGTTGCGCGCGAGCAGGCAGAGCAGCTTGTACTCGAGCGGCGTGAGGTGCAGCTCCTCGCCGTCGCGATGCACGCAGGCGGCGGCGTAGTCGATGCGCAGCCCGCCGTTCTCGTAGACGGATTCCTCAGCCTGGCCACGCATGGCGCGCTCGCGCTCGAGGCGGCGCAGCGCCACGCGCACGCGCGCGAGCAGCTCTTCGACGGAAAACGGCTTCACCAGATAGTCGTCGGCGCCCGCGTCGAGCGCCTCCACCTTGTCGGCGTCCTCGAGGCGCGCCGACAGCACGATGACGGGCAGCGCCGACCATTCGCGCAGAGCGCGAATGACCTCCACGCCGTCGCGGTCGGGCAATCCCAGGTCGAGCACCACGAGGTCGGGCGGCTGTGTGGACAGCTCGAGCAGCGCCTGGTTGGCCGTCTTGGCCTCCTGGCATGCGTACCCGTGAAGGTTGAGGGTGGTCGTGACAAGACGACGCACGGCGGCGTCGTCTTCCACTACCAGTATCTTATAGCCATCAGCCATGGGCTTCCTCCGTCTCGCTCAGGCGGTCGGCAATCACGTCACCAGCTTCCACCGCGGGCAGCATGAACGAGAATTCGCTGCCGTGCGGCTGCACGTTGTGCACCTCGAGCACGCCACCGTGTACGTCCACGATGGAGTGGCACAACGGAAGCCCCAGGCCGAGCCCACGCTTGAAGTCGCCGCTCTTGCCGCCGCGCACGCCGGTGGAACCATTGTAGAACAGGTCGAACAGGTGCGTGCGTTCCTCCGGCGAAATACCGGGGCCTTCGTCCGACACGCCGATGCGCACGCGCGGCCCTTCCGACCCTGATCGGGGCACGGCGGTTGCCGACACGACGATGCGTCCGTCGGGCGGCGTGTACGACACCGCGTTGTTCACAAGGTTGATGATGACCTGGATGATGAGGCGCGCATCCATCTCGGCCATGAGCAGCTCGTCGTCGAGCACGACGTCGATGCGCCGCTGTCCGGCCCGCCTATCAACATGCTGCAACGCCTCGCGCACCACCTCGCCCACGAGCTCGGGCTGACGGGCGATGTGCAGGGTGCCGTTGTCGATGCGCGTGATGGACAACAGGTTCTCCACGAGCGTGACCAGCCAGCAGGCGTCGTCGTGGATGTCGCGGTACAGGCGCGTCTTCTGCTCTTCGGTCAGCGCGCCGCCCTCGTGCAGCAGCACGTCAGCATCCCCGGAGATGCTGGTGAGCGGCGTGCGCAGGTCGTGCGAGATGGTGCGCAGCAAGTTGGAACGCAGCGTCTCCTTCTCCACGCGCACGGCCATGTGGCGGCGCTCGCGCTCAAGGCTGATCTGCTCGGCGGCCTGTCCGCACTCGTCGAGCACCATGAGGAGGAGGTTCTTCTCGAATCCGCCGAAATCCTCGTCGTCGGCACCGTCCATCACGAGGCCCGCCACGCCGTACACGGCATCCTTCGCCCTGATGGGAAGGTAGAGGCAGCGCGCGTCGGCAAGCGTCTCGGTGGTGGCGCCCGCGCGCTCGTTGTTCGTGGCACCCACGCTGCCACGCCCGCCTCGCCCGGCGACACGAGCGCCGCCGAAGCCGCGTTGCCCACCGTGCCGGGCACGTCGTACACTTCGGGCGCGCCGAGCGATGCGCCCTGCAGCCGGTACATCACCACGGGACGGTTGAGCAGCTTGATGATTTGCTGCGCCGCCAGGCGAAAGCACGTGTCAACATCGGGGGCCGCCTGCAGCTTGCGGCTGGATTCCAGCAGCACCTCGGTGCGGTACGCGCGGCGCGTGGTGCTGATGGCCTGGCGCTTCATGCGCACGGCCAGCGACGACGCCGCCAGCGTGCCCAGCAGCAGGAAGCCGAAGATGAACGGGTAGTTCAGCCCGTAGGCGTTGAAGGTGAAGCGCGGCGTGGTGAAGAAGAAGTTGTATGCCAGCATGCAGCCGAGCGAGGCGATGAGCCCGTAGAAGAACCCGTCGGCCTTCGTGGCGAGGAACAGCACCACGAGCAGATACAGCATGAGGATGACCGACGATGACAGCCCGATGGCGTACACGCCCATGCCGAGCGCCGTGGCGATGGCCACGGCCGCGAGCGCCTTCCACAGGTCGCCCATCGTGGGACGCAGGCCGGCGGCTTCGCGCAGGCGCCCGTACTGCGCCGGCAGGTCGCGCACGGGCACCACGTTCACCACGGCACCGTGCACCTGGCGCATGAGCCGATTCGCCAGCCCTTCGCGACCGAGCGCGAGCGAGCGCAGGCCCATCGTGTTGCCCACCACGATGTGCGCAATGCCCGCCGTCTCGGCGTATTGGGCGATTTGCTGCGCGATGTCCTCGCCGTACAGCGTGACCACGTGCGCGCCCAGCTCCTCGGCGAGGTCGGCGTTGTCGTGCAGGCGGGTGCGCTGCGCGCTTTCCAGCTTCTTGTCGCGCGATGTTTCCACGATGAGCGCCGTGAGCGCGCCGTGGTACGCCTCGGCCATGTTCGCGGCCTCGCGGATGGCCTTCACGTTGCCCGCATCGGAGGTGACGTACACGAGCACGTCCTCGCCCACCTCGATGCGCTTGCCCGACTCCACGCATTCGCCCTTGCGGGTAAGGCGGTCGGCCATGCGGCGCAGCGATATCTCGCGCAGCGCCGCCAAGTTCTTGCGCGAGAAGAAGTTGGACAGCGCCGTGCTCGCGCGCTCGGGCAGGTAGATTTTGCCGGCCTCGAGGCGGTCGATGAGGTCGTCCGGCTCGATGTCGACGAGCTCAACGGACGCCGCCTGGTCGAACAGCCGGTCGGGGATACGCTCGGCCACGCTGACGTGCGTGATGGCCGCGATCTTGTCGTTGAGGCCCTCGAGGTGCTGCACGTTGACCGTGGTGAACACGTTGATGCCCGCGCGCAGCAGCTCTTCCACATCCTGGTAGCGCTTCTTGTGGCGCCCGCCGGGCGCGTTGGTGTGGGCCAACTCGTCCACGAGCACGATTTGCGGATGGCGCGCGAGGGCGGCGTCGAGGTCGAACTCCTTGAGCGTGATGCTGCGATGGTGCATCTCACGTGGGGGAATCTGCTCGAGACCCTCGACGAGCGCCATGGTTTCGACGCGGGTGTGGGGTTCCACATACCCCACCACCACGTCGTAGCCGTTCGCGAGAACCTCGTGCGCCTCCATGAGCATGGCGTACGTTTTGCCGACGCCCGCCGCGTAGCC
>ENA-OQIJ01000176-OQIJ01000176.1-human-gut-metagenome-genome-assembly--contig:-NODE-176-length-18767-cov-2.976395_pt1 | contig 18767 bp, 13 predicted proteins | sample MGYA00242582_ERZ504747 | MGnify/ENA primary metagenome ERZ504747 (study PRJEB26092, sample SAMD00036435) | human gut metagenome | host: Homo sapiens | study: EMG produced TPA metagenomics assembly of...
GGCATGCCCAGCTCCATGAGCTGCATCGTGAGGTACAGGTTGCGCTGGACGTTCGTGGCGTCCACGATGTTGATGATGCCGCGCGGCTGCTCGTCGAGCAGGAAGCGGCGCGTCACCACCTCCTCGCTCGAGTACGGCGACATGGAGTAGATGCCCGGCAGGTCGGTGACCAGCGCCTCGGAATGCCCCTTGATGCAGCCGTCCTTGCGGTCCACCGTGACGCCGGGGAAGTTACCCACGTGCTGGTTCGAGCCCGTCAGCTGGTTGAACAGCGTCGTCTTGCCGCAGTTCTGGTTGCCCACGAGCGCGAACGTGAGCGGCGTGCCGTCGGGCAGCGGATGCTCGCCTGTGCGGTCGTGGAACTTGCCGCCCTCGCCGAGGCCCGGGTGCGGCACGGGCTTGCTCACCGCAGGGACCTCGGGGGCGTCCGATGCGTTGCGCACGTCGGTGATGTCGATTTTCCGGGCGTCGTCGCGCCGCAGCGTCAGCTCATAGCCGTGAATGCGCACCTCAAGCGGGTCGCCCATCGGCGCATGCTTCACCATGGTCACGTCGGCCAGCGGAATGATGCCCATATCCAGAAAGTGCTGCCGAAGCGACCCCTCGCCGCCCACGGCAGCCACCGTGGCCGTGCTGCCGATCGGCAGATCGTTTAGCGTTGTCAACGCGTCTCTCCTCGCGCCGGCAGGACGACCCCTTCGCCCCACCGCAGTTGCTCGTCTAGTGTTCAAGAACCATGGTACCGCGAAACGCCCCGTTCCGCACGCAAAAGTTTTCCATGGTGAACGTCAGGAGCGATCCCCGTCCACGAGGTCGATGAGATCTTGACGGCTGTGCACGTCCATCTTCTTGTACACGCTGCGCAGATGGCTCTGCGTCGTGTTGAGCGACACGTAATGGAGCTCGGCGATGCGCTTGGCGCTGTAGCCCTTGAAAAACAGGTACGCCGTCTCGCGCTCGCGCTTCGTCAAGTCGAAGCGCGCCGCAATCTCGTCGAAACGAAGCTCGTCGTCCGTCTCGTCGGCCTCGCCTTCGGCACCCTCCGTCACCTCGTCGCGCACGCCCTCGTTCAGCCCCTTCAACGCAAGCGAGCTCATGATCAAAAACGTCGACACGGCGATGGTGGCACCGGCCGCAAGCGCAAGCACGCCGATCCAGCTTTCGGCAGAAGCGCTCACCGCGAGAAACGCCGCGGGCAGCACACCGTACCCCACCAGGTAGGAAACCGTTTCGGGCACCACGAGCAACAGCAGGATAGCCCGCCCCGCATCGTCGCGGCGCGTGCAGGCCACCACGATGAACATGAACAGCTCGAGACACGTTTTCGCCGCGGCAATCGTGCCCAGCCCAAACTGAAACGCCGAGGGAGAATCGGGGAACAGGAACAGGATGACGAGCCCCGACACCACGCCGCCCACCAACACCGCCCAGCCCAGGAACGCGAAGCGGCTCATACCCGCGGCGAACAGGCACACCGACATGATGACCGCCAACTCGGCAACCGTGATGAAGTGCTTGACGTACAGCGTGGAGCCGTCGCTTCCCACATACAGCAGATCGCTCACGCCCTTGATGCATACGATAAGGGCAAGCAGCAGCACAAGCACGGCCACCACGCTTCTCGGCACCTGCGCCGCGACGCTCCCCTGCTCGTTCGCGGGTGCGCCCGGCACGGACAACGCAGCCTCAGGGCCAGCCTCGCGCACGCGCGGTGCGAACAGCAGGCAGAGCGCCGAGCACGCCGGCGAGATGACCACGAGCGCCTCGAACCGGGGGATCTGCAGGGAAAACGCCAGCGACACGACGAAGCTCGCCAGCGAGGAAAGGCACAGCACGTACACGAGCCGCTTCGGGTCCTGTCGGGCCACGAGGCGGCACACGCGCACCCAGGCAACGCTTTGCAGCACGAAAGCGAACGACAGCACCACCAGCGTCAGGCCGTCGAGACCGATATGAACCGGCGTGAGGGGCGCATCCGCGCCCTTGAGAACCACCATCGCGCACGACAGCAACGACGAGAGCAAACCAACGCCCACCACGAACGGCGTCCGCGCCGCACGCGCACCGCGGGCTCCCGCAATCAGCAAGAGCAATCCGAACACAAGCGTCACCGCGTAGAACAGCGTGACGGGAGACACCGTCGACGCGGCGTCGAACGGCACGAGCGCCGAAGCGTACGAGGGCAGCATGTTCGCAAGGTTGGTGTAGCGAAATAGCTGCCAGAAAAACGCCATACCCAAGCCCACCGCGACGAGCGCGCGACGATCCTGCGCCGTCGGCCGCGCGACGCCTTGATGCTCCCCTGCCATCGTCCGCCCCCTTTCGCATCCTCCGTCTTGCAGTATAACGAAGTCCCTCCGCACGGCAGCACGCATGCAGCACCGAAACGGCCCGTCACACTCGAATTCATCACTCAGTGATGAGGCCCCGCACGCGATCCATCACTCAGCGAGGAAGACGAGCGGAGCCTCGGCAACGACAATCGTCTCAGAGTTCAACACCCGAAGGAGGAAACCGTGAACGATCAAGAAGCCATCCCGAGCGAGGGGAACGCATTCAGCAGGAGGAGCTTCGTGCAGGGCGTCGCCGGCATCGCCGGGCTCGGCATCCTGGGAGCGGGCGGCGTCTTCTCGCTCGCCGGCTGCACGCCGGGCAAGGCCGAGGCCAAGGGCGCGGTCAGCTTCACGCCGGGCACCTACACCGCCGCAGGCGCGGGCAAGCACGGCGACGTGACCATCGAGGCCACGTTCAGCGAAACAAGGATCGAGGCCATCAAGGTGGTCTCCCATGCCGAGACCGACGACATCAGCTACGTTCCGCTCAATGTTTTACCGCAGGCCATTATCGAATCCCAAAGCGTTTCGGTGGATACGGTATCGGGCGCAACCCTCTCGTCGCAGGCAATCATCACCGCCGTGTCCGACGCCGTCAAGCAGGCGGGCGCTTCGCCGAAAGACCTTCCCGATTTCGACGCTTCCGCATTCGAGCAGCACATGACGGCGGGCACCTACACTGGCGAAGCGTACGGCAAGTGGAAAGCGGGCAGCATCGAGGGCGAGCGCTTCGGCTGCCCGGCCGTCATCGAGCCGCTGACCGTGGACGTGACTGTCGACGAAACCAGCATCAAGAGCGTCGAGGTAACCTCGTGCTCCGACACCCCGGGCTTCTTCGAGCCGGCGGTGGAACGCATGCCGCACGACATCGTGGAACGCCAATCGCTGCTCGTCGACACCGTCACCGGCGCCACGCTCACCGCCGCGGCCATTTCCGCCGCATGTGCGAAAGCGCTCGAGCAAGCCGGCGCCACCATGGCCGGCTTCGCGAAAGCCACGCCCCGCGTCGAGAACGAGGAGGCGTACGATGCCGACCTCTGCATCGTCGGCGCCGGTGCAGCCGGATCGACGGCCGCGCTCAAGGCCGTCGAAGAAGGACTCTCGGTCGTCATCCTGGAAAAGACCGCGCGCATCTCGGGCGAGGGCTCGTGCGCCACGGGCGCGCTCGCCGTGGGAAGCAAGCTCGACGAAGCCGTGGGCAACCACGTGACGGTGGACGAGGTGTTCACGTCCATGATGGACTACTATTATTGGCGCACCGACGCGAGCCTCACGTACAACGTGTTGTCCCACTCCGGCGAGATGATCGACTGGCTGCAAGACCATTGGGAGCAAACCGGCCAGAAGGGCTTCTCGGCGCCGAAGGCCACCAGCGGCACGAGCATCGCGCACGACTACGGGAAGGGTCGCGAGAAGTTCCAGGTGCTCTGGGACACGTTCATCACTCCCGCCGGGGCCACCCTGCTCATGAGCACGAAAGCCGAGGAGCTCATCGTCGAGGACGGCGCCGTCGCCGGCGTGAGAGCCACCAAGCAGGACGGCACTGCCGTGACCGTGCATGCTCGCAGCGTTCTCGTATGCACCGGAGGGTTCGGCGGCAACCCCAGCATGCAGCGCGAGATACTGGGGACGTCCGACTTTTACCTGAACGGCGTTGCCAGCAACACCGGCGACGGCATTGCCATGTGCCGCCAAGAAGGAGCCGTGCTGTCCAACGACGTCTCGCCGCACCTTGCGGAGTTCTGCAGCAACGACGTGCTCGACTTCTACGCCGGCTACATGAAGTTCCTCAACCAAGCCGGGTTCCTCATGCTCGACCCCTCGGGCAACCGCTACATGAACGAGACGTTCTGCATCACGCACGCGCTGGCACGCGGCGCCTCGGGCATGCGACGCGTCGGGTCGAGCTACATCATCTTCACCCAAGCCGATTTCGACAAGCTGCTCACGAGCGGCGTGCACGACGTGCTCGGCGAGGATATCATCGCCGAGTACAAGATGCGCGAGCGCATCCTCGTGCCGTCGTACTACACGCTGCAAGACGAGATGGACGCCGCCATCGCGCACGGGCAGGCGTGGAAGGCCGACGCGCTCGAGGAGCTTGGCGAACAGGCCGGGTTCGATCCCACGACGTACGAGCGTACCCTGTCCGACTACCAGGCGGTCATCGCTTCGGGAACCGACACCCTGTTCGGCAAGCGATCCGAGCTGCTGCACCCGCTCGACGAGGGCCCCTTCTACGCCGTGCGCGTGGTCTCGCCCATCGACGGCACGTACAACGGCATCAAGGTGAACGACCATCTGCAAGCCATCGGCAAGGACAACGTGCCGTCCCCGGCCGGCCTGTTCGTGGCCGGACAGGACAGCGGCGGATACTTCTCGTACCCCTACACCGACTACGTGGGAGCCACGTGCGGCTATGCCCTGACCAGCGGCATGATGGCGGTCGAGTACATCAAGGAATATTTGGGAAAGTAGCGCATGGCTCCCCTCATCGCGAACAAATGTTTCACGTGAAACATCGTGCGAAGGCGCCAGGGCATAGAAAAAGCGGAGGGAATAGGGGGGATTCCCTCCGCTTGCAAGCGCGACGGATAGCCAGACGAGAGGAGCTTCCGCCGCCGGGTAAGCAATTCGGCAGTCGATCGCGGTGCGCGCTGCGCTTCGTGGTCCGCGCTTGGTGCGTGGAACCTGGTGCTTGCGTCGTGCCCATCGTCCGGTTCGGTTGCCCTCCCCGTCCGCTTTGCGTTTCGCTCGCTCCGCTTTCGATGAAAGTTATACTAAGCTAACACCTCACGGCACGCAACCGAAGTTAACCTAGGCATACAATTTCTTCACAATCGACGCTCTGAACTTAGCGCGAACAGGATGTCAACGGTGGGATGCTTGCCGACGCTGCGCTCCGTGTGATACTCGTACTCCAGGTTGAGCGCCCCGTAGCCGCTCGCGGGGAGCCATGTCGCGTACAGGTACCGCTTCGCCTCGCCCACGGCCGCGCCCCACAGAAACCCCAGCTTCGGCTTCACCGTCAGACGCGCATACGCACCCGTCGGAATCGTGCAGCGCTCCAAACCGGCCGCTTCCTCCGTGCCGCCGACGAACAGCTCGAAGCTCCCGCTCTGCTCGTCGTAGGCGCGCGACAGGACAAAGTACGGCAACACGGTGCCTTCCGGCCGCCCCGCAGCCGCATGGTAGGCCTTCGACAGTCGCGGAATGTCGGAGGAAACCGTTCGATCGCTCGAAGCCGCTCCCAGGCCGAACACAACGCGCTCGACCTGTTCCTCAACCCGCACGTCCCACTTCGCCATCGCCGGCCCTACCCGTTCTGGGCGCGCAGCCCCTCGAGGTCGCCTTCGAGCGGCAGAGGGCCGTCGAGTTCCACCTCGTCCGCATCGTCGGCGCCGAAGGCGTCCTCATGCCCCGGCAGGATCATGTTCAGCACGATGCCCACGATGGAGCCCACCGCCAAGCCGGACAGCGAGATGGTGACCTCGCCCACGGGCACCACGATGGCGCCGGCGGTGCTGTACGCAATGCCGAGCGACAGCACGAGGATGAGCGCCGTGATCAGCACGTTGCGGCTCTTCATGAAGTCGACGTGGTTCTCCACGAGGTTGCGGATGCCCACGGCGGAAATCATGCCGTACAGCACGAGCGACACGCCGCCGATGACGCAAGCCGGCATGGCCGCGATGACCGCCGCGAACTTCGGGCAGAACGAGAACGCGATGGCGAACAGCGCCGCAATGCGGATGACGCGCGGGTCGAACACCTTCGTGAGCGCGAGCACGCCCGTGTTCTCGCCGTACGTGGTGTTCGCCGGCGCGCCGAACAGCGACGCGAAGATGGTGGCCAGGCCGTCGCCTAGCAGCGTGCGGTGCAGGCCGGGCTCGGCGATGTAGTTGCGGTTGCAGGTGGAGCTGATGGCGGACACGTCGCCGATGTGCTCGATCATCGTGGCGAACGCAAGCGGCATGATGGTGATGATGGCCGTGATGGCCAGGCCGGTGTCGAAGTTCGCCCCGAAAATGGAGAACACCGTGTCGTTCCACGTGAACGGCATGCCGATCCAGGCAGCCTCGGCAACGCCCGTGAAATCGACGGCGCCCGCGGCGGAGGCCACGACGTAGGAGCCCACCACGCCCAGCAGGATGGGGATGATCTTGATCATGCCCTTGCCCCAGATGTTCGCGATGACGATGATGGCGATGGCCACAAGCGCGATGGGCCAGTTCGTCGACGCGTTCGTGATGGCCGAGCTGGCCAGGATGAGGCCGATGGAGATGACGATGGGCCCGGTGACCACGGGCGGGAAGAAGCGCATGACGCGCGTCGGGCCGAACACCTTGAACAGCGCCGACAGCACGAGGTACAGCAGGCCCGCGCAGGCCACGCCCAGGCAGGCGTAGGGCAGCAGGTCGGCCTCGCCGTTCGGCGCGATGGCCGCGTAGCCCGCGATGAACGCGAACGACGAGCCGAGGAACGCGGGCACCTTCCCCTTCGAGATGAAGTGGAACAGCAGCGTGCCCAGGCCGGCGAACAGCAGCGTTGCCGAAACGGACAGGCCGGTCAGCGTCGGCACCAGGATGGTGGCGCCGAACATGGCGAACATGTGCTGCAGCCCGAACAACGCCATTTTCGGCTTGCCGAGCGTGCGTGCATCGTAGATTGCTTCCGGGCTGTCTTGAGCCCCCATCGTCGGCGTCGCTTTGCTCTCGCTCACGTGATACCCCTTGTCTTGTCGAGCCTTCGCCTGATCGGCCGCCCGACCCCAGGAGCACCCGGGCTAACCGGTAGTATTTTGCCACAAGACGGGGCGCCGTGCGGCATCAATGCCGACGAGACGCCTTACTTTTCGCCCGAGAACCCCCGCCGGACGGCCCGCCCGCCGTCGGGCGCCCCTTCCCCGCCGGCTTCGAGCCCGGCTTGCCCGCGGGTTTGCCCGGCTTCGCACCCGGCTTGCCCGCCTTCGGCGCGGGCTTGCCCGGACGGGCGTTCTTCCCGCTCGACGCAGGCTTCCTCCCGCCGCCGCCCTTGCCCCCGGGGGCACCTTGCCCCTGCGGGCGCAGCAGGCACTTCGGGCCGAATCCCACCAGATCCATGCGTCCCGCACGCCGCAGCGCCTCCAAACACGAGCTCGCGGTTCTTCGGATCGCGGTACTGGATAAGCGCGCGCTGCAGCGCCTTCTCGTGCGGGCTCTTCGGCACGTACACGGGTTGCATGGTGCGCGGATCGACGCCCGTGAAGTACATGGCCGTGGACATGGTGGAGGGCGTGGGGTAGAAGTCCTGCACCTGCTCGGGCATGTAGCCCAAGTCGCGGCAGTATTCCGCCAGCTCGATGGCCTCGTCGAGGGTCGAACCCGGGTGCGACGACATGAGGTACGGCACGAGGTACTGCTTCATATCCAGCTGCTCGTTGATGCGCGCGTAGCGCTCGGAGAAGCGCTGGTACACGAGGTTGCGCGGCTTGCCCATCACCGACAGCACGGCGTCGGACACGTGCTCGGGCGCCACTTCGAGCTAGGCCGCTCACGTGGTGGGACGCACAGCCTCCCGACCAGAAACGTCCGTCGTCCGTTCTCGCGATCGGCCAGCGCGTAGTCGAAGCGGATGCCCGAGCGCACGAACACCTTCGTTCGACGCCCGGCAGCCTTAGCGGCAACCGGGCGCAGTCAAGCCCTAGGTAGTCCGCTGTGATCGGCGTTCGACCTGACTTGCAGGGCGTCGGGGTACAGGCAACGCTTGTTCGGGCACGCGCCGTGGGTGAGCTGCTTGGCGCAGGCGGGCGCGCGGAAGTTCGCAGTCGGGCCGCCCACATCGTGGATATAGCCCTTGAAATCGGGTTCGTCGATGATGAGCCGTGCCTCGTCCACGAGCGAGTCGTGGCTGCGCGTCTGCACGATGCGCCCCTGATGGAAGGTGAGCGCGCAGAACGAGCATTCGCCGAAGCATCCGCGGTTGCTCGTCAGGCTGAACTTCACTTCCTTGATGGCCGGGATGCCGCCGGCGGCCTCGTACATCGGGTGGTACGTGCGCGCGTACGGCAGACGGTACACCGCGTCCATCTCGGCCTGCGTGAGCGGCGCGGCCGGCGGGTTCTGCACGACGAACTCGTGGTCGGAGTACGGCTCGACCAGGCGCTTGCCGGTGAACGGATCGCTGTTGCGATACTGCACGGCGAAGCTGCGCGCGTACTCCAGCTTGTCGTCCTGCATGGCGGCGAACGACGGCAGCGTCTCGGCGTCGTAGACGTGCTCGAGCGACGAGGCGCGAAACACCGTGCCGTCGATGAACGTGATATCCTCAACCGCGAGCCCGGCGTTGAGCGCATCGGCGATCTCGACGACGGAATGCTCGCCCATGCCGTACGACACGAGGTCGGCGCCCGCATCCAACAGGATGGAGCGCTTGAGCTTGTCGGACCAGTAGTCGTAATGCGCGAGGCGCCGCAGGCTCGCCTCGATGCCGCCCAGGATGATGGGGGTCTTCTTGTACGTGCGCCTGATGAGGTTGCCGTACACGACGGCCGCATGGTTCGGGCGCTTCCCCGCCTCGCCGCCGGGCGAGTACGCGTCCGTGCGGCGGCGCTTCTTCGCCACCGAGTAGTGATTCACCATGGAGTCCATGTTGCCGCTCGACACGAAGAACCCCAGCCGCGGCTCGCCGAACACGGTGACCGACGCAGTGTCGTTCCAGTCGGGTTGCGCGATGACGCCCACCTTGTAGCCGTTCGCCTCGAGCAACCGCGTGATGATGGCCATGCCGAAGGACGGATGATCGACGTACGCGTCGCCCGACACGAACACGAAATCAACCTGCTCCCAGCCGCGCTCGAGCATCTCCTCGCGCGTCACCGGCAAAAACGCCGCGTCCATGGCACCCACTTCCCGTCTTGGTTGTCGCTTCGAGTCTACCTTAACGCACGAGGGCCTCCGCAGCACAATGCCGCGGAGGCCCAAAATCGCACAACAACCAGCGGTACGAACGCGCTCAGCCCTGCATCGGCGGCTGCCCGTACGGCGGCTGCTGCGTGGGCGGTTGCGCGAACTCGAACGGCATCGGGTCGTCCTGCCCGCGCCACGACGGCACGTCGAACTGACGCGTCCAGTAGCCGAGCGCACGCACGAGCATCATCTCGACGAACACGCTCATGACCATAGCAAGCACGCAGTAGAGCGCCACCAGCACCAGCACCACGCCGCTCGTTGCGGCGATGACGCCCCACACGGCAGCATCGGGATGCGACGCCTGCAGGTTCATGTTGCCGCCGGTCATCATGAAGCCCACGAACAGCCCGATCAGGATGATGAAGAACATGAGGATGGACGCGATGATGCCGATGCCGATGCTCAGCAGGATCACCATGCCCAAGATACGCACGAGCCCGCCGAAGTCGTGGCGCATCATGGCCCAGATCTTGTTGAACTGGAAACCGGCGCCCAAACGGCCGTACACGCTCATGCGCATGGAACCCACCCACGAGAACAGCGTCGCAAAGAACGCGGCCGCCATGATGACGAGGGAGAAGATCGTGGTCGACAAGCCCACGGCCAGGAAGATGCCCCCATGGGAGCGCCCCGACCAGGCCGTGCCCACGCCCGTGACGACGCCCCACACCACTTCGAGCACCCACGGCGCCAGCATGCAGACGAAGCCGATGACCAGCACGAAGAACCCGCGGCTGTACAGCTTGCCGTCTTCGTTGCCGAAGATGTGCTTCGGCAGGGGCGAATGCACGTTCCAGGCGATGTCGCGCGCCCACCCGTACAGGTAGCCCGCGACCACGATCCATCCGAAGATGGGAATAAGGCTGATCAGCGACAACAGGACAAGTTTGCCGAACCAACCGGGAGAGTTCTTGATGTCGTGCCAAGCGGCGCTGAAGTAACCGGTTTGCATAGTGACCTTCTTCTCATTCGTGTTTGGCACTCACTATAAGCGCGGCCCTGCGCCAGCGTACGTTTCGTTGCCATTCCGTCAGTAAGGTGCAATAGACCTGAACAGAGAGAGACCCCCAGCATCTGGGGGTCTCTCGGAATCAAGCAGATTCGATAGTCGTCAGACCAGCGAAACCAAGTTACTTGATGGTGACGGCAGCGCCGGCTTCCTCGAGCTTGGCCTTGACTTCCTCGGCCTTGTCCTTGTTCACGCCCTCCTGGATGGCCTTCGGAGCGCTCTCGACCAGTTCCTTGGCCTCCTTCAGGCCCAGGCTCGTGATCTCGCGGACAACCTTGATGACAGCGATCTTGTTGTCGCCAAAGCCCTCGAGCACGACGTCGAACTCGGTCTGCTCTTCAGCAGCAGCGGCCTCGCCGGCCGGAGCGGCAGCCATCGCCACGGGGGCGCGGCGGAAACGCCAAACGTCTCCTCGATGTCCTTCACCAGTTCAGAAGCCTCGAGCAGGGACATCTCCTTGAGGGCCTCAATGATCTCTTCGCGAGTAACAGCCATGTTCGTTTCCTTTCAAAGTGGTCGGGCCTTCCCGACCGGTATATTCATTCGTTATGCGGCAGCGCTCGTCACGCCGCCGTTGCTGCATTTACGCAGCGTCCTTCTGATCGGCCACAGCCTTCGTGACCTGTGCCAGACCGCGCGGCACGCCGTTGAGCGCGACAGCGAGGCCACGGGCGACACCGGAAATAGCGCCGGCGATCTGAGCAAGCAGCTCTTCGCGAGACGGCAGCGAAGCGATAGCCTCCACCTGTGCGGCAGAAACCTCTTCACCTTCCATCAAGCCACCCTTGATCTCCAGGTTCTGGTTGGTCTTGGCGAACGTCTTCACGGCCTTCGCGGCAGCAGCCACGTCGGTACCGGCGAACACGAATGCGCTCGGACCCTCCAGCATCGTGTCGAGCGTGGGCAGGTTCGACTCTTCCAGTGCGATGTGCATGAGGGTGTTCTTGTACACCTTCAAGGTCGCGCCAGATTCGCGGACGCCCGCGCGCAACGCCTGGATGTCTTTCACCGTCAGGCCGCAGTAGTCCACGACCCACACAGCGGAAACGCCCTCCAGATCTTCCTTGATCTTGGTAAGCATCTCTTGATTCTTTGCGTTGGGCATGTAGTACACCTCCTTCTTCTCAAACTCGGGTTCCGCCCCTTGCGGGTGGGATCGTCGCTTTGAGAACAAGAAACGACCCCCGCCGTCTCTCAACAGCAGGGGTCGTCAAAGCGCGAAACTTATCAGAACCACCTCGGCGGGCCGCATTCCTGCGATTAAACCTCACGGTACCAACTGTCTTGGGCAGCGGAACAATCTAATGTCCATGCTTCCGAAGAAGCAACTGTCTTATTGTATCCCTTCGGAAGCAAGTGTCAAGCGTTTCGAGCGCTCTTTTTGCCCCCCCCCTTATGGCGCGGCAGGGGCGCTTCCACCCCTTATGGCGCGGCAGGGGCGCACGGGTCCGCACGTCAAAGGCCGCGCCGATCGCACGCCGCAAGCGTAGCGAATCGGCGCGGCCCTCTCTCACAAACCGCCTATCCCTCCCCGCGCCGAAGGGTGGGGATCACCCATCGTTCCCCCGCCAAAGAGCGGGGGTCACCCATCACCCCCGCGCAAAGGGCGGGGGCGTCGAACCTATACGGTGTTGCCCTTGGCGTCGGCGGTGGCTTCGGCTTCTTTCTCGGTTTCCTTGGCGGAGCTTTCGGCTTCACCGGCGTTCTTGCCGGTCGTGCTCGGCTTTGCGCTGAGGATTTCCTCGACGGGGTCTCGTCGGCTCGGCCTCGACGTACTTGAACGAGATGGTGTCGCCTTCCTTGTACCCGACGATCTCGATGAGGCCCGGCAGCGCGAAGTCGTAGATGCCGTGCCCTCGGCAAGCGTCACGTAGAAGTGCGAGTTGCCCTCGACCACCGCTTGCGCGATGTGGTCGATGGTGCCCTGCATCTCAAGTGAGCCGATATCGCCGGCGTCGCCCGCGACCACGCCGTTCGTGGCGAGCAGCGTCCTGATAGGCCTTCTGGCACTCGGTCCACGGTGTTGCCCACGGCCACGTTCTGGTAGCGTCTGGATGTCGAGCATGGCGAACTGCTTCACCAACCCCGCATCGTCCTTCAACGCCATGAAGTACGTCGGCTGTCCGGACACGTTGATGAGCAGCGGGAACGTTGCCTGGTAGCGCAGGTTCTGCACCTGGCCCTCGGCCGACTGCATGGCCGACTCCTCGGTGGCGCCCGCCACCGAGTAGAAGTGCGACTCGGCCGTGCGCTGGTTGATCAGCACGAAGCCCACGATGGAGTTGTCCGCCGTGGCCGAGGTCACGCCCGTGTACACCCACACGTCGTCGTCCTTGGCGATGTAGTTGTAGCCCAGGTTGCCGTCGGTGCCCGGCGTGGTCTGCACGACGCCCTGCTGACCGAGGAACGAGTTCAGCCAGCCGTCCTTGTACTTGCCGGACCAGTTGTACTGCTCAAGCAGCAGATCGGTGGGATACGCATGGTCCACCCACTGCGGCACGTCCTCGATGGCCAGGTCCTGCGTCTCGCCCGTGGTGGCATCCACCATGACCACGCGCTGGATGGTGGTGCCGCCGAACAGGCCGATAGTGCGCGACTGCACGGGGCAGATCCACCACGGATGGCCGTCGTCGTCGATCTCGAACGACTTCTGGTCGAACATGTAGAACGGGTAGCTCAGCTGCACGTGACGGTCGATGTTGCGCGCGAGCGGCTCGGACTCCGAGTAGTGGATGGGGTTGTCGTCGAGACGCACGATTTCCGCATCCTGGGTGGTCATGTTCACGAGCGCGTACGCCGGGATGCCGCCATCGCGGTTCGTGAACCACTTGAACAGGTCGGCGTAGCTCAGCGGGCTCACGCGCACCGGCGCGCCCTGGTAGTTGATCTGGCTGTACAGCGGCGAAATCTCGAACTGGCTGACGAAGTCGGGGATGGAGCCCATCTCGCGGTTGCCCAGCAGCACGGCCGAAGCGCGGTCGATGACGGGGATCTCCGAGTAGTTCACCTCTTTGATGTCGTCGGCGAACGTCTCGGTTTCCGTCTGCAGCACGTTGGCGTACTTCTCGGCGTTGCCCGGGAACACGGACAGCGATGCCACCGCGCCCAGCACGCCGATCACGGCAACGAGCACCGGCAAGAACGACGCCCACTTGAAAGCCTTGGCCTTGCCCGCGTTCGGCTCCACCTTGCCCGAGCCCGTGCGGTAGCTGTGCGACTTGCTCCAGAACAGCAGGAACAGCGGCAACAGGATGAACACCGCGACGAACATCCAGGTGTCGGTGCTGTGGATGTTGATAGGCGGATGGAACCACCAATAGGCTGCGAGCCCGATGACGATGATGACGATGGCGGCCACGATGAGGGCGCGCTTGCCCCACGACGCCATGCGGTCGGCGAACGGGATTTCCACGTTCACGTGCGGCGGCTGGGAACCTCCCCCGTTGCCCGAACGTCCCGCGCCTTCATGCGGAGCCTCGCTGTCGGCATCGAACCGACCGTCGACGTTGACCCCTGATTGCTTGAGCGCTTCGATCAGCGCATCGAAACCGGATGTCTGTTTCACGGCATCCCTTCCAATCTCTCCCACCAATAAAAGTACTACTATACACCAAAGCGCCCGATTGCTCAGAGCAACCGGGCGCCGCCGTTACCTTCTCTTTACACAACAATCCCGCCGCGATTCGCGCAAAGCGCGAAAACAACCTCGCCGGCTGGCGCTCGTGCGTCAGCCGATCAGCTGACGCAGCACGAACGGCAAAATGCCGCCGTGCTCGTAATAGCGTCCTTCGGTGGGCGTGTCCACGCGCACGGTTGCCTTGAACGACACCGTCGTGCCGTCGGCGCGCTCGGCCACCACGTCGGCCACGCGCGGCGCGGGCAGGCCTTCCGAGAAGTCGATGGGCGCCACGGTGTAGCGCTCCGACCCGTCGAGGCCCAAGGTCTCGGCGCTCTCCCCTTCTTGGAACTGCAGCGGCAGGATGCCCATGCCGATGAGGTTCGACCGATGGATGCGCTCGAAGCTCTCGGCGAACGCGGCGCGGATGCCCAGCAGCGCGGGCCCTTCGCCGCCCAGTCGCGCGACGAGCCGCTGCCGTACATCTTGCCCGCCACCACCACGAGCGGCACGCCGGCAGCCTCGTAGTCCATGGCCGCGTCGAACAGCGGCAGCACTTCGCCCGTGGCGAAGTCGCGCGTCCAGCCGCCCTTCTTCCCCTCGGCCAGCTTGTTCTGCAGCTTCACGTTGGCGAACGTGCCGCGCATCATCACCTCGTGGTTGCCGCGACGCGCGCCGTACGTGTTGAAGTCGGCCGGCGCCACGCCGCGCTCCTCGAGGTAGCGCGCCGCCGGGGAATCGGCCGCGATGGAGCCGGCGGGCGAGATGTGGTCGGTGGTGATGAAATCGCCCAGCAGCGCGAGGGCGCGGGCGGCCGCGATGGGCGCGGGCGCGGAAGGCTCGCGGCCCATGCCGTCGAAGTAGGGCGCACGGCGCACATAGGTGGATGCGTCGTCCCAGGTGAACGTGTCGCTCGCCTCGCTGCCGAGCGCCTGCCAGGCGGCATCGCCGTCGTAGAGGCCGCGCGTGCCCTCCTCGTAGAGCGCACGGTCGACATGCGCCGCAACGAGCGCGGCGATCTCCTCGTCGGTCGGCCAAATGTCGGCAAGGTAGACGGGCGTCCCGTCGGCGCGCGTGCCCAGCGCATCGTGCTCGAGGTCGACGTCCATGGTGCCCGCCAAGGAGTAGGCGATCACCGTCGCCGGGGCGGCCAGGTAGTTCTGCGACACGTCGGGCGAGATGCGGCCCTCGAAGTTGCGGTTGCCCGACAGCACGCTGGCCAGCTCGATATCCTCCGCAACGGCGTGCAGCTCGTCGCGAATGGGGCCCGAGTTGCCGATGCAGCTCATGCAGCCGAAACCGCACGTGTAGAAGCCCAGGGCGCGCAGGCCGTCCAGCAGCCCGGCACGCTCGAGCAAGAGCTCGGTTGCCTTGCTGCCCGGCGCGAGCACGCACTTCACCCACGGCGCGGGCGCCAAGCCGGCATCCGCGGCCTTCTTCGCCACGAGGCCCGCCGCCAGCATCATGGACGGGTCGGTGGCCGTCGTGCAGCTGGTGACCGCCGCGATGGCCAGCGCGCCATGGGTGAGCTCGGCAGCCTCGCCGTCCAGGTCGACGGTCACGTGCTGCTGCAGGTCGAGCCCGCGCTCGGCGCACACGGCGCGGAAACGCTCCTGAGCTTCGGCGAGCGGGATGCGGTCGTGCGGGCGCGACGGGCCGGCGATGGAGCGCTGCACCGCGCCCAGGTCGAACTCGATGACCTCGGCGTACGTGCGCGCGGGAGCGGCGGGATCGTTCCAGAAGCCCTGCGCCTTCGCGTAGGCTTCCACGAGCGCCACCTGCTCGTCCGAGCGGCCGGTGAGGCGCAGGTACGCGAGTGTCTGATCGTCCACCGGGAACAGCGTGCAGGTGCTGCCGTACTCGGGCGTCATGTTGGAGATGCACGTGCGCTGCGTGGCGCTCAAGCTCGCAAGGCCGGGGCCGAAGCACTCCACGAAGCAGCCGACGACGCCCTTCGAGCGCAGGATCTGCGCGAACGTCAGCGCCACGTCCATGGCGCACACGCCCTCGCCCAGCTCGCCGGTCAGGCGCACGCCCACCACCTTCGGCACGAGCGTCGTGATGGGCTGGCCGAGCGCCGCGGCCTCGGCCTCGATGCCGCCCACGCCCCACCCGAGCACGCCGATGCCGTTGGCCGTGGGCGTGTGGCTGTCGGTGCCCACGAGCGTGTCGAAGTACGCCGTGCGTCCATCGCCGTCGGTCTCGGAGGTCATCGCCACGTGTGCGAACTGCTCGATGTTGAGCTGATGGCAGATGCCCGCTCCCGGCGGCACGATGCGCACGTTCTCGAAGGACTCCTGCGACCACTTCAAGAAGTCGTAGCGCTCCTTGTTGCGCGAGAATTCCAGGTCCATGTTCTGCTGCAGCGCGCCCGCGCAGCCGGCCACGTCGGCAATCACCGAGTGGTCGATCACGAGGTCGCACGGAATCTGCGGGTTGATCTTCGTCGGATCGCCGCCCAGCTCGGCGCAGGCCTCGCGCATGACCGCGAAGTCCACGAACACGGGCACGCCCGTGAAGTCCTGAAACAGCACGCGCGCCGGCGAGAACTCGATCTCGCTGCCCACCGCGCCCGCACGGCCCGCTTCCACGATGCGCGCGGCCAGCTCTTCGGCCAGCGCAGGGTCCTCGACGTTGCGCAGCACGTTTTCGAGCAGCACCGTCAGCGAGTACGGCAGCTCTTCGGAGCCGGGAACGGTCGAAACCGGGTAGTAGGTGTACGATGCGCCGTCGACGTCGAGCGTCGAAGCGAACCGGCTGTTCTCTTGCGTCATTACCTCTCCTTAGTCCAACGTTACGATAGCCGCGATGAGGGCATCGGTGAATTCCGTACAGCTTGCCGCCGGCTGATCCGAGCGGGTTGTTCTGCGAATGTCGCCCGTGAGGTGCGCTCCCTCGGCGTACACGAGGCGCACCGCGCGGCGGATGCGCTCCGCCGCGTCGCATGCGCCCAGATGGTCGAGCATCATGGCGGCCGAGAGAATCTCGGCGGTGGGGTTGGCCTTGTTCTGGCCGGCGATGTCGGGGGCCGAGCCGTGCACGGCCTCGAACACGGCGTACTCGTCGCCGATGTTCGCGCCCGGCGCGATGCCGAGCCCGCCCACGAGGCCCGCGGCCAAGTCGCTCGCGATGTCGCCGTACAGGTTCGGGAACACCACCACATCGAACGGGGTGGGGTCCACCACGAGGTTCATGCAGCACGCGTCGATGATGCGGTCCTCGAACGCCACCTCGCCCGCGTACTCCGCCGCCACCTCGCGCGCGACGCGCAGGAACAGGCCGTCGGAGTGCTTCATGATGTTGGCCTTGTGCACCGCCGTCACGAGCGAGCGCCCGTGCTTGCGCGCGTACTCGAACGCGTAACGCACGATGCGATCGGACCCCGTCACCGAGACGGGCTTGATGGAAATGCCGGAGTCGGGGCGGATGGAACCAGCACCCTCCTCCTCGCAGAACGCGATGAGCTTGCGCGCGGCTTCCGACCCCTCTTCGAACTCGATGCCCGCGTACAGGTCCTCGGAGTTCTCGCGCACGATGACGAGGTCCACGCCGTCGTAGCGTCCGCCCGCTCCGGGGATGGACAGCACGGGGCGCAGGCACACGTACAGGTCGAGCGCCTTGCGCAGGGCCACGTTCACGCTGCGGAACCCTGTTCCCACCGGCGTGGTGATAGGGCCCTTGATGGCCACCTTCGTGCGCTTGACCGCTTCGATGGTGGCCTCGGGCAACGGCGTGCCGTACTCGTCCATGAGATGCGCGCCGGCTTCGGCCACTTCCCATGCGATGTCGGCCCCGCTCGCTTCCACCACGCGCTGCATGGCCGCCGACGTCTCCGGCCCGATGCCGTCACCGGGTATGAGGGTCACGGTATGGCGGGTCATGGCGCTACTTCTGCACGTTGTCGACGATTTGCTGCGCGCGGCGCTTGAGCGCGCCCTTGCCGTTCGAGGCGTCGAACGCCATGCGCGCGCCCAGCTCGTCCTTCACGGACGGCGCCAGCTTGCCCGCCGAGAAGTCGATGACCGCCGTCAGCATGTCCTGGAACTCAAGGTCGCCGTGGTAGCACTGGATGGCCTCGTCGATGAGGGGCCAGACGCGCTCCGAGCGATTCTCCGTCGTGGAGCCCAGCTTGCAGATGAAGCGCATGGCCGCGAGGCGCACCGGGCCGCTTTCCTCGTCGAACAGGGCCGTCTCGGCACCCGGCACCGCCTTGTCGCAGGCGCGGGAATCGTGATCGACCAGCGTCGTGAGAATGTCGAGGCACTCCCAGCGCGTTTGCGCTTCGGGTCGATTGAGGGCGTCCACCACGGAGGCGCCGAACGGCACCATGAGATCAGGGTGATCCTTGGCGAAGAAGGACAGCGCCGCGGCGGCGTTTTGGCGATCTCGCCTCGACGGCCCCGACAACGCATCCACCAGTTGCTTGAATTTGCGCTCATTGCCGAACGCTTCCTCGGCAATACCCCGTGCGCCCTGAGTCTTTTCGCTCACCAGACCGTTCCTCCGTCCTCATGTGGGAAAACAGATACTCTGCTCCATTGATATTATACCCTTCGCCGCATAAGCCCCCGATTGCAAGCGCAGAATTAACACGACCGACCCAATCGGCCGGACGCGAGGTCGCGCCCACGAAAAAGCGGCAGCCCGAGGGCCGCCGCTTCGAAAGCGATCGTGAGACGCGTGCGCGCGAGGCTACTTCGGCAGCTCGGTGGCCTTGTTGTCGCCCGACTGCAGTTTGCCGATGCCTTCGTCGTACTGCTTCTTGATGTCCTGGATGCGCTGGTCGTACGTGGAATAATCGAACGGCTGGTCCTCGGTGCGCTGTCGATTTCCGTGTACAGCTCGATGTAGGAGTTGAG
>ENA-OQIJ01000177-OQIJ01000177.1-human-gut-metagenome-genome-assembly--contig:-NODE-177-length-18707-cov-6.867223_pt1 | contig 18707 bp, 18 predicted proteins | sample MGYA00242582_ERZ504747 | MGnify/ENA primary metagenome ERZ504747 (study PRJEB26092, sample SAMD00036435) | human gut metagenome | host: Homo sapiens | study: EMG produced TPA metagenomics assembly of...
ACCCCCAGAGGGCACAGCACAGCAATCGCTGGCTGATATACGGATGGCACCGAGGATGTTCCGATCGTAGACTCTTCTATAACAATCTCATTACAAATGGCAAAGATCGCTTGCTATTTCAGAACATATCAGGTATGCTGAAGTACTCCGCTGAGGCGGAGATCATCCTGATGAATGGAGGCGATCCATATGTCCATGATTCAGTTTCCTGTCATCGATCCTGTGGCTACCGGGGCGAATATCTGCCGGCTCCGGAAGGATCGCGGCCTGACAGTCCGAGATCTCCAGCGCTATTTCGGATTTGAGGAGCCGCAAGCCATCTACAAATGGCAGCGGGGCCAGAGCCTTCCCAGTGTAGATAACCTCTATGCACTGAGCGCTTTGCTCCAGGTGCCGATGAACGAGATCATCATCTCCACTTCTCATATCGTTTCTTGGGAGCAGCAGGCAGCCGCCTGCTGCTCAGGTCTTTTTATGGGGAAATTTCTTCAGGTACAGTGGGCATGGCAGAATTTCAAAACCGCTTAGATCCTTATCCGCCTGTGCCCATGGGCCTGCCGCGATCCTGCTGGACGGCCGCAGCCCTTGGGTGAACAAGCGACTTCATAATAGAATATCACGCCATTATGGCAGGTATCAGAGAAGCGTAAGGTCGAATTCTGCTTTTGACAATGGATGTGTGTTAGAAATGGCAGTATTTCGGTGGACGAGGATGGAGGCGACTGACGAGCCTTTCACAATGAGTTATGAGCTCATGTTGCATTCATCAGATGCAGTCCATTCTTTGCCGGGGAATGCGCAGCATCATAATTCATCTGCGCCTGAACCGATCATCACTGCCTATCCATTCTGCCACGCCCACCACACCTGAAGGTGTGGTGACGGCATTTATGCAGCCGTACTCTTTTCGATAAAATCGCTGAGGATGTCCTCAAAGCTGTCATTTATGTCAAAGGGCGGCTCATAGGATACCTCGGTGTTGACCAGACACTTGTCCAGGGACATGGAGATCTCGTCAGCCCTCTTGCTGAGCGCCGTGGCCATGCCTCGGATCTTGTTCCGATCAAAGTCGATGGTTGTGACCTGCGTGGCATCACAGCGGTAGGAGACCTGGTTTCCCTCGCCGTTGAATCGGAAGCCGGAGCCTCCGCCGGTAATGGTCTTTTCACTGTTGCGGAGCATGGTCATATGGCGGAATACCTCAGCCAATTCCTGACGCTGCCGGTTCAGGCCCACCTCGCTGTCCATATCCAAATCCAATGCGTTCTTGGCGGCGTGGATAGCCCGGCACAATTTCTCCCGCTCCTCCAGCAGGGACATGAGGAAGGCGGCTACCTCGTTGGCGTGGCCGGCATACTCGCTGGGAGCAGCTTCCTCCACTACGGCATCCTGAGTATCGGACATGACCTTGCTCCGAAGATGAGTGGTCTTGACCTTGACGATATTGCGCCGGTCCTGAAGGATGGCAGTGGCCTCACACATCAGAGCTTTCAGTTTATTCTGGAATCGAAACGCATCTTTCATATTCATGGATCATACCTCCTTATGTCACTCCCCGGCGGAACGATTTGATGGGTCAAGCATACTCCAAACTTGATCAGTTGTCATTGAACTGCTGGTTGAATATGGCGAGGTTTGCTTTTTCGTGCGTTATAGGCGGTTCCGGCTTGACCGTGTCCATTTCCGCGAAGCCGCCGGCATTCTCTGCCGTTCCTGGCTGCATGTCTACGCTGCGTAGGTTGTGGAGCCGCACCTCTCCTGTTATAATCTCGATAAAATCTTTGTACAGGAGACCAAACGCATGAACTTATATGTCACCGGCAATACCATCAAGCAGCTGCGGGAGCAGAAAAAGATGACGCAGGCAGAACTTGCAGATAAGATCGATGTCAGCAGCAAGACCGTTTCCAAGTGGGAGACCGCCAAAGGGCTGCCGGATATCTCGCTCCTTGAACCGCTTTCCGCTGCCCTGGGGGTCTCTGTCATGGAACTCATGAAGGGCGATGCTGTCATCAATCAAAACAGATCCGCCAATCTGCTTCGCTCCAAGCTGTACGTCTGCCCCATCTGCGGCAACGTGATCCACACCCTGGGGGATACGGTCATCAGCTGCTGCGGCGTGTCTCTTCCTGCTTTGGAAGCGGAAGCGCCCGATGAACACCATGAGATCCAGATCGAGCCGGTAGAGGATGAGCACTTCATCACCGTCCATCATCCCATGACAAAATCCCACTACATCTCCTTTTTGGCCTATGTGACATCCGAAAAGTTTCAGATGATCAAGCTGTACCCGGAAGGAAACGCAGAGTGCCGTTTTCGTCTCCGAGGCCGAGGATACCTGTATTGCTACTGCAATCGCCATGGATTGATGGTGAAGCAGATCCGATAACCAGGTGCGATAAACACGAAGCGCAGTCAGAGTGCATCCGCAAGGGATGCACTCTGACTTTTTATATAGAGTTCCTTTACCCCACTCTCTCGAACGGGATCACCTTGCACCGGCTCTCCTCCGGCGGGTCGGGTGGCTCGGGGGCCGGCTTGGCCGTGACCGTTTCCATGAAGCCGCCGATCTTCTCCGCCGCGCCCCTCTGCATCTCGTTGGTGATGTGCGTATAGGTGTCGAGGGTGAACCCGGCGCTGAAGTGGCCCAGCATGCTGGACAGGGTCTTTGCGTCCACGCCGCTGGAGAGGGCCATGGTGGCGAAAGTGTGTCTGAGATCGTGGAAACGCACGTGTTCCTCGATGCCGGCCATTTCCAGCAGCTTGCGGTTGATCCTGGACACCGCGTCCGGGCTCCAGTAGCCGCCGGTGCGGGGCGATGGGAACAGGATGGGGTTGTCGGGGTGCTGTTCGTGCTCCCGCACCAGGATGTCCACCGCCTGCTGGGACAGCGCCACCCTGCGGATGGAGTTCCTGGTCTTCGGCTCGGTCACCACCAGCTCCCCGTCGATGCGGGTGACCTGCTTGCTCACCGAGAGGATGCGGTCCTTCACGTTCAGGTCGTCCCACAGGAGCGCCAGCAGCTCCCCGCGCCGCAGGCCGCTGGACAGCTCCAGGAAGAACATGGGCAGGACGCCGTACTTCTCCGCCTCGCGGAGATACACGCCCAGCTTCTCCGGCGGGATGATGGTCATCTCCCGGTGCTCCTTGCGGGGGATGCGGCAGTTGTCGCAGGGGTTATAGGGGATGATCCGCTCCTTGACCGCTTGCTTCAGAGCCGAGGACAGCACCATGTGGATGCGGCGCACCGTGCTGCCGGACAGGGCCGCGCTGCTCTGCGTATCAAACCGCTGTACCCGCCCCTTGGCCTTGGAATTGTTATACATCTGCTGGATCTGGATGGCGGTGAGCCGCTTGAGCTTGACCATCCCGATGGCCGGCACGATGTGGTTCTCGATGATATTCCGGTAGTTCTTGGCGGTGTTGGGGCGGATCACCGGCTTGCTGTAGGTCTCGAACCACAGCCTGCACCACTCCGCCACGGTGTAGTCCTCGTTGTGGTCCATCGGGATGCCCCGGTTGTCCCGGATGGCCCGGTCCAGCTTCTCCTTGCACTCGGCCCGCGTCTTGGCGGACACGCTTTTCTGGATGGCGCGGCCGGTGGCGGGGTCGATCCCCAGGGTGTATCTGCCCTCCCAGCGGCCGTTGGGCTTTCTGCGGATGCTGCCCTCACCGTTTGCTCGTTTCTTTGCCATTGGTTGTCCCTCCTTTGCGACTCGCTAAGAGCCTCGCTTCGCTCGGTTGCTCGCATGTATTGCGCCTGCGGGCGCTTTCGGCAACACAAACAAATACCACAGAATCCCGGAAATAGCTACTAAAATATTTCCGTCTTTTGGGCCGCCTGCTCCTCGATCCACGCCATGAACTTATCGCGGGGGACGATGATGCGGCTGCCCAGGGTGATAGTGGGGAAATCCTTCCGATGGGCCACCTCGTAGGCGTGGGCCAGGCCGATGCCCAGCACATCGGCCACATCCTGCACGGTCAGCATCAGGGGAAGCTCGTTGAACGAGTTATACTTGGATCGTTTCATCAGATTCCTTTCTACCCTTCCCGCGGAAGGGATTTTATTCTTTGTTTTGGGGCGCATTTTCTGCGCCGCTCACATGGTCATTTGCGGCCACTGTTCCTCGTGGTCGTCCGGCTTGTGGCCCTGGGCGATCTTCTTCTCCCGCAGCTTTCTGAGCCGCTTGCGGTCGATCTGGATGCCGCCGGGGCGGGACTCGGGCAGGGAGTTGTCCTGGAACACCCGGCTCATGTGGTAGAGCAGCCGCGTTACCGCCAGCATCACATCGGGCGGGCGCTGTTCCTCCCTGTGATCCAGAAGGTACCGGGCGTATTCGTTCCCCTGCTCCGCCGACCGGGTCAGCCATTGAACAGCCTGCTCCTCATCCCGGGGCACTTCCTTCCCTGTGAGGTACAGCTTGCCCAGCAGGTACTGGGCATAGGGATTGTCTTGCTCGGCGGAACGGGTGAACCACTCCACCGCACCCGCCGCATCCTGTTTCGTGTTCTGGCCCTTGAGCAGCTCTTTGCCCAGGCGGTACATGGCCCAGCGGTTTCCGCCCTCCGCGGCAGTGCGCAGCCAGTCCATGCCCCGCGCGGTGTCTCGCACCTCCAGATCGTCCGAGAGGTACAGCTTGGCGAGGGCGTACTGCGCTGCCAGATGCCCCTGACAGGCGGCCTGCTCGAACCAATACCGGGCCTCTACTCCGTCGGGGATCAGCAGAGGACCGTCCCGCCAGAGCTTGCCCAGCAGGTATTGAGAGTAGCAGTCGCCGCCCTTCGCCAGCTTCTCCAGCTCCGATACCGCGCCGCTCCGCTCCTCCATCGTCAGCTCTTCATTGCGGATGACCTCCTGCAGCGTCCAGTACGCATTGGACGCATTTCGGAACTGCTCCGGCTCGTCCCGCTGGCCCATGTCCTGGTCCTCGAAGGTGATCTGGCCCAGCCGCAGCCGCTCCGCTTCCCGGATGACGGCGTTTTTGATCTGCCGGAACTCCTTTTCTTTGGAGAGCGGGAGCCGCTCCCGGGGCGTGTCGTGGTAGTAGCCATCCACCTTTCCTTGGAGCAAGAGCCACTGGTCGTAGCACTGGCGCACGATGGGGAGCCGCTCCATCTGGTCCACGATCTCGTCCACCAGCCTCTTGAGCCGCTTGGGAAGATAGCCGTAGGACTTCTTGCCCTTGACCGTCCCCAACTGCACCGCCAGCTCCTGCATGAGCCGCTCGGCCTCCGGGTGGTCGCACAGGCCGTCCTGCATCGCCTGTACCAGCTCCAGCATGGCCCGCCGCGCCTGCCGCACCAGCTCGTCCCGGGACGCCGACTTCTGCTCGTAGAGGTGGAGCATCTCGTCCCGGAAGATGTCGTTGGTCAGCCTGGACTTGATCTGGCGGATGCCCTCTTTGGAGAGGTAGGCCTGTCCAGATTTAGCCGACCAGGCCATCATGTGGACGTGAGGATGCTCGCCCTCGTCGTGGAAGGCCGCGTACCAGCGGAAGTCTGCGGGCGGTATTTTCATCGCCGCCGCGATCTCATTGCGGTGGGCGCGGATGAGATTTCTCCACACCGCGGCGTTGTCGAAGCCCAGCCGCGCCGCGTCCTCCCGCTTGAGAGAGAGGATGTGCGTCCACACGTTTCCGGTGTACTGCTCCAGTTCTTTCATCGCTTTTTCCAGCGACACGCCGTCGCTGTCCCCGAACAGACCGTGGGAACCGAGACGCTCCGCTCGGGGCCGGGTGGCGATATACTTCAGATACTGCTCCGACTGACGGAGCGCGTCCCAGTTGGATTCCAGTGCCAGCGTGAGTAACGCGGAGGCCGCCGCCTTGGTGGGCTTGGCCTGGTAGCTCGCATACTCGTAGAGGGTTTTGGTGTCCGGGAAGTCCTTCACCAGCTTGGCGATGAGCTGCTCCTGCTTTCGCGTGGGCGGACGATCATCCGGAAGAATCTCTACCCGCTCTCGGGTTGCGATGTAGCGGAGGTACCCGGCAGCGCCGCCGGTGCTTTTGATGTAGGGGCTTTTCAGAATCAGTCTTGCCATTCGTCACCGTCCCAGTCTGGCTCCCCGGCGGAGCGTGCCTGCTTCTCCAGCGAGATAAGTCCGTTGGTGGCTTTCACGTTCCGAACGCTCTGCGCCCGTTTGCGCTTCAGATCGTCTCGGTCTACCTCCACCACGTCCGCAATGATCCCGATGAGCAGATCCAGTTCCACCTCCCGGGTGAACTCCCGCCTGGCGATGTGGTCCTCCAGACGGCCCAGCCTGCCGTCCAGCGCGGCCAGGAGCGCCGTGGGCAGCAGGGATTGGCTGTCCTGGGCCTCCAGGTAGTCCACATAAAAGTTGATTGCCTTTTCCACGAACTCGTTTTTGCTCCGGCAGTTGTCGGCGGCGTACCACTGCTCCAGCCTCCGGCTGGTTTCCGGCTTCATCCGCAGCGGGAGCCGCTCCTTCGTTTCGCTACCCATAAAATCCTCCTTTTTTCCAAACAGACATTGGCAAAAAGCCTGCAACACAGGGGTTTGGGGAAAGCTGACGCCAACGGCATCTTTTCTGCCCGTCAAAGACGCCAGCCTACGCTCCCCGAAACTGCCCGCACTGCGGGCAGACGTGACCGGCCGGGCGGCGCTTGCGGCGCCAGGGTTTTATCCTGCTTTTTCCTTCGTCCCCGCTTTTTCCTCCGCCCCCGGAAGCGATTCAGAAGCCAGCTCTGGAAACGCCCCCGAAAGCGGCCCAAATCCGCTCTCTACGCTCGAGGGGGTATCCACCCCCTCACGCTCCCCCAAAGGCGCACACAGGGCGTTCTCGGGGCTTCTGCGGGCGGATTCCGCCAGACGCTCCGCCGCCCTCTGACGGGCGACATCCTCCTCCAGCTGCCGGAACTGCCGCTCGTAGAACGATTCCACCGCCGCCTGGATGGGGCAGATGGTGTAGAGCAGGTTTCCGTTGAGCGGCCTGCCGTCCTTGCTCCGTATCAGGGTCGGCTCGGTGCGGATAAGACCTTTCTCCTCCAGGCTGCGCACATACTTGCTGACCGTGTTTTCGCACATCCCCAGCGCCTTGCCGATGGTCTTGTAGCTGGGATAGCACTGGTAGGTTTCTCTGTCCTCGATGCTCAGCAGATAGCAGTAGATGGAGATCTCGGGGTGACTGAGACCGATGTGAAACACTTCGTTGGGAACCAGAAAATAGTTTTTGTTGGGATCGCGTTTGGGCCACTGTTGAAACTTCATTTTGTTCATTTTGCACCACCTTTCTTTTTCATCTCCACGGAACGGATTTCTCTTTGAGCGCCGCCGCGCAGAGCAGCGGCAGACCGACACAGATTCAAATGTTCATCGCTTCCATCCTCCTTTCTCACACAAAATAAAACGCCCCCGCAGAATTTGTGGGAGCAGTATTTATATTTCTTTTTTCACCTCTCTGTGATAGAATGAAACCATCTGGAGGTGAGAAGATGGGCCAGAGCAAATACCGTATTTTTGAACTGTCCGCCCGGGCGGTGATGAGTTATGCCGCGCAGAAAAACGGGCAGTGGCACTTTGCCCTTGACCGTGCGGCGACGGAAAAGTGCAAGCGGGTTTCCGCCCTTCATGAGCAGGACGGCAATGCGCTGTTCTTTCAGATCATGTGTGTCGTGCAGGGAGATGACTTTTCCGAGCCGACAGACGACCGGCCCATCGAAGGACTATCCGATGTGATTTTTTACATGGACTTCTCCGGGATCTTTGACCGCAGCAGCACACTCCCCCGCCAGCAGATCCGTCAGGAGAAGGCCCGGGATATGTTTCGCCCCGAGGGCGTGTGTCTGGATCTGGGATCGGGGATGCATCGCTATCTCGCCTTCGAGCGGTCGGGCAGCATGAGCCGCCAGAGCAAGCTGTCCTTTCTCCGAGCGGATGTGTACGAGCAGGTGCGCCGCCGCATCCAGATGGACATGACCATCGGCGACTGTCAGCTCAGTAAGCTCTACGCCTACAACGGCCTGATGCTTTCCAGCGGCACACGGCTGGACGGGATCGGCATCGACAAGCCCCACCGTGTCATCGTGGTGGACAACCCGGTGGTAATGACCAGGGGCGTCCCGGTCGTCACGGTGGAAGACGACGGCACCCAGAACAGCACCCGGAAGTATCACCGGGTGGAGCGCCGGATGGACATTCCCATCACCTGCTTTGACGGAGAAGGGCTCATCTCCAAGCAGTATGCCAAGGTCATCGACCGGGCGCTCTGCGGCGCTGTCGTCCACACCTCTTTTCAGATTCGTCTGCCCTACATCAAGGGGATGGTGCATCAGGTAGACTTTCAGGAGATCCTGGACCTGTGCGGCCAGACCGTGATCCGGGACAGCTGGGGGCAGGAGCACAACGTCAAGGACGTGGACATCATTCTCACCAAGAGTATGTTCAAGGGGTTTGGCTGGCTGAAGGACAGCGGGATGACCTGGGCGGACTATTGGGACGCATTCCGGCGCTACCACCACGCTTTGTATATCACCAATGTGAGCAAGGTAAAACCGGAGACCCACACCGAACTGAACTACCAGTTTTTGAACACGGTATCCATCCGGGAGGAGGAGTTCCGTCCCCGGGATCTGCCCGACGGCTGGGATCACAGCCCGGAGGAGGACGAGCGGAACTGGCTCACCAAGCAGACCGAGGTAGCCTACTACAATTTTTGCGCCAACAGGACCTTCCAGCAGGAATACTTTCTGCAGCGGATGAACCGCTGGGGCATTCTGCCCTTTCGCAAAAACCGGGAGCATCTGCTGGGCGAGATCCTGCACAAAAATCCGCGCATGATCGGCGAACCGATCTATCAGCAGGAGCTGGCCGGCAGAGCAAAACAGATTTTGAAGAACTACTCTCTGGGGCGGCTGATCGTAGCCGGAGACAACCGCTATCTCTCCGGCGATCTGATGGACTTTTTAAGCTATCTGCTGGAGACGCTTCCGCAGAAGAAACGGAACAAGGCGTTTTATGATGTGACCAAAAGTTTACGTTTCAAAACCAGTGCCTTCTACGCTCCCGGCGCGGCCTATCAGCACGGAGACACCTGCACCCTGCTGCGCAATCCCCATATTGCGAGAAACGAGGAACTGCAGCTCTCCGCCTACGATGCCAAGAAGGAAAAGCGGCAGATGCGGCATTTCTATTTCCGGCATCTCACCGATCTGGTCATGGTGGACTCCACCATGCTGGCGGCGGAGCGGCTGGGCGGCGCGGACTACGACGGGGATATGGTCAAGACCATCGCCGACCCTATTTTGAACGAGTGCGTCCGCCGGAACTATGAAGCATCGCGCGGCAGCGCGGACGATGCGCTTTCCAACGAAGCCAACATCCCGCTGCTGATGATCCCGTCCGCAACACCCCTCATCCGCAGCTCAGAGGATTGGGAAGCCCGGTTTGAAGTGGTGCGCGGCACCTTCTCCTCCCGGGTGGGGCAGATCTGCAACGCCGCCCTGGACCGCAGCATCATCGCCTACAACGAAAACTCAGACGCAGAGGAGCGCAAACGCCTTCAGGACGAGACCGAAGTGCTGGCCATTCTGACCGGGCTGGAGATCGACTCGGCCAAGAGCGGCATCCGCCCGGATCTGGATGAGTATCTGAAAAAGCGGCGGGTGCGGCGGACGCCTTTCCTCCAGTATAAAAATCTGGTGGAGGATGCCGAGGAGACACGCCGGGCCTGGTATGAGGAGACCCACCAGCAGCGCATCAAAGCCTTTTTCAAAAAAATTGACTGGGACAAGGTAGACTCCAATCTGGAGCGTCTGCCGTATTTGGCCCTTCAGCTGAAAAAGCATACGCCGGCCGTCAGAGCCAAGCCCGCCAGGGATCACGAGCTCTTCACCTTTGCCCAGCAGCCCGATTGGAAGGAACATCTCGACCGGGAAATTTTAGAGCAGATCTCCGCCCTGCTGCGTGACTATGAAGCCTGCCTGTCCCGCATCCGGGCCTGCCGGGTGGAGCCCAGCGAAAAGAAACGAAAGAGCGACATCGCCCGCATCCTCTTTGCCCGGGGCCAGGAGGAGCTTTGGGACACGGATGAGCTGTACGCCCAGCTGGGGAGCCTGCCTCCCGAACGGGTGGCAGAGATCTGGGCGGCGCTGAATGAAGCCGGGTGGCAGTTCCTGCGGGAAGATGAACGGATGCAGTTCCTCCTCACCTGGCTGCCGGAGTTTGAACCGCTCTTTGACCTGTTTTCTGATTTCCGCAGCGGTGGATACCGGGTCCTGAGCGACCTGCTCTTTGATATCCAGCAGGAGAATGAACAGCAGAAAAAGCGGCAGCTGCACCGCCCCGGAGACTCGGCGGCATTCGATGACCTGATGGATGCGTATCTCAGCAAGCGGAATTCCCAGCACTACCGGGAGGCGGTATCCGCCCGTTGCCGCCAGCGGATGAACAGGATCGTTCGTCCGCAGACTGCGGTGCGCTATGTGGAAGCCCTGGGCAAGCGGAACCTGCTGTGGGATCTGCTGCTGGATGCACTCGAGCCCAATGTGTTGGAGGTGTGCCATGCTGAATGAATGGCAGGAGTCTTTGGACTATACGGAGCCGGTGGCATACCGGGCTTCCGGCAAAAAGGACACCGCCTGGCTGGGGCGGTTCACCTTCGAGGCCCTGCGGGACTTCAGCGGCATGAACCGCATTCTGACCATTCTTGCCCGTGGGTTTTTATTTCACGCTCCGGACGGCACCCTGTTGCCCGGCGATCCGAGGGAGCGGATCGGTTTTGCTTACGACGGCCTGTGCGCCTGGTGCAGTATTCCCGAGCGCTGCGGCGCATCCCATGAGGAGTGGCAGCACCGCACCGATTTCGCACCGCTCCACGAGCAGTTCCCCAAGCTGGTGGATGCGGAGGGCTGGGGCTGGTTCAGCCGCCACTTTCACAGGGCCATGCAGTTTGCTCTGGCGCACCCGGACTTGGTTCATAAGAACTACGCAGATTCCGCCGGGAAGCTGGACAAGCGGTTTGACCATGAGTGGCGCAGCAAAGTGCTTCAGTACCAGACGGAGAGCTTGTCCACCCTGACAGAGGGTGCGTGGACGATCCGCTTTGACGATATGATCGCCGACGCCCTGGAGCTGGGCCCCCTGCGCTGCACGGAGCCGGAACTGCCGGCGGAACTGGCGGAACGGCTTGAGCAGATCCGCCCTGAGAAAATGCCCTCCAACATCCTGCCCACCCTGGTGGCCTATTATCTGGCCAACCGCCCGGAGGACAGCGACTGGGTGGTGCTCCCTGTGACCAATTTCGACTGTTACTTCGGCAACACCAACTTCGGCCGGAAATATCTGAACCAGCTTCCCCAGGAGGCCATCGAGCGAAGCAACAGTTTCGGCATCAGCCGCTACCGGGTCAGGGAGGAATACCTGCCGAAATAAGCAACGGGACTGGCCAGTGCGGCCAGTCCCGTATTCTTTGTTTAGGCGGCGCATTTTGCAATAGGCAGAAAGCGAGGTGGTGTGGATGGACTTTGACCAACTGTACAAGGAGCAGTTCCCCCTGGTGTACCGCTATCTGGTGGGAGATTATCTGGAGCTCCCCGGTCTTGCGCAGGCCGAATTCGAGCAGGCCATAGCGGACGCAGTTCTTGTATGGGAGCGTTAAAACCCGAGTCTGCAAGCAGAATACCTTGGCACCCTTTCGAGGGCTGCCCAGGTTGCTCCTATTGTTCCGGTTCTTCTATAAAACGAGCGCCCGCTCTCCTGGTTCGACAGGAGACTGAGCGCTCGTTTTCGTCGTTGTGTACTTCCGCCGAAAGCCTCCACGCCAGCTCAAATCCGGCGATAAAGCTGTCGAGGGAGGTTTGTTCTCTGATGGAGTCCTGGGCATCAATGATCCGCAACACCAACTTGCGCTCCGGTTTTTCCAAAGCCGCAATCAACGCTTTGTGGCACTCCTCCACCTCGTTCTCCTGTTCGTCCAACTCCGGGCGGATATAAAAGTGATCATACAGCTCTTTGAGCAGTTTGTTTTCCATCGTCATCATCTCCTTGCGAACCAAACATATACCACACTTTCCACACAATAGCCATCAAAATTTCAGGAGGTTGCCCAGAATGTCCGCCGCCTGCCGCAGTTCCTCCTGAGATGCTTCGTTGGGGTTGTTTTCGCTTTTGACGGCTGGACAGGTCAGATAAGGGGCGTAGTTCTGCCGCGTCATGGAAGTGCGGAAATGGCCCAGCATCTGCGATACTTCTCTGGCATCCATCCCATTTTGCAGCGCGAGGACGGCGCAAGTGTGCCGGAGATCGGCGAACCGAATATGATCCAGCCCGGCCTCTTTGATGATCTTATTGTGCATCCGGCGCACCATCTGGGGTGAGTAGGGCTTTTGCGTAGCTGGGTGCATGAACATGAGCGGGTTGCTGGGGTGCCTGGCGTGTTCCATGCGCAAGAGCTCAACCGCTTCTGCAGTCAGGCTGATGGTTCTTGTGCCGCCTTTGTACTCCACCAACTCCCGCCGTTCCACCGAGCGGCTCTCCGAGATGGTCAGCGTCCGCTCTTTTATATTCAGGTCGCTCCATTTCAGTGCGATCAGCTCTCCTTGCCGAAGCCCTGCCGTCAGCGCCAGCAGGAACATGGGGAGGTAACCTAACCGCTCCGCCGCATCCAGATAGTCCTCCACTTCTGCTGGCGTCAGCACATTGGCGTTGACCTTCTTGGGCTTTGGATAATGAAACACACGGGCGGGGTTTTCCGCTATCAGGCCATCCCGGATCGCTTGGTCCAGGCATTGCTGGAGCAGTCGGTGGATGTGCCGCATGGTGTGTTCACCCAGCCCTGGATATTCAGGGCTCTCCGGGCGGTGACCGCCAAAGTGTTTTCGCTCCTCCAGAAAATCTCCGACCTGTTCCGCAGTCAATTCCTCCAGCAGTACCTCGCCCAACCTGGGGAGAATGTGGTTTTTGAAGAGATACCCATGAGCGGCGTATGTGGTCGGTCGGCTCTGCTTCTTGTCATAGACCTCCTGCCAGTAAACGATGTACTCTTTCAGCGTCATATCCCCACCTCCATGCACTGGCGCTGCAGGTTTCGGAATGCCACCCACGGCAGGCCGCCCTGTTTCAGTATCCGCTTGTGCAGGTAATAGAACTCGTGGAGCTGATATGGTTCTCCAGTCTTGGGGTTAATGAACACATAGCAGTCGGTTTCCGGTATCTGTTCCAGAAGATGCTCCGCCTTACGGTTGAGGGCCAGTAGGCGCTGTCCCTTGAGGATATACTGGCAGCGGATATGAAAATCGGCCCACGACAAGGTGATGAGTTCACATTGCCGCAGGCCGCTGGAGAGTCCTGTGTAGATGAGTGGGAGCACGCCAAGCTGTTCCGCCGCGTTTAGATATCGCTGGAGCTGGCCCAGGCGCAAGGGGGCCGTTTTATATTCCTCGGCCTGCGGCTCCTGGCAGAGCCGCACCGGGTTATAGGGGATAATTTGGTCACGGGCTGCTTCGTCCATACAGCGCCGCAGGAGCAGATGGACGCACCAGACGCTTCTGGCGCTGAGTCCCTGGCTCCGCAGGCTGTCATAGAAGCCGGTGACGGTGCCTTCGGCCAGCTCCGCCAGTGGGATGCACCCGATCCCGGGGAGGATGTGGCGGTAGATCAGGTTGCGGTATCCGCCCACGGTGCTACCGCGCCATCTGCTCTGATTCTCACAAAACCAGCGGTCGCACCACTGGCCTACGGTGCAGCTGTTTCCTTTCTGCATATCGTCGTCTCCTTCCGGCAACCGAACAATACCACAGAAAAAAGGAAATAGCTACTACTTTCTTACCCCGCGGAGGTCACACCTGTCCCCATAAGCTGCGGAACCCGCCAGTCCCGTATTCCTTGTTTAGGCGGCGCATATTTTGTGCCGCTTGCGGCCGCTGCCCACTTTACGGCTCTGTCTCATAGGGCCAGGTGTTGATGCCGCCGAATTCGTAGATGTTGGTGTAACCCAACTCGGCCAGTATGGAAGAGGCGGTCTTACTGCGGTTTCCGCTGCGGCAGTAGACCAGCACCGTGGAATCCTTCTCGGGGATCACCTCGGCGGCGGTCGTTTCGTCTATGGTGCCCACCGGCAGCAGCACAGCGCCGGGGATGTGGCCACTGTCGTACTCGTCCTGCTCCCGCACATCCAGGATGATGACCTCCTGGGTATCCATCATCTCTTTCGCCTCTTCTTGGGTGATCTGCTGGTAGGAGCCGTCTGCGGCAGTCCCACCGCACCCGGTCAGCAGGAAAAGGGCAAGCAGAAAAGGAATGGTTCGTTTCATTTAAGCTCCTCCAAAAGTCCGGCAGCAAAGGCCTTGTGGCCCTGCTCTGTGAAGTGTACGCCGTCATAGGCCAGGGGGATGTCCCATTTCCCGGCGTCGGCAAAGCGGATGCTCAGTCGCTCCGCCAGCGCCTGGCAGAGCTGTGCGAAGGTGCGGGAGTCCTCAATGAGCTGCGGGTTGGGCACCCACTCGCCCATAGCCATTGGCGGCGGTGCGATCAGCAGGAGCTTGCTTCGATCCAGGGAGATGCCGGCGAGGAACCGCTCCAGCCGCTCGGCGGCCTGCTTCGGGCTTCGCCCCTGGAGCAAATCGTTGGTCCCCAGCATGACGATCAGTAGATCGGTGTCATCCGGGAAGGCAGGAGCGGCAGAAGGGATCTCCCGGCCGTTTTGACCCATGTTGGAGATCGTCCATCCGGTCTCCTCGGTCAGAATGTCCACCCACCGGCAATCTGCGCCATAGCGTCCACCGAAATAGCCCCGAGGGTCGTAGCCATAGGTGTTAGAGTCGCCGAAGCAGATGACGTTCATGCTATGCATTTCCTTTCTCTGTATGTTCGCATTCTCCAAAGTAGAGAAAGAAGCTTTCGCCTAATTTTTCCGTCCCTTCGATTGCTTTAGCCTTATTAGAATCTCCTCATCCGCCGGACAGAACGCAAATTGATCAATCTCATCCACCGTGATCCAACGGATGTCATTATGCTCCAGTTTCTGGGGGACGCCCTCCCTGATAGTGGCATGAAACAGTGTCAGATGGACCGTCAGATCGGGGTATTCGTGAACTACATCCATGAACACTTCTCCTACATCCAGGGTAATAGACAATTCTTCCTGACATTCCCGGATAAGCGCCTGTTCCCTGGTTTCGCCTGGCTCTACCTTGCCGCCCACAAACTCCCACAACATCCCTCTGGCTTTGTGGGCCGGGCGCTGGCAAATCATAAACTTGTCCTGATTCCAAATGAGGGCTGCGACTACTTCCGTTGCCGGTTGCATCATTATTTTGCCTCCAAAAGCCGCTTGCAGTAGTTGATCTCTTCTGTTGTAAATAAGCTCTGATATTCTGGCTTACACACGGAATGTTCCATAGTTAAATCCAAGCGCCCGCAGAGATACAAGGTTGTATATCCATCGGATGGATTTCCAGATGCTATCCCGCTGCCGATGAGGCGCTTAGCTGTTTCTACACCTCCATGTTGCGAAAGCATCTGGTTAAAGCGAGTTGGATTATATCGGCACTCCTTTTTTGCCCGCAGCATTTTATCTTTCAACTCATTTTCAAACTGAAACGCAATTTTATCCATCATAATCCCTCTCTTACCCCACCACGAGCTTATTGGTTTTCTTCAAGAACTTCGCCGGAATCGGCCGTTCCAGCTTCCAGATGATATTCATGGGTCTGCTCCCCTCATGCTTCACATAGTCGGCCACACCCAGGAAGGTGTAGGCCGCTGCACCTCCTGTGATCCGGTCGGCCTTAAACTCCCGGACAAACAGCAGCACCTTGCTCCCCCGTTCCCGGTGATGGATGTACCGCTGCCCGGTGGGTGAGTCTGCCGCCGTGGTACTCTGGCTCTGCCAATGGAACAGGCTCTCGTTGATAGAGTAGTCGTTATACATGGTGGTGGGCGAGTAGTCCTTATCCGCTTTATTCAGCGTCACAAAGAACACGTCCAGCTGCTTCTCCGGCAGCCACTTCACGCCCTCACGCACTGTGGCCGGTTTCAGAAAATCCAGTGCCACCAGCAGCTGATCCCGGGTATAGGTGCAGTGGAGATCCAGCGGGCAGTCAAAGCCCAAGTCCACCGGCTCGTCGATGAAATCGATCTGTTCATACCGATAGCGGAGCAGGGCCAGAAGTTCACCCAGCAGCACCGGGCTGTCCGAGAGGGCATACAGATTGTCCAGCACCTCATCGGATGTCCAGCTCTCCGCCGCCTTGCCCCAAACGGTCACATAGAACATCTGGAGCATCCGCTGCTCCAGCTCGCTCAGCGCCGCGAAGTCCACATCGTCCAGCCGGGGAAGTAGGTCCAGCATAAAGCGTATCCACCGTCGGGAGTCCACAACGGCCAACCGGCCAAAGGCCTTTGTCAGTGTTTCCTCCATCGGTTCGCTGAAATCCTCCATCACATCCGCTCGGGCGCAGATGCGGGAGAAGGAAGAGAACCTGTAAATCGCCCTGGGGTCCAGGTGATAATACTCCAGAAAGTTTGCCAGGGTCAGTTCCAGCCCGCTGTCCTCCGCAAAGCTGGCCACTCGGGACACCAGCCCGGCGGTATTGCCGTAAGAGGCACGGATGTTCTCCAGAATATACTTGGCGGCCTTCTTCTCCAGCTGTATGTAGCAGCCCTTGGGTGCGGAAACAAACCCGTCCTTGATCTCCCGGGTCACGCTGCGAGTGGTATTGCTCAGCAGGGCGGCAAACTTATCCTCGAAGTTATACCGCTTGTTGGCCTGGCCGATAAAGTCCAGCACGGTCAGACACTCCTTGTCCTCTGCCAGCCGCAGGCCACGGCCCAGCTGCTGGAGGAAGATGGTCAGGGACTCGGTGGGCCGCAGAAACAGCACGGTGTTGACCTCCGGGATGTCCACACCCTCGTTGTAGATGTCTACCACAAAGATGAAGCGCACCTCACTGCCTACCAGCCGCCCTTTGGCCGTTTTTCTCTCCTCATCAGAGGATTTTCCAGTCAGGAAAATGGAAGGGATTCCGCGGCTGTTAAAATAGCAGCACATAAACTCTGCGTGCTCAATGGACACACAGAAGCCCAACCCCTTCACCTCGTCGATGTCAGTCACATACTTGAGAAGGGAGGACACCACCAGGTCGGCGCGGCGGTTGGCCACGGCGCCGCTGAAGGTGTAGAGATTGGAGAGTTCCCCCTTATCGTAACCGCCAGCGGTCCATTTCAGGGTGTTCAAATCCACCGTATCGGTGACACCGAAATATTGGAAGGGACACAACAGCTTGCGGTCGATGGCCTCCGGCAGGCGGATTTCGGCGGCGATCCGGTTATTGAAATAGGGCAGCACACTCTTGCCGTCCATACGCTCCGGGGTGGCGGTCAGACCCAACAGGATCTGGGGCTGGTAGTAGGACAGCAGCTTCTGGTAGGTGGGCGCTGCCGCATGGTGGAACTCGTCCACCACGATGTAGTCGTAGAAATCCGGGGCGGTCTTAGCGGCAAAATCCTGGGAGTTGAAGGTCTGAATGGACAGAAACAGGTGGTCAATGCTCTCCGGCCGGTAGCTGCCCACAAACAGCTCACCAAAGTTGGCGTCCTTCAAAATCGCCCGGAAGGTATACAAGCTTTGCCGCAGAATCTCCTCCCGGTGGGCTACAAAGAGCAGCCGGCAGCGGGATGCTGTTTGTAAAATCGCTTATAGTCCAGAGCAGAGATCACCGTCTTGCCCGTGCCGGTGGCGGCCACCACCAGATTGCGAGTGTAGCCACGGACGGCGCGCTCCGCCTCCAGTTTGTCCAGAATCTCCTGCTGGTAGGAGTAGGGCGCGATATCCATGGTGTACACTTCGGCGTTGTTGGCGTCGAAGTATTTTTCTGCCTTCAGCGCCCGGGCCAGCCGCTCCTTTTGATCCTCGGAGTAGTACTCAAATTCGCTGGAGTTCCAGTAGCTCTCGAAGGTGGCGGCGATCTTGTCGATGGTCTCCGGCAGATCCCGGCGGGTGACCTTCACATTCCACTCCAGACCGCTGGAGATAGCGGCATTGGACAGATTGGACGAGCCCACATAGGCAGTGGTGAAGCCGGTATCCCGGTAAAAGACATAGGTCTTGGCGTGGAGCCGGGTGCGCTTGGTGTCGTAGCTGACCTTGATTTGGGTGTTGGGCAGGGCACGCAGCTCCTCGATGGCCTTTACATCGGTGGCCCCCATGTAGGAGGTGGTGATGATCCGCAGCTCCCCTCCGTTTCGGGTGAACTCCCGCAGCTCGTCCATCAAGAGCCGCAGACCGCTCCACTTGATGAAGGACACCAGCATATCAATGCGGTCGGCGGAGACAATCTCCTTTTTGAGTTCTGTATACATCTGGGGCTCATGGATGGCCCCGGTGAACAGGCTGCTCTGGGCGATGGAGGTCTCCGGCCGGCTCAGGTCGGCCGCGGTTTTGCCCACCGCCAGCCGGGGATCTTGCTCCCGTAAAAGCGCAAGAAGCTGCTCTGCCCGCTGGTCAACGCTCAGCGCGGCAAAGTCAGCTTCCTGGGTTGTGTTCTGGATGAGGGTTACGATCTGGTTGGCAAGGCCGATTTGTGTAGAGATATCTCCGCCGTTATCCACCACGTTCTCCAGGCCCTTTTGTACCACATCTGCCAGATACTGCGCCAGCACCTTGGAAGCCTCCGCCTTGTCAATGGGCGCAACCGATTTGCGGGCATCCGGGATTGCCGAAAGCTCGCGGTTCAGGGCGGTATTGATGA
>ENA-OQIJ01000178-OQIJ01000178.1-human-gut-metagenome-genome-assembly--contig:-NODE-178-length-18698-cov-3.622853_pt1 | contig 18698 bp, 15 predicted proteins | sample MGYA00242582_ERZ504747 | MGnify/ENA primary metagenome ERZ504747 (study PRJEB26092, sample SAMD00036435) | human gut metagenome | host: Homo sapiens | study: EMG produced TPA metagenomics assembly of...
GATTTTGTCCGTCGCTACGCCCAGCAGCGCACCACCCGGATGCATATGCCTGGCCACAAGGGCCGCGGCCCGCTGGGCTGTGAAGAGCTGGACATCACCGAAATTGCGGGCGCAGACGAGCTGTACGAAGCCGAGGGCATCATCGCTCAGAGCGAGGCCAACGCGACGCAGCTCTTCGGCACCGCCCGCACCTATTACAGCACCGAGGGCAGCAGCCAGTGCATCCGGGCCATGCTCCACCTTGCGCTCCAAATACGGCCCGCAAAGGCAGGCCGTCCTGTCCTGCTGGCGGCGCGGAACGCCCACAAGGCCCTGCTCTACGCGGCGGCTCTGCTGGACTTCGACATCCAGTGGCTCTGGCCTGCGCCGGACGCCGCCGGGGCGCTCTGCACCTGCCCTGTGGAGCCGGAGGCGCTCTCTTCTGCGCTGGACGAGCTGTCCGCCGAGGGCCGCACGCCCTTCGGCGTCTACCTCACCAGCCCGGACTATCTGGGCTTCGTGCAGGACATCGCGGGGCTGTCGGCGGTATGCCACGCCCACGGCCTGCCCCTTCTGGTGGACAACGCTCACGGCGCCTATCTCCACTTTTTGAAGGAGGGCAGCCGCCACCCCATCCAGCTGGGCGCAGACCTCTGCTGTGACTCGGCTCACAAGACCCTGCCCGTCCTCACAGGCGGTGCGTATCTCCATCTTGGGCCATCGGTGCAGGCCGACGAGGCCGCGGTGCGCAATGCGCTGGCTCTCTTCGGCTCCACCAGCCCCTCTTATCTCATTTTGCAGTCGTTGGACGCCGCCAACGCGGTTCTGGCCGACGGCTTCCGGGAGAAGCTGGACGTCTGCCGCTGGCGGCTGGGGATGCTCTGCCGGGAGCTGGATGCCCTCCGGCCCGGGCTGGCACTCCCCCTCACCGGGGCGCACCGTGAGCCCCTCAAGCTGACGCTGGACGCCGCCGTGCTGGGTCTTTCCGGCCAGCAGCTGGCGCAGGCTCTGCGGGCGCGGGGTGTGGAGTGCGAGTATGCCGACCCCCGTTACGTCGTGCTGATGCCCTCCGCTGAGAGTTCTGCGGCAGAGTTTGCCTGCCTGCAAACGGCCCTGCATGCCATCTGCGATGAGACCCCTGCTGCCGATGTCTCCGTTACGGCTGACGATCCTGCCGCTTTCGCGGCATTGGCCGGGGCGCTCGAGGCACAGCCCCGCCGCTTCACCATCCGGGAAGCTGTCCTTGCACCGCAGGAGATGATCCCTGCCGCCGAGGCCGTGGGCCGCATCTGTGCCGCACCGGCGGTCTCCTGCCCGCCTGCCATCCCCATCGTGGTCAGCGGTGAGACGGTCCCGCCGGAGGCCCTCCCCCTCTTTGCCCGCTATGGCATCGAGAAGGCGGCCGTTGTAAAAGAATAACGTGCAAAAAGCATTTTCGTACTCTTCAGCCTCTTTTTTCACGCTATATTCAGAGTCCCCCCTAAGATTCAGCTAAAAGTCCCGCACATTTCTTGACAGGCTTCGCATATTCTGGTTTAATAAATTGGATAAAAGGGAGTAAAGGGCGCTCCACCTTATGGGAGCGCTGCATGGCAGCGTCAACACGGCAGAAATGCCCGATGTCATGTGTTCGCTTGAGACTTTTGTCACAGGAATTGGTGCTGTGGCGGAAGTCTCTTTTTTTTCGTCATTGCACCGCAGATTTCAAAGGAGGCAATGACATGGATTTCTGGAACGCATTCGCCAGTCTCTTTTCCAATTTCGGAAACCTGACCTGGCAGATGGTGGTGATGTGGGGCATCGGCGCCCTGCTCATCTACCTTGCCATCGCAAAAAAGATGGAGCCGAGCCTGCTTCTCCCCATGGGCTTCGGCGCCATCCTCGTCAACCTGCCCTTATCGGGCGCTATCACGCAGGGCGACACCGTCGGCCCCATCTCGGCTCTGTTTGAGGCCGGGATGTCCAACGAGCTGTTCCCCCTGCTGCTCTTCATCGGCATCGGTGCAATGATCGACTTCGGCCCGCTGCTCGAGAAGCCGTGGCTGATGCTCTTCGGCGCAGCGGCGCAGTTCGGCATCTTCTTCACCCTCTTCCTCGCGGGCTTCTTCTTCGACTTGAAGGACGCCGCTTCCATCGCCGTCATCGGCGCGGCAGACGGCCCCACGGCCATCTTCGTGGCCAACGTCCTGAACTCCCAGTACCTCGGAGCTATCATGGTGGCGGCCTACAGCTACATGGCGCTGGTCCCCATCGTGCAGCCGCCGGTCATCAAACTGCTGACCACCCAGAAGGAACGTCGCATCCGGATGCCCTACCAGAAGGGCAGTGTCAGCCAGCTGACTAAGATCTTGTTCCCCATCGTCGTGACCATCATCGCCGGACTCGTGGCTCCGGCCAGCGTAGCACTGGTGGGCTTTCTGATGTTCGGCAACCTGCTGCGAGAGTGCGGTGTGCTGAACACCCTGAGTGAAACGGCGCAGAACATCCTCGCAAACCTCATCACCATCGTGCTGGGCCTGACCGTGGCCGGCCAGATGACCGCCGACAAGTTCGTGCGGCCCGACACTCTGCTCATCCTTGCGCTGGGCCTCGTGGCCTTTGTGTTTGACACCGCCGGCGGTGTGCTATTCGCAAAGCTGACGAACCTCTTCCTCCCGGAGGGCAAAAAGCTCAACCCCATGATCGGCGCAGCCGGCATCTCGGCCTTCCCCATGAGCGGCCGTGTCGTCAACAAGCTGGGCCTCGAGGAGGACAACCAGAATTTCCTGCTGATGTACTCGATCAGTGTCAACGTCTCGGGCCAGATCGCGTCGGTCATTGCCGGCGGCCTGATCCTGACCCTTATGAGCAGCTGCGTATAAGGAGGTCAACCCATGTCAATCGCACTTCTTCCCGTCACCCTCTCGATGCTCTGCGCCGGTATGGCCGGCATCTTCCTCGTCCTCGGCGTCCTCGTGCTGGGGTGTATGCACTGAATAAGTTTTCAGCGGAAAATAAAAGGGGCTGTTGCAAAACAGCCTTACAAAAAATGAGATAGACATTCCCAAAAGGTTTGCCTATCTCATTTTTTTGTTGTAATCTGTAACTATCCATGAAACAAACACAACAGAAAGAGTATAGCAGAAAGGCGGCGCTTTATCAACAGCTGGCGCTGCCAATCACGCAAAATATTGAGATAGCGGAAAATGAGCCTGTGTTTGTTGCCAACGCCCAGTTTGAGGAACTGGATTACAGGGAACTGTATAGAGCGTATTCGCCCAAAGGGAGAAAATCGGCAGCAGAGCCACGGATCATGTTCAAGCTATTGGTGTACGGGTATATGTGCGGGATCTACTCCACACGGAAGTTGGAGCAGGCCTGCCGCAACTCTTGAACCGATGAACAGAAATCCCATAGTAGTTTAGTATTGAACAGCACCCCATTTGTTAGACAGTATGATATACTATCTAACAAGTGGGGTGCTGTTCAACAAAAGACGCTGCGGGGCTTTTACTGTGTTATAGGGGTCGATGCTTGTCATCGACCTGCGGTCGGATGCAAACATTCGCCCCTACAATTTACGATGCAATCAATCAGACGTTCAGCTCCACATGCTGACCGACGTCCTCGGCGTTGGCGTCCAGCACGGGCTGGATGACGTCGCGCAGGAACTCGGTGACCTGCTCGGCGCTGCGGCCCGTAAAGGCTTCGGGGGAGAGCTCGGCCTCGATTTCTTCGCGGGTCAGGCCGAATGCAGGGTCAGCCTCGACGCGGGCAATCATGTCGTTGGGCTTGCCCTCCTGCTTGACAACGGCAGCAGCGGCCACGGCGTGCTCACGCAGACGCTCGTGCAGCTCCTGACGGTCGCGCCCTTCTTCACGGCGCTCATCATGATGTTCTCGCTTGCCATGAACGGCAGCTCGGCCATGACGCGGGCACGGACGACCTTCGGGTAGACGACCAGCCCGTCGGAGACGTTCAGCAGGATGTTCAGGATGGCGTCAGCAGCCAGGAAGCCCTCGGCCATCGCAATGCGCTTATTGGCGGAGTCGTCCAGCGTGCGCTCAAACCACTGGGTACCGGCAGTGATGGCGGGGTTCAGTACGTCCACCATCAGGTAGCGGCTCAGCGCACAGATGCGCTCGCAGCGCATAGGGTTACGCTTGTAGGGCATGGCGGAGGAACCGATCTGGTTCTTCTCAAACGGCTCCTCCATCTCCTTGAAGTTCGCCAGCAGGCGGATGTCCGTCGCCATCTTCATGGCGGACTGGCCGATGCCCGCCACGGCGGACAGCACATTGTAGTCCACCTTGCGGCTGTAGGTCTGGCCGCAGACCGGCACGACCTTGGTAAAGCCCATCTGGGCGCAGACGTCGGCCTCGACGGCCTTGATCTTGGCGGAGTCGCCGTTGAACAGCTCCACAAAGCTGGCCTGGGTGCCGGTGGTGCCCTTAACGCCGCGCAGCGCCAGCTGGGAGATCTGGTGGTCAAGCTCCTCCAGATCCATGTACAGCTCGTTCATCCAGAGCGTGGCGCGCTTGCCGACGGTGGTCAGCTGCGCGGGCTGGCAGTGGGTGTAGGCCAGGCAGGGCATATCCTTGTACTCGTCGGCGAATTTGGCCAGATTTGCCAGCACGCCGATGACCTTCTTGCGCACGAGCTGCAGGCCCTCGCGCATGATGATGACGTCGGTGTTGTCACCGACATAGCAGCTGGTCGCGCCCAGATGAATGATGCCCTTTGCCTTGGGGCACTGCAGGCCGTAGGCGTAGACGTGGCTCATCACGTCATGGCGGACGAGCTTCTCGCGCGCAATGGCGTCCTCATAGTTGATGTCGTCCTTGTGCGCCTCCAACTCGGCAATCTGCTCATCGGTGATAGCCAAGCCCTGCTTCTGCTCGGCCTTAGCCAGCGCGATCCACAGTCGGCGCCAGGTGCGGAACTTGTTGTCGTCAGAGAAGATGTACTGCATCTCATCCGACGCATAGCGGGTAGAGAACGGCGAAATATATTTGTCGTGTTGTGCCATTGGGTCAAATCCTCACAATCTTTTAAGCTGATAGTTCCAGTATAGCAGAAACTTCCCGAAATATCAAAGCTTGAAATAATTCACGCCGCCCTCAAAGATCGGCTGGTATTTGTCACCGGTGACGTTCTTATAGAGCTGCTCGCCGCTGCGCTCGCTGTGGCCCATCTTGCCAAAGACACGGCCATCCGGGCTCGTGATGCCCTCGATTGCCAGCACGGAGCCGTTCGGATTGTAGCGCATGTCCATCGTCGGGCGGCAAAGCAGGTCAACGTACTGGGTCGCAATCTGGCCGTTGTCGATGAGCTGGTTCAGCAGCTGCTCGTTGCAGACAAAGCGGCCCTCGCCGTGGCTGATGGCGATCAGGTGCTCGTCGTTGATGTCGCATTTGCTCAGCCAGGGGCTCTTGTTGCTGGCCACGCGGGTACGCACCAGCATGGACTGGTGGCGGTGAATCGTATTAAACGTCAGCGTCGGGTCGCTTTCGGTGATGGGACGGATCTCGCCGTAGGGGACCAGACCCAGCTTGATGAGTGCCTGGAAGCCGTTGCAGATGCCCAGAGCCAGACCGTCGCGCTGGTTCAGCAGACGGTTGACTGCGTCGGCCACCGACGGATTGCGGAAGAACGCCGCAATGAACTTGGCGCTGCCGTCCGGCTCGTCGCCGCCGGAGAAGCCGCCCGGCAGCATCAGGATCTGCGCCTCGTCCAGCTCCTTCACCAGCGCCTCGCAGCTCTCGGCCACGTTGGCGGGGGTCAGGTTTTTCAGTACCAGAACATGCGGGTCGCCGCCTGCGCGGCGGAACGCGCGGGCCGTGTCGTACTCGCAGTTCGTGCCGGGGAATACGGGGATGACGACCCGCGGCGTCGCCAGGCGCACAGAGGGAGCCACGCGCTTGTTGGCGGGGCAGTCATGCTCGAGCGCGGGGACGAACTCACCGGCTTTGCGGTAGGGAAATACCGGCTCGAGCTTTTGTTCCCACAGCTCCTGCAGACGGGCCAGGTCAATGACCTTGCCCTCGGCCTCCAGCGTGTAGTCCACGGTGGTGAAGCCGAGGAACTCACCGGCGGAGGCATCAAGCAGCTCCAGAATGACCGCGCCGTAGGCGGGCTTGAACAGATCGTTCAGGTCGATGTCATTGGACAGCTGCAGACCCACATGGTTGCCGACGCACATCTTGAACAGTGCCTCGGCCACACCGCCGTAGCCCGGCGTGGCGGCAGCCAGCACCTTGCCTTCGTCGATCATCTGTTCGACGGTCTTGTAAATGGAAATCAGGCTGCCGATCTCGGGCAGACCGTTCTTGTAGTTGGGGCGCAGGATGACAACGGAGCTGTTGGCCTTCTTGAACTCGGGGCTCTGCACGTCGCGGGTGTTGCCGATGGCCGTCGCAAAGCTGACGAGCGTCGGGGGCACGTCCAGTCCCTCAAAGCTGCCGGACATCGAGTCCTTGCCGCCGATGGACGCAATGCCCAGACCCATCTGGGCATCCAGCGCACCGAGCAGGGCAGCCAGCGGCTTGCCCCAGCGCTCGGGCTTATCGTTCATATGCTCAAAATATTCCTGGAACGTCAGGTACATATCCTCGTGGTGGAAGCCCGCGCAGACCAGCTTGGTCACGCTCTCGACCACGGCCATATACGCGCCGCGGTAGGGGTCAGCCTCGGTCAGATAGGGGTTGAAGCCCCACGCCATGCCGGAGCAGGTCGTCGTCTCGCCGTCCACGGGCAGCTTGGCGGCCATGGCCATCGTCGGGGTCAGCTGGTACTTACCGCCGTAGGGCATCAGCACGGTGGCTGCGCCGATGGTGGAGTCGAACCGCTCGCCCAGGCCCTTTTGGCTGCAGACGTTCAGGTCGCTGACCATGGATTCCAGTTTCTGCTCAAACGTTGCACCGGCAAACTGGGGCTGCCAGACATGGCCCGGCAGGATGTGCGCATCAGCGTGGCGCTCGGCACCGTTGGAGTTCAGGAACTCGCGGGAGAGGTCAACGATGGTCTTGCCGTTCCAGACCTCGCGCATCCGCTTTTCCTCGGTGACGGTGGCAACGATAGTCGCCTCGAGGTTTTCCTCGGCGGCGTACTTCATAAAGGTCTCGGCGTCCTCGGCGGCGACGGCCACGGCCATGCGCTCCTGGCTCTCCGAAATGGCCAGCTCGGTGCCGTCCAGACCCTCGTACTTGCGGGTGACCTTGTTCAGGTCGATGTGCAGGCCGTCGGCCAGCTCACCGATGGCGACAGACACACCGCCTGCGCCGAAGTCGTTGCAGCGCTTGATAAGGCGGCAGGCGTCCTCGCGGCGGAACAGGCGCTGCAGCTTGCGCTCGATGGGCGCGTTGCCCTTCTGCACCTCGGCACCGCAGGTTTCAAGGCTCGTCAGTTTATGCGCCTTGGAGGAACCGGTGGCACCGCCGACACCGTCGCGGCCCGTGCGTCCGCCCAGCAGGATGACGACATCACCCGGGGCAGGCTCCTCGCGGCGGACATGGCTGGCAGGCGTCGCGCCGACAACTGCGCCGATCTCCATGCGCTTGGCGGCGTAGCCGGGATGGTACAGCTCTGCGACCTGACCGGTGGCAAGGCCGATCTGGTTGCCGTAGCTGGAATAGCCCGCGGCAGCCGTCGTGACCAGCTTGCGCTGGGGCAGCTTGCCGGGCATTGTCTCGGAAACAGGCTTCAGCGGGTCAGCCGCACCGGTCACGCGCATGGCCTGATAGACATAGCTGCGTCCGGACAGCGGGTCACGGATGGCACCGCCAATGCAGGTCGCCGCGCCGCCAAAGGGCTCGATCTCGGTGGGGTGGTTGTGGGTCTCGTTCTTAAACAGGAACAGCCAGTCCTGCTGCTCACCGTCCACGTCACACTTGATCTTGACGGTGCAGGCGTTGATCTCCTCGCTCTCGTCAAGGTTCTTCAGAATGCCGCGCTGCTTCAGCGCCTTGGCACCGATGGTCGCGCAGTCCATCAGGGTGCGGTTTTTCTTGTCGCGGCCCGTCTCGGCGCGCAGTGCCATGTAGCGGTCAAATGCGGCCTGCACAAGCTCGTCGTCGATCTTCACGTCGTCCAGGATCGTGCCGAACGTCGTGTGGCGGCAGTGGTCGGACCAGTAGGTGTCGATCAGACGGATCTCGGTGATGGTCGGGTCGCGGTGCTCGGATTTGAAGTAGTTCTGGCAGAACACGATGTCCGCATGGTCCATCGCCAGGCCCTTCTCATTGCGGAACGCTTCCAGCGCGTCGTCGTCCAGCGCGGTGAAGCCGGTCAGTGTCTCGACCTCCGTCGGGATGGCAAACTCCATTTTCAGGGTGCTGCGCTCGTCAAGGCTTGCCTCGCGGGCCTCGACGGGGTTGATGACGTACTTCTTGATGGCGGCCAGGTCGGCGTCGGTCAGGTCGCCGTCCAGCAGATAGACGCGGGCGGAGCGAACCGCGGGGCGCTCGCCCTGACTCAGCAGCTGGATGCACTCGCTGGCAGAGTCGGCGCGCTGGTCAAACTGGCCGGGCAGGTACTCGACGGCAAAAACGGTCTTGGCGTCGGGCAGCTTGTCGTAGGTCACGTCAACAGGCGGCTCACTGAACACGGTGGGCACAGCCTGCTGGAACAGCACTGCGTCGATGCCCTCGACGTCATAGCGGTTCAAAAGGCGCAGACCGGTCAGATTCTGGATGCCGACCAGATCGACCAGCTCATGCAGAAGCCCCTGTGCCTCGCCGTCAAAGCCGGGCTTTTTCTCAACATAAATGCGATATACCATTGTATTTCCTCCTGAGAGTTAAATTTGCAGGAAGTGACGGACGGAAAGCCCTCCCCCTGGGGGGAAGGTGGCCGAGGCCCCGTCCGAGGGCGGATGAGGGGAAAGTGTACCGCTGTATCCCGTTGACGGAAAGCTGCGGGAAGTTTGCCCTCATCAGTCACCTTCGGTGACAGCTTCCCCCGATGGGGAAGCCTTTTTACTGCATTGCTGCCAGCGCTCTTGCCCCAATGTCACTGCGCTTGTGCAGCTTGTCAAAATGGATGCTCTCCGTGGCAGCATACGCCTTTTTCAGCGCCTCGGGCAGGGTGTTGGCCGTGGCGGTCACGCCCAGCACGCGCCCGCCGTTCGTGACGAGCCTGCCGTCCTTGATGGCCGTGCCGGCGTGGTAGATCGTCACATCGGCGGCGTTCAGCTGGCCCGCGGTCAGGCCGGTGATCTCCTTGCCCTTCTCGTAGGCGAGGGGATAGCCGCCGCTGGCTAAGATGACACAAGCCGCCGCGCCGTCGCTGAATTTGACATCGGTCTTGTCCAGCGTGCCGTTCGTTGTGGCCTCCATCACGGTCAGCAGGTCGCTTTCCAGCAGGGGCAGCACGACCTGCGTCTCGGGGTCGCCGAAGCGGCAGTTGTACTCGATGACCTTCGGGCCGTCGGGGGTCAGCATCAGGCCGAAATACAGGCATCCCTTGAAGGGGCAGCCCTCGGCCTGCATGGCCGCAACCGTGGGCAGGAAAATCTCCTGCATGCAGCGCTCGGCGACTGCGGGCGTGTAGTAGGGGTTTGGGGCCACGGTGCCCATGCCGCCGGTGTTCAGGCCCTCGTCGTGGTCGAGAGCACGCTTGTGGTCCATGCTCGAAACCATCGGCTTGACGGTCTTGCCGTCGCAGAAGGACAGCACGCTGACCTCGGGGCCGGTCAGGAACTCCTCGACGACCACATGGTTGCCGGACGCGCCGAACTTTTTGTCCAGCATGATCTCCTTGACGCCGTCGGCGGCCTCCTGCTCATTCTGGCAGATCAGCACGCCCTTGCCCAGCGCCAGACCGTCCGCCTTGATGACGACGGGGTATTTGCCCTCGGCTTTGATGTAGTCCATGACCTTCTCGGGGTCGTCGAACGTCTCATATTTGGCCGTAGGGATGCCGTATTTCTTCATCAGGTCCTTGCTGAATACCTTGCTGGCCTCGATGCGGGCCGCGGCCTTGTCGGGACCGAATGCCGGGATGCCCACAGCGGCCAGCGCATCGACCATGCCCAGCGCCAGCGGGTCGTCCTGGGCGACGACGACATAGTCAAAGGCTTCTTCCTTGGCAAATTTGACCATGGCGTCCACGTCGGTGCCGGGATGGCCTTGCAGTGAGCGTCATAGCTGATGCCGCCGTTGCCGGGCGCACACCAGATCTCGGAGCAGCGGGGGCTTTTTTTCAGCGCGCGGATGATGGCGTGCTCACGCCCGCCGCCGCCTACTACCAGAATTTTCATAAGCGTCCTCCTTGACAGCACAACAGCCCGCGACGAAAAATCGCCGCAGGCGAGTTGTTTTTTGCGTTTAATGATGGAACAGCCGGATGCCGCAGAACGCCATCGCAATGCCGTACTTGTTGCAGGTGTCGATCACCTGTGCGTCGCGGATGGAGCCGCCCGGCTGTACAATGGCGGTCACGCCGCTGCGGCGCGCGCGCTCGATGTTATCGCCGAACGGGAAGAAGGCATCACTGCCCAGGCTCACACCGGTCACGGCATCCAGCCAGGCGCGCTTTTCCTCGGCGGTCAGCGGGGCCGGCTGCTCGGTGAAGGTCTCGGCCCAGACATCGTCGCCGATGACATCCTCCGGCGTGTCGCCGATGTAAACATCGATTGCGTTGTCGCGGTTCGGCTTGGCAATGTCAGCGCGGAACGGCAGGTCCAGCACCTTCGGCATGTGGCGCAGCTGCCAGTTGTCAGCCTTCTGGCCCGCCAGACGGGTGCAGTGCACGCGGCTCTGCTGGCCCGCACCGACGCCGATGGTCTGCCCGTCCTGCACGTAGCAGACGCTGTTGGACTGGGTGTACTTCAGCACAATCAGGCTGATGATGAGGTCGCGGCGCTGCTCGTCGCTGATGACCTTGTTCTCGGTCACAACGTTCTGCAGCATCGTCTCATTGGAAATGTCCAGGTCCTGACGGCCCTGCTCGAAGGTCACGCCAAAGACCGTGCGGGTCTCCAGCGGCTTCGGCTCGTAGTCGGCGTCGATCTGGACGATGGCGTAGCCGCCCTTCTTCTTGGATTTCAGCACCTCCAGCGCGTCGGCGTCGTAGCCGGGCGCAATGATGCCGTCGGAGACCTCGTGCTGAATCAGCTTCGCGGTGCTCAGGTCGCAGACATCGGACAGCGCGATCCAGTCGCCGAAGCTGGACATACGGTCCGCACCGCGGGCACGGGCGTAGGCGCAGGCCAGCGGGGAAAGCTCGGTCTCCGGCGCAATGTGGTACATGGCGCGCAGGGTCTCATCCAGCGGCAGACCGATGGCCGCACCGGCGGGGGAGACGTGCTTGAAGCTGGCGGCAGCGGGCTGGCCGAGTGCCTTCTTCAAATCGCGCACGAGCTGCCAGGAGTTGAACGCATCCAGAAAGTTGATGTAACCCGGGCGTCCGTTCAAAATCTGCACAGGCAGGTCACTGCCGTCCGCCATGTAGATGCGGGCGGGCTTCTGGTTGGGGTTCGTGCCGTATTTCAGCTGAAATTCGTTCATATTAACCCTCCACAGCGGTGTATTTATTCAGGATAATGTCCTCGTACTCGCCGGTTTCCAGCTCGATGCTGCGCACAAACAGGCTGACCTTGTTGTCTTCGTTCAGGCTCGCCCACAGCTTGTCGGCAAACTTGTCCGCGTCGTTCGTGTCGATGGCGACGCACAGCGGCTCACCCGCAAAGCTGGGGATCGGCGCACCGTTCTTGACGTAAGTGCTGATGAAGTGTCCCTCACCGGCCACGGGCTGCGGGTAGTCGAACGTCTGGCGCTGCACGCTCTCGGCGTTGCCCTCGTCGGACTTGACGATGGACAGCTTGTAGCCGCCGCGGCGCATATCGACAACGCCGGAGATGCGCGGGGTAAAGTTCGGCGCATCGTCCTCATAGGTGCGGGTCGCCAGCGCAGCCTCAAAGCTGTAGCCGGGGAAAAGGTTGCCGTTCATGAACCGGGCAATCGTGTCGGTCTGATCGCCGTTCGTGACCACGGTGGTCTCCCGCAGGGTCAGCACGGCGTTGTAGATGATGAGGTGCGGGTCCTCGAGCTTGGCCGGGTCAGCGGCCACCGTGCGGATGCCGCCGTCGATAGGCTCAAACACACGGTTGCGGCTGTTGGCGCTGCGACCCATGATCCAGTAGGCGACGAACGCCTTCTGGCCGTCGGGGCTTTTGCCCAGCACAATGCCGCGCCCGGGGTAGTCATTCCCGGCAAGATATTTGTACAGATTCTTTTTCATTGTTAAACCTCGTTTTGCATAAACAGGAAACGGGATTTCCTGCCGTGCAGTGGTGGAAAACGATTTTACACCTCGTCACTGCACACCATCGCCAATGCCTTGGGCAGCAGCTGCCACTCGGCCTCGACCATGACGCGCTTCTGCAGCGTCTCGGGGGTGTCGCCGGGCTCCACGGCCACGGCCTTCTGCAGCAGAATGGGCCCGCCGTCGCATTCCTCGTTTACAAGGTGGACGGTAGCGCCGGTCAGCTTCACGCCGCGGGCCAGCGCGGCCTCATGCACGCGCAGTCCGTAGAAGCCGGGGCCGCAGAAGCTGGGGATCAGGCTGGGATGAACATTGATGATTTTATTGCGGTAGGCCGCAATGACCTTTTCGCCCAGAACGCTCAAAAAGCCTGCCAGCACGACCACGTCAATACTGTGCTTCTGCAGGGTGTCCAGCAGGGCGGCGTCAAACGCAGCGCTGTCAGCGTAGTCCCTGCGGCTGACAACAGCGGATTCTACACCGAAATTGGCGGCGCGCTCCAGCGCGTAGACGCCGGGCTTGCTGGCAACGACCAGCTCGATTTTGCCGTTCGGATTCTCGCCGCGGCGCTCGCTTTCCAGCAGGGCCTGCAAATTCGTGCCGCCGCCCGATACCAGTACCGCTACACGCTTCATACCAGCTCGACCCCGTCGCCCTCGACGATGGTGCCCAGACGGTAGGCGTCCTCGCCGTGGGCCTTCAGAATGGCAATGGCCTTGTCCGCGTCCTCAGGCGCGACGGTCAGCACCATGCCAACGCCCATGTTGAAGGTGTTGAACATATCGTGCTCGGAGATGCCGCCCTCGTGCTGCATGACGTCGAACAGGGCAGGGATGCGCACATCGGCCTTGGCAATGCGGGCCGCACAGCCCTTCTTCAGGCTGCGGGGAATGTTCTCATAGAAGCCGCCGCCGGTGATGTGGGACACGCCCTTGACCGTGACCTCGTCCATGACAGCCAGCACGGGCTTGACGTAGATCTTCGTGGGGGCCAGCAGGGCCTCGCCCAGGGGCTTGTCCATGCCGTCGAATGTCTTTTTCAGCACATCGGGGTTGTTGTCGATGCCAAAAATTTTACGCACCAGCGAGAAACCGTTGGAGTGTACGCCCGTGGAGGGCAGTGCGATGATGACATCGCCCGGCTGCATCGTGGAGTTATCCAAAATCTTTGCCTTGTCCACGACGCCGACGGTGAAGCCGGCCAGGTCGTACTCATCCTCCGGCATCATGCCGGGGTGCTCGGCGGTCTCGCCGCCCACGAGGGAGCAGCCCGCCTGGACGCAGCCCTCGGCCACGCCCTTGACGATCTCGGCAATCTTCTCCGGGATGTTCTTGCCGCAGGCGATGTAGTCGAGGAAGACCAGCGGCTTTGCACCGGCGCAGATGACGTCATTGACGCACATCGCCACGCAGTCGATGCCGATGGTGTCGTGCTTGTCCAGCAGCATGGCGATGCGCAGCTTGGTGCCGACGCCGTCAGTGCCGGAAATCAGAACGGGATGTTCCATGCCGGTACAGTCCAGCTCAAACAGGCCGCCGAAGCCGCCCAGACCGCCGATGCAGTTCTCGGTCATCGTGCGGGCCACATACTGCTTCATCAGCTCAACAGAGCGGTATCCGGCGGTAATATCCACGCCTGCAGCGGCGTAGCTGGCAGAATAGCTTTTTTCCATGTTGAACTCCTAAATGTGTTACATTACTCGGAAAATCGGGTGGCAGCGGCAAGCTCTCTCCCTCCGGCGCTGTGCGCCACCTCCCTCGCAGAGGGAGGCAAGGAGGCTTGGCCCCTCTGCGAGGGGCTCCGCCCGCAGGCGGTGGGGAGAGAAGTTTGCGCTACTGCTGCGCTTCCGTCGTTATGATTACAGCTTCTTATTCGTCTTAGACTGGCTCAGCGGCTTGTCGTAGACAATGTCCATCGTCTCGGTGGGCGGGGCACGGGGTATTTGCCGGTAAAGCAGCCCGTGCAGAAGCCGCACTTGCTGTGGATGGCCAGCTGCTGCACATGCTCAATGCTCAAATAGCCCAGCGTGTCAGACCCGACCAGCTCGTTGATCTCCTCGACGGTGTGGCCGGTGGCGATCAGGTCTTTTTCGTCGGGGATGTCGGTGCCGAAGTAGCACGGGTGGGCGAACGGCGGGGCGCTGATGCGGTAGTGTACCTCGGCAGCACCGGCCTCGCGCAGCAGGCGGATGGTGCGGGCGCTCGTCGTGCCGCGGACGATGGAGTCATCGACCAGCACAACGCGCTTGCCCTTGACCGTGGACGAGATGGCGTTCAGCTTGATGCGCACGCTGCTCTCGCGCTGGGCCTGGCTGCCCTGAATGAAGGTGCGGCCTACATATTTGTTCTTGATAAAGCCAACGCCGTAGGGGATGCCGCTCTCCTGCGCATAGCCGAGCGCAGCATCCAGACCGGAGTCCGGCGCGCCGATGACGACATCGGCCTCCACGGGATGCTCCTGCGCCAGGAACCGGCCCGCCTGCAGACGGGCCTCATGCACACAGGTGCCCTCGATGACGGAATCCGGGCGGGCAAAGTAGATGTACTCAAAGACGCACATCGTGTGCGGCGCGGCGCCGCAGTGATCCTCTATCGTGCGCAGACCGTTGCGGTCGGCAATAACGATCTCGCCGGGGCGCACGTCACGGACGAACTTCGCACCCACGGCGTCCAGCGCACAGCTCTCGCTGGCAAAGGCATAGCCGTTTCCGTCGGGCAGCTCGCCGATGCACAGCGGGCGGAAGCCGTTGGGGTCGCGCGCCGCGATCAGCTTGGTGTGGGTCATAATGACGAGGGAGTATGCGCCCTCGATGTCGTCCATCGTGCGGCTGACGGCCATCTCAATGTTCGGCGTCAGCAGACGGTTCTGGGTCAGCAGATAGGCGATGACCTCGGTGTCCGACGTGCCGTGAAAGATCGAACCGCTCATCTCGAGCTTGCGGCGCAGCTTCGGCGCGTTGACAAGGTTGCCGTTGTGGCAGACCGCCATAGCACCCTTGCAGTGATGCAGAACCATCGGCTGCGCGTTGGAACGGCTGCGCTGGCCCGCCGTGGCATAGCGGACATGGCCGGTAGCCATCTTTGCGCCGCGGGGCAGCTCCTCCAGCACGCGCTTGGTAAAGACCTCGCTGACAAGGCCCAGATCGCGGTAGCCGGACAGCACGCCGTCGACGTTCAGCGCAATGCCGCAGCTCTCCTGGCCGCGGTGCTGCAGGGCGTACAGCGCACTGTAGACGGCGCTGACCATATCGGTCTCGCCGGTCTTGTCATACATACCGAACACGCCGCACTCCTCGTGCAGGGACTCGGTGTACTGGGAAATTTCGCTCATTTATTTGCTCCAATTGTCGGAATGGTAAAGCCGTAGGGGCGGATCCGCTATCCGCCCGTGGGTCGGCTGCCTCTTGCGGGCGCATAGGGAATGCGCCCCTACGGGAAAGCGCACGGTAAATTATGCGGGTGCAATCAGCCCAGCAGGCGCTTCATGACTTCCTGGTAAGCGTCGGCTTCGCCGCCCATGTTGCGGCGGAACAGATCCTTGTCCAGATGTGCGCCGGTGGTGGCGTCCCAGAAACGGCAGGTGTCGGGGCTGATCTCGTCGGCCAGGATGATCGTGCCGTCGGACAGGCGGCCAAACTCGAGCTTAAAGTCCACCAGACGGATGTTGGCGTCCAGCATGATCTTCTTCAGCACCTCGTTGACCTTGAAGGCATACTTCGCGATGGTGTCCAGCTCCTCCTGGGTAGCCAGGTCGAGGGCCAGGGCGTAGTAGTGGTTGATGAACGGGTCGTGCAGATCGTCGTTCTTGTAGCTGTACTCGAGGATGGGGGTCTTAAAGACCTTGCCCTCGGGCACGCCCATGCGCAGGCTGAAGTGACCGGCTGCAACGTTGCGGACGATGACCTCCAGAGGCACGATCTCGACCTTCTTCACAAAGGTGTCGCGGTCATTGACCTCCTGCACGTAATGGGTGGGGATGCCCTCCTTCTCGAGCTTCTGCATCAGAGCGTTGGACAACTTGTTGTTGACAATGCCCTTGTCGCGAATGGTGCCCTTCTTCTCACCGTCACCGGCAGTGGCGTCATCCTTATAGTGGACCATGACGATCTCGGGATCGTTGGTAGCGAAAACCTGCTTGGCCTTGCCTTCGTACAGCTGCTCTTTGACTTCGTAATTCATGAGAAACGCTCCTTTTTATAGTATAGTATGTATGTATGTGTACCTGTCCTTGGCTTCCCCCTTTGGGGAAAGGCTCTTTTACAGTGCTGCGGCTTCGGCGGCAATGGCGGCGTCCTTCCTGGCAATCGCGGCGGCGGTGTCGGCGCGGAAGCTGTCAAGCTTCGCGGCCAGCTCGTCGTCGGCCACGGCCAGAATCGCCACAGCCAGATACGCGGCGTTCTTCGCGCCGTTCAGCGCTACGGTAGCCACGGGAAAGCCGCTGGGCATCTGCACAGTGGCCAGCAGGGCATCCAGACCATCCATGGCGCCGCCCTTCATCGGGATGCCCACAACGGGCAGGGTGGTGTTGGCGGCAAAGGCACCGGCCAGGTGCGCGGCCATGCCGGCAGCGCAGAGAATGACGCCGTAGCCCTCGGCACGGGCGCTCCTGGCGAACGCGGCAGCGGCCTCCGGTGTGCGGTGGGCCGAAAGAATGTGCGCTTCATACGGCACTCCGAAATCCTTCAGCACCGTGCAGGCACCCTTGACCACCGGCCAGTCACTGTCCGAGCCCATGATGATCGCAACTTTTTTCATGCGTTTTGAAACCTCCCTTACAAAGCAAACAGCGCAGTGCTCCGCATCAGGATACACTGCGCTGTGGTGTCGACGTAAAAAGGGTATGATGGTACAGAACACCCGCGAAGAAGCCAATACGCTGCATTGCGTTTGCCACGGAAGATCCCCCTTTAATAAAAGTAAGAAGTGCCCTGTAATTGTAGTGTAAACGCTGGGCAAAAAAAATGCAAGCGCCCGGCGGACATTTCAGCCAAAAAACGGTGCAAAAGGGTTTTGACCGTCGCTTTTTGCGTTTTTGATGGGTCTTGGTGGGCAGTTGTCATACTTTAAAACAGTCTGTAAAATTTTGCTGGTACAGGGCACAAAAATATGATAAAATGAAAAAATACATTAACAAGGAGCTTTGTATGATTGCACCCAAACGACGCCTGACAAATTACGCCCTGCACGGCAGGGAGGAATGGTTCAAGCGCATCTTCCGCGACCAGATCGCCGAGGCTGCGGGCATCCTCGAAGTCGTGCTCTCCGGCATTGTGCTGGCGGCTCTGCTCATGAGCATTGTCCCGCTGGTGGAGCTGATGCCCGGTCTTCTGACCGATGCCGACAGTCTGGAGATCCGCACCTTTCTGGAACGTGCGCTGGACATCGTCATCGGCATCGAGTTTATCAAGATGCTGGCCAAGCACAGCCCCGGCAGCGTGCTGGAGGTGCTGCTCTACGCCATTGCCCGCCACATGATCGTCGGCCATGAGGACGCCGTGCAGAACCTGGTCAGCGTGGGGGCCATCGCACTGATCTTCATCATCCGCAAGTATTTCTTTGTGCCGTCCTTCGGCCACAAGATGCCCGGCGGCGAAATTGCCCCGGACATGGAGCAGACGGACGCAGAGACCCCGGAAGCAAAAGCGGGAGACATGGCGGAATAGCGCCGGCCCGCCCCCGGGGACAGCGCCGCATGGTATGCGGGGCCATTGGTGCGAACGGCGAAAATTTGTAAGCCTGTGTGATAACTATTAATAAAAATCCCCCTTCCGGGAACTCTGTAGGGCGGATGCTCGTCATCCGCCCCTACAGCTTCCCGGAAGGGGATTCTTATTCTACGATTTTACCAAATTTTACCAATCAGAACAGACCCGTGATCTTCCCGTGTACATCCACGTCAATGTCCATGGCGGCGGGGTGCTTGGGCAGGCCGGGCATCGTCATGATGCTGCCGCAGACAACGACCACAAAGCCAGCACCGGCGCTCAAACGCACCTCGCGTACATTCAGCGTGTGACCCTCGGGCGCACCCGTCAGCTTGGCGTTGTCGCTGAAGGAATACTGCGTTTTGGCAATGCAGACCGGCAGCTTGCCATAACCCAGCGCGGTCAGCTCGTCCAGCGTCTTTTTTGCGGCGGCGGTGTAGCTTACGCGGCCCGCGCGGTAGATCTTCGTGGCGACGGCCTCGATCTTATCCGTCAGCGGCGCGTCCAGCTCGTAGGTATACTGCACCTCGGCGCTGTCGTCCAGGATGGACAGCACGGTCTCGGCCAGCGCCTTGCCGAACCCTCGCCGCCCTTGGCAAAGACCTCGCTCAGGGCGCAGGGCACACCGGCCTGGTTGCAGACGTCATAAATAACATCCATCTCCTCCGCAGTGTCGGTGGGGAAGGCGTTGATGGCAACGCAGACCGGCAGACCAAAGCCCTGCAGGTTCTCAATGTGGCGGGCCAGGTTTACGCTGCCCGCGCGCACGGCC
>ENA-OQIJ01000180-OQIJ01000180.1-human-gut-metagenome-genome-assembly--contig:-NODE-180-length-18621-cov-3.318103_pt1 | contig 18621 bp, 17 predicted proteins | sample MGYA00242582_ERZ504747 | MGnify/ENA primary metagenome ERZ504747 (study PRJEB26092, sample SAMD00036435) | human gut metagenome | host: Homo sapiens | study: EMG produced TPA metagenomics assembly of...
CAACAGTGATGATTTCTGGAGCTACTGGCAGGAAATGGCACTGCCGACCAGCTACGAGCAGTCTATCATCCGCCACGAAACGCGGTTCACGCCGTATTTTGCCGCCAGGGGATATGCCTGGGATACCTACGTGCAGACGGACGACCTGAAACCGGTTTTTGTGAACCCCATTATGGCCTGCCCGCGGGAGCTGCTGGCAAACCGCGGCTGCCCGTTTTTCAAACGGCGCAGCCTGTTCACGCCCTATGCGGATGAACTGCGCCGCACGGACGGCCTCGCCGCGCGGGAACTCTGCGACTATGTGACGGCCTATACGGATTTTCCGCTGGAGCTGCTGCTGGTCTCGCTGTTAAAAACACAGCCGCTTTCAGTCCTTGCCCAAAACCTGCACTGGTGCTATCCTGTCGGCGCACCGACAGGGGAAACGCCCGACCTGAACGAGCTGGGCCTGCGGCTGCTTCATTACGAACAGCCCGCTTCGGACCCCGTGACCGACTGGTATAACCGGCAGGCAGCCGCCAACGCGGACACACTGCTGGCAGAAGCTGCTGCTTTGTTTGAAAAGAATCCGATGCTTGGCGTGTTAAGCCCCTCTCTGCCGCTGTGGCAGGGCTGCACCGCCGCCCGCCGCGCCGCCTGGATGCGGGAGAAGGACGCACTGGCACAGGAGGTATCCGTGCCCGTCGGCAGTGACCCGCCGCCCGCGCCCAACTGCGGTTGGGTGCTTGTGCGGGAGTCTGCCTTCCCGGACGGCATCCCCGCCTGCACAAGCCAGCGTGACGCCTGGAAGCTGGCCCTGACCGCCCAGAAAAACGGTGCCTATGCCGCCGCCTTTGAGCCGCTGACCCGGTCTGCGGCGCGGGCGGATATCTTAAATGAGTATGAGACCGCCGCCGCTCAGCCTGCCGCTGTAGCCAAGCAGCTGGGGCGGCTCGTCAAGCACAGACTGCAAAAGTAAAAGGGGAGACCACCCATCAAAAAGCAACGCCTGTTTTATCTTGATCTTGTCCGTGCCGCAGCGCTGATCTGCATCTTGATCGTGCATTTCAACGCGACGGTCACGGGGTATTTTACACTGCCGCACAAGCTCTTTACCAGCACGCTGCCGCTGGGCATTTATCTGGGAGATTTCGGCTCCTCGCTGTTTTTCATTGTGTCCGGCGCATCGCTGGCGCTGACCGTCCCGGCGGAGCAAAGCCCTGCGCAGTTTTACAAAAGGCGCGCGAGGGCTGTCTACCCGCTGTTCTGGCTCGCGTGGTTCGTCGTGTTCAGCTATCGGTTTGTGGCGCACCCCGGCAGCTTCGGCGGGGCCAGAACCGTCACGCTGGTGCTGACGCTTCTGGGTCTCGACAACTTTGCCGTTGCCGCGGGCTGGGTCGGAACAGACTTTGCCTGTGTGGGCGAGTGGTTCCTCGGCAGCATCCTGTTTTTATACCTGCTGTTCCCGCTTTTGCAGCGGGGGCTGCGCAAAAGGCCGTGGCTGACCTGGGCGCTGACGCTGGCGGTCTGCATCCCGGTGCACCTGCTGGGCTGGGACGCGCGGCTTGTGGCCGTGCATATCCCGGAATTTCTGTTCGGCATGACGTTTTTAACGCTCGCCGGACGCACACGGTATATTCTGGCCCCGCTGCTGCTGGCGGGGGCCGTGCTGGCACAGCCCTGGGACGGTAAGATCACCTGCGCGCTGGCCGGTGCCGGGGTGTTTATCCTGCTGGCGCTGGCGGCCCCGCTGCTGGACCGCCCGTGGCCCCGCGCGGTGGGCGCACAGCTTGCCAAAATATCCTACGCGGTGTTCCTTGTGCATCACGTTCTGATCCAGGAGCTGGCCGCGCACTTTGATCTGGCGGTGCTGTCCCGGCGGGACACGGCGTTTTTGTTTGTCGTCTATCTGGCCACAACATTTGCCGCAGCGCATGCGCTGCTCTGGCTGCAAAGAACGCTGCGCACCGGCCTTGCCGCCTTGCGCCCCCAAATATAAAGCTCCGCCCGCTGTTTCCACAAAAACAGCGGGTATTTTTTTAACATTGTGCGCCCGCGCCCTCTGTACAAAAACGGGCGGGTACGGTATAATAGAAAATAATGTTTGAAACTAGGAAAGGGGCGTTCCACTGTGTCCGAATTCTCTGTTTCCCTTGCAAAATTGGCCGAGGAAGCCAACCTGACGATTGCCTACACCCCCTGTGAGCTGGATAAAATTCAGGTCACAGCCACCGAGGTCTACCGTCCGGGCATCCTGCTGGCCGGTTACTACGAAAACTTTGACAGCAAACGCATCCAGATCATCGGCCTGACCGAGATGTCCTATCTGGATGAGCTGTCCACCTCACTGCGCAACACCCATCTGGAAAAGCTGTTCTCCTTCCAGCCGCCGGCCATCGTGCTGACCCGCGGCATGCAGCCGCTTTCGGAAATGATGCAGTTTGCCAAGCAGTACGGTGTACCGATCCTGATGTCCACCGAGATGACGTCTGCCCTGATGGGGCAGCTCATCACGACCCTGAACACCGAGCTGGCCCCCCGCATCACCCGCCACGGCGTGCTTGTCGAGGTTTACGGCGAGGGCATCCTGATTCTGGGCGATTCCGGTGTCGGCAAGAGCGAGACGGCCATTGAGCTCGTCAAGCGCGGCCACCGCCTGATCGCTGATGATGCGGTTGAGCTGCGCCGGGTATCCTACCGCAAAATTTTAGGCACCGCGCCCGCCAACATCCGCCACTTTATTGAGCTGCGCGGCATCGGCATTATCAACGTGGCGCGGGTGTTCGGCATCGGCTCGGTCCGCTCGAGCGTCGAGGTCGAGATGGTCGTCCAGCTCGAGCCCTGGGACCGCACCAAGAACTATGACCGCACGGGCCTGGAGACGGAGTATTACGACATCCTCGGTGTCAAGGTGCCCAGCATGCTCATTCCCGTTATGCCGGGCCGTAACCTGGCCGTCATTCTGGAAACGGCTGCCATCAACAACCGCCAGAAGGAGATGGGCTACAACGCCGCCAAGGAGCTGCTGACCCAGCTGGGCCTGGCAGACGACATTACAAAATAAAAGAGGTTTTTCCACTCCATGCAGATGATCGCAGACCTGCACACGCATACCCTGTGCGCAACGCACGCATACAATACTTTTACGGAAATGGCCGCAGCCGCTAAGGAGATCGGCTACTGCGCGCTGGCTGTGACCGACCATGCTCCCGCCATGCCGGATTCGCCCCACGCCTGGCACTTCCAGAACTGGAGCGCGATGCCCCGGGAAATCGGCGGTGTCGTCATGCTCTACGGAGCGGAGGCAAACGTCATGGACACCAAAGGCGGGCTGGACCTTTCGGAAAGCCAGCTCAAAGCGCAGGACTGGGTCGTCGCATCCATCCATAGCTCCTGCGTGCCAGGTCTGCTGACCCGCAGGGAGGCTAACCGCCTCTGGCTGGCTGTGGCCGAGAACCCCTATGTCGACATCATCGGTCACTCCGAGCAGGAAAACTACCGCTATGACTACGACCTTGTCACGAAGGCATTTGCCCGAAATCACAAGGTCGTGGAGCTGAACGGCAACTCGTTCAACGTCCGCAGGGACGGCATCCCCAATATGCGCGCCCTGCTGCGGGCCTGCCTTGCCAACGGCTGTCATATATCAGTGGACAGTGATGCCCACAGCACCCACCAGCTGCAGCACGGCCTGACGGCTCTCTACGCCATGCTGGAGGAAATGCAGTTCCCGCAGGAGCTGATCGTGAACGCGACGCGGGAAAATCTGGTACAGGAATTACAACTGCACGGCAAGCCCTGTGCAGAAGAAATAGGAGGAATTCTGTTATGAGCAAATACACGATTGGTATCGATCTGGGCGGCACCACAATGACCGCCGGTATTGTCAACGAAAATTATGAGATCGTCGGCAAGCTGACCTGGGCCACCCGTCTGCCGCGCCCGGCGGAGGATCTGGAAAAGGCACTGGCCGACCTGTGCCGCACCGTGGCCCGGGATAATAAGATCGATTTTGCCGATATCAAATATGTCGGCATCGGCACGCCCGGCAGCGTGAACTTTACCACCGGCTTCGTCGGCTTCAACACGAACTTCGGCTATTACGACTGGAACCTCGGCCCTGACCTCGAGGCCCTGCTCGGCTGCAAGGTCTATGTCGAAAACGACGCCAACGCCGCCGCATACGGCGAGTACATTGCGGGTGGTGCAAAGGGGTACAATGATGCGGTCGTCATTACTTTAGGCACCGGCATCGGCAGCGGCATTATCCTGGGCGGCAAGATTTTGCGCGGCTTCAACTTCGCCGCCGGTGAAATGGGTCACAACGTCATTGTCAAGGACGGCATCCAGTGCACCTGCGGACGCAGGGGCTGCTGGGAGCGCTACGCCTCCGCCAGCGCGCTGACCCGCGAGACGAAGGCCGCCATGCAGGCCGACAAGAACACCATTATGTGGAAGATGACCCAGGACATCGACCACGTCAACGCCAAGCTGGCCTTTGATGCCGCTGCCAAGGGTGACGAGACCGCCCGAAAGGTCATCGACAGCTGGATCGAGTATGTCGGCGTCGGCATCGCCAACGTCATCAACACGTTCGAGCCGGAGGTCATCTGCATCGGCGGCGGTGTGTCCAACCAGGGCGAGGTCCTGCTGGCCCCCGTCCGCGCCTATGCGGAGAACGAGACCCGGAACATCACCACCGGCAAGTTCCCGGTCATCTGCGCCTGCCAGCTGCACAACGATGCAGGTGTGATCGGCGCTGCCGCACTGGGCAGTTCCATTTGATAAAACGCTGATACTACGGAGGTTTCCATGCAGGAACAGACGATCACGGCTCTTTGCGCGGCGCTGACGGCACAGCAGCTGCCCTTTGCGCAGGGGGAGCCGCTGGCCCCCCACACGACGTTTAAGATCGGCGGCCCGGCAGCCTTCTGGTGTACGCCCCGGGATGCAGAGCAGTTGCGCCGCACCCTGCAGCTCTGCCGGGAAACGTGTCCGCGTCTACCTGCTCGGCAACGGCTCCAACACACTGTTTGACGATGCCGGTTTGACGGCGCGGTCATTGACATGCGCGGCCTGTCCGGGATGGAAAACTCCGGCCTTGATACGGACGCGGTGCGCATCACTGCCGGGGCCGGGCAGACGCTGGGGCGGCTGTGCAGCAAGGCGCAGGCGCTGGGCCTGACGGGTCTGGAATTTGCCTGCGGTATCCCCGGTACGGTGGGCGGTGCGGTCTATATGAACGCCGGTGCCTACGGGCAGTGAGCTGAAGGACGTGCTGGAGAGCGTGACCTTCCTTGACAGTGATTTGCAGCTGCGCACACTGCCTGCGGCAGACCTGGCCATGGGCTACCGCACGAGCATTTTTGAGCAGAACCCCGGCTGGTGCATCCTGTCGGCTACGGTGGTGCTGCACCGCGGTGACGGAGCCGCCGTGCTGGCCCGTATGCAGGAGCTGCTGGGCAAGCGCAGGGAAAAGCAGCCCCTTGAATGGCCGAGCGCCGGCAGTACCTTCAAGCGGCCCCAGGGCGCGTTTGCGGGCAAGTTGATCGAGGACTGCGGCCTGCGGGGCTTTACCGTGGGCGGCGCACAGATCAGTGAAAAGCACTGCGGCTTTGTCATCAACCGCGGCGGCGCGACCTGCGCCGACGTGGTCGCACTGACCGAGCAGGTCCGACAAATTGTTGAGGCCAGGACCGGCTTTGTGCTGGAACGCGAAATTCGCGTGGTAAAATAAGAGAGCGGTGGGGAAGATGAATTTTCTGATCGTGACCGGCCTTTCCGGCGCGGGCAAGTCAATGGCTGTCAACGCGCTGGAGGACATCGGCTTTTTCTGCATTGACAACATCCCGGTGGCGCTGCTGCCGCGTATCGTGGACTTCGCCCTGCAGGGCGAAAACCAGCTGAACCGTGTCGCCGTCGTCATGGACGTGCGCGGCGTGCGCAGCATTGAAAAGCTGCAGGAGGCGCTGGCCGACCTTGATGAAAAGAAGATCGACTACGATATTCTTTTCCTGGATGCCAACGATGCAGCCATTCAGCGCCGCTACAAGGAGACGCGCCGCCAGCACCCGCTGGCCGCCGCCGAGAAAATTCCCATCACCGAGGCCATCGCGCGGGAACGCCGCCTTCTGCAGCCGCTGCGCGATAAGGCAAAGTATGTCATTGACACGTCGCTGCTCTCGGCGGCGCAGAACCGGGAGCGAGTGTGCAGCTTGTTTCTGGACAAGGGCGAAAGCCCGATGGAGCTGATGGTCGTATCCTTCGGCTTCAAGTACGGTCTGCCGCAGGAGGCAGATCTCGTGCTCGATGTGCGCTGCCTGCCAAACCCCTTCTATGTGCCGGAGCTCAAGCACAAGACCGGTCTGGATCAGGAGGTCGTTGACTACGTCATGGCCTCCGAGGAGTCGCAGGAGCTGCTGCACCGCTATGAGTATATGCTCGAATACGCGCTGCCGCTCTACGTGAAGGAGGGCAAGAGCCAACTGATGATCGCGGTGGGCTGCACCGGCGGCAAGCACCGCTCCATCACCTTTGCGCGTAAGATCGGTGAATTTTGCGAGAAGCTCGGCTACGCACCCAGCGTACAGCACCGCGACGTGAACCGAAGTCTATAATAAGGGAGAACACCGCCTTGAGCTTTTCTCAAGAAGTAAAAAACGAAATACTGCGCCGCAAAATTTCAAAGCCCTGCTGCAACATGGCCGCCGCGTATGCGGTGGCCTGTTTTGGCAAATACTTTGATGACCGCGGCGTTGTTCTGCAAACCGAAAATGAGGGCGTGGCCCATTTTGCCCAAAAGCTCTACCGCCGCTGCGGCGTGCAGGGGACGGTCATCAGTAAGGAGCGCCCCACCGGCCCCGTGTATGAGTTCAGCGTGAAGGACCCTGACGAGGTCGCCAAAATGCTGGCGCTCTTTGGCCACACCGGCAAGGAGCCGACCCTGCGCATCCGCCCGGAAAACTTCAAATGCCAAAACTGTATGCAGGCGTTCATCGCCACGGCGTTTCTGTGCTGCGGCACGATGACAGACCCCGAAAAGAGCTATAATCTGGAGTTCCTCTCCACGCGGCATTACCTTTCCCAACAGCTGGAGGCCATGCTGGCGGAGCATAACTTCCACCCGCACCGCGCACTGCGCAAGGGCGCGAACACGATCTACATCAAGGCGGCGGATCATATCGAGGACCTGCTGACCTTTATGGGCGCGGGCGGCGCGGCCATGCGTATCATGGACCAGCGCATGTATAATGAAATGCGCAACAAGACGAACCGCCTTTCCAACTGCGAGACGGCCAACATCAGCAAAAGCGTGAATGCCGCCGTGCAGGTGCAGCTGGCGATTGAAAAGCTGCAGGCGGCGGGGGCGCTGAACACCCTGCCCGAGACCCTGCGCCACACCGCCAGGCTGCGGATGCAGTACCCAGACCTGCCGCTGGCCAAGCTGGCGCAGAAGTTTGACCCGCCGGTCAGCAAGGCCGGGCTTTCCCACCGCATGAAGAAGATCCAGGAGGCCGCCGCCCGTCTGGATGCTGCCCCGGAGCCTACCGAAAAGGAAGCAACGAATGCCTGAAACGACCCAAAGACAATTTACCCACCTGCATGTGCATACCGAGTACAGCCTGCTGGACGGTGCCTGCCGCATTGACCGGATGTTTGACCGACTGAAGGCGATGGGGCAGACGGCGTGTGCCATCACGGATCACGGCGTCATGTACGGCTGTGTGGCGTTTTTTGACGCCGCCAAGGCCGCAGGCATCAAGCCAATCATCGGCTGTGAGGTCTATGTGGCGACCCGCACCCGGTTTGACAAGGTCAACCGCATCGACGGCAACAACCACCTGATTTTGCTGTGCAAAAATGAGACAGGCTACAAGAACCTTATCAAGATGGTCTCCGCCGGCTTTACCGAGGGCTTTTACTCAAAGCCCCGCATCGACAAGCAGCTGCTGGAAAAATACCACGACGGCCTGATCTGCCTGTCTGCTTGTCTCGCGGGCGAGATCCCCAAGGCACTGCTGGCGGGGGACTACGACCGCGCCAGGCAGACGGCCCTGTGGTACCGTGACCTGTTTGGTGCGGAAAACTACTATATCGAATTGCAGGACCACGGCCTTGAGGAGGACCAGGCCGTGCTGCCGCAGCTCATCCGCTTAGCGCGTGAGACCGGCATCCCGATGGTCGCAACGAACGACGCCCACTACATCACGAAAGAGGACGCCAAGATGCAGAGCATTCTGCTGTGCATCCAGACCGGCAAGACCATCAACGATGTGGACCGCATGGAGTTCCAGACCGACGAGTTCTACCTGAAATCCACCGACGAGATGTACGACCTGTTCTCGATGGTGCCGGAGGCCTGCGAGAACACGAACAAAATTGCCGAGCAGTGCAATTTCGAGTTCACCTTTGGCGAGACAAAGCTGCCGTACTTCAAGGCCCCGGACGGCATGGAGAACCAGGAATACTTTGAAAAGCTCTGCTGGGACGGCCTCGAGCGCCGCTATCCCGGCAGGGTCACGGACGCTTTGAAGGAGCGCCTGACCTATGAGATCAATGTCGTCAAGACGATGGGCTACACGAACTACTACCTTATCGTCTACGACTTTATCAACTACGCCAAAAGCCATGACATCCCCGTCGGACCGGGCCGCGGTTCCGGCGCGGGCAGTCTGGCGGCCTACTGCGTCGGCATCACCGACATAGACCCCATCCGGTACAATCTGATTTTTGAACGCTTCCTGAACCCCGAGCGCGTCTCAATGCCCGACTTTGACGTTGACTTCTGCTACGAGCGCCGTCAGGAGGTCATTGACTACGTCAACGAGAAGTATGGCCGCGACCATGTGGCCCAGATCGTGACGTTCGGTACGATGGCCGCCCGTGCCGCCGTGCGCGATGTGGGCCGCGTTATGGGCATGAGCTATCAGGACGTGGACCGTGTGGCAAAGCTCATCCCCACAGACCTGAAAATGACGCTGAAAAAGGCGCTGGAGGTCAGCCCCGACTTAAAGACGCTGTACAACGCCGACAATCAGGTACATGAGCTGATCGACACCTCGCTGAAGGTCGAGGGCATGCCGCGCCACGCCTCCACCCACGCGGCGGGCGTCGTCATCACCCGTGACCCCGCTACCGAGTATGTGCCGCTGTCCACCAACGACGGCCTGCCCGTGACCCAGTTCAACATGGTGGAGATCGAGCGTCTGGGTCTTTTGAAAATGGATTTTCTGGGTCTTCGCACGCTGACGGTCATCCATGATACCGAGCTGGCCGTGCGCCGCAAGGACCCGGATTTCCGCATTGCGAACCTCGACTATGACGATCCCGACACCTACGCGATGCTGGCAAAGGGCGAGACCGAGGGTATCTTCCAGCTTGAATCCACGGGCATGACGCAGGTGCTTGTCGGCATGCGCCCGAAAAACCTCGAGGACATTATCGCACTGATCTCGCTCTACCGCCCCGGCCCGATGGACTCCATTCCGACCTATCTGCGCAACCGCAAGGACCCGTCCCATGTGACCTATAAGACGCCGCAGATGGCGCACATCGTTGATGTCACGAACGGCGTTGTCATCTATCAGGAGCAGGTCATGCAGATCTGCCGCGAGCTGGCCGGCTTCAGCTTCGGCCAGGCTGATAACGTCCGCCGCGCCATGAGTAAAAAGAAGCTCAAGGTCATGGAGGCAGAGCGTGAGCACTTCGTCCACGGCTGCAAGGAGCCGGGCAAGGAGTGCGCAGGCTGTGTTGCCAACGGCGTGCCGGAAAATATCGCCAACGAAATTTACGACGATATGATCAGCTTTGCGTCGTATGCGTTCAACAAATCCCACGCCGCCTGCTACGCCTACGTGGCGTTCCAGACTGCGTATTTGAAATGCCACTACCCGCATGAGTTCATGGCGGCGCTGCTGACGAGCGTGCTCGACAACACATCCAAGGTCATTGAGTACACGACGGAGTGCCAGCGCTTGGGGATAAAGGTCCAGCAGCCTGACATCAACGTGTCGCGCGGCGGCTTCACGGCGGACGGCGAGCGGATCCGCTTTGGCCTGAACGCTGTCAAGAGCGTGGGCCGCGACCTGATCGAGGCCGTCATTAAGGAGCGTGCCGAGCGCCCCTATAGCAGCCTCTATGACTTCTGCAAGCGGCTGCATGGCACGGGTCTCAACCGCCGCGCACTGGAGAACCTCGTCAAAGCCGGTGCATTCGATACTCTGGAGCCGACCCGCCACGGTATGCTCGAGAGTGTCGAGGGGATTCTGAAAAGCGTCGAGACCGACGCCCGCCAGAATCTGGATGGCCAGATGGACCTGTTCGGCCTGATGGGCGGAGGAGAGGACGAGAAACCCGCAAACGACTATAAGGTCCCGAACCTGCCGGAATATTCCGCCTCTGATCTGCTGAAAATGGAGAAGGAGGTCTCCGGCCTCTACCTGTCCGGCCATCCGCTGGACGCCTACCGTGCCCAGATCGTGCAGGTTTCCACCTGCACGATTGCTCAGCTGCTGGGCGAGGACGCAAAGCAGTTTGACAACCAGACGGTGACGCTTGTCTGCACAATCGTCAAAAACAAGATCATGACCACCAAGTCCAACACGCTGATGGCCTTTACCACCGTTGAGGACCTGACCGGCAGCATGGAGCTGCTGGTGTTCCCGCGCATCCTGGCCGAATGCCGCGCGGCCTTGCAGGAAAACGCCGTTGTGGTCGCCAATGGCCGCGTCTCCGTCAAGGAGGACGAGGCCGCCCGCCTGATCGTCGAGGGCGTGCAGCCCATCGAGACCTACGACCCCGGTAAAAATTTTGGCATGAACCGCGTGGAGCGCGTCAAGCGTGAGACAAGCGGGGGAGGGGCCGCCGGGTATTTCCTGACCGTGCCCTCCCGCGACAGTGCGCAGATGCACAAGGTAGAAAACCTGCTCTGCAACATTTTCGACGGGGGCACGGTGCGGGTGTATTTCCGCTTCCAGGATACCGGCAGGGCCATGCTGGCGCGGCACATGGCGGTAAAGGATGACCCGCTTCTGCGCGCCGAATTGGAGCGCATTTTGGGCAAGGACTGTGTAAAAGTTCAGGATATTGAACACTCTGCAAAATAAATCCATACGTTTTGCGCGATTTATCCATAATTTCAGGGCGCAAAGTGTGGTATAATGTGTATGGTCGCGAGATTGTTAAAAATTTATTGTAACGTGATGACCACGCCTGAATAAATCGTAATGGTTCAGGCGGGTCCATAGTTCCCGAAATAGGAGGGGCTCGCTTTATGGCTAAGGAAATCAAAACGATCGGTGTGCTCACCAGCGGCGGTGACGCACCTGGCATGAACGCCGCTGTGCGTGCCATTGTTCGTGCAGGCATCAGCAAGGGCTACCGCATGATGGGCATCCAGCGTGGTTACAACGGCCTGATCAACGGCGAAGTTTATGAAATGAACGTCCGCAGCGTATCGGAGATCATCCACCGCGGCGGTACGATTCTGTATACCGCGCGCTGCCTGGAGTTCAAGACGAAGGAAGGCCAGGCCAAGGGTCTTGCCCGCTGCAAGGAGCTGGGCATCGACGCACTGGTCGTCATCGGCGGTGACGGCTCCTTCATGGGCGCCCGTGCGCTGGCCAACCAGGGCATTCCCTGCATCGGCCTGCCCGGCACCATCGATAACGACATCGCCTGCAGCGAATACACCATCGGCTACGATACGGCTATGAATACCGCTGTCGAGGCCATCGATAAGCTGCGCGACACCACCCAGAGCCATGACCGTTGCTCTGTCGTTGAGGTCATGGGCCATCATGCCGGTTATATTGCCCTGAACGTCGGTATCGCTACCGGCGCTGTGGCTGTTCTGCTGCCGGAGATCCCGTTCGATTTTGAGCGCGATATTCTCGAGCGTATGCGCCAGACCCAGGTCACGGGCAAGAAGCACTTCATTATCATCGTGTCCGAGGGCGTTGTCGGTGCGCAGGAACTGGCCAACCAGATCCAGGCGGCCACCGGCGTTGACTCCCGTGCAACCGTTCTGGGCCACATCCAGCGCGGCGGTTCCCCGACGGTCCGTGACCGCGTGAACGCCTCGCTGATGGGCTACCACGCCATTGATTTGCTGGACAAGGGCATCTACAACCGTGTTGTTGCCGTCTCCGGCGACAAGATCGTTGACTACGATGTCAATGTTGCACTGTCCATGCACAAGACGATTGACCGCGACATGATCGAGATCGCCAAAGCGATTTCCATCTAAAAGTACAGCTTGCAGGGCCGCATTCCGCAGGGAATGCGGCCTTTTGGCATTGTGAAATATTTTATAAGCGTAACCCAGCTTTTATAAGATTTTATAAGATTTTTGCAAAAACCTGTTGACATTTGAAAAAAGGTTTGCTATAATAGCAAACGTCGTCAGGAGCGAGCGCACCGAGGCGATGCCAGCTATGGGGGATTAGCTCAGCTGGGAGAGCGCTTGCATGGCATGCAAGAGGTCACCGGTTCGATCCCGGTATTCTCCACCACAAAGACCTGTCAGAGAATTCTGGCAGGTCTTTTTTTACATATTCGATTATTAGCGCACCCTGCATGCAAAGAACCCATCCGCTTTGTCACACGCCGCGTAAAACACCTCGCCATGCTGGCCGATGCCCTGCGCGTGGAGCCGAGCGTCCAGCCAGCGCTCGTCGCGGCCTGCAGCCTTTAAATTGTCCTGCATGAGATGGCCGTCTATAATCAGGTCATACCAGGTGCTGGCGGCGTCCGGGTGCAGCTGCATATCGTCGGGCGTCAGGGGACGGTTGCAGCTTTTGGGCAGAAAGCTGATCTGGCCGTTTGTCTCTAAAATTGCCGTTTCTATTTCGTTCGGGTCAAAGTACCCGGCCACGCGGGCCTGACCCAGGAACTCGTTAACGTCGATGGCAGCGCGCTGCAGGCTGCTTTTCAGGATAACACCGTCGTCCATCAAAATCAGGCTGCGTCCGCTCCAAAGGCTGCGCATAGTGTTGCTCTTGCAGGCAGTGTAGTGCACGAACCACGTCACCAGCCCATAGACCATAAGCGCAGAGAAGGGCCGCCACCACTGCTCAAGATTCGTCGCCAGCTCTGCGCCGATGGAACCCACCGTGACGGCGTTCAGGTAGTCGAACGGGCTCATCTGCGCAATCTGCCGCTTGCCGCCCGCGCGGGTGAAAATAAACATCGCGGCCAGCGACAGCAGGCTCGTCAGCACGACCTGCCCGACCTCCGGAAAAACGTCAGCCATAAAAAACACTCCTCTCTGCGTTAGCTTTTGCGCAGTTATGACCTTTTATGCGGAAAAATCAGTTGACAAGCGGCGCAAAACGGCATATAATAAGCCTGTAAAAAGGAAAATAGCGATGAAAGGGCCAATGCCGTCCGTTCCGTCCCTCAGAGAGAAAGCCGTTTGGTGCAAGGCTTTCACGCGGAAGCACGGCAGAGCCACCCCGGAGCTTTCGGCGCAGAGCCGAGCGTACCTGCGGCGTTAACGCAGACACAAAGCGGCAGTGCTGTTGTATTATATTCTTGCGGCGCTGCAAACCGGGTGGTACCACGGAAGCATAACAGCCTTCGTCCCTGTATTGGGGCGTGGGCTGTAATTTTTTGTGGCGGACCCTGCATCGCAATTTTATGGATTGGAGAACAACACCTATGCAATGGACCGGATTGAACGAGCTTCGCGAAAAGTACCTGCATTATTTTGAGACGAAGGGCCACCTGCGTCTCGGCAGTTTCCCGCTGGTTCCGAAGGATGACCCCAGCCTGCTGCTGATCAACAGCGGCATGGCCCCCATGAAGAAATGGTTCCTCGGCCAGGAGGAGCCGCCGCGGCATCGCGTGACCACCTGCCAGAAGTGCATCCGCACCCCGGATATTGAGCGCGTCGGCATCACGGCCCGCCATGGCTGCTTCTTTGAGATGCTGGGCAACTTCAGCTTCCAGGATTACTTCAAGAAGGAAGTCATTCCCTGGGCGTGGGAGTTCCTGACCAAGGAACTCGAGATTCCCGCTGACCGCCTGTACATCTCGGTTTATCAGGAGGATGACGAGGCCTACGACATCTGGACGAAGGAAGTCGGCATCCCCGAGGATCACATGGTCCGCCTGGGCAAGGAGGACAACTTCTGGGAGCACGGCTCCGGCCCCTGCGGCCCCTGCTCTGAGATCTACTATGACCGCGGCCTGAAGTACGGCTGCGGCAAGCCGACCTGCGGCGTCGGCTGCGACTGTGACCGCTTCATGGAGATCTGGAACCTCGTGTTCAGTCAGTATGATGCCGACGGCAAGGGCAACTATGAGCTGCTGGCCAAGCCGAACATTGATACCGGCATGGGCCTGGAGCGTCTGGCCGTCGTCATGCAGGATGTCAACAACCTGTTCGAGGTCGATACCGTTGCCGCCGTTCTGCACCACGTCGAGCGCATCGCGGGCAAGAAGTACGGCGAGAACGAGAAGGATGACATCTCCATCCGCGTGATTACCGACCACATCCGTGCCACCGTCTTTATGGCCTCCGACGGCATCCTGCCGTCCAACGAGGGCCGTGGCTACGTCATGCGCCGTCTGCTGCGCCGCGCCGCCCGCCATGGCCGTATGCTGGCCATCAACCGCCCGTTCCTGACCGAGCTGGTCGAAACGGTCATTGAGTCCAGCGAGGCCGGTTACCCCGAGCTGCGCGAGCATGAGTCTTATATCAAGAAGGTCATCGGCACCGAGGAGCTGCGCTTCGGCCGCACCATCGACGCCGGTCTGAACATCCTGACCGGCATGATGGGCCGCCTGAAGGAGGCTCATGAGAAAGTCCTGTCCGGTGTCGAGGCGTTCAAGCTGAACGATACCTTCGGCTTCCCGCTCGACCTGACCCGTGAGATCGCCGCCGAGGCAGGCTTTGCCGTCGATGAGGCCGCGTTCCACATCGAGATGACCAAGCAGCGTGAGCGCGCCCGCGCCGAGCGCCTGGCCAAGGATATTTCCGGTTGGAGCGCTGACCTGTTCGGCGAGCTGACCGCCGAGCCCACCCAGTTTGACGGCTACGAGACCCTGTCCGAGAAGGCTAAGGTTCTGGCTCTGTCCGACGGCGAGGAGCTCGTCGATGCCATCGCCACCGACGAGGCGGGCGAGGCCAAGGACGGCGTGCTGGTCGTGCTGGACCGTACCCCGTTCTATGCAGAGATGGGCGGTCAGGTCGCTGACCACGGTTATCTTGTCAGCGGCGACGCCAAGCTGAGGGTCACCCAGGTCAAAAAGACCCCGAAGGGCTATTTCGTCCATACCTGTGAGCTGCTGGACGGCACCATCCACGTTGACGACGAGGTCACCGCTTCCGTCGATGAGAAGCGCCGTGCCGCCATCTGCCGCAACCACACCGCCACCCACCTGCTGCAGAAGGCCCTGCGCGAGGTCCTGGGCGAGCATGTCCATCAGGCCGGCAGCTATCAGGACGACCAGATCACCCACTTCGACTTTTACGCATTTCAGCGCCGTCAGCCCCGCCGAGCTGGCCGAGGTCGAGCGCCGCGTCAACGAGAAGATTTACGAGGCTCTGCCCGTCACCGTCAAGAACCTGCCCATTGAGGAAGCCAAGAAGATGGGCGCTATGGCTCTGTTCGGTGAGAAGTACGGCAGTGTCGTCCGTGTTGTCGACGCCGACGGCTGGAGCACCGAGTTCTGCGGCGGCACCCATGTCACGAACACCGCACAGATCGGCTGCTTCAAGATTTTGAGCGAGTCCAGCGTGGCTGCCGGTATCCGCCGCATTGAGGCTACCACCGCCTTCGGCGTGCTGGATCTGCTGGATGACCGCACCGAGATTTTGGCCAAGACCGCTGTTGCCCTGAAGGCCAACAACCTGAAGGACGCTCCTGCCCGCGCCGAGGCACTGGCTGCCGAGCTGAAGGAGACCGCCAAGCAGCTTGAAATCCTGAAGGCCCAGATGGCTGCCGCCAAGATCGACGGCCTGTTTGAGAACGCCGCCGACATCGACGGCGTGCGCATCGTCTCCGCCTACCTGACCGGCACCGGTGCCGATACCCTGCGCGACATGGTCGACAAGGTGCGCGACAAGGCCCCCAACGCCGTGACCGTGCTTATCGGCAGCGACGGTAATAAGACGATGATGGCTGTCGGCGTTTCCAAGAACGCCATGGCCCGCGGCCTGAAGGCAGGTGCCCTCGTCAAGAAGATTGCCGCTATCGCAGGCGGCAACGGCGGCGGCAAGCCCGACTTCGCTATGGCCGGTATCCGCGACACGTCCAAGATCGACGACGCGCTGAACGCTGTGCCCGAGATCGTCAAGGCGGAAATGAATCAGTAATTCTTTGCCATAAAATCCACTGCAAAGGAGGGATTCCGGATGGAGGATTGTCTGTTCTGCAAGATCGCCGCAGGCGAAATCCCCTCGAACAAGCTGTTTGAGGACGACAAGCTGCTGGCGTTCTACGACATCGACCCGCAGGCCCCCGTGCATTTTCTCGTCATCCCGAAGCAGCACATTGTGTCTGCCGCAGCCCTGACCGAGGATGATGCCGCGCTGCTGGGCCACATCTACGCGGTCATTGCGCAGCTGTGCAAAAAGCTGGGCGTCGACGAGAGCGGCTACCGCGTTGTGACCAATGTCGGCGCGGACGGCGGCCAGAGCGTTAAGCATCTGCACTTTCATGTGCTGGCCAAGCGCAGCCTTGCATGGCCTCCGGGCTGATGCCGGGCGTTGCACAAAACACTTGTGAATCAATAAAGAGAGGTAAACTAACATGGCAGATACCTATACACTGCACATTGCGGGTCTGACCCGTGAGCTGCCCATCTGCAAGGTCAACGACCACATGGATATTGCCGCTTTCATCATGTTCAGTGATGTGGAGCTGACCGAGGCATGCGCCGCAGCTCTGCTGAAAAAAGCCCCCGAGTTTGACGTGATCCTGACCGCCGAGGCCAAGGGCATCCCTCTGGCCTACGAAATGGCGCGCCAGAGCGGCAAATACTGGATTCCCGCCCGCAAAGGTCCGAAGCTGTATATGCGTGAGCCTGTCATCATCGAGGATCAGTCCATCACGACTGCCGGTAAGCAGACGCTGGTCATCGACAAGAAGGACATCGAGTATATGGACGGCAAGCGCATCCTGATCGTGGATGACGTTATCTCCACCGGCGGCTCCCTGCATGCACTGGAAACGCTGGCCGCCAAGAGCACCGGCACGGTAGTCGGCTGCTGTGCAGCACTCGCTGAGGGCGACGCTGCTAAGCGCACCGACATCTTTTTCCTGGAGCCGCTGCCGCTCTTCCTGCACTAAGCAATGAAACGAAAGCTCGGTTGGTTTGGTCTCGGTTTTGCCGGGGCTGAGCTTGCTGCGGCCATTCTGCCGCCGCTGGTCTGTGTGCCCGCGGCGGCATTTTTGGTATGCCTGGCGCTATTATGGATAAAACGCCGCAGAGACAGCGCCATCCCGGTACTGGGTGCGCTGTGCGGTCTTGCGTGGTTTCTGGTGTTTACCCTGTATGGGTGCGGCCCGTCAAGGCACTGGCCGGGCAGACCTTGACCTGCACGGCGGTGGTGGAGACGGACTCCGATGCTTCCTACAGCGAAAGCCGCCTGCGCGGTACGCTGCGGCTGACTGAAATTGACGGCAGGGCGGCCAACGTAAAGGTACAGTGCGCGTCCTTTCCCGGCGAGAGTGCGGGGGAGCGGTTCACTGCAAAATTTGCGCTGACCGAGCTGCCCGACAACAAATACCGCCTGAGCCGCCAAAGCAAGGGTGTCTATTTGCAGGCGGAGTATCTGGGCAGCTACCACCCACTGGACGCCAGCCGCGCGCCGCGGTTTGCGCTGTATCGGCTGCGGCAGCGCTGGTCGGCCACACTGCGCCGCTGGCTGCCGCGGCAGCTGGACGGCATCGAGGTTGCTATGCTGCTGGCGGACAAAAGCCGCCTGGATGACAGCGTGCAGCAGGCCTTCCGCACGGCGGGGGTATCGCATCTGCTGGCCGTGTCGGGGCTGCATCTGGCGCTGCTCTGCGGGCTGCTGGGCTTTGGCCGCAAATGGAAATTTTATAAGCCTCTGATTTTGCTGCGCGCTGCGGCGGCGCTGTTTTACCTGCTGCTGACCGGAATGCCGGTCTCTGTATCGCGTGCCGGGATCGTGCTGTTGGTGGCGCTGGTGGGGGACTTCTTCCTGCTGCCGCCCGACCTGCTGACCTCAACGAGCTTTGCGGCCATCCTGATGGGGCTGCAAAACGCCTATGCGCCGTGCGACCTTGGCTTTCAGCTGTCGTTCTGCGCCGTGCTGGGCGTGCAGGCTGCGGCAGCACTGGCCCGCACCGAGCAGAGCGCAGCGAAGGACAAGCCCGCCGCCGTCAAGGCGCTATGCCAAGTGGCAGAGCCTGTGCAAACAGCAGTGCTTGCCAGCCTTGCCACGCTGCCGGTGCTGGTGGCCCACGGCATGGCGGCCAGCCTGGTCGGGGTGCTCTGCAACCTGCTGGTCGTCTGGATGGTTCAGCCGCCCTGCAGCTGGGCATCCTGCTGCTGGTATGCAGCGCCGTGCCGTTTTTGGCGGCAATCACGAACCTGACCGCTCTCGTGCTGAGTCTCTGGCTCAAGGGGCTGCTCTGGCTGGTACGGTGCTGCGCCGCACTGCCGTTT